>Ga0265298_10001387_pt1 | contig 35908 bp, 47 predicted proteins | sample AusTroGonzalo_MG_3_FD_193486 | JGI IMG/M metagenome (GOLD analysis project Ga0265298, IMG submission 193486) | Bovine rumen microbial communities from tropical cattle in Woodstock, Queensland, Australia - Gonzalo_01 | ecosystem: Host-associated > Mammals > Digestive system > Stomach > Rumen ...
GCGGAAACCGGGGCAAGCATTTTCTGCATCACCCTTCTGTGGGCGGTCGGATATGTGCTGGCCGAAATCGTCAATACCATTTTCCCGAAAGACGACGATCTGAAGAAGGACAAGTGGATCGAAAACGCCAAGAAGGAACTGGAAAAATTATGAATCTGAACCTAGAAGACGTAAACAACATCTCCGATACGGTAAAGACCGCCGTGGAGTCTCTCTCAAAGCACAAGGGATACGAGAAGAAAATACTTGCATCTCTCGCCAACTTTTGCTATAGTCTCGGCTACGAAAGAGGTTACTCGGACGGCCATACCGACGAAAAGAAAGGCGTTGACCAAAGAATTGCACACGTTCAACTGAGCTGAGGAAACGAAAATGAACAACACCCAGAAGGAAGCAAGAGAAGATTACACCAATATGATGTTTGACGTCATTTGGGACGGAAAGCGCGTATGGGACGCGATCGTGGATATGGAGACAAACAGGCACATCCGCCCAAGCGAGGCGCTCAACTGCCGGTCGCTGCCCGGAGGGTGGAACGAAATCAGGTACGAAATGGACTGGAAGGACACCGGACTTCGGGTCGTTGTCGATGGAGTTCTGCGACCTATTATGGGTATTTGGGAATTCTTCTTCGCCGACGCCAAGACCAAGTGTTTCAACAAGGCGGTCAGGTGGCTGGATAAGGCTTCCGACGAGGAGCAGCCGATCATCTTCACGGTAAAGTTCCTTGACGGAAATACTCCCGTGCAGGGAATGGATCGCAATCACAAGCTGGCCGAGAAGTTCGTCGACTACATCAATTCTCTTCAGCCCGAAGTTTCCCAGCAGGAAGCGAATCGCAGGGCGGACGAGATCATCCATAATGATTGAACATAGCAACAAAGAAACGAAAGGAGACAACAAAATGGACACATTTACTGCATATGAGGGACATCTCGTTGCTGAAGCGAACGGATTCCATCTCAATGAAGAAATCGTAAAAGACGTTTTTCTAGAATCTCTCAAAAATACCGCTCGTTCTGAAATGCTTGCGCCATTGATGAAGAGCGAAGACGAGATCACGGACGCAGACAGAGAATGGGCAGAAACGCATATCTGCATTGTTGACAATAACGAAATCGACAATGATTATATAGATCGTCTTCTAAAAAGATATGCTGAAGCGAAGAAAAATAATCCAGATCTTCCATACGGTGGATGGAGATAATCAAAACGAAAGGAAAACAGAAAAGGAACGAAGAAGACAAAAAAGAAATAGAAAAGACGATATCGACAATCTTAGATTGCGTTAGAAGCAAAAGGACGAAAGCGTTTCTCGGTAGAGTGTTGCGTCCATCTATGGAATATTGTTATTATCTTGGTAAAGAATCTTCGCAAAGCAATACCAAGAAAGGAAAACGAGATGAAAGCAAAAAGAAATCTTCTAGAGGTTAGGTATGGAATTGTCCATGCGGACTCTGACGACAACGACGACCATACTCTTTGCGGTGTCGACGCCGAGCATACGATTGACGATGAAAAAGACTATGACCCAAAAGACGATACGAGTGAATACGAGCACGTCATGGCGTGGACAAACAGGAAGATCAATTGCTCCAAGTGCGCTTCGATAATCAGGTATTGCGTAAAACTCGGGCTCAAATCTCTTGACAAAGACATCAAAGAGGGTGCTCCGATGACTGACATTGACTTTTAGAAACGGAATGGGGAAGCGAGATGATTAGGATACCGGAGTACTCGGACGGGTACAACCCCACAAGAATCCTGTTCACAGGGGACGTGAGTTCGGATGAAAGGCCGGAGGATGATGAGTCGTGGATGGAACAGCTGGACGGAATCCTTGACCAATGGGAACAGGAGTTCGTTCAAAAGAACGGCAGGCGTCCCACCGGCGATGAGTACAATTCCAAGTACTTGGAATTGACCGGCCGCAAGGACGAAACCCCTCCCAAGATGCCCGATGACCCGAATCTGCCTTTTTGACCCACGAAGAAGAATCTCTATTTCAAGGAAAACGAAAATGAAAATCTGCAACAAATACATCACCGTCGATTTCATGCCGGGCGAAAACATCCGCGACTGCATTTCACAGGCGCAGGAATTCGCAGTTAAGAACTACGTCACGGTGAAGTTCAAGTTTAACGGTGTTTCGATGACCCTGACCCCCGACTTTCCTGCCAATGTCTGGTTCGACAAGAAGGGGCGGCTGTTCATGTCCGCCGAGAAGGATTGGAGGGAGTACATTGAACATCACTGTCAAAAGTACCACAAGAAGTCCGAGCAACTGGAAGCGCGGTCACTGAAGAAGATCAACAAAAGCAAAAAGGAAAACAGCAAATGAAAACAGCCAAGGAAATGAGAGAATTGGCCACCAAGGTCAAGAACGAGAAGATCTGCTGCAACAAGACCCTGCTCGCCAAGATGCTGAAGAAGATCGAATCGACGGCAAAGAAGGGGGAGTTCAGGTGCTTCATCTCCGAATACACCAAACCTTTCAATGTCGTGGACGACGTGTGCAACAAACTGAGAGAACTCGGCTACAATGTTTCACACTATAAGAAGGGATCATGTGTAGCCGCAGTTGGAAGAGAAGACGACGAATTGTATTCATACGTTGAAATTTCGTGGTAAGGAGAAAAGTAAGGAGAAAAGTAATGAAGACATTTCTGACAATCATTGGTGGAATCGCTCTCGGCGGCGCTACTGTTGCCATTGTTATTGCGATTTGCGGGCTAGTCTAAAGATGAAAATTAAATTTGAGCTAGAGGAATCCTTGGCCAGAGCTGCATTGAACGTTTTGGCGAGAGCGTATCCTTGGGTTCTTCTTCAGGACGAAGCGGAAGCCATTCGTCAATTAATCGGACAGTTTGCTCAACAAAAAGCATAAAACGCCATGGGAACGATCTACTTCATCGGAATTATGCTCACCCTGCTCTTCATTGGGCTGGGGTGTCTATGCTACTACAATAAACATAAGACAGAAATCCAAGACTTTCTGTTGGGATGGCTTTGTTATCAGCACGCAAAGGATCGTGGCTACATCAGGCCCGGTGAATATGAAGCCGATCGAATTGCATTGGAATTCGCACTCAAGCACAATAAAAAGACCACTTGGACTACATTTAACTAAGGAGAATAAAAATGCAAATCATCATTGACAAAGACAAGCTACAGGCTGCGATCGCCGAAATGCAGGACGCGCAGGAAACATACAATCAGAAGTATGTCGAGGTCAAGCAGGCCGAAAAGGAATACAACGAGAAGAGACACAATCTCTACCGTCTGATCATTGATTCAGAGCAATACGAAGCACCCAACTCAGGAGAAACGAAATGATAACGACAGCAGCAATTCTTGCCTACCTCATCGTCGGCACAATTTTTATTTCCTACGGAAACAGCAAAAGTTGGTTTGATGATATCATTATGGGCTTTGTCATCAAACCGGACAAGATCTTTCTTGGTTTTCTCGTTGTGCTTTGGCCAGCCGTTCTGTTAATCGTAATTATATTTTCGTTCATTACGTCTCTCGGCAAAATCCCGAAGATGTTTGAATCAAAGGAAAGGGAATGGTGAAAAAATGATCATCGACAACTTCGATCTAATCAGGGAGAAGATCCTTGAGTTCAAGCATCCCGGAGACTTCTATGTCGTCCACGTGATCAAGCGAGCCAAGGATCTCAAAGAAGCCGGTGACTACAAGGAGGGAGACGCCAAGGAGTCCCAGAGACTCATCAAGACTTGGTACATCGACTCCTTGGAGTACTGGGACAAGAAGGTGGAAACCATCAAAGATATGGCGAGGGAGAACCACGCCAGAGCCTACATCCTTCCGTGTGTCAGGAACCGCCTGACCGTCAACCGGGTTCTGGCCAAGAAGGTCATCGAGATGATCGATGACACCAACTGCCGGTACGACCACCTGATTCGGACGGCGGTCTGTGGTTGCCACAAGACTACCAAGCCTTGGTGGGTAATCGACATAGACACAGACATCGCAAACCCGAACAAGACAAAAGAGGAAGCCATCGAGTGGCTGAAGAACGATTACGTCCCGGCGGTAGTGATCGATCTGGAAAACGCGGTGTCTAAGACTGATCGGTTCGCGTCCGAGATATTCGTGGTTCCGACGGCCAACGGATACCATATCCTGACTCCACCGTTCAATAAAGCAGAGAGCCTAACTTATATGAGCTCCGCCAGAATTATGTCGGATCCGATGACCCTGCTCTACTACGAAGGCTAGTATCACTATGGTGACACCACGGCGATTGCAAATTAACTAACACGGTTTGGGAAGTTCGAAAGCAAACGTGATGTCATGGCACCCGGAGAAATCCGGGTGCCGGTTTTTTATCTTACTTTCTTTTTTTCATTTTTCATTGAACTTGTGTGTGCATACTGTATGTTTTCCGGGGTGCCGTTATTTGACGAAATATAAGATATTTTTAATCGTCGATTTCCATATTAAAAATATCATTTTACAATAGTTTATAATAAAAATAGCCCGAGTTTTGAAACCCGAGCTATTTTGACGATTTACCCACTGTTTTTGCGCTCAAGTGGGTAGATTTTATGGATATTTTGAGTTAACTTTGCTTCATCATCTTCTCCACATTGGTTTCTCTCTGAAATTCTTCCTTGGTGCCTGTGGATCGGTTTCAAAATTGCATCGGATCAAATAAAAATCGTTTGGCTCTCCGTATTCAGGATCAATGCTCGGATAATTAACACTAAAGGTTCTTAACAATTGCCTAGGATTTCCGCTATCGTGTAGATTGTCGATTGTCTTACAGTTCTTGTCAATCCATTTATGGACAAGGATCCGATGAACTTGGCTAAAGACGTCACCAGACCAGTTCATCGTCCTGCCCATCTTACCGGCCAGATTATTAATATATACTCTGATTTTGTCTTTTTCTGACAGCTTTCCGGCCTTGAACGACTTGGCGATTTCTTCGGCCCACTTCGCCGTTCCGATCCGAAGCCAAGCCAAGACGCTTTTGTGGAGTTCCTCGAAAGCCTTGTTGGCTTCCTCATAGGTCTTATATCCCCACTCTCGTGTATCTTCGGTTTTGCACCACCTGCGCTTGACGATGTAATAGCTCTTGTCGTTCTTTTTTGGTTTTGCCATAGCTAACCTCCTTACTTGTTCTCTTGGTCATACTTGGCGACGACTTCGCACAGGCCGCTGGCATGAACGGAAAATAAAAATACGCGCCAAATGAACATAGCCGAAGACACCCAGAAGCAAACCGCTCCGTGGATTCCTTCCAGCATGCTGGTTCCGACCGTAATCAGACCAAACGCCAACATCACGATGCCGTGATAGACGGTGTTCATGAACGCCTTTTCAACTTCCCAGTGTTTCATTTCTTTTCTTTGTTGAGTTCGAATTTTAAAATTGGGTAATGAGGTTCGTAGTCCTCTCCCAGATAGGACACATTGTAGCACTTCGTGTCCCCGAATTCAAGCAAATTGTGATCGCCTGAATGGATGTGGCCGCAGAACATATACTTTGGCTTCTTTTCCGCTATGGCCTGCGCCAAAGCAGCGGACCCGCAGTGGTGATAGTCCCAGCCGGGCCACTTTACGGCGTCGATGTCAGACCCGTCGATCAGTGGCGGTGTATGGGATAGCATAATGTCTACGCCGTCAGGCGTTTTGGTATACCGCTTGTCCAGCTCGGCCTCGCTTTTCATAAAGGCCCAGTTGCAGAAGTTGGGTGACCAAGGCGATCCATAGATCTTGATGCCGTCAATCTCCATAGATTCGTCTATCAGGATGTCAAGATTGCATCTCCCCTTCATCTCATCCTTGTAGATGCGGGGAATATAATCATACCTACGTGCTTCGCCGGTATCGTCTGGATGATCTTCCAAATATCCCTCGAAGATGTTATGGTCATGGTTTCCGGGAGTCATAATAATATTTTTGACCCCGTACTCCTCCTGAATGTAATTGAAATAGTTAACCATCTTATTGATCTTCCGGTTCATCTCAAAGACGTCACCGGCGATCAAAAGCGTGTCAACTCCTTCCAGCTGCTTGCTGTCGGATTCCCGCATAGGGGAACCGTGAAGGTCGGAAGTGACTGCAAACTTCATCAGTCTTCCTCCTCCGACTCTTTATCTTCATTGGCAGGATTGGCTTCTTCCGTGTACTCCGTATGATAGTTAAGCGCGATGGCCATCGCTCCGGCCAACTTAATAAGGGCTTCATCCGTCGCAAAATATGGATCGCCGTTGTCCTGCGTGACATTCATGGCAGCCTCGAATTTCTCCTTGGCTTCCTGAATCTTGTCGGTGCCTTCGGCAAGAAGCTTGGCTCCCTCGAAATACTCATTGGCGGCCCAAGTGGAATCTTTTACTTGGGTCTTTCCCATAAATTTCTCCTTTTTGTAGACTTTTCCTGACATTTTTATTTTCTCCTTTATTTGGGTTGACCGGTGGGACTTGAACCTACGACAAGAGGAGCCACAATCCTCCGCTCTACCAACTGAGCTACGGTCAACATATGGCGGAGGGAGGAGGATTCGAACCTCCGGCACCTGTTACGGCGCAGGACCTTAGCACGGTCCCACGATAGACCACTCTGACATCCCTCCTAGGCAACATTAGCCGTCGTGACCGTAGTTGCAGATGACAACGATTTCGTCGCCGCTTTTGGTAGTGTACTCGGTGACGTCCTCCTCGTAGTAGCACTCGTTGTCTTCGTACTTTTCAATCCAGTACCAGTCTCCAATGGACCACTCGTACATGAATTGCTTAAAGTCGAAGTCCTCGTCGTCCTTGTGCTCGTTGTACTCCTCAAGTTCGTACTCGGTTGCACACTCTGGAAGATGCTGCTTTACCTCTTCGGTAGTGCAGACACCAAAGTTCGGGTGATACCAAAGGTCGTGATCAGCCTTGAGCTTCTCGTAGGCTTCTTTCGGCAGGATCGCTACCGCATGGGTTGACGAGCTGTTCGTCTCGAATACATTTCTCCGAATTGTTATCATTTGTTTCCTCCTTGTTTTTATTTTCGTCTTGTTCTGCTTTTTTTAGAATTTCGGTAATACTGGCTACCGACGTTTCGATTCCATTCAGCGTTAGCTTGAAAGAATCGATACGATGTTTGATGTATGCGGGAAGCTTGTCATTCTTCTTCATGTGCTCTACCACATTCTGAAGATCGTCAACATCGTCCACGATGCTGAACAGAAAACGATTGAAGAACCCGATCGCATAGTCTGGATCGTCCTCGATCTTCTTATTCTGCTCGCAGATATAGTTTTCCATGGCTTCCCATTTTGCTGTTTTCATATTTTTATTTCTTTGTTCTTCGTGACTTATGGCGGCGTTTATCCGCCGCTTCCCGACCTTTGATCATCAGGTCGGTTAAAACATCCACAACCACACACGAATTCGGTCTAGGGTGCTTCTCCGCCTTCTTGATCATCGAATTCAGGTCGACCCGTAGAACAACGGGGCGATGCTTCAATGTCTTTCCTTTTGTTTTCATACTATCAGATTTTTAAGATTAATGCAACAAGAAATCTTATAATGCAAAATAGCAGCAAGAATCCAATCGCTATTGCGAACGGCCCCCAGAAAGGAGCCGTGACCCACCACCAAGACCAATCGATGTAATGGGTCAGCTTGAGAACGACGAAAGCCACTCCCAAAGCGCCGGTCCACCATCCTCCGATGGTGATGTTTACCTTTTTGCTATCCACGATTATCCTCGCCTTCGGTTGATTCCTTCGGCAGAAGATTTGGATCTACCGGCGGCAGAACCGATGTCTCTGACAATCCGCCGGGAAGACGCTGCGTACTGAATTCGTCGATCTTCTGTTTTACGATCTTCTGGTCGACGCCGTGCCGGTTTTGAAACCTTGTTTCGTCGATACGGAAAACGTGGAACGGGATATTATTATTGTTGCAGAAGGCGATGTACGGAATGACATGCTCGTTCATAATGAACGTGTTGCTCACAATCACCTTGTTCTTGGGGGGATTTTCCTCGTGTCCGTGCAACAGACAGTTCTCCACGGTCGTCTTGCAGTAACGATGGGCGTCCGAGATCTTGCTGGCGTCAAATTTGTAGTTGTTGCCCTTGGTGAAGTAGTCGTCAGCCTCGATGACGACGAATCCTTTCGGGTCCGGGTACTGGACAAAGGCCGTTTTGGCGAATGTCGTCTTGCCCGATCCCTGCGGGCCTCTGATGATAATGAGAAGCGGGCCGGACGCATTGTTGGCCCAGTCGATGATATCCTGCTCGGATTCGGTGTAATTGCTGTATTTTACTGACATTGTATTAGTATTTATTTGGTTTTGGCTGTCCCTCAGGGAGTCGGACCCCGACACTCAGATCCAAATTCTGATGCACTACCGCTATGCAAAGGGACAATTATGTTCGTCTTTTCAACAATAGGATTCCAAGAACCAGCATTCCCAACGAACAAGGTTCTGGAACAGAGTAATAGAATGCATCTGGACACCAAGCTTTCGCCGTCAGCGGATTGAGATCGCCAAGGGGATAGACATAGTTGTTCAATAGATATCCAAGCTCGGCCATCTGGCTGCTCGCAAACCATTCAACATCCCATCCTTCGTCTGTTTCTACATAGAATCCGATGTCATAATAGACAGGAATCGTTAGATCGGTTTCGGTGACCTTTACCTGCCAAGCGGTTTCTACGCCGTCTCCCGTACCGTCAAGCCCGAAGTCGAAAGCATCCCCGTGAAATCCAAACGGAATTCCCCCTTCTGACCATTCATATGCGACATCCGCAGGTTCTCCGCCTATCCGAATACGCCCAGCCAAATCGGATGAATCGTATCCGACCGATATGATCCATTCGGATAGTGACATCTGGCTGACGCCCGTATCGACCCGTACCGTGTCGTGGTCTTTCATACCGGCGAACAGAGCATATGTCGTCGATCGGTCGCCGAGGCGCGGCAAGGAATCGTCCGTTGTCTTCCACCACTGAATAGTGGCGGCGGACGATACGGCGGACAATGCCACCAACAGCGAAATAAAAATTCTTTTCATTTTGTGCTATTTATGGGCGGCTTGAAAGCATCCTTCACTTCCGAAGGCGTGGAAGGGCTCCATTGGATATCGGCAATACCGAAAGATATGTCGGGAAGCTGATGTTCGTACACGCCGTGCGAGGTGATCTTCCGCTTGGCCCAGCACTCCTCCTTGTCGCATTTGCAATTCTTGCACTTCTCCTGATCGTAGCGAATGCACATATACGGCTTGATGGCAGGAACTTCGTCATAGACTTCGATCCAGACCTTGCCCTTTTGCTCGGGCTCCGATGGATAGACGGACAGGATGTGCTTCAGGTCGAGATCCAGAATGTCGTCGTCCATCTCCCAAGCCATGCCGCCGAAAATGATACGGCCCTCGTAGTTCAGAACGCGAACTTCCGAGTTATGGTACAGAATTCCAGTATCGATAAGATACCGAACCTTGAACTCGCCGCGCTTAGCCATTCTTCTTCTCCTTCTTCGTCGGATTGTCCTCGTTGTTGATCCTGTCCACGATGGAATCAAGAACGCTGTTCGGCACGATGATGCGATGACCGTTGTTCAGCTCGATCGCTCCGGTGTCCGTGGAATTCGGAATGTCCGGCACCAGTTCGGTGATCGCGTGGACGAAGACGTGGTGCGTCTTGTTGAAATTGTCGACTATCGTAATGACCTTCATTTTATTCTCCAGTTGCGTTGTTGGTTGAGCACAGTTTATCACTATACTCGGAAGAAATCAAGCAATTTGTGTAGACGGAACAGATCTCAACCACATCCGGGTTGAACTGCTTCCAGTCGCAGCGATGGCCGAGGACGAAATGACAGTCGCGGCACAGGACAATCAGATTCGCGGCGTCGTCCCTCTTTGTGATGTCGGCTCTCTGCGGAACGATATGATGCCTGTTTAGAGCCTTGGTACGATGGCACCACGAACATTCGAACATCGGAAGATTCGTGTACTTCCACTGGGCCGTGACCGGAACATTGTAGAAGTATGCGTCTCCAGATCTGCTGGAATTAATAATGGCTAAAATGCCGATGAACAGCCAAGCGGTCAACGACATAAGAAACATAAGCTTTCCGCTATTCATTTTCATCGTTCTCCTTCTTTTCCTTCGACTTTTCCCTGAATGCATTGACGAGATCCTTCATTATCTCCTGAAAAAATTTCTTCGGATTCGACATCGCAGCCCATAATATCATAAACAACGCGCCACCAAAAAGAAAAATTATCAGAAACGCCTCCCCACCTTGGTTTATCGTGTTGTCTAAAAACTCATTCATCTTCTTGTGTACCTCCAAAGTAAATTTCCTTGATCGTCTTCATATGGGCGATGTTGACATCAGAACGACGCTTGGCCTCGTCCATCGTCTTGTAGGCCCGCAAGAAGGTGGACTTGGAGGAATCCCAATACGCCTTGACTTCGCCATTATCTTCGAACACCATAAGATCCTCGAAACATTCCCATCCTCTTCCGTTCCGAGTCTCATACTCGATATCGCCCTTCTCGTATTCCGTGCAGCGTCCTTCGAAGAGAACGTACAGCTCTGGATCATCCCCATCCTTGATGGTGACGCCATCCTCGGACGGATACTGAGGAATGATATAGAAATACCTGTACGTCTTACTGTACTTCGACGAATAGTCAATGGCGAACCAGAACGAAATCGGGTTCGACTCCATATTGTTGGCTCTGTGCTCGCGCCAAATTAAGCTCATTTATTCTTTCTCCTTGATCTCGTTCCTGTCTTCGTCGACTACGACGACATCGTATTCCTCGGCAGACAGGCTTCGTGTAAGCGGACAGCACCAATGCAGATCGTGCTTGGCGGTTCTTACATCGTCGTGAATGACGACATCTCCAATGGAATGGGCCTTGCAGTCATAGTGCCATTTCAATGGGATCCATCCGTTCTCTTTATCCGACCACATCTCCGTTATGAAGCGGCCGTTTTCCTTCCTTCTGATCCTGAAGTGCTTCTTTTTGTTCTTTGATGGAGACGGGCAATCGTCAATGAATTCGATTTTCATCCCGTCGTAATCGTCAAAATTCGTTCCGTGCCTGTCCCAAAATTCAGACACTCGCTTAAGCAGCTCCTTCTTCGTCATAGCGGTTGTGATTTTAGTGTCGGTCGTATCGGTATACGAACCACAAACAACCCATCTCTTCTCTCTTCCAAAAATGCTCATTTATTCTTTCTCCTTCTTCTTTCCGATTACCTTCAACACGAGCTTGACTCCCGTAAGACAAAACGCACACAGCCAGACGAACGGCCATATGACAGAAAACAAGACAGCGAACAGCGCATCGTCCGGCTCGTCGTATTCCCAATGGGCAATACCGGTACGCACCATCACGGCAACTGTCACTATGCCGACAAACAGATAGGCGAACACGCCCAACAGGATCCAAAGAGCAATCATGTCAGCACCCCCATTTCGGCAAGTGTGTTCCAAATCGGCTCTGTCAGGATCTCGTTGTTGCGAATAGTCTGCTTGAGCTCGCGGATGATCTCTCTGCTGATCTGCAACTCCTCAAGCCATCTGGCCAGCTGGGCGTGCTCCGCCCTGCACTTGGCACAGGTCTTTGTGCTGTTAGCAACGCTCTTCGCGTGCTTGATCGCTTCCTTCAGTCTCATTTTCTTTGTCCCTTTCCATATTGTGCTTGATGTGTATGATAATCGTCTTTGCGATTAGATCAACAAATTCACACGCAACCGCCGTCAATACGCAACAGCCTACGCAATAAATCAAAAAATCAAGAAATGTTATCGTTACCGTCATTTTATTCTCCTTTTTGTGGCAAAAGTAATCAAAAACTGATTACTTTTGCTTCGTTACCGGCCAAGTGCTTTCCAGCGTCCCGTCCGTGTCGATGACGTTGATCATCTGTTTCTGGAACTCCTGAACGATTCCGGCGAAAGCCTTGGCGAAGAACTGGGCGTAGCCGGTGAGCTTCTTGTCTTGCGCCGCATCGGTCCTGATCGCGCAATCATACGACCCGTCGTTCCATTCCCGGACGACGAAGTGGATCTGCGCCACGTCCTTCAATGTCTTTGTTTCGTTACTCATATTCTACCTCCGCAAAATGATGCACATCAGATGGGATGTGCTACCCCCGGACGCTTCTTACGACGGGCCTTTCCGGCCAACCACCCCGCGCTTTTTTCTACTGTGGGCGACTTGTACGATTTACAACCTCAATCAACGCATAACCACTCGGTTAAAATTTTAGATGCCTTCGCTTTAAGTCTAGGGATTTGATTCAAATCCTTCCATGCACCAGCAAGCGACTGGGTTACCCGCGCCACCAAGGGCTACAAGTTGCGAACATTGTCTGACCACCGAGCCAGAGCAGCATCAAAGATCATCGCACCCCGCCAGAGAATCGAACTCTGATTTGAAGCATGAAAAGCTCCCGTCCTAGCCACTAGACGAGCGGGGCAGAAAATGGTGGTGAAGATAGGACTTGAACCTACACGGGTTTCCCCAGCGGATCCTAAGTCCGCCGCGTCTGCCGTTCCGCCACTCCACCGTGGTGCCACCGGTGGGACTTGAACCCACACTCCCTTGCGGGAAAGGGATTTTAAGTCCCCTGCGTCTGCCATTCCGCCACGGTGGCAAACGCGATTCATGCCATATCGATCTCCGTGGCGATCTCGGCAAGGCGCTTGATGTAGATGAATACATCGTTGACGATGGCACACGACGGCTGCTTGATGAGTCGTCCCTTCTCGTCGTAGTCGTCCGCGACATCGAGCTCAAGGTACTCCTTCTCGTCGTTGTTGAGCCACTTGACCTGACGGAATGTCTCGTCGAGCATGAACACGACGTCATCGGGATCGTACAGATTCGACAGCGGACCGAACTTGCGACGGCGGGCCTTGCACTCGGCTTTGGTCTGCTCGACGACTTCGCTCAGGCATTCGATGGCCTTTCCGAGAATCAGGAGCTTGACGCCGGTTGGCGTATTCTTCCTGAAGTTTTTCGTGACCTTGATGTCCTTGGCCTTCTTTTTCTTCTTGGACGGCATCTTGGGCGGCATCTTGCTCCTCCTTTCTTTCTACCACTCGGCGCGGTGGCCGCGATTGATCTTCTTCCACATGGTGTTGGACACGTAGAGAACGCCGCACTTCCACGGGGTCTTCTCGCAGTCCTTGGTATCGGTGTGGATGTGGACCTCGCCCGGATTGTTGCGGGATGCGGTGACGTTGACGGAGCTCTTCTTGACCGTGTAGGAACGGTGGGTGGAGAGATCGTAGAACTTGACTGTATTCTTGTTGTTTGTTTTCATGGTTTTCATAGCTTTGCTGTTGATGGTAGATTACCAGAAATCGCCCCGAATGTCAAGCGCAATATTCACAGACCAAATGCCTGTTCAGCTCCAGCTTGTAGTCTCTCGGCGGGCAGTATTCCGTGTTCGGGCGAAGCATGCTCCACGCGGGGCGCTTGGCCAAGAAGTCGCTTGCATCGGCGGCCCTAACGAGATCCGGCTGGTACTTCACGATCGTGTGCCTAGACGCGAGCTGCATCGTGTCCACGGCCATATCGAATCTGGAAACCGTGCCCCTGTAAGAAGAGTTGACGCAATTCTTGAAGTATCGCAACTCGTCGCCGGTGTCGTCGTCCTCTCCAGCCTTGTATTCCTTCTCGATCATATTGTCGATGTAGTCGCACAGATACTCCGAATAGGTTGGCATGCTGAACGAATCCCGCAGGCAGTTCACCGGCTTTCCTTCTTTGAACTGCGACACCGCATAGTCGACGAAGGTCTTTTTGCCGGGACCGAATAGGCTTGATGTTCTTACGATTCTGGCCTTCAGCTCTCCGTCACAGGCGCTGTCGTACACCGCCTTGATGTTCAGATCTCCGGCCAGCTTGGTAATTCCGTAGATATTGACCGGATGGTAGTCCTGATCTCGCTCGTCGATGAGGGTCGTGCAGTCCGGGCCCTTGTCGAACACATAGTCCGTCGATAGGTGGATGAAAAGCCTGACGCCCCATTCGACGCAGCTCTCGGCCATCCACAGCGGGAGCATGGCGTTCGACAGCCACACGCCGTCGTCGCACGATTCACATCCGTCGACGCTCGTTTTCGCCATCGTATTGATCACCACATCTGGAGTCTCATCCTTAATCCAATCCAGAATATGATCCTTGTTCTTGAACCTGTTCTCATTTTTCGGGTCGTCCATGAAGCTCTTCGGATGCGTGGCGACCAGAATATTGAAACGATTGGTGGGAAGCGAGCTTCTCCAAAGCCGTTCGCCGATCCATCCGTTCTGTCCTGTAAAGATTAAAATTTTCATGTCGCTTCGCTCGGGTTTTTTGGAGCCGGTGGGACTCGAACCCACGTCCTGAAGCTTCCACTATCGGCCTTAACTCCAGTCGAAACCAATTCACGGCCCCGTAAATGAAAAACCCCTTTCTCCATAAATTTTCACCGGATCGATTCTAAGGGGTAAAATCCTCTCTCCGATGGGACCAGATTGTTACGTCGGCTTTCCCTACGCCGGGGCTATTACATCCCCGTGATCTATTTTACTTTCATTGATCAGTGCGAAAGCCTCGTTGTTCCCTGTTCGACGATATCGCGGTAATATTGCTTTAATATTACCCTTTATAAGAGTGATATCGTGGTACTAAGGGCGAGTACGGGCCCTGTTACCCGCTAAGCACCTGCAACTTCCGCTTGAACGACTTCCGTCGCAGGGTGTTCAAAGATCAAAAATGTGGAGCGCCGATTCATCTAGTTTCTTTTAGAAAGCCTGCTGATCCTGCGCCAGTAACTCTCAGCTTTCAAATTGGCTCCCCGATTCGTCTTTTATTTTTAGAAAGCCTGACAGATCGTGGATCGTAATAGTTGGCTTTCAAATTATGGTGCCCGGCCTATCGTTTTTTAGATGGTTGCTTATGTCGGGCGCTGTTTTTACCATCGGCACGAATTCACAAGGTGTACCTCCTCATGGTTCGTTGGCCCCGAGACTTTCTCGGTGGTCATCCCCGCGTGTTTCTCCAGACTGACGGGGCATCAGAGAGATCTCAAATGTTTCGTTCGTCATGGCGCGCAATCTACCATAAAGCGCGCGCCGTGTCAAGAAAAAAACCGGTGGATCCTCCCTTTTATTTACATCGAGTTGAACTTCCTCCACCCCCCGATGAGAAATCTGGCGGAAGGAGAGGGGCTCGAACCCCCAAGACCTTTCGGCCTACCGGTTTTCAAGACCGGCGCTTTCACCAACTCAGCCATCCTTCCAAAAGAATCGTGTACCCACGGATCGGCTCTGACGATCATTCGCATCAACCGGTGGTATAGCGCGTTTTTAGTTCCAGTATCAAAAGACCGTTTTAGTTACGAGTCCTTCATCAACTGCCCGCTGGGCGTTAAACTACGCGGGCCACACGATTCAAGATAATTACTCGACGCTTCTTGTTTTTATGTTGCCATTACACCACGGGGTTTCCACGACCCCGGCGGGACTCGAACCCGCATCTTTAATTTTGCCTAATTAATTTTAAGAATTTTGATTGCTGTATGCGTCATGTGGAAATTGGTTGCGGGAGTTGGGATCGAACCAACGACGAACGGGGTATGAACCCGGTAAGCTACCACTGCTCAATCCCGCATAAATGGCTCCTCGTCATGGATTCGGACCATAAACCTGACGGTTAACAGCCGCCTGCTCTACCGATTGAGCTAACGAGGAATGATTTTTCAAAGATCAGGAAAAGGTTTATACATGTAGAAGTCCGAACCCGGAGAAGACCATGTAAGGCATCAGTTTCAACAAGAGGAACGAAAAACTCGTGCTTCGACCGACCGAGGGAACCAGCGCTATTCCCTTTTCTTTCGACCCAAATGAATGTGTCGCTATTATTTAGTACGAATCGTGTCAGAGTACAACTTTTTCAAGTTGCTCGTCCAGATTGTACCGCGCCGTATTAAGCTTGTCCACGAGGATTTCGTATGGATCGAGCTTGTTCGACATAATCATGTCGACGTTGCCGGTCGAGAATCCGCTGACAAGCATGCAGCCGAGATCGTTCTCCCGAACCGGGACCGTTCCCGTGCGGGAAGATGTGTTCCAGAAGATGAGCCTCGGAAGCGAATATCCCTCCGCCTTGTACCTGTCGGCGATCTCCTGAAAGAGAGTCTTGGATGGCCTCTCCATAGGCGAATACCAGTTGTTTCTTTCTTTTGCGTCAGCGTTCGTACCGACGCATCCGTCGAACTCCATATCGGAGATCACGAGAATGTCCGGGATGTCCTCCTGCTTGAGCTTGTTCTTCTTCGCCGTGTCGAGAACCATGTCGAACACCGCCTCGATGTTGGTGTTGGCGACCTCGTTGTGCTTCATGGCGATCCGAATCTTGTCGCACAGGGTGGTATTGGCACCAAGATTGACATACTGCGGATTCATGCTGAATGTGACGTACTGGTTCTTGAACGGACCGGGCAGGCGCTCGGCGAAGTAGATGGCAAGCGCATTGGCCACCTCGCGGGCCGTCGTGCGGCTATTTGGGTCGACCGACACCGACATCGAACCGGATCCGTCCGCCACCACGAGCATCGGCTTGAGCGTTTTGGTCGGAAGCGACTTCCACATCGCCTCAAGCGTCGCGTCCGTGTCGCACTTCGAACTGTAGGAATGCACGATGTCGTGCGGGAAGGATGCCGATGCGTTGATCTTGGCCTCGCCGTTCTTCAGCGCTTCGAGATACTTCTCGCGGCGCTCCTTGTCGTGCTTGAGGAATGCGTCCTTGTAGTTGATGTTCGCCTTCGTCGGGACGGCCTCGTAGTCGATCTCGCCCCACTCGTTCGCCGACATCTTGGTTTCGACGACCTCGATGTACTTGCGTAGGGCGGAGAGCATCTTGCGATACTGGCGCTCGGTCATCTTCAACCGCTTTGCGAGCTCCTGCGCCTTCGCAACCGTCTCCTTGGAAGACGTGTTGATCGACGGAAGCCACTTGGCGAGAAGCGAAACGTTCTTCTCCTCCTTCATGTTCTTCCAGTCGGAGGAAAGCTGATCGGAAATAATTTTCTCGACGTCGAGCGTGGCGTCCTTGATGAAGAACAGCTCGACGAGATCGTCCCAGCGCCCGTAAAACGGAACGAGGGGAAGATACTTCTTGAAGGCGTCGTAATGATGGCCGACGAGCCAGCTGGCCGCGACGCGGAAGAATCGGCGCTCGCCAAGACCTCCACGAACGTCGCGCGAGAAGAAGAGATACTTCAGCGCGAGCTCCGGGTTCTCGGCATAAGCGTCGAGAAAGGCGTCCTCGATGTCCTTCTTCGTCTTCTGACGGAAGGAGGAGATGCCGAAGTTCAGGTCGACCAGAGCCTTGCCCGTGGTCTTGTGGCCGATGGCCCCGTTCTCCGTGACGGAGCGGGAGTCGTCGGCTGCGGTCTGGGCGATCATGCCCATAAATGTGGTGGGTTGTGTGTTCATATCGTTTTTCATTTTCTAGATTCCTTTCCTTTTCGGATGTTATCGATTTCGAGTCGAGTGATGTTGCTGCATGAACCTATGGCTTTTTCCGAAGACGAACGAGACTCGCCAGTTTTGAAATGGTCTGGTGCCATTTGCCCCCGGTTGTGGGAGCGGTCCCTATTTAATTAATGTTGGATTTGCTGTGTGAGTCTCAAAAAAGGTGGGGCCGTCGCCCCTGTGGTTTCGTTCCAATAGCAGTCGTTGCCTCGACTTTCCATCAGATTAGTCTCGACGCACCAAGAAACCACTACAATGTGCGCTGCCTGTCAATATCCCTGATTCTGGGGCCGGATCCTACGCCTCACCGGGGGCGGGCAATCTGTTGCGTGTCGTCATGAGTCGGGATATTACCACATCCCGCCCTTGATGTCAAGCACTTTTTTCTCTCTTCGTCAATCTTGTCACATTCCTTCCTATAGTCTTCTCTGAGCTTCTCAAGATCCCTTAGCCAGAGCCTGACGGAGCAGTATTCGCACGGAAGCATTCCGCTACAGGTTCCGTCGCAGATATCCTTCAGGACGTTTCCAAGACTGGTTACGACATTGTGCCTGCCGTACTCGTCAACCACCATAAGATGGCTGTTGATCCACTCAAGAGATCCCTTGGTGGCCTTCTCGAACTCTTCGTCCTTTAACTGTTGTTCGTTTTCAACGTCTCCCATAGATTTCCTTCCTTGTCTTTTTCTTCTTATTGATATTCCTGCTCTTCGAATTGCTATGCCTGATTCGATTGTGCTGGTTGTTGAGATCGTTCCTAAGCCGAATGAGTTCCTCGGGGCTTGAGAAGAAATCCTCCAACACCTTTAGATTGTCGCCCTGTGGTTCATTCATCCACTTCGATTTCCTTCAACTCGCAGGTGTACTCGGGGTCGGTTTCGTCCCGCTGCCAGAGGGTTATCCTGCCGAGCTTTCTGGACGGGTACTTCTCCTTTGGATACTCTTCGTCAATCGCTTTCAGAAGATCCTCTTTGACCTTATCCAGCGACCGCCAATTTCCGAACTTCGGAAGCTTGATGCTGTTGGGGTCGTCGGTGTAGTTGTGGACGTAAACGTGCTCGGACGGCCGTCCTTCGGCGAGCCTCACGTCCTGTGAAGCCTCCAAGCAGCGCTTTATCGGATCCTTGCTAGTTCCTTTGACTTTCATCTAAACCCTCCTGTTCCACGCCTTCACCGCGTCCTCTGGGTTGTCGTAAAGCTGCGTGACCCATCCTTCCTGATCCGGCGGCCAGTTGTGCAGCGGGCATTCATTATGCTCCTTGTAACCGTGGTGGATGCAGACCGAAACGCCGGAATACGGGCAGTCGAGATAGTCAAGCATCTCCTCCCTGTCGTAATCTGGACATCCACGGTAGTTCCCCTCGTCGTCGGTCACGACCAGTCCGACCTTTCCTCCGCAGAAAGGACACGGGGCCAACTCGGAATGCGCCTTCTCGATTCTGGGGAGGAACTCCTCCCCTTGCTGGTGTCGTTCTTCCCTGATCTTTTGAAGCTTGTCGTATGGCGTCATGGTATTCTCCTTATTGAATTAGATCATCAACCGCGCCGGTAACCACCCTGACCGGCTGCTCGGAAACCATCTTGTTCGTGACAAGAAACATGGCGATATCGATCTCGGCTATCTTTGCCTTGAGCCTGTCGTTCTCTTCCTCAAGCCTGCTGATCCTCACGGCGCACATCATAATCTTAGACGAATCCGTCTCGACACCCGAGACGATTTCTCGGTCGTCGAGCTTTCGATCGATGTCCCGGATCTTGTTGGCGCACGCCCATACACCGAGCAGCAGCCACAAGAAGATGAATGTCTCCAGTATTGTCCCAAATGTCTTCATATGTCCTTCCTTTTTTTAAAATGTGCTCGATCTTCGCGCTCATGATCGCCGGAGGCAGCGGGCCCTTGCTTTCCCACCCCCTAGGTTTTCCAGCATCCTCGTAGCGCGGATGCCTTCCCACCATAGACCGAACTAGACCTGTTTTGAAAATTTGAAAAACTAGACTCCTGAGCTTGGATTGATTAACGGTCAATTGCTTTGAATTGCTGTACGAGTCTCATGAACCGTGGCCGGTTCAGGCAACTGTCCGCACACTTGGCGCGTCAGCTGGGTCGGATATTACTATAATCGAAAACGAATGTCAAGCATTATTTTAAAATTGTGTGTCTAAGAGTAAAATTGTCTATTCTTTTTCAGAAACTCTTTTTCGTCGTGGACCTTCGCCCACGAACCGCCGCCAAGATGTTCGATGTATTCGGGAACATCCAATATTTTCACGGGAAGCCCGTTGTTGAAAACCAATTCCGTGAACGCAGCGCCTGTATCGTATTCTCTGGCATTCTCGTCTCTGCCATTCATGATTTTCTTCGAATCAAAAAACCGAATCTTGTAGCTACGCAACATATCCTTGTTGAACAGTTGCATAAACGGAAGGAACCTCCCTCTTCTTCTGATTTTGTTTTTTACGGTATAGGCATTTTGATACCCTGCGATTGTTATGTATTTGTCGTCCACGAAGTCTATATTTTTCTTCAATATAGTATCATTGTCGAACAAAAGGAAATACTTCGTCTGGCAAAGGTCTATCATATACTGGATTCCGTAAGAATGCCGTAGATTGGCATACCCGGACGATATCGAATCGTCTATTTTTCCGCCGAATTTTTTAATTACCGCATTGAAATCGATAATATTTCCGTTCGTGTTATCCAAAACCTTCACTCTTCTTCTGTCCGGTATGTCGTCGTCCAGCACGAATCTTTCCTTGTCCGAATTGTCCAATATCCATATTTCACAATCCAAACCGCTATTCTTCAGGATTGATTTCACGCAGGCGTTCGTAACGGCTCTCGTGTTATAGTTGCACATCCCTATGGTCACGCCGTCAATCAGGCTGTGGGGTATTATATGGAAATTGGATTCCGCACTCAAATCGCGGAGATTTTCGTGCAGGACGGATATCTTCGCGCCCAGCTTCCATTGACAATAGGTCAAACTCAACTGGTCCCTCTTCGAGCCGTCTCTCAATTCGTTTGCCCACATTGTCATCAGTTCTATGCACGATTCGTTGGTATGCTTCCTGTAAAGAATGTTGTTTTCAAACAAACCAAAATTCTTCGGAAATTTCTCTTTTTTGTATCTTGCGACTTGAGAATCTATAACGGTTGGGTCATCCTTGTTCTGCTTCTTGCATGCCTCCGCCTCCTCGTAAAGACACGTTCTCTGCGGATGTTTGTTTATGTAGATGTAATTTTCTATGTCGAAAGGATAATCGCGCCTAAAATTCTTTACCAAATCCGGCGTCACTATCTGTATATTTCCGTCTATGTAAAGAGATTCGGTGTATCTTTTCGGCAAGAAAATGTGCGGAAGCATTTTGATGAAGCGTTGATATTTTGCGCTGGGATACTTCAACAGCGTGGACGGTATCTTTCGAAGCGTCCACCCGTTCGGCTCTATCAGCATATTGTCGGTAAAACATATGAAATCTGCATCATTTATACCACTAACATCAGTTAATTCGTCATATCCGTTAACTATGCACGTATATATACACAGCCGATTTTCATTAACACCTATAGATTTTTTAATTATATCCAAATCCATCTTCAGATCATATTCGAAATCGCTGGATGTGGCTTCGTTTTCCTTCTCGTATATTCGTTTTATTTCCGAAAGTATAGACTGATTAGTATTTCTATTTTCTTCACACAACCTGTCTATTCTTTCGTTTATTTTTGAAATTTCCTCAGAAATGTGAGTTTCCCACATTTTTTTCACCGTTTCGTCTACACTCTTTACACTCGACTTCCTTTCTTCCGGTATCGATTTTACCTTTTTAAAAGAAGCTACGCTATTGTATCCGGTAGACGCCGCACGGCTGTGATCTATCGCAGCAGAATCTATGATTTCCTTCAGTGTTTTCATCCGACTTATTGGTACTTAGGTGCCGGTTGAAGGGTGGATTCCAGTATGAATCCGTTCGGTTTGAAGACATCGGAGAACATCATTTCGGATAGCTTTTTATGTCTATTCGGATTAGGTGTAGATGATGTCTTGACAGGAACTCCGGGCATCGTAGGATGCACCACCTTTAGATCACGGCAAACGAAATACTTCAACACGGACGGGTTATGCCGCCTGATGTACTCGGTGGCGGCGCGCAACTGGCCCTTCTCCTTTCCGTTGTTCACCTGCCACAGAGGATGCTGGGGATAAAAATTCTTAGTCGTCCAAGGATGGCCCCACCGATTGCAATAGTCTCCACACACGGCGATCTGCTTGTTGGCGCAAATGAGATTCATCCAGCACCACATCTCGTCCTGCGTGTCCCAGAACTTCATTCTTTCCTTGTCGTTGAACACATCCGTCCCGTCAAAAATATGAGGCGGATACAAGGTTCCGTGCCCGCTTAGGTGCATAATGTCGAAACTCTTCGTCTTGTACTTAACCAAAGTGTCATACTTGTTGTATGTGTAGCATCCGGCGTTAAACAAAAACCCGTCAGTAGACATAGCAATACGATGACCGGCCACCGTAACAACAGCATCCTTGTCAAGAAGATAGCAATTGTACAGACTTTCTATCAGATCCGGTGCATATGTATAGTCATCATCCAGATTTATGATGATATCGTCCGGGTACTCCTTCAATGCCGGAAGCAGCTTGGTGGCGACCTTGTAATTCTTGTCAGACCAATGGACTTCGAACTTGTCGTTCTCTTCCGAAAGCTTGACGAGATGCTCTGGAATTTCCTTGAAATCGTCGTGGGTGATGTACAATACGAACTTGTCCGGTTTCTTGTTTCCGTTGAAAACGCTGTCTACCGTGGCCTTGATGTTCTGGCATCTCCACGGCATCGTTGTCATCGATATTATTATTCTCGGCTCGACGGTCTTCTTGGTTTGCTTTTTTTGTCCTTTCATTTTATATTGCCTCTGTTGTATACTTTTCCAAAACCTCGCCGGATTCGAATATGTCCAGCGTCTTTTTCGTCTGCATGTGCCTTGCTATCACGGTAAGCGGACAGAAGCAGGGAACTCGTCTGGTTACCTCGTTGGTCTGTCCCGTCAGCTGTCCTGTCTTTATCTCGGCATCGTAGATGGACTTGTTGTCCACCAGATCTCCTACGTTTATCAAAAAAGTCTTCGTGGTATGGTATATCTGCTTCCAGTATATCCCGTGCCCCGGAAGGACTATCGTCCTCTCGTACTTCCCGTCCTTCTTCAAGAACGATACGAAGTCGTTCAAATCCAGAACCGGGTTGATCATAATCTTCCCGTCGAACTTGTCGAGAAACGCCACGATTTCGCCTATGGCGTTCCTTTCGAACTTGTAGTCATCCTCCACGAAGAAGACATATTCCCCTCTGTCGAACTTGGTCGCTATGTTCAAACATGCGTTGAACGAGCTGGCGTTGCCGGGCTGACACTTGAAGAAGAAAATGGGAATGTTCAGCCTTGCCGCCAGCTCCTTTATCTTCGCCTTGGTCGTATCCTCCACCCTGTCCATCACGGCGAACACTTCTATGTCCCGTCTCCCCTTACTGAATTCCCCTATGGATTTCAGCAGACTTCCAACGCAATCCAAGATGCACGCGGTCTTCGACGAATACATATCCCTGTTTCCGTGGACGCATTTCGTCGTTTCGTTTATTCTCAATACCACCTTCATATATTACTAATATTTATGGGCGATAAATACTATTACAATGAGCAAAATAGACGGAATCAACGCGCACGTCCCGGACAGGGCTTGGCTCGCTAAATCGCTGGCCCTCGGGGTGAAATGGATCAGAATCGACATAAACTGGAACATCGTGGAGCCCAAGAGCGACTACTACCTGTTCTCGACTCTGGACATAGCCATAAACGAGGCGAAGAGAGCCGGTCTGAAGGTGTACGCCAGCATGGCCTACACCCCGGCTTGGATCAACAAAGACCACAGGGCGGCCCCTCCGGCCAACTACTGGTCTAGGTTCGTGACAAAGATCGCCCAAAGGTACGGCACGAAGATCGACGTCTACGGTCTTTGGAACGAGCCGAATCTGAAGGCGTTCTACACTGGAACGATGGACGAGTACAAGAACAACATCATGATTCCCGGATATCAGGCCATCAAGAATGTCAACCCGGCGCTTCAGGTCGCGGCCGGAGAGATCGCCTCGTCCTCGAATTCGGACTGGCCGGAATGGACGAAGATGCTCTACAAGAACCATACGGTTATGGATGTGGTCGGATTCCACACGTATCAGGATTCGGCGGAAGCCGTCAAGAACCGGTTCAACACCGGGAAGGCTTGGATATTCGGCTGGTTCATCCCTTACTACAGGCCCTACAACCACTACCTAGACAAGCTTCGCAAGAAGGGCAAGAAGATCTTCCTCACCGAAGTCGGCTGGAAGGCAAGGGGCGGTTCCTCAAAGGAAGAAAAGGCCCAGAAGGAAAACATAAACAAGCTGATGTCCTACAAGAAGGACATCAAGGTCGACGAGATCTTCATCTACGACCTGCACGACGACATAAACTTCCTAAACGACCCATGGGGGCTGTACTGCTACGACGGAAAGCCGAAGCTGTACGCATCTTCGCCGAACTAGGCGCTACGCATCTCCCACTCCACCCACGCGCGGTCGAAGTCGTGGTCGATCTTGTTGACCAGCCTGCGCTTGGCCCACGTCTCCATGTGCGCCACGATCTGCTCCCAGTTGTCCTTGGTGATCTCCAGCATTTCGGTGGTCTTCTTGCTGAACATCTCCACCGATCTCTTCTGTCTGATTAGATCGTCGACGGCATCCTGTGCGACATCCTGTTCCGCCTTGAGCCCACCGATGATGGACTCTATGTCGTTTATTTTCTGCTTGAGCTGAGATTCTTTTGTACCTAGTATTTCTGGCGATGGTACCGGACCGAGATCGGCCATCTCCCTAAGTCGCTGAACCATGTTTATAAGATTATCCAGCTCGTCCGGTTTCGATATCTCCTTTTTTATCTTGTTTATTTCGTCATCGATTTCGGAGGGCGTCTTTGGTGCGTTTTCGTCTTCCGGCAAATTGCCCGTTTGTAACACGTAGTTTTTCCATCCAAGCAGATCGATCAGTCGACCTATCTTCTCCACAATCTCTTTCGGTAATTCCAGCGCCTTCTTGTTCAGCTGTGTGTCCCTCAGCTTAGAATCGAGTTCGCTTTTTATGCTTTCGTGCTTGCTGACTTCTTGCTTTTTCTGTATCAATTTGGTTTTCTTTTCGTCCAATTTGGTATTAATCTCGTCGATTGTGCCGCCGGTCATGTTTAGCGAATTCGACCCAGATCTGATCATTTCGATATTAAAATTAAACCAATTCAGAAAATCCGTCACAAGAACATCTATGTCGGATCTGCCGAACAACGAATCCTTCCTGTCGTCTTCGTTGGTCTTGTCGACAAACATTCCGAACTTCGGGTTTCTGTTCAACATATCTTCCACTTCGGCCTTTGGCTTGTACAAATTTTCTACCAGTCTGTATGCATACGCATTAAACTTGTCCACCATATTGGCGTTGTTGGCAGAATATGCGGCGGATTCTTCTTTCGTATCGGGATTTTTCGTCTCTTCTTCTTTTCTGATTATCCCGTTTCGGATTCTATCCTTGTCGTTCGCCGTCGCCTCTTGTCCGTCTTTTGTCTTTCCGCTATTATAGATGCTGTCTATCTCGCTTCCTAGGTTTGTCACGGCTCTTCCCGCCGTCCATACCAGATCGCTGGCATCGTTTACGGCCTTAAGATAGGTATTGATGTCGTCGGCTATCAATTTGCTTATGTTCGTCTTTCCTATCTCCTCCAAATAGTATTTTTGCATCTGGAGAGAGCTTGTATTCAACATCTTGTTGTAATTAAGCCAATTCACGTTTGGATTCGCCTCGGCGTTGGCCTTGGCGTCGTCTTCTATTTTTTGATATTTTGCGTTAAACTCATCGATCACCGATTTGAATTCCGGGTGTCTTTCGCAAACTGCGTCTAGCGTGTCGCGTATTTCATACGGATCACATTCCATAATACGCTTTTTGATGTTCTCTTCGGTTACCAGAGGAATCTTTTCGTATTTAACCGGATAATCGTCCGAATATGTTTTCTTATCATTATACCCGCCATCCAACAGAGAGCGCAACTCGGATCGATCGTTTCTTATGGTCGATTCGAGATCTTGCAATCTGGCGAACGCCATAGCATAAAATGGATGGAAAAACGTCGACGAGTCTCTGGATGTTGTTGTGTCGCTCGGTTCATATGTGCCGAGCGGCAGATCTTGCTTAATGAACGCGCCGATCGGCGCATTGTTTCTTACCTTCGTAAACATAACGGCTCTGGTCGCTTTTTCGCCGTTGTTTATCAGGTCTTCTATGCTTTTAATTTTTTCGTGGTAGAATATGGAATTCTTGTCATCGTTGGTAATGGTTGGATCGACCGGCGGAGGAAGAGTATCTTCGGTGGATGTTGTTTCATCCTCGTCCCCTTCTCTCTTCGATATGTTAGCTACGAACTCATAGATTCCCACGAGTCCTCCCTTTTCATTTTTTACGATATTATCATATTCGCCGGAATTCAATCTATCGCAGAACTCCAGTGCGCTTTTTTTGGAGATCACATAAGAATCAGAATCGTCGGTTTCGTCCTCCTCTGCCCCTGTTCTCTCAAGTCCTTCCGGCGAAGACGCAATCAATCCATAGTTTATGGAATACGACTTTCTGCTTCTTTCGCGCTTTGGTGCCGCCGTCCAGATCTTTTCTTCCTTCTGCGGTATGACTTTCTCCTTTTCGAGATTCCTTTTGAATTCATCCACATCGAAATCGTTGATGGCCTTGCGAGCGTCGGTAAGATGATTCACGATTCGTCTTATCGCTTCGCTGGTTCTATACACTATGTTCGACTCTATATCGAAGAATAGGGTTTTCGCCGTGTCATATTCGATTTTCGCCGCCGACAGCTTCGCTTCGTCCGTTTCTCCGCCTTTTTTCAGCGCATCGAAGGCTGCCGCCTTTTTATCATATTCCGCCCTCGCGTCAGCGTGCTCTTTCGTCGAAATACCGAAAACAAGATCGCCCATCAGTTTATTGATCATTGGATTCAGCTTGGATAGGATCAAGCTCTTTTCCTCGGCGGTGAGCGCCTTTTTGTTTTTCCCGTTTACAAGAGCCAAAATGCTATCGAAATCGTTTTTGTCGAATATCGGGGCCAATAGATCGCGCTGGGCTTTCAACGTCCCTAACATAATGGTGGACTGATTCGCATAGACCCTGCGCCCATTTCGAATCATATCTATGATCTCTCCGACGTTGTTTTTCAGTTCGTCTATTTTATTCGATGCGCCGGAAAACATAGCCAGAATGGTCTTGGTGGATGTATCACTATCGAAAGTCCGATAAATCACATCGGAATACAAGTCGATCGGTTTGTTCTTTCTTACGCCCCTTTTCAATTCTTTGCCGGACGCGGCGTCTTTTTCGATGGAAGTATAGGTATATTCTTTTAAAAATTCCTTTGCGATATATTCGTCCGCGTACCAACACCGCAAAATCAAATATACGGCCTCGACCAAAGCCGTGGCATTTTCATCGGACATCTTTTCCAGCGAAATCTTAAGACTTTGACCTGTTTCTTTGTCCTTGTCGTCTGACTTCTTTGTGTCAAGCCATGTTTTTATGGTCTGCATTACGTCTTCGACATTGTGCATTATCTTTTTGGCATCGACCGTCAATAAATTGGTCTTGCCTTCGGCCGCCGCCTTCGTCTTTTCAAATCTCTCGTCGGACAATGCGTCGTTGATAAGCTTAGAAGCGTCGTCGAGAGCCCCGGATACCCTTCCATTTTGTTCGGAAATCCCGTTCTCAAGCTTTTCTTTTACGCTTTCGGGTGTTTCCTTTATCCTTTGTCCGGGACCGCCGGACATGTTATCGCTTATGCATCTGCGGATCCATCTGGACAGGCGAGTTATGGCCGATCTTATATCCTTTCTGCTGGCCATATCGGCCGTCTTGAACGCAGCATAGTCGAATATGTCCCAAAGATTCATATACAGGGACACCAGCGTACTTCTGCTTATATTGCTGGGAATTACGCTCGCATAGTCCGGCATGCTTCCGCCGAACGTTCCCTTGTCGTTCACCTTGCCGTTATCGATGGAATATGTAATTGCGGTGTCGGAAGCCGGATACAGACTCCTGTGGCGATTGACGGCGTTCTTCGACAGTTTGTTGACGATGTGCCTTGAGATTTCGGAATAGATGCCCTTTAGTTCATTTATCTTGGCCTCTATGTCCTCTCTTTCCTTTCTCATCGAACCGAGCTTCTCTTTGAGCTCGGCATCAACTTCCTTTTCAAAGTCCTTCCACGTCTGATTGAATTCATCAAGCGTCTGCCTGCTGCTTATCTTCCCTTCTTCGACCGCAGACTGAAACTTGTCCGATATCATATGATTACGGGTTTCTTTGGTATCCGTCTCCTTTTCGGCGTCGATCATGTTCTGTAAAAGATGATCCATCACGTCGATGTGCTTGCGAACCCCTAGGACATTCGGATCAAATCCGCTCGCCATCATATCCTTCTGGAAAAGCTTGAATATCTCCTTGACCAGTCTGCTCGCCTGTGCGAGATTGTAGATATAACTGGCGTTCTCCTCCTCGTCAAAAATCGGGCCGCATTTGTATAACAATCCGAGCAGCGCGGCCTTTTTCTTGTCATCCAGCTCGGACAAGATCGTCTTCGTCAACTCATAGCCTTCATACGAAGACGCGGAATAATCGTCGTCTCCGTTGTTCAGTATGGCGTTAATCGTATCCGCCATATATCCGAAATCCGTCTTCAGCCGGTCTATAAAACTCTCTACCATCTTCTTGTCCGATATCCCGGACAAAAGACGCCGAATCTCCGTCTTGACGGCTGAATACTTGGTTGTCGCGTATGTCCACACCATTCCGGCGAAATCCTCGTTTGGAAGATTTACGAAATTTCTCTTCGGTGCCGTCGAGACGTTGTTCCACCCCTTCTTTCCCTCTCCGGCGTCGCTCAGAAATTTACTTAACGCCGGATAATCGCTCGTATTTGCATTTCTGCAAAGCATAATATACAGAGTATACGCCTTCTTCCTCAAAGAGTCGTTCATCGGCGTCTTGAGGATGGCGTTAAATACGTCGAGCCACCTTTTTCCCAACACCATCTTCTTGACATCGCTGAGATCGGCCAGCCTCTTGTTCTTCAGCGTGCCTTCCTTGACCATATCGTCGAAGATGTGCCCGTCGTTTAATTCCTCTCTGGTCGGCCATTTCTTATTCCCGGACTTCATCTGCCAGAAAAGATTGGGCTTGTAGTAAGAAACCTCCGGGCTTATAACCTCCGTGCTGTCCTCCGAATAATCCGGCGACATCTTTTCGAATGCACGAAGGACGGAAATCGTAGAATCGAGATCTGCGAAAATTTTATCTAGCTCCTTGTCTTTTCCGAGCGCTTTCTTCCATTTGCCGACGACTTCCGCCAGCTTTGCCTTCGCTTCGCTAATCGAAAATACGAAATTCCTCCGATCCCTTGTGATTATGGACACCACGTCGTCGATGTCCTTCTTCATTTCGTCCGGTATGTTGGCCGAAGATCTGTAGTCCGGCAGCGAATCGAGCGCCTTTTTTCTGGCGGTTATATAGAATCTTATGTTCTTCGCCTGAGAGTTCGTGGTGACCGCCTCCTTGTCCACGTCCACCGTCGCATCCTCTTTCTTCCATATCCAAAACTTCTTGAGGAACTCCCACAGGGAATTCACGACGTTCTTCTTGTCGTCGTTGGTGTTGATGTCGTAGTACAGGACATCCTCGCTCTTCGGCGCATCTATCGACTTGACCTTGCGGAGAAGTTCTTCCTTGGACTTCTCCATCTCGCTCTCTTCCTCGGTGTCCGTAAAGGACATCGGATCGAAGGGACTGAAATCGTCGCCATATGACAATGTGGCCGGGGGCTCCGGCGTCGCTGGCTCAGGCGGTGCGGACGGCCCGCCATCGGATTCGGTCATTATCCGCAAAATCATATTCTCGTATTCTTCCTGTGTCATGTCGTTGGCCTTCCTGCCTTATCCTTCTATCTTTCCTTTAATCGAAACTCCACGGAAATACGCCACGAACTCTGCGGCATAGTCCCTGACCGTCATCGGATTCCAGTCGTCGGGGGAATCGTTCCTGAAACGAAACACCTTGGACTTCGGTGGAAGCAGAACTTGGATCATCTGCTGCTCGGCCTCCTTGGTGTCCTCCGTGTTGTCGTCGTCCGACCATAGCTCTACGCCGTATCTCTTGGCCGTCGGATCGGCCTCGGCCATAGCCTTGTCCACCTCCGGCGTTATCGGGTCGCCGTTCTCGGTCGGCTCTTCGTCGCCGTTTTCGGGCTCCTTCGCCTCCGCCTCTTCCCTTTCCTGATTTTCTCTTTCCTCTTCTTCCGGTGTATTGTCGCCTTCCTTCGTCTTCGTGATTGCTATCGTGCCGTCGTCTATTTGATCGCACAATCTGTCAAGAACATTGAATGCGTCGCTGAACTGCGATGCGGTCATCGAACTTATGTTTCCGTTTGCCGGGATTCCGTTCTGGATGGCAGCATAGATCTCGTCCTGTCCGTTTCTGTCTGTCTTCCAAAAGGCGTCGCTGATTTTCACCATGGCGTTGACGAGAATGTCGTTTATCAACATTGAATTGTGGGTCGCCAAGAAATCAAGAAGCGACGAGTCCGGCACGGCACCATTAAATATGGTCTTGTCCTCGTTGTACATTTTCCTGCTTTCTTCCGGGTTTTTGGTCCAGAAGGCGATATATTCGAACCCCTTCTCGGCGTTCTTCATCGTCTTCCTCAGATCTTCTTTGTTATCCCGCCCGTAATGCACGTTGGCCAAGATCTTTCTTCCGATGCTCATAATTTCGGAATTGATGGAATCGTTCTTTACCGCAACGTCCGTTTCCGGCACGGAAAGCTGTCTTAGTACATTAAAAATTTTCGATATCGCGCTCTTGGACTTGTTGATCGTGAGTTGACATAGCTCGCCAGCCGTATCGTTCAAAAGAAAGGAGTTCTTTTTGTTTATTGCGTTGATCAGCGCCCTTTTGGCTGCCCGGCTCTCCGTTCCGCTCTCTATTCTGGCGATTTCTTTCTTATACGCCTCGATTTTTTTCTGATAGTCTATGGCCACTTCGAACAATCTGCTCTTCTTCTTGTATCTTTCGCTGGCAACATCCCAAGGCTCGACTATTCCGCTTTTACCGAAGGATCCGGCATCCACGACGACAAACATATCAGACTTTGAAGACGAATACGTTCCGCCGACTAGACCGGAATCCCTGATAAGTGATTCAAGGAGATCTGCTCCCCCCTTGAATGTAAATCTGTTCGAAGACGATAAATTCACTTGACTATCCCTTTTACATATTTATCACCGAAAACGGCAAAGGATAGCCATAAACGCGCTAAAATATAAGTCTGAAGAACTCGACGAGCTCCGGCTTGTAGACGATAGCCAGAATGGCCAGCAACGGAACCGTTACCCAGATGACTCCCTTCCACTGAAGCGCGACGATGGTTTCCATCAAAATCTGGAATTTGCCCTTCTTTATCTTCTTCACCGAATCGAAAGACTGCTTGAGCTCCTCCGTTACCTTGTCGTTCTTGTCCATACGATCGATGAGCGACTTCACGTCAGAAGCCGTTCCGCTGACGATTTCCTTGATTTCGTCGATCTGCTTGTCTCTCGTGATGTGCATATAGGCCAAATTGAAAGTAGTTTCCGTAATATCCTGTAGCTTATCCTCGGATCCGTTGGTCGACCACGCAGCCGTCGTTATAATCTTGTTCATCATCAGCTTCTTGGCCGGATCCCATGTCGAATCCTCGATTATCTTAAGGGCATCTTGTTCTGCTGCCTTTATCTCGTCTTTCATCTTCTTTGCGGTTTACCTCATAATTTTCTATTCTCTCAACCTTCATGAATATTTATTGTTTTTATCGAAAAATCGGACAATAAAAATCGAGGCAAAATACCGTCAAATAATACTTTTGCTCCCGATTGGCTAGATAAATATTATAGAAATGAGAATCAGTTGCGGAGATCTCCGATTCACCAGCAAGAACAGAAACAAATCCACCACGGCCCAAATAAACAAATGGATCGAGGAAATGGTTTCCCTGTATGGAACCCAGATAGATTATTTCGTATACGACTACAGAATCGAGAGGCACGACCAACTGCTCGGAGAAGACCGTCCGGCCCCGTTCCTGCCGCCGGTTTCGATGACGGCTATCGTTAACGTGAACAACGACAACCTTATGTTGTCGAAATTCGGCCTCCAGACGCAATCCGACATCGTTTGCTACATCCCCTACAACACCTACGGCGAAGCCATGGGGAAGCTCGCAAGACCCAAGGCCGGAGATCTGATAAGACTTACCGAGCTTGGTATGGACAGGCCGCTCGGGCCATATGGATATCCATACTACGGAAACTACCCGTCCACCTCTGGCGAGACGGAGAATCCGGCCTGCGGATCGGCCGACGAATGCGGAGCCATTACGGACATCGATGCCCTGATCTGCTGCACAGACCCGGAAAAGAACACCGGCGACGACACCTATGCCGACGCCATGTCCGCCCTGTCCGCTATGGCGGCCTCTGGTGGGGCTCCGTTCGGACCGAACGTATACGAAATCACCACCGTAAAGGACGAGGACATCGCCGGGAACCTGAACCCGATGATGGGACACTATGCTTGGAAGATCGAGGCGATCCGCTTCGATAACTCCTACCAGCCCGACGCTCCGGTGGAGAACGGCTCCCATATGGTCAACGACGCTCCCTACTACGGAAAGCTGCCCGGCGGCTCGGACACTGCGGAAGCGAACAAGCTCTATCCGCAGACCACGGACAAGGAAGAGGATACCTACTGGGACCACAACAAGTACAAGCTGGATCAGGTATACGGCGGATATGGTTACAAGCCAAAGGAAGAGCTCGTGTCCACGATCACCTACGATCCGAAGAAAGACCCGTATTCTCCGAAATACTGGTATGTCTACGAATCGCTTCCATTCTACGACTTGGCGTCCGTGCAGATCGGGGACATCAAGTTCTTCAACCTCACGGTGGAGAACAGCGCCCTTACGCTCACGGAAATCAAGGAAACCCTCGCAAACGCCAAAGCCAAGTACTACATCAAGGATACCTCTCCGTGCGTCAACCCGACTTATATGCACGTCTATGCCGTGTTCGTGTTCGACGCCGGTCTGGCCGTGCAGTTCGTTGGAGACGTGGTTTCGGTGGATGATGTCATCTACTCGTCCATATTCATAAAGAACAAAGGCGGCGGGGAAGCCGGAGAGGACGCCGTGGCCAGACTCTGGATCAACAACGGTGTCCTCACGATGACGGAACGGGTTACCGAAGACAACAAGACGGGCAAGGAAGAGACGTCTGAAGAGGACAAGAACCAGACCACCGGCGATGTGGAGAGCGACAAGTACGACCCGTCCACGGCATTCGGCGAAGAAACGCAGATGCCGCCGACCGTAAACCACCAGACTCCACAGCGTCCCGAGGTAAACGAATCCCTGCTAGACGACCTGTTTGGGCACTCCTTTTAGAATGTGAGCAATCACATCGACAGTCCATCCGTTTCCGATGGCGGCGCTTCGTTTCTGTTTGCCTACTCCGACGAAATTGGTATAGTTGTCAGGAAGGGTCTGAAGGCGCTCCATCTCCGTGATGGAAAGCTTTCGTAGATTGTATCTCCCGTCCGACAGTTTCGTCGGATACTTCCCGTCCATCATTCCGTTATCTACGATGTGAACACCGTCGGCCACGGGGACGAACAGAAGAGTGGCGCAGGATGACGTCACCATGCTTCCTCTGGATAGGGCACACGCCTTGTCGTGGATCTCCTTGTCATTGTAAGGATTAAACTTCTCCGGGATATATCCGATCTTCTTGATCATCCTGTCAAAGCTCCTCTGTACCGTCTGGCAGTCGCTTACGTCATCGGTCGGTGCGGTTGGATCGAGGACGGAGCTCAGCGTAATACCGGCATCTGACGGCATATTAACATCGATGTTCGTCCAATACAGCCTCGGCCTGTTCTGGGCCGACAGCAACGAACTGTTTATCATAATCGGCGAATGCCCGATAGCCTCATTGATGATCTTCTGCCACCTCTTGGCCATCACCACGTTCTCAAGGAGAAAATATTTCGGCTGAACCTCGTGCAGAATGCGAAGATATTCCCAAAACAGATACGACTGTCCGCTGAATGACACGCCCTGTCCCTTGAGCTCAAGATACTGGTCGAGGGACAGGATCTCCGTCTGGCCGGTGGTCATGCCCTTCGCATAGCCGATGGACGAGAAGTCGGTACACGGACTTCCTCCGATCACCATGTCGAATTCGCCGACATTGAAATCTCCGGCATCCGTATGGAGAATCCCGGTCGTTCTATCGAAACCGACGTTCATCACGTTACCGATTTCGATGATATCCGGGTAGGCCGAAGTGGCGATCTTCATCGACCCATCCTCGATTTCGCTGGCATAGTATGCGTCAACCGGGATGCCCGCCCTGTCGAGGGCAACCCTCCCGCATCCGATTCCGTCAAACAAGCTTAAGATTTTCATAAAAAATGTCGCCATCCAGAAGACGGCGACATTATAGCGAAACTTTAAAGGAAAATCAATACTAAAATTATGGCTTATAGTTCGTCATTCTCTCTATCATCGGTAATACGTTCGGGTACTTACGCATAAGCTCCCCTCTAGTATACCATCCGCCGAGCTTGAACTTTCCTCCGATCACACCATACGGGTCGATCCAGATCTTCTCCTCCATGATCTTCTTATACTGCTTCGGATCGTCCACGGACTTGATTGCGACAAACATCTGCTCGTCGGCGGACGGATGATTGTTCCACGCCCTATTGAACTTGTAGTCGTGCTGGATCTTTTCCGTCGTATAATTCGGAAGAACCGGATGCCACACATTGGGATAGATGTACTTCCAGCCATATACCTGAGTATTCAAAGTGTGTTGCGACCAGCGCCACTGAAGCTTCACGTTGTCCTCGTAGCACCACCCGGTGTATGATCTTTTCCAGTCGTGATTTCCGTTGAAACAGAAAATGATCTGAATCGTCTTTTCGTTTTCGCCGGAAACCTGTTCATAGACAGACTTCCACATTTCCTTTCTAAAGAGCTTGTTCACACCATTGGTTTCATAGTTGATATAAACCTCGCATCTTTGGTACTGTTCGTCGTGCCAAGACGCCGGATTGGCGGAAGAATACTCGTACAGGATGTCCTTGAAATTGTTGGTTGACGCCTGAATCGTCATATCCGTGGCGTCGAAGTCAAGCCACAATTCGAAATACGGACAGTTCTCATAGAACTTGACCGTCTTATCGCCAAACGCAACAGTATGCGGCTTTTTGTTTACGCCTTTTCCAAACTGCATAGCACCTTCGGCGAGAGCCTCGGCGCCCTTTCCATATGCTATCGTGCCCTTTCCTATGGCCTTGGTCTTCGAACCAAAAGCGACAGCGCCCTCGCCGTCGGCTTCGGCCTCAAAACCGAATGCTACGCCAGACTCGGTTGCCTTGGCTTTTGATCCGATTGCAGTAGCCATATTTCCGCTGGCAGACGCTCCAGCTCCAACAGCAGTATTGAAATATCCGCCGCTGGTCTTGGCGGCATATCCAAGGGTTACACCGAATCCCAAGCTTGTATCTGTCGCTTTGTATCCATATCCTATGCCATTCCAGTTATATACTCGGCATTCCTTTCCTATTGCATAGGAGTGGGTGTCGTCCTCGTGCGGAACCCAAGAATTCACGCCCATATGAAGACCGCGCATTATGTTCGTCCAGACGCCCATTACCTCCTCTTCCTCCGGGCACCCGCATCCGCCGATTCCCATAAGATCGATATCGAGCTTGGTGTACATCAACGTATCGAAATCGATATTTCCGAATATAGTACCCTTTCTGCGCTTGGTTGAAGCGAGAGGGACCGCCTCGTTCGCCTTATGTGTCGAATTCGTACCAGAAACCACCAAATTGGTCGGTGTCGGTTGAGAAACCCCGCCAATGCTGGCGCATCCTGCCATAACCACGGCAAAGGACGCAATAACAAAAACTCTAAAAAATTTTCTTATTTTCATATCCATCTAAAATATTTACCGCCGATGACCATCCCAGTCAATCGCCCAATCAAACTGTTAACAAAAATCCAGATACGATTTCAAATTTGCTTTTATTCGTATTCCATGATCCTGCATTACACGCCGTTTTACATCTATAATAAAGATTGTCTTGTACACAAAAATCACCAACAGAATACGAAATATTGTCTCTGTAAGGATTCACATTA
>Ga0265298_10001388_pt1 | contig 35908 bp, 29 predicted proteins | sample AusTroGonzalo_MG_3_FD_193486 | JGI IMG/M metagenome (GOLD analysis project Ga0265298, IMG submission 193486) | Bovine rumen microbial communities from tropical cattle in Woodstock, Queensland, Australia - Gonzalo_01 | ecosystem: Host-associated > Mammals > Digestive system > Stomach > Rumen ...
CTTCGTCATAATATAGTATTTTATATTCAGTAACATATACTTTTATTTCTAAAGATAATGTCTTTTTAATCTTAACATCTTTTATTCTTTTACTTTTAGCAGTAATAGCCTTTTCTGTTAAAGTATTAGTGAATAAATAAGAAGAATTCTTATTTAATTTTAATATTTCTAATACTTCTTCATCACTCAAATACTTATTGTTATAAACATAATATGTTTTTACTTTAAATAAGCTAATAACATAGATTACTAAAGTAAGAATTAATAAGACTAATATAGTTAATGCTACACTTTTTACCTTGATCTTCCTTTTCTTTCTTTTTTTCTTCATAATTAATCCTCAAAATTAATAAATCTTTGTTCTACATGTAAATCTATATTATATTTTTCTTTTACCTTAACCTTAATCATATCTATTAAAGCCTTAATATCTTCTCCGGTAGCACCACCAACATTTATTATAAAATTGGCATGTTTTTCAGATATTTGAGCACCACCTATTTTATATCCTTTTAAACCTAAATCTTCAATTAATTTACCAGCGAATACATCTTCAGATGGATTTCTAAATACTGACCCTGCTGATGGATAATCAAGTGGTTGAGTTGATACTCTTCTTTCTTTACGATTATCCATCAATTTTTGAATTTCATCTTTATTATTTTTAGTAAGTTTAAGAACTGTACTTATAATTATATATCCAGGATGTTCTTGAAATAAACTCTTTCTATAAGAAAAATTAAGTTCATCTTTTTTTAATGTTTTTAAATCATAATTTTCATCTAGGAAAGTAACTGTATCAATTAAATCAGACATATCACTCTTATAAGCACCAGCATTCATGAAAATAGCACCGCCCACATTGCCAGGAATTCCTGCAGCAAATTCAAGGCCACTAAGATTATTATTCATAGCATCTATTGATAATTTAATTAATTGATAACCTGCTTCTACATATATTTTATTACCTTCAATAGTCATAGAATTTAAATTACTTAAATTTATTATTACTCCATCATATTCTTTAGATGAGAAAATAGTATTAGATCCATTGCCTAATATCATATATTTAATATTATTTTCTTTTAAGTATTTTAATAAATCTGTTAATTCATAAATATCTTTTGGTGTAATAAAATATTTACAAGTTCCACCTACTTTAAAAGTTGTATGTAATTCTAAACTTTCATTCAATTTAACGTTATCTTTTTCTATCATACTACTTCACCAACTTTTCTATTTCTTTATATATTTTCTCCCCTGCATCCAATACCTCTAATTTCTTTAAATTAGATTTAATACTTTTTAATTCTTTTTCATTATTTATTAAATTATTAATCTCATTCACTAATTTTTCACTTGTTAAATCTTTTTCTTCGATTATTTTACTAGCTCCGTTATTTACTAAATCCATCGCATTTTTATATTGATGATTCTCTGTCACATATGGGCTTGGTATAAATATAGTTGGTGTATTAGTACCAATTAATTCACTAATGGTAGTAGCACCAGCGCGAGATACAAGTAAATCTGTCTTAGAGAATAATCTATTTAAATTATCTATGAATGGTTCTATAAACACATTACTATTTCTCTTAATATGTTTATAATCTTCATAATAATCTTTACCAGTAACTATTAATACTTCATAACTAGAATCAAATTTAGTTAAGGATGATTTTAATACTTCATTAACGGTTTTAGATCCTAGAGATCCCATAACTATTAATACTAATTTTTTATTATCTGATAAACCAAATTTTCTTTTCGAATAAGGTACTAAATTATGTACACTATCTCCTTGAGGATTACCAGTATATACACAGTTTACTCCATCTATTTTCATGCTCTTAAATGATGTACATAAAGTATCAGTATATTTAAGCATCATTTTATTAGATAAACCTAATATACTATTTTGTTCATGAATAAGTGTTTTACATCCACATTTTTTTGCAGCATAAATAACTGGTGCCATGACATAACCACCACATCCAATTACTATATCTGGTTTATATTCCTTAATTATTTCTTTTGATTTTTTTATAGCACTTAAATACTTAAACAAAGCTTTTATATTTTTGAAAGATAATTTCCTTTGTAATCCATATGTATCTAAACCTATATATTTAATATTGTGTTCTGGAATAATATCTTTTTCCATTCTAGTTGTTGTTCCTATGTATAAAAAATCTGCAGATTTATCATGTTCTTTAATTTTATTTATAATTGCCAAGGCAGGATATATATGTCCTCCTGTACCACCAGCAGATACTATAATCTTCATCATATCACCTATTTAATTATATCACAGCAAATAAAAAAGAAGAACATATTTCTTCTTTTACTTTACTTTTTCCAAATCATGTTCCCAATATTATTAATAACTGGAATTTCATATTTTTGATTATTGAATGCTTTAACTATAGCAATTATTGAAAATACTAATACTACTGTATCAATAGCTCCTAGTGCAAATTCAAATATTCCAAAGAATATTACTAAACCACCTAGAGATGCAATTGCTAAAGCTGTAGAAATTGAAGCAAAAATTGATAAAACAGTGGATACTGCTGCATATACTATACATGCTGCTCCTGCTTGTCTATAATGAAATCTAGCATCTTCACTTACATTATTATTTTTAATAAATGAAAAAATAAATCCTAATACAGGAACTAAATATACTAATAAAGTTTCCCATTTTAACTCTAATCCAGTCATTGTTTTGTTATTACTCATAAATAAACCTCTTTTCTATAAATATAATATCACATTTTTTTAATTAATTATATTTTTTTGTCTATTAGACAAAACTTTTTTATATTTAAGAAATGTAACTTTGTTACCATTCATTGTAGAATCATATTGTTCTATATACTGATATCCTAAATTACTAAACAAATGAATACTAGGTTCATTATCAGAAACTATTTCTGCCATCAATTCAGTATATTTATAATTATCTTTTACTATTTTCTCAAATATAATTAAGGCTTTCTTTCCTAATCCTCTCTTTTGATATTCCGGATCAATAAATATACCTACTATACCATCATGAATACATAATAATCCTATATATTTAAAATTATATTTAATACCATATATATCAATACCACCAAAAAATAGTTCTGCCATTTCTTCGGGAGTATTATCTTTTTCTGGTTCATCATAATCAGTAATACCAAAACATTTCCTTTCGGTATCCTTAATTATATAATTAGTAACAATTTTTCTATTATCTGAATTATCTTCTAAAGGAACTAATGAGAAAAAATACATAATAACCACTCCATTGGAAAAATATTCTATCATCATAGCTATTTTTAGTCAATTTTAGAGATATTTAATACTACTCCAATACTTATATAAGTTATAAGTAAACTAGAGCCTCCATAACTTAAAAATGGTAATGTTACTCCAGTTACTGGAAATAATGTAGTTACTACTCCTAAATTAAGAATTATTTGAATAGACAACTGGAATATTATTCCAAAACATAAAAATTTAGGAAATAAATCATTACATTTTAAAGCGATTCTAATCATTCGATAAATTATATAAGAGAATAATCCTAGTACTATAATACTTCCTAATATACCAAATTCTTCTGAAATAATAGAAAAAATAAAATCTGTTTGTGGTTCAGGTAAATAGAATTGCTTTTGTATACTTCTAAATAAACCTGTACCAAATAGACCACCAGGTCCAATCGCATACATTGATTGAATAGCTTGAAACCCAGTTCCTAGAGGATCACTAAAAGGATTAATAAAAGAAAGAATTCTATTTAATCTATATGGAGCAATAATTATTAAACCAGATAAACCTATTAAACCTAATATTATTATTTTTACAAAGAAAGATAATTTTACACCTGAAATAAATAATAAACCTATGGTAGTAACTAGTATTATTAGTCCAGTACCCATATCTGGTTCTAACATTATTAATATAAATGCTAATATAGTAACACTAAGTATTGGTATTACTCCTTTTAATATATGTTTTATTTCTTTTATATTATTACTTAAATATTTACTAGTAAATATTATTAAAGCTAATTTCATAAATTCACTTGGTTGCATAGCTATAAAACCCAATTTAAACCAACTTCTACTACCATTTCTAACTACACCTAGTCCTGGTATTAATACTAGTAATAATAAAAGAAAGCAAATAATTAATATGATATTTGCTTTCTTTAAATAGTACGTATAATCTACTTTTATTGTAATATATATTGCTATTAAACTGATTATAAAAAATATTCCTTGTAATTTTAAATATCTAAATGAATCATGAAACTTATATTCTGCCCAAACACTAGATGAAGAATAAATCATTAATAAACCAAATAAAGTTAAAAGAATTACTGCAAATAATAATTTATAATCAATCTTTTTCATTAAATCCAAACTCCGTATATAATTGCACCAGCACCAAGAATGAAACCTATTACATAAAATAATTTAACTATATCAGTTTCGCTCCATCCCTTCTTTTCAAAAGAATGATGTATCGGAGTCATTGGGAATAATCTTTTTCCTCTTAATTTAACAGATAATACTTGAAGTATTACTGATAATGTTTCTATAACAAATACTCCACCAACCACAGCAAGTAATAATTCTCTACGAGTAAGTATAGCTATAGTAGCAAGTGTTCCACCGAGAGCAAGTGACCCTGTATCTCCCATAAATATTTTTGCCGGATGAGAATTAAATGCTAAGAACCCAAGCAATCCACCTAATAATATAAAACAAAATATTGCTATATCATCATAACCAGATAACCAAGATGAACTCCATGCTATCATACCATATACCCCAAATGCAATAACAGATAATCCTGCAGCTAATCCATCTAATCCATCTGTTAAATTAACAGCATTACTAGTTCCTACTAGCATGAATAATATAAAGAAACCATACATAAATCCTAAATTAACATTTATATTAAGTCCTGTTATTTCTATATTAGGATTAGATCCATCTTTTATATATAGATAAAAGAATATAATTGCTAATACTATTTGAGCAACAAATTTTTGTAATCTAGTTAATCCTTTTTCATTAGACTTATATTTTAATTTAAAGAAATCATCAATAAAACCTATAAGAGCATATCCAAAAAATACAAATAAAACAATTATTAAATTTGTAGACAATGTCATCTTATTAGTCAAAACTAATGCTGCTATAGTAATAATTGTCGAAACAATAAATATTACACCTCCCATAGTAGGAGTTCCACTCTTATCTTTATGTTGTTTTACAAACTTACTAGTAACTTGCCCTAATTTTTTCTTTCTCATAAAAGGAACAAAAATTAAACCAAATACTGAAGCTATTATAAACCCAATCATTAACGCTAAAACTGATTTCGTTAAAACATACATATTTAACACATCCTTTGTACTATTACTAATTATATCATAGAGAAATGAATAATTAGATAATAAAATAGAAATTTTTACGAATTTTAACAATTTACTCACCTAGTAGTACTCTTATTTTACTTCCTTCAAGCACTCTTTCTTTTGATTTTATAGATTGGTAAATTACTCTATTACCAGTACCACTATATTCGATCACTAAACCATTAGAAATCTTAGATATTTCGCTAACATCTTTTCCTACTAAATTAGGTACCTCAACATATTTTTTTTCATAAAACTGATAATTCTTTTCGGTAGCACCTTTTTCCTTTTTAATATCAAGTATATCTATAGAATCTTCTAGAATATTTTTAGCAATTGGTGCTGCAACAGTCCCACCATATTGAACAACTCCTTTCGGATTATCTATTGCAACATATAATACTATTTTTGGATCATTACTCGGCATAAAGCCAATAAATGATACTATATAATTTCCTACCATATAAATACCATTATTAACTTTTTGTGCTGTTCCAGTTTTGCCACCTACTCTATATCCATCAATAAAAGCATTTCTTCCTGTTCCATTAGTAACAACACTCTCTAGAGCACTAGCTACTTCTCTGCTTGTTTCCTTACTTATAACTCGTCTAACCAGTTTTGATTCAAATGTCTTTACTGCTGTATTCGTTTCAGGTTCAAGAAGGGCTTTAACTATATATGGTTTATATAATTTACCACCATTAATAGCAGCTGATACTGCAGTTATTTGCTGAATCGGAGTAACACTAACACCTTGCCCAAATGCAGTTGTAGCTAATTCCACAGGTCCTACTCTATTAAGAGGAAACATTATTCCTGTAGATTCTCCATTTAAATCAACCCCTGTTTTATATCCAAATCCAAATTTATTTATATAGTTAAATAATCTTTCTTTACCTAATTTTTGTCCCATAACAACAAATCCTGGATTACAAGAATTCTCTACAACGTTTAAAAATGTTTCTGCTCCATGGCCTCCTGTTTTCCAGCATTTTATTCTTGCATTCTCTACTTGTATATGTCCTGAATCATAGAAAGTATCTTTATATAAATCGATTGTTTTTTCCTCAAGTGATGCGGATAGAGTAATTATCTTAAATGTACTACCTGGTTCATAACTCATCCATATTGGCAAGTTTCTATTAAGAGTCTCTTCACTATAGTTTTTATAATTATTAGGATCAAAATTAGGTCTAGAACTCATAGCAAGTATTTCGCCAGTATTTGGATCCATTGCTATAGCAAGAGCATGGTCTGGGTTATATTTAATTACAGCATTATCTAGCTCTCTTTCAACTGAGTTTTGTAATTCATTATTAATTGTTAACATTAGATTCATTCCATTAGTAGGTTCATTATATATTTCATTCATTTCTAATTTATTGCCTTTTGCATCGCTGAAATATTTAATAGATCCACTTTTACCTGTTAAATATTCATTATAATTTAGTTCTAATCCTGATAATCCTTGATTATCTATTCCTACAAATCCAAGTACTTGTGATAAATTATTTTCGTAAGGATAATATCTTTTTGCTTCTTTAACAAGATATACTCCATCAAGTTTTAATTCACTTATTTTATTAGATGTTTCAAAATCTAGTTTTCTTCCTTCAGGATGAACTCTTTCAATAGATGTTTTCTTATATACATGTTTATCCATTTCATCTTTTGAAACATTTAATAATTCTGATAATTTTGTAGACACTAATTTCTTATTTTTAATTTGATTCGGTATTAATACTAGTGAAGTTGTTGTTAAATTAGTTGCTAATGGATCTAAATTCCTATCATAAATAATTCCTCTATCTCCTTCGATAGGTAGTTCTCTACTCCATAAATCATTAGCACCACTTTTTAATTTGTTATATTTAAACACTTGAAGATAAATAACTTTACAAAATATAACTATAAACATAATAATTACAAATAAAAAGAAAATCTTAATTCTTTTATGAATAGTATTAAAGAACATATATTTCACCCATAAAATTATATGCAAGAGCAAAAAAAATAAGACCTAAGTCTTATTTTAATTTTTCATACATAGTTTTAAATTCATCTAAATTATGAGCAACATGTAAATAATCATAAATAGAATTATTATTAAATTTTTTTATAATCAATTCTTCGATTAATTCTAATAATTTTTTATAATGACCATATTCATCATATATAATTAAATTTTTTCTTACATCATTACTTCTCATTTCTTCGATATAAGTAAATAATTCTGAAATAGTACCTATTCCTCCAGGTAATATAATTATTAAATCTGCTTGATTAAATAATACTTTTTTTAATTCAAAAGTATCTTCTACTACCTCATGTTTAGCTTTTGGTAATAATTCTATTTCTCCGATATATTTTGGATTAGTATACCCTAATATTTCAAGGTTTGCTTTTGCAAATTCTTCATAAGCAATACCCATTATTGATTTACTTCCATCTCCCCAAACCAAAGTATTTTTATCTTCAGTTAGATATTTTATTAAATTACGAGAAGATTCCTTATATATACCATCAATACTTTCATTTTGTGATGAACTAATTAATATTTTCATAAAACACCTATTCTAATTCAGATAGAATAACTGGAACCATTTGTTTCTTTCTAGAAGCAAGTCCAGGTATATAAGTCATTTGATCAAAGTTATTTTTCTTATATCCAGAAGCTAATATGCCTTTTGCTTTATCTGTATAAATAACATATGATCCGTTTTGAATTACATCTGTGAATGCAAGCATTGTAAATTCACATCCAAGTTTAGTGTTATTTTCTTCAAGTGCTTTAAGATAATTATCAATATCTTTCTTAATTTCATCAGCATCAAGAGTAAATACTTGTGCAACAGCAAATTTAGTATCACCTGATGTAAATGTTTTAAGATCTGTATTAATTATTTCATCATAAGTTTTACCTTTTAATGAAGTACCTGCTTTAAACATACCAAGTGCATATTTTTCATAATCTATATTTAATAATTTAGCTAATTCTTTAACTGTTTCTTTATCTAAATCAGTAGTTGTTGGACTTTGAAGAATTAATGTATCGGAAAGTATACCTGAAATCATAAGTCCTGCTATTTCATTAGGTATTTTAACATTATTTTCTTTATATAATTGATAAATAATAGTATTAGAAGATCCTACTGCCATATTTCTAAAATTAATTGGTAATTTAGTAGAAATATTACCTATCTTATGATGGTCTACTATACCTACTATTTCAGCTTCTTCAAGGCCAGGTGCACTTTGTTCTGCTTCTTGATGGTCTACAAGTAATACTTTTTTATTATTCTTTTCTACTATATCAGTAACTCTTATTAAACCTAAACATTTATCTGATGAATTGACTATTGGATAATTATTATGTTTTAATTTTTTAGTTTCTTCTACGAAATCATCATAGAAATCACTTTCTTTAAATGTAATAGATTCTCTATGAAGAATATTTCTAACTTTATTAGATAAACCAATTAACTTAGATGCACTAAATGTATCTAAACCTGTTCTAATAATATTAACTTTATTCTTTTTAGCTAATTCTATATTTTCTTTAGTAACATCCTTTTTACCAGTAACAATTAACAATTTAATTTTGCTTTCAATAGCATATTCATGAATAGTATGTCTATCTCCTACTAAAAGAATATTTTCAGAAGTTAATTCAACATCATTCTTAAATGTTTCTTTATTATATGAAGCTACTAATAAATCTCCTTTAATATCTTCATCAAATTTTAGTATTATTTCTCCTTCTAAAGTATTTAATATATTTTCATAACTAGTATCTAATTTATTAAAATCTCCACTAATTATTTCTCTAGCTAAATCCTTTAAAGTAACTATTCCTAAATATTTATTATTTTCATCTACTATTGGAAGACCAGTAATACCTTTGTCTACTAGATAATCATAAGTATCTTTTATAGTAGAATCACCATTTAACATCATATTTTTATGATACTTAATATCTTTTAATTGTAATCTAACATCATTAAGATATTTTGGTTCTTTTACTTTAAAATAATCTAATACATATTTAGTTTCATCATTTAATGAACCTAGAACTCTTGGTTCACAATCCATTCCTAATTCATTTTCTAAATATGATAATGTGATAGCAGCAGTTACTGCATCTGTATCAGGTCTTTGATGACCAAAAACGTATACTTTACTCATATATATACCTCTTTTCTTTCTACTTATTATAATATATTTTATTTAAATTACAAGGATTATTTTAAATCTTGTAATTTAACACTTACTAATTTAGATACACCAGATTCTTGCATAGTTACGCCATATAATGTATCCGCATATTCCATAGTTCTCTTCTTGTGTGTTATAACTATAAATTCAGTCTTATCTTTATAAGAACTTAGATATTTACCAAAGTTATCAACGTTAACATCATCTAGAGCTGCTTCTACTTCGTCTAGTACACAAAATGGTACTGGCCTAACATTAAGTATTGCAAATAATAATGAAATTGCAGTTAAAGTCTTTTCTCCTCCTGATAATAAAGTAATATGTTTTAACTTCTTTCCTGGAGGTGTTGCTACTATATCAATACCTGTTTCTAAGATATTATTTGGTTCAGTAAGTTTAAGTTCAGCTTCACCACCACCAAATAATGTTCTAAATGTTTTCTTAAACTCTTCCTCAACTTTCTTAAATGTCTCAGCGAATTTATCTTTCATAACATCATCCATTTGCTTAATAATATCTAAAAGCATATCTTGCGCTCTTAATAAATCTTCTTTTTGATGAAGTAAGAATTCATATCTTTCACTAACTTGTTTATATTCTTCAATAGCAGAAACATTAACTTCTCCAAGAGATTTAATCTCTCTTCTAAGTTTAGTAACAAGTACTCTAGCTTCTTCAACTGGCATATTTAAATCATAATTTTCTTTAGCTTTTTCATAAGTCATTTGATAATCATTAGAAAGTATTTCTAGTAAATTATCTAATCTAACATCTAATTTAGAAACAGTAATTTCATTACTCTTTAATTCTTCTTGAAGTTTATTATAATCACCATTCTCTATCTTTAAATTAGTTTCATAATTATAAAGTTCATCTTTCTTATCAGATATCTTCTTAATAATCTCACTAATCTCTATTTCAAGATTATCTTTCTTATTCTTTTCTTCATAGAATTTATTTAATATTTCATTTTCTTCATCACCAAGAACATTATTTACTTTATCACTATTATTCTTAAGTTCTAATTCAATAGAATTCTTTCTAAGTAGTAATTCTTCTTCTTTGTTATCTCTATCTCTTAAGATTCCACTCTTAGTATTTATTTCTAATATTAAATCTTTTCTTTGATTACTTAAATTAGTATAATTTTCATCACTAATATTAATCTTGTCTTCAGTAATAGATAAATTATTTTCATAATCACTTATTTTCTTAATAGTTTCTTCAAGTTCATACTTAATATTAAGAACACTATTTTTAAGTTTTAGAGAACCACCTGTAATAGATCCTCCAGCATTAACTATATCACCTTGTAATGTAACTATTTTATATCTATTATTAATTGTTTTAGATACTTTATTAGCATCATCAAGAGTCTTACAAACTACTACATTTCCAAGTAGACTAGCCATTATATTTTTATACTTATCTTCACAATCTATTAAATCTATTGCTATTCCTAAATATCTATTATCAAATTTTAATTTATTTAAATATTCTGGATCAATAGTTCTAGGTTTAATAACATTCATTGGATAGAATGTTGCTCTACCTAGATTATTATTTTTTAAATATTCTACTGCATCTTTAGCATTATTTTCATTTACTGTTACTACATATGAACTTTGAGCACCTAAAGCTGCATCTATAGCAAGTACATATTCTTCTTTAGCTTCGAATAAGTTACCAATTGCACCTTCTATACCAATTAGTTTTGGATTAGCCAAAATACTTCTTACTGCAAATGGTAAATTAGAATTATTTTCTATATCATTTTCTAATTGTTCTTTTTTAGATTTAAGAACTGCTAAATCTCTTATATATCTATTAGATGCTTCTAATAATCTATATTTATTTTCTTCTTCTTTAGTTATTTCTTTTTCTATTTCTTCTAATTTAGTAGCTAATTCTTTATTATCTTTAGAATCTATTTCTTTATTAGTAGTAATAGTTTTTAATTCATTTTCAATTTGTAATAATTGTTCTTTTAATAAAAGAATATTATCATGTAGTTTCATATCTTCTGAATCATATTTGCTTCTTTCACTAATTAAAGTCTTTTCTCCTGATAATCTTTCTACATTAGCACTAACTTTAACTAATTCTTGTTGTTTATTATATAAATCTTCATTTAAAGTATTTACTTTAGTTTTTAAATCTTCGATAACTGCTTGATTAGTAGATGTCTTTGATAATATTTCAGTTATCTTATCATTTAATTCTTCTATTTTAGATTTAGCTTCTTTATAAGTAACATTATATTCATCTATATCATGTACTACTAAAGCTATTTCATTTTCTTCTAACTCTGCTTTATCTTTTAGGTATATTTCTGCTTTTTCTTTTTGCTCTTTTAATGGATTAATTCTAGTTTCATTTTCCATAATAATATCATTAATTCTTACTAGATTATCATTTGTCTTAGCAAGTTTTCTTAAAGATTCTTCTTTTCTCTTTTTATATTTCAAAGTACCAGATGCATCTTCAAATATTACTCTTCTTTCTTCTGGTTTAGAACTTAATATATTTGCTATATCTCCCTGAGAAATAATATTAAATGATTCTTTAGAAGCACCAGTATCAGTAAACAAATCTGTGATGTCTTTTAATCTACATTTAGTGTTATTAATTTCGTATTCGTTTTCACCAGACTTATATACTGTTCTTTTAATAGATACTTCTTCGGTATCTAAAGCTAAATATCTATCAGTATTATCAAAAGTAAGTATTACACTTGCAAAAGATGCTGCACTTCTACTTTTACTACCAGAGAATATAACATCACTCATAGATCCTTCACCACGAAGAGATTTAATTGATTGTTCTCCAAGTACCCATCTTATAGCATCAACTATATTACTTTTACCAGAACCATTTGGTCCAACTACTCCAGTTATATTGCCATCAAAAACTATTTCTGTTGGATTGACAAATGATTTAAAACCTATCATTTTAATTTTCTTTAACTGCATATCTTACACCTACTATTCACATTATAAAATTATACTATAAAAATCCTTATAAAACAATAAAAAAATAGGATTTCTCCTATTTTAATTTACTCAATGCATCTTTAGCAGCCTCTTGTTCTGCTTGTCTTTTAGATGTAGATATTCCCTTACCTAAAATTATACCATCTACTTTTACTACACAAGTAAATACTTTTTCATTAGATGGTCCTTCTTCATCAGTAATTTCATATAAAGTAGACTTTTTATCAGTTTGAACAATTTCTTGTAATACTGTTTTATAATCATGAAGAAATAAATCTTTTTCTTCTTTTATATATGGTATTACTACATCATAAACAATCTCTTTAGCAGTATCAAAGCCTTTAGTTAAATATACTGCTGCTAAAAAAGATTCAAATATATCTGCTACGATTGATTCTTTATTTCTACCACCAGTTAATTCTTCTCCCTTGCCTAATCTTAAATACTTAGGGAAATCCAGACTATTTGAATAACAAGCAAGTGCTTTTTCACAAACATAACTAGATCTTAATTTAGTCATTTTTCCTTCATTATAATCATCGTTTACATATAAATATTCGCTAACTATAAAATCAAGAATTTTATCTCCTAAAAATTCTAATCTTTCATAACTTTCACCCTTCTTATTTTCATTAACATAACTAGAATGAGTAAAAGCTCTTTTAACTATTTCATTTTCTAAATCAATATTATATTTTGTAATAATATCCATAATATCACCAACTTAATTATATCAAAAAAATAGTCTATTTAATAGACTATTTTTTCAATTTGAATGAATCAGGTATTTTGAAATAATCAGATGTACGATCATTTCCTTCTACTGAAATATAATGTACTTTACCATCACCTGGTTCAAAGAACCATTCAACTAGCCATATATTATCATTAGGATAATATCCATAAACTTGATAAGCAGTATAGCTTCCAACTTTAACTGTAGCTCCAGTAGCATTTTCTACTTTTTCATCACCATATTTCATATTATATAGTGCAGTTTTTGCTAAACTTTCAGCTGAAATAGTAGTTGTTTTTTCCATAGAATCTATAGATACAATCCATATAGAATCCTTAGTATATTGAAGTCCTGATTTTGTTCCAGAAACATCATAGAATGTATACCATTTACCTGGCAAAGTTAAATATCCATATTCATCACTACCAATTACCATAGTATTTTCTGTAGTTGTACTTGGTGTTGTAGTACTTGGTGTTGTAGTACTTGGTACTGTATTACCATTACCTGTACTTGGTGTTACTGGTGTTGTTGGTTGATATGTAGATGTATTAGTATTTACTTCATTCACTAATGGTTGAAAATAAAGTTTAACAGCTACAATTATTAATACTACAATTATTATTGTTAATAATAATACACTACCTATTATTATTCCTATAATTAATGGTGCCTTACTCTTTTTTGGTGTAACTGCGGCTTCTACTGTCTTAGTTACTTCTTCCTTTTTTTCTTCTACTGCTGTTCCACAATTTGGACAAAAAGCATTTCCCTTTTTAATAGGGCTATTACAATTTTTACAATTCATATTACCTCTCCTTAATATTTATATTATAGCATAATATTTATTAAAAAATTATTTTTTATTTTAATTTACACGATTGATACATATTTCTTTTTATGATAAAATTATTATGGTGAATGTATGAAAAACATAATGATATTTCTTATAAAAATATATCAAAGTTTACCATTAAGTTCTCATAAAAACTGTAAATACATACCAACTTGCTCAGAATATTCAAAAGAAGCATATGAAAGATTTGGGTTTATGTATGGAACTTATTTGACAATAAAAAGAATAAGCAAATGTGTGCCTTGGAAACATGATAATATTTATGATCCAGTACCATTAAGGAGGAAATATGAAAAAGAAAATTAGTTTTATTATTTTATTACTAGGAGTATTCTTATTAAGTGGATGTTCTACTGACTCTATGGAAAATATAACTATATATACTAGTGTATATCCAATCGAATATGTTACAAATGAATTATATGGTAACTACTCTACTATTAATAATATGTATCCACAAGGAATTAACCCTTATGAATATAAATTAACTAATAAACAAATTAAAGATTACGGAAATAGTGATTTAGTTATTTATAATGGACTTGGTAAAGAAAAAGAATATATTGTTACTATGGTTAATAGTAATAAGAAATTAAAAATAATAGATTCTACTAATAGAATTGAATATAAATATTCTCAAGATGAAGTTTGGATTAATCCATCAAATGTATTAATGGTAGCAAGAAATATAAAAGAAGGTTTAAAAGAATATGTTATATCTGAAAATTTAGATAAAAAAATAGATGATAATTACGAAGCATTAAAAATAAATATTTCTAACCTAGACGTTGAATTAAAAGAAATGGCTGAAAATGCATCTAATAAAGACATAATAGTTCAAGATGATGAATTAACTTTCTTAAGTAAGTATAATTTAAATGTTATTTCTTTAGATGATAAAACAATTACTGATAAGACTTATAATGATGCTTCTAATCTAATCAATAGTGGTAATATAAAATATATTTATATATTATCTGGAAGAGATGAAAATGAACATACTAAAAAATTAAGAGAAGAAAATACTGATATAGAAATACTTTATATTGATCCGATAAATAATATTTCTACTGAAGACAAGAATGATGGAAAAAATTATATTTCAATAATGAATGATAATATAGATAAATTAAAACAAGAGTTATATTAACTCTTGTTTTTTATAGTCCTAATAATATAGTTAGAATTATTCCTATAACAGCTAGTGTATTCTGTAAAAAATGAAAATAAATATTTGCAAACAAATTATTAGTTTTATAGTATACAGATGCAAAAAATATTCCAAGTGAACTATATACTAATATATATAATAATTCACTAATACTTTGAAAATCATCTATTACGTGTAATGCTCCAAATATTACTCCACTTAAAATTATAAATAAATATTTATTATTAAATACTTTTCTAAATATACCTCTAAATAATAATTCTTCTGTAAGTGGAGCATATAAACAAGCTAAAACTAAGACATATAAAGGCTTTACTTTAAATAATTCAATTAAATTTGCTTGATTAGTGGCAGTATTTAATCCAGTATATAATTTAATCGATATACCTAGTACAAACATTATTGCAAAAGATATACCAAACATTTTTAGTACATAAGTATTATACTCTCTAAAATATTCTTTAAATGATTTAAAATCTCTTTTTAAATCCTTAAAGAATAATAATATCATCATAGCAAATACTACAATATCAATAATTATATCTATTATTTTATTCTTAATAAATATTGGTACTATAAACATAAGAATCATACTTATTATAAAAGCTAGAATATATATAATTTTTTTATGATTATATAGTATATCTAATTTAGGTAATTCTCTTTTCTTATATGTACTAGTTTTTTTAAAATAGATGAATCCTAATACACCAGATGCAATATTCATTAAGAAAAATATAATTGAAATAATAAATACTAATCCTCGATTAATATCTTTTTTTATAAAAGAATAAACCATAAATATAATTATTCCAATAAAAGATAAAATATACATAACTATATTATATATCTTTAATATTTGATTATCCCCAAATCCAGTAAATAAATTATAAATAAAAAATGGTAATGCATAGATAATCATTAAAATACTTGATATTAATAATAACTTTTTATTTTTTTCCATAACTTCCTCCATTATTATTATAAAATGATTATCTCTTTTTTACAAACCTTTTATTAAAATAACGTCCTCTCCTATACTATCTATTTTACAAAATGGTACTTCTATTTCATCAGAAGAAGAAAATAATCTTGAATACTTTCTTTTCTCTAATATTAAAGATTCTATATTTCCATCTTTTGTAATTTTAATATCAATAATATTCCCTATTTTAACACCAGTTTTAAGTTCTACTACATCTTTATCTTGGATATCAGATAATCTCATATAACACCTCTAATCAATTATATTATTTAATTAGTTTTTTTATGTTATTAAGAGCATTTTTTTCTATTCTAGATACTTGTGCTTGTGATATATTTAATGCTTCACTTAATTCTATTTGAGTTTTACCATTAATATATCTATCTGTTAATACTTGTTTTTCTTTTGATTTTAAATTATCTATAGCATTCTTTAATATTACTTCGTCTAATATATCTTTATCATTTGTTGATAATTGATCATATAGATATATAGTTTCTCCTCCATCATCATAGATAGGATCAAAATAACTTATAATACTTTTAGTAGCTTCTAAAGAGAGTAATATATCTTTCTTATCTATATTTAACTCTTTACTTATCATATCAATACTTGGTTCTTTACCATTATTCATAATATAATCATTTTTATATTTTAATATTTTATATGCATTTTCCTTTACACTTCTAGATATTCTAATGGTATTATTATCTCTTAAATACTTTCTTATTTCCCCTTCAATCATAAGTACTGAATAAGTAGAAAACTTTACTCCATAACTAAGATCAAAATTATCTATTGCTTTTACTAGACCTACACACCCTATTTGAAAAAGATCATCTAAGTTTTCATTTCTATTATTATATTTTTTTAATATACTAAGAACTAATTTAAGATTACCCATAACTAATTTTTCTCTAATAGATTTATCATTAGTATTCTTTAATTCTTTAAATAACTCTTCCATATCTTTATTCTTAATAGTTTTAAGATTAGATGTATTTAAACCTGTTATTTCTACTTTATTAATAGCCATATAAACCTCCTAGTTAAATAATGGCTAATAAACAATTTTTTATACAAAAAAAGCTAACATTTGTTAGCTTTTCTAGTTAATTTTAATTGATATGTATTTCTATATTCATAGTCACCCAAATTACAAGTTCTTGGATCCATTATTATTTCATTATCCCTATCGTAATCTACTGGAGATGAATGATATCCATTCTTTTGATACCATTTGCCATCAAAACCTTTTCTTAAGAAATGGAAATCATCTTCATCAGAATATAGAGCTATAGACCAATAATAATCTATAGAGTATAATTTTCCCATAAAATAATTTGTTTTACAAAATGATTTTTCTCTAGGGTCAATTTCTTTGAATTTAATTTTTAAAGTTTTTAAATCTAGCTTTAATCTTTCTTCATGAGAAAGAAAACATACATCCATCGGATGATAACCATTTTTAATTGATCCTATTACACCTAATTGATATGCATGACTTAAAATATCATATTCAGGATAATCTAAACCTAATGCATATGCATAACAATTAGTATCATCTACATTTATCCATTCTTTATCTTGGCATAAATAAATATGACTTTTAATTTCTTCTATATCTATTTTTCCTCTTTCCATCCTTTTATCCCCTTTGCTAGATGAGTATTTTACTACAAAAGTTTAAAAAAATCAAAAAACTAACATTTCTGTTAGTTATTTTTATATGGCGGAGCAGGAGAGATTTGAACTCTCGCACCAGGTTACCCCGGTCTACATCCTTAGCAGGGACGCCTCTTCAGCCTCTTGAGTACTACTCCAAACTGCAATATAATTTTAACATTTATTAACATATAGGTCAATAATAATATTAAAAAAAATGAAGTATTACTACTTCACTTCTCTTCTTCTAAATAACGTAAATTTCTTAGGTTTCTTTTGATCAATATCAGTGTTTTGTCTTGGGCAAATTATATTTTCATCAAACTCTACACTTATTTCATCACCATTTTTTAATCTTACATTAAATGGATTATAATCCTTGTCTACTTTACCACTTTTACTATATCTTAATTCATATACAACATCATTTAAAGTAGCTTTAACTAAATGATTACCCATTTCTCCACCTATTTGGAAAGCAAAATCATGGATAGTTGCATCATCACGAATTGTTATATTCTTCCCTGTTGCTTTATTAATTACAGTTATTTCTTTTGTATTTAAAATTTCTTTTTCTATTATACTTTGATAACTCTCTAAATTAGAAACTTTTTTATCTTCTTTAATATTTAACATTTTCTTATACGCAGGATATTTCTTAAATTCTTCAAGAATTCTTTCTCTAGTGTTTTCTCCTTGAAATTTATATAATTCCCAAGCAATACCATATGTATTTCTGTATTCTTGCTCTTCAGTTCTTATTTGGAATTGAACAAATTTTCCATTAACTAAAACCGTATCATGAAGAGATTGATACATGTTGGCTTTAGGATTAGCTATATAATCATGTTCATATTTATCTACTGGTGAATATGTTTTATGTAATAACATTCTTGCCATCCAACAGCTTGTTTCATCTTTCATTATTAATTTTACTACTCTCAAGTCATGTATTTTTTCAAAAGTATCTTTTGAAAATAATAATTTTTTTAAATATGATTCTTGAGTCATTTCAGCTGGTTTTAATTTTAATAAGGCATCATATATACCATAAATATGTTTAATTCTTGTCCTACTTAGGTTCTCTCCGATTAATAATGTTTCATTAAATAAATCTTCAGTACTTCTATTAACCATTTCAGAAGAATCATAATGACCTACTAATTTAATATTTTCTTTAATTATTTTTTTCATATTATCAAGCATATCATCAATCATAGGTAAATTTTCAATCTTCATTATTTCCCTGTTCATTTTTATTCTTTCATAAATCATTGGATCTATACATTTTAATGAAGCATCTTCAAGCAATTGTTGAATTCTATACATACCTAATTTATTAGCAAGAGGAACATATATACTTATTGTTTCTAATGCCTTAGATTTTTGTTTAACCGGAGTTTTATAACCAATAGTTAGCATATTATGTAATCTATCTATTAATTTTACAATAATTACTCTTACTTCAAATGTTAAGTTATCATATATTTTCATATGAGTAAGCATTTTTAAAGCTTCTTTATTCTTTTCTTTTATAGACATTTTATATTTTTCAAAATTAACTTGAGCAAAGTCATCAAATTTAGTAACACCATCTACTATATTTGCTACATCACTACCAAATTTTTCTTCAATTTCTTCTAAAGAAACATGGGTATCTTCTACAACGTCATGCAAAAGACCAGCACAAATAGTATCAATATCTACTCTCATGATAGCAAGAAAGTTAGCTACAGCTACTGGATGAGTTATATATTCTTCACCACTGTCTCTACGTACAGGTGTACCATCAGGTTTAACATGACTAGATTTTGCTAAATTATAAGCAGCGATTATTTTATCAATAGATTCTTGTCTATTATCATACATTTTTACAAATTCTATTAATGTGTCAATGGTATAATTATTCCAATCATTTATTTCTATCATATGCGTCCCTCCCCTTTTCTTAAATTTTAAATATAATACAACTTTATAATAAAAATGTCAATTCATGTAGAAAAAACAAGCTATTATCGCTTGTTTTTTTCTATTAAAAATTTATCTTGTGTTTATCTATTTCTTCATTAATTTTTAATATTCTAGGTCTTACTTTATTATATACTTTATCTACTAACATATTATTATTCTTTAACTCATTAAAAACTTTTGTCATAGTATCATATACTTCTTCGTCAGTAAAAACTTCAATTTCCGTTTTTTGAAGAACCATATTAGCTAGATAATCTTCTAATTTTGCAAGCTTTGATGAATCATGAAGATTTAGTGTGAAATCTAATTTAATATCAAATTCTCCATATCCATTAATTATTTTTGCTTTATTATCTTTATAGGGATTAAGTACGAATAAATTAGTTGAATCATAATAAAAAGTTTTATTCTCATCACCTACCAAATTAATTGAATGATTACCTACTAATTTCACTATTGGAGTACCTACTAAAAATATAAGATTTTCTTTAATTTGTTCTCCTTTTGTAATATCACTATTACAATCTAATAAATAGTTATATTTTTGGTTTCTATTTACTTGTTTACTATTTACAAGACAACTAACTTCTTTGGCTTCTTTACCACATGTATTTAAAAATTCTTTTAATAATTCTGAATAATTTAAGCATACCCCTTTTCCTTGAAATACTTCTAAAGTTGGATATTTTGTAATTCTATCTCTGACTTGATATGAATGTTTTTTATTAGGAGAAAAATAACCATTCCATAATAAATATGTGTAATAATGTGATAAATCTAAAGATGAATTAATATTTAAGTCATATGCTAATTTTTTATATTCTTCTAAGATTATTGATTGATTCTTAAATATTTCAGGATATTTTAATTCTTCGACTTTTTCTGAGTGTATTGCTTCTGTAACCTTCCATAATATATTAATCATATTAGAAAAAGATATTTCATCATTAGTAATATCAGATAGTCTTACTCCTTCTAATTGTTCATAACTTGTTTCATCAAAATCTTTTAATAATAAATCAGTATATTCTTCTAAAATAGTAAAAATATGCATAGTATTACTTGAATCTCTAAGATCATATATTTGCTTTGATATTATTTCAGTGTCAGAGTTATGGATCAATAGAATAAGAGAGGTCATTACTTTTAAATGAATATTAGTTCTTCTTTTAGATACTATTTTTTGAATAGCATATTCTGTTACTATAGAGTTTATCTCTTTTAAATATTGTTTTTCAGTCATAATTATCACCATAAATCATATATTTTTTTATTCTAACATAGAGATTATTAAATATCAATAAAAAACAATTCATAATAGAATTGTTATATGTGTGGTTGCCCCTGTAAGATTCGAACTTACGCATGTCAGGGTCAGAACCTGATGCCTTACCACTTGGCTAAGGGGCAATATATATAAATGATAACACAAAATAAGCACTTATAAAAGTGCTTATTCATCTAGTGATTCAAAATTTTCATTTAATGAAGATAATTTACTAGTTATATTTTTTTCTTCTACTGCTTCCATAGTATATAGTCCTTTTCTAAACATTGTTTCATATATATCTCTTTGTAAGTCTTTATATTTAGCAAATACATTTTCTATTTTAGAAAAAAGAACTTCATTACTACACTCTGTCATAAAAACACATGTGTTTTTTTCCATACTCTTAACTAGTGTTAATATTAAGGTAGAATAATCTTTATCATTAAGATTTATACCATAATCTAATTTAATTTTAGGATTATTTATTTTACTCATTTAATCCTCCCTCTAATATAGAAATAACATCATTCATAGTTTCACAAAAAATTTTTGATCCTTTTTCCATTATTTTTCTTAAATCATTATCTTTAGTATGTTCATAACTATTAACTGCTACTTTATAAGCAGTAAAATTCCAGTTAAATAAATCTACTAAATAGTCTAAATCTTTACCTGTTAATATATTAGGTACTTCTTTATATTCTTTCATATTTCCTCCTCTAATATTTATTTTGGAAATAATTAATTTAAATATACATAATTATTAATAATATGGTATAATTTTTATGTGCTCCTGTGGCGGAACTGGTAGACGCGTCAGACTCAAAATCTGGTTTCCTAAAGAAGTATCGGTTCGATTCCGATCAGGAGCACCAAATAATAAATAAAAGAACCATTAATTATGGTTCTTTTTTGTATATTTATATGATTTATTCTTATTTTTTTGTCTTTGTATTGTTTTTCTTTCTCCCTCAACTGGATTTGAAATCTTATTGATATGATTGTTATCAGTTGGATAAATTGAAAGTATTTGTTTAGAATTTGGAAAAGTAACTACTTCTACATTAGCTGTTTCTTTATTACTATAAGTTGTACCAACATGATCATCTAATTTACAAACATAATAATCTACTATTCCATATCCATTTGGATTAATATCTTTAATTAATTCACTACAATGATCATATAATTCTTCTATATCAGTTTCTTTTTCAAAAATAGAATGAACTCTTTTTGTTTCTAGGCCTTCAGAATCAGCACTCTTTAAATGTTCTTTTATATGTTCGATTGCAGCATCTCTAGAATAATTTACTAATTGTTTAGTAAAATAATTATCAGCATGTATACTTTTCAAAACTACTCCATTTTTATAATATAAATAAAATTTCATATTATAATAGTGGGAAACATCAAAATCAACAAATTCTCTTTTAGCAGCAAGTTTATCAAAATAAGTAAGTGCGGCCTTATAGTCTTCGATATGAATATATGTTCTTATAAGTCCTAAATATCCATAACACTTAAACTTATCATCACCTTCAAGTAATGTTTTAAACTTTTCTTCTGCTTTAAAAAATTCCCCTTGAGAAAGATAATACGTAGCAATGTCAAATGATATTGCGTGTTTATTATAACGATTAGTTGCTAAAGACAAAAAGTATAGTGCTTCTGATATATTCTTTCCTTGTCTTAATAAAACCGATCCTAATTGTTGATAAACAACTGGATCATTTGGATAAATATTACATAATCTTCTTAATTCTTTAATTGCTTGATCTACGTCATCATTATATAATAATTCCCTAACATGATTTAATTCTTTAGTTGAAGCTACTTTCATAAAAACTCCCCCGTTTAAGTTCATTATAGCACATTTTATTTATATATCAAAAAAATGACTTTAATAGTATTTTAATCTACTATATAAACTGGTGTACCTATTTCTACCATATAATATAATGCTTCAGCTTTATATAAAGGCATATTAACACATCCATGTGATGGATCATATGTATAAATACTACCACCAAAATAAGTTCTCCATGTAGCATCATGCAAACCATGAGTAGAACTAATAAATGGCATCCAATAATATACAAAGGATTCATAAGGATCATCTTCAGGTCCTTTTAATGTTACATTTCTAGCCTTATTTCTAATTGAATAAGTACCATAAGGTGTATTTCCATTATTACCAGTAACAACTGGTGTTTCTAGTACTACTTTACCCATTTGATAATATGTTAGCCATTGATCACTAATTGATATAACTATATAAGTATTTTTAAATTTTTCTTGGACAATTATCTTTACCTCTTTAGTTGTTTTATTACCACTAGAATCTTCTACTGTAAAAGTTTCAATATATTCTCCCTCTTTAGATAAATCTAAATTATTTTCAACTTTTACTTTATCAGTAATATCACCATCATAATTATCAATGGCTGTAAAAGTTGGTTCAGCATATGTTTCATTTAAATTAGCATATACTTCTAAATCAGAATTAATTGTTAATTCTGGTGGTATCTTATCTACTACTTCAACTTTTCTAGTTATTGTCTTATCTATATTTAAATTTTTAATAACTAATCTATATTTTATTTCATAAGTACCAATTTTTTTATAATCAATATTATCAGTTACTTTAACACTCTTGCTAACATCTTTTCTAAATAAATAAGCTTTATATCCTTCATCTTTATATTTATCTTCACCAACATTAATTACTATAGTATCTTTACCTTTTAATTTAATTCTAGTAGGAATTATATTTTTCTTGAATACTAGCATTACAAAAATAAGGGCAAGGAAAAACAAGATTAATAATTTAATAATTAATCTTAATCTTTTATTTTGTCTCATTAATTCTTCAAAAGGTAATTCTTCAAATCCATTACCCATACTAACCACCCGTTTTCAATAAAAATATTATATCAAAAAAAAAGTAAAAGTTATATACTTTTACTTATTTTTTTAAATTATCTAATTTTTCTTTCATCATATTATAAGCCATAGTAGGATTTGCTTTTCCTCTAGTCTTTTTCATAACTTGACCTATAAAGTAATCAAGTGCTTTCGGATTAGCTGGATCATATGATTCAACTACTTGTGGATTTTCCGCTATAACTTCATCAACTATACCTTCTATAGATGATTCATCAGTTATTTGCATCATACCTTCATCTTTAACAACCTCAATTGGTTCTTTTTTATCTTCAAGCACTTTTGCAAATACATCTTTAGCTTGTTTAGATGAAATAGTCTTATCATCGATTAATTTAATTAAATCATGAAGCATATCTGGAGTCATATAGAATTCATCCATAGTAATTAAATGATAATTTAAATATGATAAAATCATACCATTTACCCAGTTACAAGCTTCTTTTGGATCAGTTCCAAGTTTTACTGTATCATCAAAGAAATCAGATACTTTCTTTTCTTTAACAAGAATACTTGCATCATAATCAGAAAGTCCATAATCTGACATATATCTTTGTTTTCTATCATAAGCAAGTTCTGGAATAGATTTTTTAATTTCTTCTAACCATTCTTTACTTAATTTATATTTAGGTATATTTGGTTCAACAAAATATTTATAATCTATTGCATCAACTTTACTTCTCATTCTGATAGTAGTACCACTTTCTTCATCCCATCTTCTTGTTTCTTGTTCTACTTCAGTATCATAAGTTCCATCTTCTTTTGCTTTAGTTTGTCTCTTTATTTCATAATTGATTGCATCTCTTACTCCACCAAATGAGTTAACGTTTTTAATTTCAACTTTTGTTCCCCAGTTAGTTGGAATATCTTCAAGAGTTTCATCCATAATAGATACGTTTACATCACATCTTATTTGTCCTTTTTTAGAATCAGCTTCAGATATACCTAAATATTGATAAACACTTCTCATATGTTCTAGGAATGCTACTACTTCATCTGCAGATGCTATATCAGGCATTGTAACTAATTCTAGAAGTGGTACACCTGCACGGTTATAATCAATTACAGATGTATCATATAAGTGATCTAATGATGCAGCATCTTCTTCTAAGTGAATATTATCTATTCTTACTCTTTTTTCTTCTCCATCACATTCAAAATCTACAAATCCCATCATACCTACAGTTTCATAAGGTGGATTTTGAGTTAACTGGAATCCTTTTGGTAGATCTGGGTAATAATAATTTTTTCTTAAAAAATACATAAACTCTGGTTGTTTACAATTAAGTACCATAGAAGCCATTAAACTCATTTTAACTGCTTCTTTGTTGACAACTGGAAGTATACCTGGAAAAGCCATATCTACAGGTCTAATGTTTTCATTTGGAGTAACTGAATAACTGTTTTTAGCACTTGAGAATACTTTTGTATTAGTTTCAGATATTTCACAGTGCATCTCAAGTCCGACTTTTACTTTATAACCCATGTTTGATGGCCTCCTTTGCTATTTGACCTTTAAATGGTAATGCACTTTCAATAGCATAAGCTATATTAAGTACAGTTTCATCATTATAACAATTACCTGTAATATTAATTCCTACTGGTAATTCATCTATAAAACCATTAGGTATAGTAATTGATGGGAATCCACCAAAGTTACCTATTTGTAAATGTTCTTCAAGGATAGTTGTTCCTTCATCAAGTGTATCATTATCTGCATCAAATTTCTTAGCAGGTCCACTTCCTACAGGAAGAATAACTGCATCATATTTTTTAAATATATCTTTCCATGCATCTACTAGTAATCTTCTTACTCTTTGAGCATTTCTAAAATATCTTTCTTGGTTTTGTGATTGTAATACATAAGAACCAATTACAAATCTTCTTTTAATTAATGAAGAGAATCCTTTGGTTCTATAATCTTTAACCATATCTATCCAGTTATCAAAACCTTTAGATCTAGGTCCAAATATAATACCTGTTAAGTTAGACATATTTGAAGTTGCTTCAGCACAAGATATAACTACATATACAGAAGCAAGTGCATTTAATAATGTTTTATCAACAGATACTTCTTCTACTTCCATACCAAGTTCCCTGCATACTTCAAGTGTCTTATAGTAGTTTTCTAAATGTTCTTTTAATTCTTTAGATGGATTTTCATAGTTAGATAAATCACATATTTCTTTAATGAAACATACTTTCTTTCCTCTAACTTCTCCATTTAATGAATCTTTTAAATGAATGTACCCAGAATCCCAAGTAGTCATATCATTTTTATCTATACCCTTCATTTCATCAACAACAATAGCAGCATCTTTAACTGATCTAGTTAATACTCCTAAATGGTCAAGTGATGAAGCGAATGGAAATAAACCATATCTTGATATCATTCCATATGTTGGTTTATATCCTACTATACCACAGTAAGCAGCTGGTTTTCTTATTGAATCTCCAGTATCAGATCCTGTTGCATATGGATATACTCCTGCAGCAACAGCACAAGCTGATCCTGATGAAGATCCTGCACACATTCTTGTTTTATCCCAAGGATTTAAAACATTACCTGTATGACAAGTAGTACCAGTACCACCCATACCAAATTCATCCATAGCAGTTTTATTTACATAAACTGCTCCAGCTTTATTTAGTTTTTCTACTGCAGTAGCATTAAAGAATGGTACATAGTCTTTTAATGTATTAGATGATCCAGTGGATAATACTCCTTTAGTAGAATAGTTATCTTTAAGTCCATATGGTATACCAGATAATAAATTATCTGTTACTTCTGTTTCTTTAGCTTCATCTAATATAGTTACAAACGCATTATATTTTTCTTCAACTTCATGTGATAGTTTAAGAGATTCTTCGATTAATTCTTTTGAAGTTACTTCACCACTTTTTAATAATTCATGAAGTTCTTCAATACTTTTATTCATGTAATTCATCTTAACCCACCACCTTTGGAACTTCTACTTCTCTAGCTGAGAATTCATCACAGTTAGATAGTAAGTCTTCTATAGGAATAGATTCTTCTACTTCATCTTCTCTTAATTCATATTCAAAATCATCAAGAGCATGAGTCATAGGTTCTACTTTTTCTATTCCAGGTATATCATTAATAATATTGATTTGTTCATCAATAATATCAAATTCATCTAAAACCATTTTATTTTCTTCTGGAGTTAAACCAATTAATAGTTTATCTGCATAATCATCTACCATTTCTTTAGTAAATTTACTCATATTATTCCTCCTTTATATATTTATTATTTCTTTGTTATCACAAAGTTTATTAATTCCATTTTTATCTAAGTAATATCCTTCTCCATATAATTTAGTTTCTATTCCATTATCGAATATAAAACTTCCATCACATATAGCATATAAAGAATATTCTTTTGTTATTTCTAATAATTCTTTATTATCATTATCTAGTTTAAAATGTGGTTCAATATTAATATTAGTTTTATTTAAACCTTTATAAGTTAATACACCATATTCTCCTTCAGGAGTACAAATAACATTATCTGCAAGATTAATTGATCCTGCACTTTGCCCAATAATTACTCCTTCATAATCTTTAAGTAATTCTCTTAAATTAATTTCTTCAAAGAATTTCATTTCTAATGGAGTTAATCCTCCCGAAAGAAAAACTACATCAGAACTATCTATTTCTTCTTTTAAATTACCATTATATCTATGATCTATTACTTTATATTCTTTAAAATTAAATCCACTTTTATTAAAACTTTCAAATTGTAACTTAGAATACATATCAGTTGTTTCAAATCCATCTGGATCACTTGCGAAAAAGATTATCTTGTCTTCTTTATTAATGCTATTTTTTAGTACCTCTACAAAACTATTTGTATTATCTAATTCTTTACTATATTTAATACCATCAATTTTTGTAACTGCGCCTATATCGCTAGTTAAGAATATCTTTTTCATATTAGTCCTCAACTACTTTAATTCCAAGTTCTTCTAATTGTTTTGGTTCAAGTACACTAGGTGATCCCATCATCTGATCTTGTCCAGATGCATTTGGTGGGAATGCTTGAACTTCTCTTAAGTTTGGTTCATCTTGAATTAACATAAGAATTCTATCAATTCCTGGAGCCATACCTCCATGAGGTGGAGCACCATACTTAAATGCAGTTGCTAAAGAAGTAAATCTTTCTTCAAGAGTTCCTTTTGGATAACCAACCTTTTCAAATCCTTTTTCTAATAATTCTAAATCAGTATTTCTAATAGCTCCTGAAGCAAGTTCAAATCCATTTGCTACAAAGTCAAATTGATGAGCTACTATATCATCTAAATTAGCTGATTCATAGTCCATACCATCTTCTAAAATAGGTTTAGAGAATGGATTATGGCAGAAATCCCATTTCTTTTCTTTATCATCATATTCAAACATTGGGAAATCTTTAATAATAGCAACTTCAATTCTATCATTATCTATTAAATCTAATTTTCTTCCTAATTCATCTCTTATTTGACCAGCAAATTTTTGAGCTACTTTTAAGTTCTTATTAGCTATAAAAAACATAACTGAATTTGTTTTCATATCAAATTCTTTAATTAAATTATTTCTTTCTTCATCAGATAAGAATTTATCAATAGGTCCTTTTAATGATCCATCTTCCATTAATGTAATATATCCAATACCTGGCATACCAATACTAGTAGCATAATCTACTATTTCATTAAACCAACTATTAGGTTTAGTACCTATTTCATCTACTACTATTACTTTAATAACAGAATCACTAAATGGTTTAAATGTAGTATTCTTTAATACTTCAGATGCATCTTTAATAATTAAAGGGTTTCTTAAATCTGGTTTATCAGATCCATACATATTCATCGCATCTTTATAAGCAATTTGTCTAAATGGTTTTTCATTTACTTTCTTATTACTAAATTTAGTAAATACATCATAATAAATATCACTACCTATTTCTAATATATCTTCTTCAGTAACATAACTCATTTCAAAATCTAATTGATAGAATTCTAATGTTCTATCTTTTCTTCCATCTTCATCTCTAAAACAAGGTGCTATTTGGAAATATTTATCAAAACCACCAACCATTAATAATTCTTTATATATTTGTGGTGCTTGTGGTAATGCATAGAATCTTCCTTTAAATTTTCTACTTGGTACAACAAAGTCTCTTGCACCTTCAGGTGAACTAGCTGTTAATAAAGGTGTTTGAATTTCGGTAAAACCTAAATCATACATTTTATTTCTTAAGAAATGTAATACTTCTCCTCTTAATTTAATATTCTTATTAACTTCAGGATTTCTTAAGTCTAAGTATCTATATTTAAGTCTAACTTCTTCATTAGTTTCTTTACTTAGATCTATTTCAAAAGGAATTTGTTCTGCACGACTAGATAATAATTCTAAAGATTCACAAACAACTTCAACTAAACCTGTAGGTAATTTTTCATTAATAGTTTCTTCATCTCTTCTAATTACTTCTCCTTCTACTTTAATAACAGTTTCTTTTGAAATACCTTTTAATAGACTTTCGTCATGAACTACAACTTGAGTTCTACCATAATTATCTCTTAGGTCTACAAACTCAATTCCTCCGTGGTCTCTAATTGTATCAACAAAACCACTTAATCTTACCTTTTTACCAATATCACTTTCTCTTAATTCACCACAATTATGAGTTCTAAAAATATTCTCTTTCATTTTTTCCTCCTTATACATAAAAAAACAGTTATTAATCCCATATAAGGGACGAATAACTGTTAAATCCGTGGTACCACCCAAATTCATCATTATAAATAATGACCTTTGATCTATAACGCTAGATATACGTATTAACCTACTAAATTCGATTAATAAACTCCAAGGTGTTCTTTTACAAATCTATCATAATCCATTTTCACCATCTAGGACTCTCTAATATGAATCGATATGTTACTCGTCCTTTTCTTCGTTTTTGTACCTATATATTAACACAATTATCTTTTAAAATCAACATAAAAAGCATCATTTTACATAAAATAAGAAAAAGAACCATAAGGTTCTTTTTATATCAAAATGGCGCTCGATACAGGACTCGGACCTGTGACATCTTGATTAACAGTCAAGCGCTCTACCAACTGAGCTAATCGAGCAGTCCTTGTTGACAATATAAATGATAACATTTATCACTATTGTTGTCAACAAGATTTATTTATTTTTTAGAAATTATTTAAAATCATAAGACCATATAATCTTATTTATTCTTCCAAATCTATAACTAAACTTTAATTCTGCTACATTAGTTGGATTTCCTTCGATAACTGCATCCTTATTATAGTACCTAATTTCATTATTATTTCTATAACTAAAATATGCATTATCTTTTACTAAGTTATCATTTAATGAATCAATAGTATAATTTCTATAAATATAATTTCCTGTTTCATATTCAACTTTAAATTTATTTATTACTTTTAATACTTTATTTCCTATTTTTATATTTCTACCTATTTTATATTTACTAGAAGATATTTCTGCTCCGACTAATGCATAATCCCCATAATTTTCTCTTAAAGTTAGTTTTAACCCAGAATAATAATATTCGATATATTTATATTCTTTTTTTGTGAATTCTTTTGTACTCTTTGGTTTTCCTAATTTTTTTTCTATCTCTTCCTTAGTAGATAAGAATTTCAAATCATTTACACTCAAATCTGCTATTGTAAAGATTTCATTATTATTCTTTTTTAATCTTACATTTTCAAAATTTCCAAATAATCCAGAAACAATCAGAAGTAAGGAAATTATGACTATAATTCCTACTACTGATAAAAGTATTATTTGTTTTTTATCAAGTTTTTTATCATTTTTTTTAGTCATATATTTCCCTTACTTTCTTTTCTTTAATAGTATCATTAATCCAACAATTGCACCGATTAATGCAGCGATTATTAGACCATATTTTACTACTATTTTTCCTGTTTGAATATTTATAATTAATTCTGCTTTATCACTTGCTAGGTATTCAATTGTTTCTGATGGTTTCTTGTTTGTAATTATATTATTACCATATACTAAACCATCTGCATCAACAAAGAATGTAGCTACATTAACTGTCTTCTTTGGAAGTTCATAACCTTCACTTGCTTCAACTTCAAGAATTCTATACTGACCTGGTTCTAGATAATAAACTGTTGCATGTCCATTATTAGTTGTAATATCTGTTAGTTCAGAAGTTGGATCTGCACGATATATAATAGTTCCATTTTCTAAAGTTTCTTTTGAAACTGTTAATGTATTATATTTTTTATCATTATCTAGTTTTTGTAAATAGAATGTTGCTCCATCAAGTGGATTATTGTATTCATCAAATTTATAGAAAGTAAATGATGAAGGTTTATTTACTAGAGCATCTCTAGTATCAAATACTTTTGTTTCATTTTGTTTTATATGAACTAATGTAAATCTATTATCATCATTTTCTGGCAAACTATAACCCACTGGGGCTTCTACTTCTTCAATAATATAATATGTATCAGCTTCTAAGTATTGAACTAGTGCAGTACCTTCTCTTAATACTGTAGTTATATTATTACTATTTGTTTCAATTAATCCATCAATACTATCCCATGGGGATTCATTATAACCTAGACTATCTAATGAGTACGAACAATTATCACCACTGCATGTTGTTATTAATTCTGTATCAAGTACAGGTCTATTCTCATATAATCCATCTTTAATTGTCTTTAATTTTAATAATTCTTTGTCTTGATCTTGAAGTTTAACATTAGAATTGTAATTATTTACTTTATATACTTTGAACTTAGCTCCACCAAGTAACTTATCACTATCAGCTTGGTTATCGCCGTCAATATCAGCATATTTTCTTATTATTAAAGCAGTTGGTGCATTTGGAACATTAACTTCTTCAACAGAAGTAGTTGTACTAACTACATCGAATGGAGTTTCTGCCTCTCTTCCAGTTGGTAATAAATAATTAACTGGTGCTACTGTTTCAAATAAAACATATTTATAATTACTATCTGATGGTAAATATCGAAGAACTAACACTCCATTATCCGGATGAAGTTCTGTTACTCCAGAAGTATTCAATTTACTATATTTATATACTTCTACTCCATCATCTTCACCATCACCAGTTATTAATGATCTTGATGAGAAATTAATTAATCTAATTCCTGCTGCTAATCTTTCTTCATCTGTAGAATAATCAGATGGATGACATTCAATATTCTTATCACATTGATATACTTTAAATGTAGTTTCTTCATTTTGAATTAGATAATTATATTTTGAATCTCTCTTTTCAAATCTAACTCTTGTTGGAATATTTTTTATTTCTTGTGTAATAGAGTTTTGATTTGTTGGAGCAGTATCATTTAAAATATATTTTACTACCGGATGTCCTTGATTATCAAATGGTAAATTTTCATATGTTAAATAATCAGGTAATATGAAGTTTTCTTCATCCGTAGATTTAACCTCTTCTACATAATATACACTTGATCTTTGTAAATTAGTTACCTTAAACTTACCTTTATATGTATTTATATATTGAATATTATTAGAATTAGTTACTTGTAAATATTTATATACATTTCCTTCTTCATCATTTGTATCTGTCTTTCTTAATGATAAGATATTTCCATTTTCATCTCTTATAATAAATTTAGCAGTATCTAATAATTTTTCATTACTATTTTCACTTACTACATCTGAATTTGTATAATAATTATATAAATCACTCTTTATAAAGATAATTTCTGTCGGAGTATTTAATACTCTTTCAGTTAACTCTTCATAATCTTGATTAACACCGATTGTTTCACTTTCAACGGTAAATTGAGTTTCTGCATCACTACCAGTTACATTATAATATCCTTCTGGTGCAACTTTTTCTACTAGAACATATTTATATGTTGATGGTAAATATGCAAGTACTAATACACCTCTATCCGTATGTAATTCAGATACTCCACTACTAGCATTAAGTTTCTTATATTTATAAGCTAATACTGGTGCAGTAACTGATGTAATATCATTTGTAAAGTTATTAATTATTGCTCTTTCTTCGAAGTATACTTTAGTTCCTGATGATTTAGTACATGTTGTTACACTTGATGCACATGCATATACTTCAAAGATTGTAGTATTATCATCAATTAATTCATTAGTTTTCTTTGATCTCTTTTCAAATACTACTCTTGTCGGTTTATTCTCTATTAATTCTGTTAGTGATTCTGGAGCTGTTTCAATAGTAGTTGTTGATGGTAACTTATTAGGTATACTATATTCTACTACTGGATGACCATTGTTATTAAATGGTAAATTATTGTATGTTAAATTTGTTGGTAAAATGAAATTTCCCATTGTATCAGATTTTGTTTCCTCTAAATAGTATTTTTCATTTCTATATAGATTAGTTATTAATAATTCACCATTATTAGTATGTAATTCAGTAACATTATTTCCTGAAGTAGTTCCATCTTTTTGAATAAATCTATATTCTCCAGCAGAAACCTGTTTTAAAGAAACAATATTTCCATCTTTATCTCTTAATTTAAATGTCATTGAATCAAATATTTTATTATTCTCTCCAACTTTTGCTATATCTGATGAACTATAATATTTATAAATATCATCTTTCTTAAATTTAATCATTGTTGGATAGTTATTAAAACTATACGTATTTGTTGTAACACTACTAGATGATATAACTTCCAAATCAGCTAAAGATCCTTCAATATTATAATATCCATCTGGTGCATTCTTTTCTACCACAACATATTTATAATTTGCTGGTAGATATCTTAAAACAATTTGTCCTTTATTATCTACTGTTGTTAAGTTTAATGTTGTAACTGTATTATTTGCATTACTTTGATTTGATGCAAATCTATATACTTGTTCTCCGTTTACTGTAGCAAGACTAGCAAATTTAACTGGTGTTCCAGTACTTGTAGCCTTAGTACATGTTTGAGAAGTATTTGTACATCTATAGACTTCAAACTGTGCAGTTTGTTTTTTACCAGATGCTGCTTCATGAATATCTTCATTATTTTTAATATTCTTCTTATAGATAATAATCTTTGTTGGTTCATCACTTATTGTAGCCTTTGGTGCAGTTTCTGGTTCTGTCAATGGTATATTGTATGTAACTTCTGGATGTGGTTCTGGTAATACAAATACTGTATTAGCAGGAACTGCTACTTCTTCCAACTTATATGTTGAATTATTATTTAAATAACTAATCTTCATCTTACCATTACATGTATGTAATTCTGTACCACCAGATGTTTGAGTAGTTGGTGAATATACGTATTCTGAATATTGACTACTACTTGTACATGTTCCTACCCTAGTAAATGATAAGTAGTTATTATTACTATCTTTAACTTTAAATGTAATTTGATCAAATGCGTTTCTTTCTGCTTCATCTTCAAATTTAACTACTGAATTTGCATCTAGATATCCATATAAATCATTCTTTGTGAAGTAAATCTCTGTTGGAACATTTCCTACATTTGTTAATATTCCATTTATTGCTGTTTCATTTACTTCTGTTTCATTTACTGTAAATTCTATTTCAGTAGTTGGTTTATAATATCCATCTGCTACTGATGTTTCTACTAATACATATTTGTAATCTGCTGATGGTAGATATCTTAAAATTAATTCTCCATTATATAATTTTAATTCTGTTACCCCACTAGCATTTAATTTACTATATTTATATACTTCTTTGTTGTTATCTTCTTGATCTCCTACTATTGTAGCTCTTGCAGAGAAATTTACTAGTGTTCCATTACTACTTGTACATGCTGCACTTTGTGTCTTTGGACAACTATAAACTTTAAATGTTATATTTTGATCATCTATTATTTCTCCTGTTGCTGTATCTTTCTTTACAAATACTACTCTTGTTGGAGTATTTTGCATTATTTGTGTTTGTACACTTGCTGGTTTTGTATTTTCTATTGTGTATTCTACATATGGATGTCCTGCCCAGTTCCAACCATTTGGTATTCCACTTGGTTTTGTTACATTCGTTGGTAATGTGAAGTTTCCAGCTGAATCTGCTGATACTTCTTCTATATAATATTTTTCTCCTCTATTTAAATGAGTGATTAAAAGTGTTCCATCTTTTGTTGTTAATTGCTGTGTTGTATTTTCACTTGTTACTTTACTTAATTTATATCTTCCGTTCTCAATCTTTTTAAGACTTACTTGATTTCCGTTCTTATCTCTTAATATAAATTTAATAGTATCAAATATTATAGTATTATCATTCATCTTCGCTTTATCTGTTTTCTTATAATAATTATATATATCAGTTTTATCAAACTTAATCTCAGTATAATCATTAATTACAGTATAAACATTATTAATACTTGAACTACTTAATAAAGCCTCAGTTCCATTTCCGGATGCTTGATAGTATCCTACTGGAGCAGATATTTCTACTGCAGTATATTTATATCCGGATGGTAAATATCTTAATATTAATTCCCCGTGATAAGGATTTAATTCACTTACAAGACCATTTCCACTTGTAATTCCTTCATATTTATATACTTCTTTTCCAGAGTCAATTGTATCATTTTGTAGTTGAGCTCTAGGTGCAAAGTATACCAATGACCCATTACTACTTGTACATGTTGTTACA
>Ga0265298_10001390_pt1 | contig 35891 bp, 40 predicted proteins | sample AusTroGonzalo_MG_3_FD_193486 | JGI IMG/M metagenome (GOLD analysis project Ga0265298, IMG submission 193486) | Bovine rumen microbial communities from tropical cattle in Woodstock, Queensland, Australia - Gonzalo_01 | ecosystem: Host-associated > Mammals > Digestive system > Stomach > Rumen ...
GCTTGCAGAAATCTTCCGAAACGTGCCATATACCCGGCAATCATATATCAAAGGCGAAACCGGATACCTTTAAATTAATGCCGTAAAAATAATGTAATGACATAATTTGTATTTACATCTTTCGCATTTTAGAATAGTTTTTCATTATAATCGGTGGAGAATTAAATGCTTGGTGCTATAATCGGAGACATTATCGGTTCTTCTTATGAGTTTCATAACGTAAAAAACAAAGATTTTGAGTTGTTTTGTAATCGCAGTTGTTTTACGGATGATACCATTTTAACTTGTGCAACCGCAGAATGGTTGCTTTCCGACGAAAAACCTGAAGAAGCACTGAAAAAATGGGGAAACCTGTATAAGAACCGAACTTATGAAAACGGAAAAATAGGCGCTTTCGGTAAAGGTTTTTCCAATTGGCTTGAAACCGGCCAATCGTATGGCGCCAAAACCAACGGGTGCATTATGCGATTAAGCCCTATTCCTTTTATGATTGATGATAAAAAAGAAGGGTTGGATAAGGCTATCGAGCTGACAGCCATAACCCATAATCATGAAGAAAGCATATTGGCAACCAAAGCCTATATTGAAACCATGTATATGGTCAAAAACGAAGTTGCGGTGCCTATTATAAAAAATTACATCACGCACAAATACGGGTATGATTTATCAAAAAGCGTTGATGAAATACGCCAGAATTATAACAAATTTTACACATCTTGTAAAAATTCCGTTCCGCAAGCCATAACTTGCGCCCTAAATGCAAACTCTTACGAGGACGCAATAAGAAACGCCGTTTCGTTAGGCGGTGACAGCGATACTCTTGCTTGTATGGCGGGCGGAATTGCAGAACTTAGGTTTGATATCCCCGAAAATATAAAAAAACAGGCAACCGAATATATGGATAATCGTGTACTAAACACCATTAGTGAATTTTATAAAGCAATCGGAACAAAAAAAGCAGACTTAAACAAGAATTTGCAATTTTGCTCAAAAACAAGAGGCAGAGTATGAGCATAGAAGAAAAGATATTCAAACGCACGATTATTAATTTTAGCCGGCTCGCAAAGTTCGGATTTACCAAATCCGACAGCAAGTGGACTTATAGCGAGCTGTTTATGGACGGTGATTTTAAGGCAGTTGTAAACATTACGCCGAAAGGCAATGTGTCCGGAGCTGTTTTGGAAACCGCCACCGAAGATGAATTTTTGCCGTTGCGCGTTGAAAATATGGAAGGTTTTGCCGGCGAAGTGCGCGCCGAATATCAAAATATCTTGGAAAAGATTAAAAACAACTGTTGCAGGATTAACTATTTTGTGCATCCGCAAGCCAATCGCTTAACTCAGGCAATTTATGACGCTTACGGTGATGAGCCGATTTTCCCGTGGGATAATGATGACTCCGGCGTTTTCAAAAATCCCAATAACGGTAAATGGTACGCGCTGATTATGTGCATTGATTGGAGCAAGCTTGATAAAAAGCTCTCCGGCGAGGTTGAGGTTGTGAACATCAAATTAGATGAAGCCAAAATATCGGAATTGCACAAGCAAGACGGTTTTTATCCGGCTTATCACATGAACAAGAAAAATTGGATTACGATTACACTTGATGATACCGTGCCGGATGATGTTTTATTTGCATTGGTTGACGAGAGCCATGCCTTTACTATTGGCAAACACAAGCGCTGCCTTAACGGAAACAATGCGTGGTTGGTGCCGGCAAATCCGAAGTTTTTTGATATTGAGGCCGCTTTTGCTAAGCAAAAAGAGATTATTTGGAAGCAATCAAGCGATTTGCAAGTCGGGGATACGGCATATATGTACGTCGGTGCACCGATTTCGGCGGTTTTGTATAAATGCATGGTAACGGCGGTGGATATTCCTTATGATTACGAGGATGAAAACCTTAAAATCAGCAGGGTAATGAAAATTAAACTCATCAAGAAATATGCCAAGGATTTTATGGGCTTTGCCAAGCTCGGCGAATACGGCGTTCGCTCTGTCCGCGGCCCGAGAATCTGCCCACCGAATTTAGCCGAAGTGTTGGGGTAAAGACAACTTTTTTATGCATAAATTCCCACTATCCCCTCCCACATATAAAAATATAATATGTGACTTATAGTCCGTTGTTTTATAGTCAACTTTTTTATAAAGTAATCGGAGAAGGAGATTAACATGATTCTCAAAAAATTAGGAGAACGCATTAGACAGTTGCGCCATGAAGCTAAAATTTCCCAAGAAAAATTAGCTGAACTATCTGGGCTGGATAGGACATATATCAATGGTGTTGAAAACGGAAGGCGCAATATTTCAATTATTAATATTGAAAAAATTGCAAGTGCTTTTGGAATTACATTAAAAAATTTTTTCAATTTTAAGGAGATTGACGATGGTAAACAAGGCTAACAAAAATGATTTAAATACAATGAGTGAATGGCAAAAAATTGCTAAAATTTGGCAACTTCAGTTGAATTTGGAATATTCTAATCCACGAAAAAATGTCCGATTGTCTTTCAAAGATATTGGCGCTTTCACAGAATTAACCGCTATAAATTATTTGAACGGATATGTTGGTAGTGGCTCTGGGGGCATGGGATTGGATTTAGTAAACTACAAAACAAAGAAGGCTGTAGAGGTTAAATCTTGTTGCACAATACAAAATGCTATATGCAAGGACTGCGGAACAAAATTCAATTCATTATTCATTCACAAATGTCCCAAATGTGGTTCTACTAAATATAAGGATATGTCGGATAGTAGATTTGGAATTGATGCTAAAGAATTTTTGGAACAATATAATCACAAGATTTTTGATAAATTTTATTTATGTTATGTATCAAAGACAGATTACAACGAAGCAACAACTGATTTAGCAATTCATTTGGAATGGTTTTACATTTCATTTGATAAACGTGAATACAAAAAAATACAATTAGAGTATTTCGAGAATCAAAATAAAAAAGGAAAAAAGGCACATTGCAATCTACTCCCATATTCATTCGACTTTTACAAACTTATTCCAATAAAAATATCGGATATAAACATACAAATTTCTGTTAAGGACTTAAATAAAATGCCTGTTGTAAAAGAAACAAAATGTTCCAAATCCCTACGAATTTCAATAAATAAAATGCATAATGAAAAAGAAAGGATGCTATTTAGAAAATTAAGTACATACAATCCTAAGACAGAAGATGCTGACGTTTTAGATTTTGCTAAGCATATACCATACGCAAAAAAGAATCTTGGAAAAGAAAGAGGAGATACAAGAAAGAAGGTTTATACGGCAGTTTCTTAAAACAAAGTGTCGTGAAATTCTTTTTTATACCAGTTGATTGACTCATGAAAAAATTTGGGATCTAATTCTATTCCCACAAATTTTCTGTTGAGTCTTTTAGCTGCAATTCCTGTAGAACCGGAACCAGAAGTAAAATCTAAAATAGTTTCTTGTTCATTAGAAAACATTTTTATAAGCTCTGTTAACAAAGAAATTGGTTTTTGTGTTGGATGTATGTTATTTGTGTCTTTTTTAAAAGATAAAACGTTATGAATTAATTTTTGCCCTTTGGGAATATTAAAAATAACGTCATTTTCGTTTGCCCATTTCTTTTGCAAATCTACGTATGGTATAAAATTAGACATATGATCTATATGATATGTTGAAATTAAAGCATTGTAGTTTTTTTCTGTAGGTATATAAAAAGTCCTATTTGCGTATCTAAAACAATGATCCAACCCCTGTCCAAGTCTGTTCATTATTTCCTTTTTTGATATTCCAATGAAATCCAACATATATTTAAAATAATTTCTTAACTCGATAGAATTGGTTTCATCCAAAGATTTTCTAAATAAAAGTATCTCCTCATATATATTAACAGGTGTCGTTTTAGCAGAAAAACTATTTGCATGATTGTTTTTTACCCAAATCATTTTGTTTGATAAAGTATATTTTTGAAAATTTCTAACCTCATCCAATAAAGAATAGGTCATTGGTTCTTGTGAAAAAAGAAGCACATTTGCATTTGCTTTTGTTATATAAAAACAATCCTCTATCATTTTGGATTTATCAATAGGAATATCCCAATCCGGAATATTACCCTTGTTTTTCCATCCCTCCAAAGAGAGTCCTTGTACTGTTCCATAGGGAATATCTGTAATAATATGATCAAATCTTACACTTTTTGATATCAACCAATTCATTACCGTAATACACTCACCATTTATAATGGTGAAATCATCATCCTTAAAATAATCTTTACATACATTTTGATTTTTCATCTCAACAAGAATATCCTCTGTTAAAGAGGTATATGTCTTGTAAAAATCTGTTTTATTTATATTTTGCCTATTGCAACAATTTTTTCCCATTTTTTGCCTTTTCTCTATCTGCAATCAATGCGCCATTATCACTAATAATATATCTTATAACAACTATTTTTTCATTATATCAACTATTTTTTACTTTTTGCAGAGCCTCTTGCTTTATAAAAGCTAACTCAGGTATTTCTTAAAATTCAAATATTTTTATCTTAGTGAAAATTATACTCATCTTTGAATTTCGTGCCGATATAAAAGTGTTAAAATCCGCCGACAAAAAATAAAAAAAAGAGCATAACAACACAAATTGCTACGCTCTTAAATAAACTTCCCTTAAAACATTCCGCCGTTCCAGCCCCAGAGGTCGGCCGGATGATAGGTTACATACACATTTGCCCCGTCAATACCGTAATCGTTTTGCAAAATGTCACAAATTTCGCCGGTTAAACTTTGGCATGCCGATTTAGAGGCCGAGCCCAAAAGTCGGATGGCGATATAAGCACCCTTTTCGAGCTTCCGCTCTGCCATATACAGCGCTCTATCATCTTCAATGCCCACCATAATATAGGCTTTCGGCTTGCCGAATGTGGCCGAAACGGCACCAGTCAGCTTCTTCTGCAGGTCATCTTTCTGGTTTGCGTCCAGTTTAATACTCATTTTTGCTTCAATGTACGGCATTTTTTATCTCCTTTATAAAAATAACAGTTGTTTTAATTATCACCGCAAAATGCGAGATGTCAAAAGAAAAAATTCCGAATAATCAAACCTGCTTGCAATTTAAAATGATGCAGAATATACTGGCAGTAGTTTATAAGCATTACAAGCTGATATACTGATTGTTCTGTGTCTATATATTAAGGGGAATCTCTATGCCTGAAATCAAATGTCCTAATTGCGGAAAAACTTTTACCGTTGACGAAAGCGGATATGCCGCCATCGTCAGTCAAATTAAAGATGCCGAATTCCACAAAGATTTAAGTGAACGCGCCGCGCAAATCGAAAAATCGAAAGAAACGGAGTTATCTCTTATCAAAACCCAAGCAGAGGCAGAAAAAGCCAATTCCGTATCAACTCTGAATCAGGAAATAGAAAAGCTGAAGGCTCAACTTACTTCCGTCAGTAAAGACTATGAATTGGACAAAGAACGAGCCCTCAGCGAATTAAAACAAGAAAACGAACAGTTAAAAGCAAAAGTTCAAAGTAGCGAACAAGCGAAAACTTTGGCTATCACGACGGCTTTGTCCGAGAAAAAAGATGAAATAGTTGAAAAAGACAAACAAATTCTCTTGCTTCAAAACAAATTACAGGATGCCGAAAAAGATAAGCAGTTACAAGAGAAAAATCTCAAAGAGCAATATGCTTCTCAGCTTAAAGAGAAAGACGAACAATATGCTTCTCAGCTTAAAGATAAAGATGTTCAGATTGAATATTTCAAAGACCTTAAGATAAAAATGTCAACTAAAATGGTCGGAGAAACATTGGAGCAACATTGTGAAACAGAATTCAATAAGCTCCGTGCCACCGCTTTTCAAAATTCCTATTTCGAGAAAGACAATGAGGCAAAAAAAGACGACGAAACCGGAAAAGGCAGTAAAGGTGATTATATTTTCAGAGATTATACGGATGACAACGTAGAATATATTTCCATAATGTTTGAAATGAAAAACGAAATGGAAGACACTGCAGAAAAACAAAAACATAAAAATGAAGAATTTTTCAAAAAACTTGATAAAGACAGAACGGAAAAAAATTGTGAATATGCGGTTTTGGTATCCCTTCTTGAAACGGATAACGAATTTTATAATACCGGTATTGTCGATGTATCTTATAAATATCCGAAAATGTATGTAATTCGCCCGCAATTTTTTATCCCTATTATAACCATTTTAAGAAATGCGGCGTTTCATTCTGCTCAATATAAAAGTCAACTTATTGAATATAAAAAACAAAATATAGATATAACAAATTTTGAAAACAAATTGTTGGAGTGGCAGTCAGGATTCGAGAATAATATGCGATTGGCAAAAAATCAGTTTGAAGATGCCATTAAAGAGATTGATAACACCATTGACAACTTAACGAAAGTAAAAAATAAATTATTATCATCCGGAAGAAATTTGCGTTTGGCAAATGACAAAGCACAGGAGCTTTCCATTAGAAAACTGACTTATAAGAATCCTACAATGCAACAAAAATTTGCAGATGCCAGAAAAAATAATGATTAAAGTTCTGTTTGTATGTTTGGGGAATATTTGTCGGTCGCCGATGGCGGAGTTTGTGTTTAAGCAAATGGTCGCCGAGAAGGGGCTGTCGGAGCAGTTTTATATTGATTCTGCCGCCACCGAACGTTTTAACGAGATGTGCCATGCCGGCATTCATCACGGTACACGCGACAAGCTGAAAGCCATGCAAATTCCGTTTGAGGAGCATTATTCGCGACAGATTCGCCCGCGTGATTATGTTTATTTTGATTACATTATCGCGATGGACGACAGCAATATTGATGACATTTTGGAGATTGTCGGGCCGGATACCGAGCACAAAATCTATCGTCTGCTTGATTTTACGGACCATCCGCGCAATATCCGCGATCCGTGGTACACCGGCAATTTTGACGAGAGTTATGACGATATAAGCAAAGGTTGTCAGGCGCTTTTGGAATATTTGAAAAATCATGATTTATTATAGGAGAAACAAAAAATGGGCAAAAAAATATTAAGCATACCGCAAATCAGAGCCTTGATGAAAAAAGGAACGCCTATGATATTCGGCACGGATTTATTACAATCCCTTTATGAATATACACAAGAAGCCCTAAAAATAACGATGGAAATGAATAATAACTACCATACGCCGGAAGAAATCAGGGCACTGTTTTCCGAATTGATTGCGCGTAAAGTTGATAAAAGTTGCTTGATATTGCCGCCTTTTTACACCGAGTTCGGAAAGAATACCAAATTGGGCAAAAGGGTTTTTATCAATACCTGTTGCCATTTTCAAGATAACGGCGGGATAGAAATCGGTGATAATACAATGTTGGGAAGTAACGTAACGATTGTAACGTTGAACCACGATTTTGCCCCCGAAACAAGACTGAATGCAACTCCTCAACCCGTTAAAATCGGTAAAAACGTATGGATTGGGGCAAATGTTACGATTCTTCCCGGCGTTAATATCGGTGATAATTCAATCATCGGAGCCGCCAGCATTGTCACAAAAGATATTCCTGCCGATACTTTGGCTTATGGTTCTCCTTGCCGATGTATTCGTAAAATTTGTTAAAACAATCCGGTATTTTTAGAGTATTTGAAGGAGAATAATAATGGCAAGAGAAGTTAATCCCATAGAAACAACACGCGCAAAGGCGTTTGAGTTCTGGATGAAAGCACCGAACCCGATGGTGACGTTTTTCAAAACACTTGACGTGACAAATTTGGTTAAAATCAGCGCCAAAAGACACTTAAAATTCAATATGTTGCTTGATTTTTGCATCGGTAAAGCCGCCGCGACCGTAAAGGAGTTTTATATGCTTCCGGTTGGCGATAAGTTGATGCAATACGACACGCTGGCGGTCAACACGATTGTGAAAAACAAGACAGGCGAAGTCAGCTCGTGCGATATTTTGCAGTCCGACGATTTGGAAACTTTTAATCGGGAATATCTCAAATATACGACGGAAGTTGCACAAAGTTGCGCTGACCGCGATTTGTCCGCCGACAGCATGGTTATCGGCACTTCGGCGATTATTGATACGGAAATTGACGGTGCGGTGGGCATGAACAGTGGAATTTTCAACAATCCGTTTATGATTTGGGGCCGTTATAAAAAGCGATGGTTCCGGTATTATCTGCCGATTTCGCTCCAGTTTCACCATACGCAGATGGACGGCGCCCATGCCGGCAAGTTTTTAGCAAATTTGCAAAATGAAATTGACCGGATAAAATGAGGAAATTTATAAAATGCAGGTAATAAAGTATTATCAATCGGAAAATCAGGCGCATTGGCGGGAAGAAATCGGTAAAGGCGATTGGTCGGCGGCGAAATTGTTGCGCGATTGGCTGGAGGATGACAAATTAAAGCAGATGTGTGGGGAAGCGACCGAAGTTTATATGCTGACCGACGGCGATAAGCTAATTTCGTTCGCCACTTTAGCGCCGCAAGATGAAATTGACGCGCCGGAACTGTCGCCGTGGATCGGGTTTGTTTATACCTTTCCGGCCTATCGCGGCCACCGCAATTCCGGCAAGTTAATCGCCCATATTTGTGAAGTCCTAAAATCCGCTAAAACAGAAAAAGTCTATATTTCCACCGATGAAGTCGGCCTCTACGAAAAATACGGATTCGCCTTTTGGAAAACAATGCTCACCCGCGACGGTAAACATACTCGAGTGTATGTAAAAAAGTTGTAATTTTTCCACTTCATTTTACGTTCATAATTTAACCCGTCATAAATTGTCGGGTTTGTGTGTTTTACTTATATCATAACATTTAACAAAGGAAACGAACATGACAGACGAGGTATACAAGGCAAAAAGGGATGCTATGGCTTCACTAGCTAAAGGCTTTTACCATGATTTTATGCCGATGGTGCAACAAATAAAAAGTGATGTATCTACGCTTCATACCGATGAACAAGACAAGGATGCACTTGCCCGAATCAATGAGCAGTTATCCAAAGCCGAAAGTTTGCTCCGACAGTTGATGACAATTTCGGTCAAAAATCCGGAAACCGATATGACACAAGTTGCTTTAAATATCATTAAAAACAAAACTCTCAAAGATAATCCGGCTTTTAGCGGGGGAAGACTTATTATAAAAGTTGATGAAGATTACACCTATGTCCAATCTTCTACCGAGGGAAAGATAGATTTATTTGATAGAAACGGAGTCAAAGTTAAGGAAATAGACATAGAGGAATTAGAGAAATGATAGAATATATTCGTGATTTACAAAAATTCAGCTGTCCGATTGATAAATTTCCGCACACTTTAGAGGGCATGATAGCGATTTTTTCACGGAACGGGGAATATATGCGCTGTCCGGCATGGGGCGAAGGTCAAACGATTGTCAAGGTCGATAAAGACTACGTTTACGTTCAGTCAGACACGGCCGGAAAAATCGATTTATTCAACGAACACGGGGATAAGGTTAAACAAATCAGCGCAGAGGAATTAAAATGATAAAAACGGGATTTTCTTTTATTGATACGGATTTAGGCGGTCTCAACGCCGGAGATTTGGCGACGGTGCAAGGAGAATGCATACAAACAGAGCAATTTATAATCAGTTTGACGCAGAGCATTACGGAAAACAACGACGGTTTTGCGTTGATAATGAACACTCTTGATTTTCCGTTGTTTACTTCCACTATTTTTGACAATAGTCCTGCTGATGGCGATTATGCGCTGATTAACGACAGAATCTCGAAAAACAAATTTTTAACGCGGCACGGATTACCTATGCAAGATGCCCCTGCGCAAGGTGTTGATTTGTTGTTGAGAAGCTATTCCGCATGGCTAAACTTAAGAAAATTTCAACACCTAAAGGATAAAAAACTGCTGGCTGTTGTCACGCCGATATACAAGTTAAGATATGGTCTTGATGAAGATGGGGCGACATTGATGTTGAAAGATGTGGCGCATATTCTTGATGTTCCGGTGATATGCTGGCAAAAAGATTCATCAGAGTCCTTGTTGGCGGCAGATATGACTTTCAAACTGACAGCCGAACATAATTACAAAGAGCCGGTGGATATTGAGGTTATTAAGCAACCTGGGAATAAAGCTTTTCGTATTAAGGCGAACGAATCATCGCTAAAATATGCCGAGAGCTTAAAAGATTGTCCGAAATTTTGGTTTTATGAGGAAAAATAAGATGACTGATAACAAAAAAGTGATTATTAATACGGAAGTTACCGGCTTATATCCCAAAGACGGCCACAAAATGGTGGAAATTGCCGCCATTGAAATTGATGAAAACGATATTCAAACCGGCGCTGTATTTCACGCTTATATCAATCCGGAGCGGCGGATATCAAGAGATGTTACGGCAATACACGGTTTAGACTATAAGTTTTTGAAGAATTATCCTCCGTTTACGGCGTATAAAGACGAATTTTTACGCTTTATCAAAGGTAAAGAGATAATCGGGCATCATGTGCAATTTGACATGAACTTTATCAATAATGAGATTGGCTTTGAACTTTCGAACAAAGTAACCGATACTTTGGAAATGGCACGAGAAACATTTCCGGGACAGAGAAATAATTTGTGCGCATTGAGCGAACGCCTCAAAATTAAAATAAAACATTCGCCTTATAACGGCGCTTTGCTTGATGCTCTGTATGCATACGAGGTTTATAAAAGGCTGAAAAACAACTAATCGGATTTCGGCTTGATGACCTTGACGTCGTCGCCCCAAGTGTATAAAAACCAGTCCATTTCACGTCGGCCGCCGGCTTTGAATTTAACTGTCAGCGTGCCATCGGGGTTGTGGGTTAATTTCTGCTTCGGGTGGAAAATAAAGTTTTTGGCTTCATCGGCAACATTGGCACTGAACAACCATTCTACTTCAAACGGTTCCTCGTGGAATGCACCGAAAGATTCCTGTGCGTAGGCGTTCAAGTCAAATTCTGAACTGTCAAAAATTGCCGGCAGAATCTCCACACTTTTAATCTGTTGCAACGAGAAATTATGTGCTTTACCGTTATCATAACCGTCGCTGTGCTTGGCCACTAAATAGTGGTCGCGTTGTCCATATAAAAAACCGTATGGAACAAGTTTATATTCGTGAATTTTTCCGGTATATTTGGTAAGATACGCCATTTTGATATGGTGGCAGGAAAGAATAGCCTGACGCAGGGTGTTCAGAATACTTTTATCCAGCTCAATCCGTGGCCCCGGACGTAAAACCAGTCCCTCAGCCTTCATTAATTCATCGGCATCAACTTCAATTTTGTTTTTCTGTTCCGGTTTCAGGATATTGCGGAGTTTTATTTCTACTTTTGCCAAGGTGTCAGCTTTTTCTTTAAGATTACTCTGTTTTAAGCTGTCTATGGCTGTTTTGAAAACGGCTAATTCTTCGGCCGAAAAGGATATCAAACTGTTTAAACTGCGTTGGGTAATACGCCACCGTTTGGTGCGCTCACCGGTTTTCACTTCTTCCATTTGCGGAAAATAATTTAAGAGAGTATCACGCATACGCTCGGCAGTACGATGCGAAACCTTATATTTTTGCTCAATGTCCTTGAGTGATAAACCGACACTGGATTCTTGCAGAGCAAAAGCCAAATCAAACAAATCGCACATTTTTTCGTAATTCGCCATGTTCTATCTCCGTCAAATATTGTCGTGTTTAGAGTATATAACAAAATTTAATAAATGGTGCAACTTTTTTAATTAAATCCACGATTGACTTTGAATGGGTATCGGATAAACTTAAAAAGTCGGAAGAAATTAAACTAAACAAAGGAGGAGTAGAAATGAAAATTACACATAATATTTTCGATTATGCCACAAGTGAACTTTCACAGGATGCTGTTATTTGTTGGATATTAAGTTTTTATAATGATAAAAACAATAAACTACATAATTTAGCTAAGGATTTATTATCATCTTTTATAAAATTAACTCCTGACGACGATGTAATCGAGATGGAAAAGCAATTTTATAAAACAGATATTTTAATTCATCTTCCAAAAACCAAAAGAGTGATAATTATTGAAGATAAAACTTATACAAGTGAGCACGATGAGCAGATTTCTAAGTATGCGGAAATAATATCAAATGATGAGCATTATAAAGAATGTAAATTATATGTAGTTTATTTCAAAACGGGTTTTTATTACGATAATGATAAATTGGTTGAATACAAATGCTATAATAAATTTGATAATTTCAAATCTATTCACGGAAAAGATTTTTTAGAAATTTTGCAAAAATATAAAAATATTGATGCAACATTGGATATGTATATAGAATACTTGGATAATTTAATAAAGTGGTATGGGCCACATGGTAAGTTTGATGATACAAATCAAGAAAGTTTTTGGGACTGGAATGTTTCAAAGGAATATATTGCACAATATAATCTTATGAGAGAAATTTTTCTGGAAGAAAAATGGAATAAAGATGACGAAAATGGATTATATATGGTATATTCTGGTTCAAGTCGCGGACGTCCATGGACAGAGATGAGAATTATAAATGAAACAGACCATAGAGTATTTTGGCGAATAGATACTGATAATAAAGGACCTTATTTGTCTCTTCGCTATTATAATCCGTATGACAAGGATAACGATGAAAAACGTGAAAAGCATAAAACTGAATATCAGAGATATTTTGAATGTGCGAAAGAAGTAACAAAAAATAAACAAAATGAATACTGTAAATTTAGAAACAAAGAGAATTGTACAGAGGCTACTTTGCTCCATATTCATATTGAAGATATACTAACTCATTGGAATGATAAAGGAAAAGCATTTATTGAAGAAATGAGAAAGATTACAGATGATTTTATAGCAGAAGTCTTAAGTAAAAAAATAATGTGATAATTAACACCTCAGCCTCTCGTTCAGAGAGGCTGTTTTTTTAATATTCATCTTCGTGCCGATATAAAAGTGTTAAAATCAGCTAAAACAGAAAAAGTCTATATTTCCACCGATGAAGTCGGCCTCTACGAAAAATATGGCTTTGCATTTTGGCAGACCATGACCACTCGGGAAGGCAAACCAACCCGGGTGTATGTTAAACTATGTTTAGAAGTTTAGTCTTAATCCTACGTTATACTCATAAGTTTTTCTGACATGTTTGCCTACCGTTGTTTCTGCTTCTCCGTATGCAGAAATATTATCGGTAATATTTCCAGTACCGCCAAGAGCAAATCTGCCCCAAGTGCCGCCCATATCTTCTCTATATTGACGGCTTGAAACGTCATTGCTGACAGTAATTTTGGATTTGCCCTGCCAATCATTTAAAACAGATGCCTTAACATAGATGTTACCTTTTTTATGCGGAGGCAACCAGCCTACTGCCACACCCAAGCGACCTACAACACTTTTTATATCAGACTGTTTTACCTTTACACCACGACTTGTAGTATAAGATTTCCCATCCAAACGTCCGTATAAAAATTCTGTTTGAGGCTCCACATAAAAATTCGTTTCAGCTATACCCAAACGCCATCCGTATTCAATGGAAGAAGAAAAACCTGACGTACTGTATTTTCCTTCGGAATAGTTATTGTTGGCAGTAAAATCAAAATCAGATTTTATGTGGTGATGTTTTAACGTCATATCAATAAACTGCCCGTCTTTACCAAGCCAACCGCCATAAAGTCCGAACGAATAATTTTTATCATCTGTAGAGCCTTGCTTAAGCTTTCCGTCTCCATCGGTATGGGACCCCATCAAACCGACATATATATCGGAATCGCCCAAATAATGGTCTGCACCGAATTGAAATGTCTTATAATCATTGTGAAGGCCTTTATATTTGCTTTGACCGTTAATGAATTTTGCCCAAGCGCCACCTCTGCCCGGCATATCGCGCAAATCTCCCATACGCTTTTCAAGATCATTCATTTGCGCGCGGAAAATTTGAAATCCGGAAGAAGTAATGTCTCGTAAAGCTTCTACCATCGGGTTTTTCTCTTCGGAAGCAACAATTATTTGACCGCTCGGATTAATAACGGCATTAATTTCACCATTAATTTCACCTTCGGCAATGTGCAAATTTAGGTTAGAAGACGTTTCATTATCATTTATAACCAAAACCTGAGCCCCGTTCAGAGCAATTTCTTCGACACTGTTTCCGCGTAATTGGCTTACTGCATAAGAGCCTAAATCAAGTAAAATATTGGAATCATTTGTACCGTAATATTTATCAATGCTGATTTGTTCGGCCAAAACCTTATCACTTTTAAATTCTGCATTTCCCGAATTTTTCAGGGTAGTAATTTCAACGGTTCCTTCACCGGCATCAACTTCAACGGTTGCAGAATTATTAACTGTCAAATTTTCAAGTTGAGCAGCTCCTTCATCACCCTTAAGAACGATATTATTTGTTCCGTCAGCCGATATTTTTCCATAACCGACAAAGCTTTCAATCGCCAAATTACTGTTTGACAAGATAAGATTTGTATCTTCTTCCGTTTGCAATATATTGACATCGGCAGTACCGCCGTATGTAAGCGTACCGCCGGCAAGTTGGATATCAAATCCTTCCGCACCTGTAATATTACCGTTATAAGTCATTTCAAAATCCGGATCTGCATATTGTGTCGCATCTCCGTCAGCATCTGCCGCAAAACCGAAAGTTAACAATGTTCTGTCAACTTCAGCCCCTGGCTTAAAGAGTGTCATACCGTCACCATAATCACCATAGCGATTTTTTAAAGAAGACCATTCTGATATGATATCACCGGTAATTTGCGCACCATTTAAAATATTAATTTCTCTAACCAATGCATTGTCTGAAATATAAATTGCAGACCTGTTGCCGACAAGCTGACCGCTGATATTAACCTTTTTAGCCAAAGGGCCATTAAGCGCAGGTAATATTCCTTTGTCTGAAACATTTACCCATTGACCCGTTTCATCATCTTTCTTCACTTGGAAATATGAACCGCGGTATTCGTCCTGGTCTCCCAAAAGATTTCCGCCAAAGTCAAAACGCAAAGCATCTCCGTTCAAACCGGTTGCTTCAACATCTCCCTGAAGTGTCAAGACATGCTTACTGCCGTAAGAGAACAAAATACCGATACCGTCTTTACCGTTGGCTTGTATCTCTGTATCGGTCGGAACAATCAAAGTGTTATCCACTCCGTCAACACGAACACCATAAGCCGAAACACCTTGTGTTTCAATGTCTCCCGCTTGTGTTACGGTATTATAACTGCCATAAACATGAAGTCCGAGAGCCCAATTTTGGTCGCTGTCAAAATCATTGTCGTTTGTATATATCAATGAACTGTTGTACAGAGAAAAACCGAAGAATCGGCTACGATCTATATTTGTATAACCTATATCCTGCAAAACGGCAAGTTCGGCTTCCATAAAAACACCCCAGTTCCGATAAGACTGGTGACTCATCATACTGTTTTGCAATTCCAAGTGGCTTAACTCCGGAAATTCAATATATTTTTCTGTATCATCATCGTATTCCAATTCATAACCGTTTAAGGGAATACCCTCAACCTTATCAACGAACGGCTCTTCAACATAATCATCATCAGGAAAAGCTATTTCGGCGACTTCCCCTCCAACGGTTAAAACATCTTCCACATGTTCACCCCAGAAATAAGCACCGCTGTTTGCTCCGTTGTCATATTGATAGAACTTATTTTCTTCCGGAGTATCAACAGGACCTTTTTCAAAAATCATCCCCGGTTCTAAAGAGCGATTATAAATATCATAAACATTATCACTGAATATTGTATTATTTTGTGCTGCGTATAATATTTTGTCTTCATCATCGGATTCAATCTCCGTGGAAATTCCCAAACCATGCATCATTTCGTGCACAATAACAGACGACATTGCCGCACCGACACCCTGTTTTACCAACGGATAAAGTGCATCGTCATCTTTATATCCCAATACACCAATCTCTAAAGATCCGATCGGTAATTGGGCATTTTTTTCCAGATTAAGAAACCATGTACTCAAACGAGTACCGGATATGCCGCCTGTTGTTATAGTTACCGGAGACGCAAAAGTGGCATTTTCTTCTTTGTCGGTCAGAGTTTCAATAACGGGAGCCTCAACAGGTACTCCGAAAATATCTTTAATATAATACATGGAAGTTATCACATTAGCCAAATCCTGATCATTAAAAGATCGGGTAATTTTTGTTTTGTCATCTTCTTCACTATTTAAATCTTTAGCGGAATATACTATTTCCTGCCCTTCATCATAAATACGCAGGATGACCATTTCATCTCCGTCAATCACAATAGGTTGTTCTTTATACGTATATTTATCCGGATTAAAAGAAAATGCCGGTGATACAGATAAACTTAAAATTATAAATGCTAACGAAGTTGTATTTAACAATATTTTTTTCATGGCTACCCTTCCGTTGATTTAGCTAAATATGATAAAATTCCCAATAAAATTGTATTTGATTTTACTAAAAAATCAACAATTATTATGATAATCTTTTTTCATCATGCTCTTGTATTTTATTGTTTTTGATATATTATGCCCGTACATTTTATAATACAGGAGAAAATATGTCATCCCTTATACAATTTATCAAACTGTTTATATCCGGAAACACCCTAAAAGGTATCAATTTCAGAACTGTTTTATCAATCATCTTAACTTTTTCCGTTCTTATCATAGAAATATCAATGTACATCATATATTGGGATGAAATTCCGAATATGATACAATACGACTATGATTTTTCCGGCGTACCTAATAATATTTGCGAGAAAGAAATGGTATGGTACAATATTCTTTTGCAAGTATTTATTTGCGCCTTTGTGTTTGTAGTAAAATATCTTTCATATAAAACAAAGCGTGTTCGGCAGATTGTTTATGATAAAGACAATAACTTAATTCCGATTATGGATAAACGATTTTCAATGTTTGCGTGGGAAACGGCCATGCTTTTTGTAACAACGGAACAGGGTTATATTTTTGCTCTTACCTATATTATAGAAAATCGTATGTGTGATGATGTCGTGACTATAATATTCCTGTTTTGGCTGTTTATACTCATCTTTGAATTTCGTGCCGATATAAAAGTGTTAAAATCCGCCGACAAAAAATAAAAAAAGAGCATAACAACACGCACTGTTATGCTCTTAAAAAAATTCTTCCTGATTAATTACAATAAATCGAATAACTTTCCGGTGCATAAATTCCCATAGTCAAACCACCCATCAGGGAATCATACCAAGTCCAGTGTGATTCTATGGCATTAATACCTCTCATCGGGCAAATATTTACTAAATTATAGTCGGTTTTTTGCCACATTCCCCAAAAGAAAAAATGGCTTTTACCTTCGTATGACGGCTCGGTCTTTGCATATTGCCGCTGATCAAGATTAAAACGAATAACGTGGTCATTGCCGCAAGCTGACAGCGTCAAAACAAGACCGATACAAATTAAAAGTTTTTTCATGCATTGTTCTCCCATAAAAATCAAGTATGGCAATATATCCTCAATCACAGATAGTAATCGTTAATTGTTTTATAATGAATATACCTGTATGTCAACTAAAGTGAACAACATATCCAATATCCCGACTTTACGTATAAATAAAAACTTGACAAAATAGAAAAAATATGTTTTCATGTTGGAAAATAAGCATTAATTTCAATATACAACATCAACTAATAGGATAAAAAAAATGGAAAGCAAATACGAAGTTTCCGGCACTTTTTTGCGCCAAAGTATAAATGAAATGAAGAAGATTCATACGGGAGCATATTCCGAAATTAAGCACGGCAAAAAATCCTTTTTGGAAGAAAAAGCCGAGCAGTATTTTGACTTATTTTTGCAAGATAAATTGGATGTAAAATCCGATGATATGAAGACTTTTTCACAATATATAGATACTCTATCCGTCGGTACGAAAAAAGAAGAATTGCTTGATAAACTGCAAGCAAAGGCTGACTTTGACGTGCGCGGATTTTTATACGAAGATTCCAAATCCTGGTGGCAAAAATTACTCAACGAAGAAAAATATTCCATGTCTTCCGAAGAGATGAATAAAAAAATCAAAAAATTTGTACAAGCCAAACAAAGATTGGAAGATTCCGGATATTACAGCAGCTCTGCCACTCGTACCGTTGACAAATTAAGCTTTGAGGCCGAAGAATATATTAACGCCTATAACAAAGGTTTCTTCTCCCCTAAAGCCGAAGATGCCGAAACTTTCGGCAGCTATATCAAAACCATGGGAAATTTCTATGAAGGAAGCCCTGCCGCTACGGCTATAGAGAACTTAAAAGAAAATAAAGGCGTTTTACCGCCGGAACCAAAAAGTAAAAAGTTTTCTTTCAAGTTTAATCTCAAAAAAATCAAATACGCTTTGGGCGGCGCGGCCTTGACTGCCGTAATGAGTATCGGTGCATGGTTCGGTTTGGGCGGAAATAATAAAAAACAAGATGCACCTAAAGGCAAACAACCGGTTGTTAATATTATCACCAAACTTTCTATGCCTAAAATGGGTATGCCGGAAGCTTTTGATTATTCTTTGGATAAATTCATCGCAAAGAAAAACGTAAATACCGCTCCGACGGTAGAAGTGTCTGCTTCTGCCGGTGATGATTTTTATGAAGTAAGACTTAACAGATTTACTACAAAATCCAAAAAAGAAGCCATGCAAAAAGCTTTGGCCGCACAAATGGAAAAAGGTATTATTTCTTTGCCGCAAAATGTCAGCCCGAGCAGATTTTTATATACCAAATTGGTATATCAAAAATACGGTTTCAAAGATATTGCCAATGAATTTAATCAGGCATTAAAGGCCGATAAAACACTTTCTGCCGAGACACAGGCCAAATTATATGACTATGTAAACAAGGCAGGTGCCAAAGGTGTGGGCGTGCGTAATATGGCATATAAACAACATTACGGCCAACAAAACAAAGCGCAAAAGAACTTGGCTCAGGTTATGAGAGAAAATCGGGCAAATTTGCGCTAATCAACAAAATATCAAAAAAAGCCGCTATGAAAGCGGCTTTTTTTATTGGTGCCGCTTAGGAGACTCGAACACCCGACCCACGCATTACGAATGCGTTGCTCTACCAACTGAGCTAAAGCGGCATAACAAAGTTATACATAAAACACTTTGTTATATTTTGCAAGCACTAATTTTCTTTTATCTCGTCTTTTTCCGCTGTTTGCTGTTTTTCCGCTTCAGTGCTCGGCTTATTGACAACAATTTGCGGGAACGGAATTTCTATGTTTGCTTCTTGGAAACGCTTGAAAATTTCATAGCGAACTTCACTCGGAACCGTCCAGCCTTTCCAAATATCACTCACATAGAAACGCAACTCAAAATCCAAACTGCTGGAACCGAAATCCTTAAACAAAACATACGGCGCCGGACTTAACATGATTTTGCGATTTTTTCTGGCACAATCAAGCAATATTTCCTTTACCTGCTCCGGATTACTTCCATAGGACACTCCCACCGTCACACTTTGTCGTGACATGGCATCTCCGTGCGTCATATTGGTTACCGAAGAAGATATCAACGTAGCATTAGGAATAATAATGCTGGTTTTATTAAAGGCCAAAAGTTCGGTAGAACGAATATTTATTTGTTTAATCGTACCTTCGGTACCGTTAAGCATTACCCAGTCACCGACCTTAAACGGACGTTCCAAAAGAATAATTATACCGGCCACCAGGTTTTTAATAACATCTTGTAAACCGAAACCGATACCTACCGATAAAGCACCGGCGATGAAGGCGAGGTTAGTTAAGTCAATTCCTACGGCAATAATCGCCAACAGTGCGGATATTATAAATCCCAAGAAACTGAAACCGGAAACCAGCGAGTGCCTTACACCGTCGTCCATATCTATTTTGCTCAAGACATTAGTGGCAAGGTGAACCTTTAAGAAACGCATTACGGCTAACGAACCGAAGAACACACCTATTCCCACGGCAATCGCAATTATTGAAATTTCTATACCGCCGATTTTAAATCCGAATAACAACTTTCTGCTGGCTTGCAACATAAAGTCACCCGGCAAACCCCAAAGATTCAACAACGAAAAGATTAATACCAAAATAAATATCGGATTAATAATGGCACGCAACCAAAATTCCATTTTGGCGATAAACTTTTTGCTGCTGCGATATTTTTTCATCCACGGGCCGGCAACAATCAAACGTTTGCTGATATCAATAAACGAACGACGAACGATTTCAAATAAACCGACGCAAATAAGCGACATTATGATTTCATTGAAAATAAACAGCGATAATTCCGGATATCCTACCAACGATAAGGCAAAGATGACAAAGCAGCATAAATAGCTGAACAAAATCATCTTAAAGCCGCGATCAACCGAAGCTTCATCTTCTTCGTTCATTGTTTCATAGTTTTCCGATTTTTTCTCATCCTTATATGTATCAAAGGTAATCTTTGACAGCCACATCAGGAAAAAGGCTTTAACGGCACTGGACATCATCATCACAAAGTGAACCGTATCCGTAGAATATTCTTCTTTTTGTGCCACAATAACCTGAAAAGCGGCAATAGAATTGATGAAAATAAACCAATATATCATACGAGTAAAGCGTACGGCTTTTTCGGTACGAATATTTACCAGACGCCAGTTCGGATAGTGCGGAGCAAAGGTAACCCGTGAAATGGTTGCTTCGGCAATGGCCAATAAACAGGTAAATCCGGCCGTCATCAAAACCGTATTCAAAAGCGTATCACCAAAAATTTTGGTGCTTATCATCCATAAAATACAACCGCCGACCAAAAAGGCAAAAATTACGCCTCTTGCAATAGCGACCGCGATTGCCGCCACAACTTTTCGGTTAAAGTGCGGTACTTTTACTTCATCGTTATATCCCCAGTTTTTGAGAATAAATCTGCGCAGAAAAATTGCCACAACCAAAGCCACCATCAAAATCATAAACATGGTAACAATGCTCAGCAAGGCATAAGATCTTTGTCCTTGCGGCAAGTTTTTATACCAATTAATCGGGGACATGGAAACATCCCAGAAAAAGATAACATACGCTTTAACCCCTCTGAAGAATACCATAGGATTGATTATCGCCGATTGTTTGGTCATCAAGTCGCCATAAATCTTTTGATTGCGGACATTTAAAATTTTTCCCGTCAAATCCTCTATTTGTACCAAAAGTAAATCTGTTTCTTTGATAATCTTATCATAAGCGGACATTTTTAGCATAAGCTGCGAACGTTGCTGAGTTACGGCCTCATCTTCGCTTTCTTCGTTTTCCGGAGCACTGCCCACAACATCAAGTTGTTTTTGAATAAACTTCATTTGTTTTTCCAAATCCTTGCGATTATCCATCAACTGAGCGTCGGTAGTGCTTAAAAACGAAACATATTCATCAATACTTTCCGCAGAAATCGTATCTTTATTCAACTCATCCTGAATTTGCTTAATTTTTTCGTTAATAGCCACAAAATCAACGTTAATTATTGCTTTTTCCGCTTCGGTAAGAATTTCCGGCTCCTTAATTTGCGGAGTATCATTGCCGGCTGCAAAACCGCTTTCAACGGCAGAAAATGTTATCAGCAGGATGGCAAAAAGTATTTTAGCAAAGTTTTTCATAGATTATCCTATTTTTTCAAAATTAATTTTAACACATTGTAAGCGTTTTGGGCGGTTCCTGCTCTCATATCATCGGCAACACACCAAAAACTGAAACCGTTTTCAACCGAAACATCCTGGCGCAAACGGCTGACATAAACATCCCCTTCTCCTTGTACATCATTTAAGGAAACATACCCGCAATCCACGTGTTTATCAAACACCACAACTCCTTTGGTATCACGCATAAGGTTGCGTACATCGTCAACATCGGCCTCGTTTTCACACTCAACGTTAACAAAAGCCCCGATTCCTATAAAAGAGGCCACAAAAGCACAGTTGGCATGAACCTTTATGTCGGAATCAAGTATCTTTTTGATTTCCATGTTCATCGCCCATTCGTATCTTGTTTCATCGCCGATAAATTCACCGACTTGCGGTAATACATTAAAAGCTATTTGTTTATGGAAAACGTTTTCATCATCAACCAAAGGCTCGTTCATAAATATTTTGCGAGTTTGACTGAACAACTCATCCATTGCCTCTTTACCGTAAACCGAAGCCGACATATAGGTATTAATTACCAAGCGTTTTATTTTATTTTGGGCGGCAATTTTCTGCAACGGCAATAAAATTTGCGTAACTTGCGGTAAAGCAACCGCTACAATACCTTTTTTAGCCGCCGATATTTTCTCGTCGTTAACATTAGGTACTATTAACGGAACATCAGGGTCCGCCGTATATACTCCGGAACAATCTATTACAAAATTACCCTTAGCCAACGCACGCGGAATATAATGTTTGGCAACTTCTTCCGAAGTGCAAAATACGGCAACTTTTGCCGAGCCGAAGTCAAAATCACGCAGATTAAATACATCCATATCCACATCTTCGCCGTAAGATACCTGTGTACCGAGCGGAGAATCAACATCAACGGCAAAAATATCATCCGCAGACGTACCTACTTCTTCCAATATATTCAACAATTCGCGCCCATACCCGTTGGCAGCTCCGACAATGGCAATTTTTTTCATTTCTAAACCCTTTTGCTATATATAATCACTCTTTGTCGGCATTATAATCATAAAATGTTTAAAAATAATGTAAAAAATCATTTGAAAAAACAAAAAAAACGCCCGGTTAAGGGCGTTTCTCTACTTGTTACGATTTCCGCGGCGATTATACTTGGCATTGGAAACCTTGCTCTTTACCGGGTTAGTTCTGGGCGGTTTGTGCACGCGCTCCGACTTGGTGTCTGACGGAGGGTCTGTGACCACAACTTCCGGTAACTCAGGTCGGCAGACAAACGGGAAATATTCCTGTCCGTTTTCATCTGCAGACACAATCTCTACTTCTTTGCCGGCAAGCCCCTCTTTGAACACCACCAATTCTACGGGAGGTTTGGGAGGAGGCGCAACCGGCGCGGCTGAAATAACGAATAATAGTAACATACGCGTAGCTGGTTAAAAGTCTATTTCCTCAACTTTATTCATTTTGGGACGGCTTGGTCCGTGCATGACGGCAAATCTCGGAAGATTGCCGTTGTTCTCCTTCAACTTGTAGCGAACTCCGTTCAGGCTGAAGGTTTCCATGTCCTTGTGCTTGATCACAAGGGAAGCATTGCTGATAATCTTGGCTTGCTCGGATCCCAGGCCAACGATAATCGTCTTGTTGCAACTGGCTCGCTTCATAAAACACAGGAAGGGAGCATTGCTGCGCTTGGAGGCCTTGTCCGTACGACAATCATTCTGCTTGGATACTACCATCACACGCGCCACATGAACACGGCTGTCCGAAGTTATACCCTTTTTGTGATTGGCATTGTAGTTGGCAACCGCTTCGTCCATAAGGCGAAGAACATCATTTGAAGCACAAATTTCTTTCTTCATACGCTGAATTGTTTTAATAAGTTAATAAAAATTAGGTCAAACGAATCTTTATTAGCACTTTTTTTTGTCAAAATCAAGTTAAAAATGACAAAAAACGGTTTTATTTTGTTATGCTTAAAATAAAACCGTAAAATCAATAACTAAAAAGTTTTTTATTTAGTTTTCTATCATTTTCCCGATCATCAAAGTCAAATTGGATGTAAACAATTTCACGGAAATAGAAAGCAAAATTATTCCGAAAGCCTTTTGGAAAATACAAATAACTCCCGGAGATAAAATCTTCTCCAATTTTTTGGACGATTTGAGGGCCAGATATACCACCGCAACATTAGCGATTATTGCCAACAAAATATTAAAATCGGAATATTGCGAACGAATTGACAACAAAGTGGTAAACGAACCGGCGCCGGCAATCAACGGAAACACCACCGGCGTAAAGGTTGCATCATTACCGGCACTCTTGTCCTGATGAAATATGGATATATCCAAAACCATTTCCATGGCAATAATAAATACTATGATGGAACCGGCCACCGCAAATGATGAAACATCCAAGCTGAACAAGCTTAAAAATGCCTCTCCCATATACATAAAACCCACAAACAAAAACAAAGATATCCAGCTGGCACGGGACGGGCTCAAAGTGCGACCGTTATGCTGTAAATTGATGATAACCGGCAAAGTTCCGATGATATCTATAATAGCAAATAAAACCACAAAAGCTCCGGTAAATTGTGACATTTTAAATGTAGATACATAATCTAAAATCATATTCATTTTATCTGTTCCTCATAAAAAAAAGCGACACCTAAATTTAAGTGCCGCTTTTCTATCAAACTAAAATTAATTAGTCAATAACTAATCCATTTTTTTAGCTTCTATACGCATAGCGTAGAAAGAACGCCATACGAAAATCAAACCGATAATCAAAAATACTACGGCAATACCCGTTGCCAATACTTCGTTTTCGGCAGAAACTTTGGCCGACATTTCGGCAGCCAATAAACCGAACAAAGTGGTAAATTTAATAATCGGGTTCAAAGCAACCGATGCCGTATCTTTATACGGATCGCCTACCGTATCGCCCACTACGGAAGCAGCGTGCAATTCGGAACCTTTTTCGTTCAAATCAACTTCCACAACTTTCTTGGCATTATCCCAAGCACCGCCGGCGTTAGCCATATATAAAGCTTGGTACAAACCAAAGATGGCAATGGAAATCAAATAGCTGGCGAACATTTCCGGTCCGAAGAAAGCAAACGAAATTGCAAACGAGAAAATCACCACAAAGATATTGAACATACCTTTTTGTGCATACTGTGTGCAAATTTTCACAACTGTCTTGGAATCTTCTACCGAAGCAGCTTTTTGGGTATCCAATTTAATATGCTCTTTAATGTAGTTAACCGCACGATAAGCACCGGTAGAAACGGCTTGAATAGCAGCACCGGAGAACCAATAAATCACCGCACCGCCCAACAACAAACCGATAAGAACACGAGCATCAATCAAATTCAATTCCAATTTCAGCAACAAGATGATAGAGAAAATCATGGTTGTTGCACCGATAACCGCCGTACCGATTAACACAGGCTTAGAGGTTGCCTTAAAGGTGTTACCGGCAGAATCGTTGGCTTCAAGCAAGTGTTTACCCTGTTCAAAATCAGGTTCAAAACCATAGTCTTGTTTGATTTCCTTTTTAATGCCTTTGCGGCTTTCAATTTGCGAAAGCTCAAATACGGATTGCGCATTATCGGTAACCGGACCGTAACTGTCAACCGCAATGGTAACCGGTCCCATACCGAGCATACCGAAAGCAACCAAACCGAAGGCAAATACCGTCGGATAAATCATGAACGCACCAACGTGAGCATGATAATCATCGGTCGGCAAAATATTGTAACCGAACACTTCACCGATTGAAGAAATCCAATCAGCCACATGACCGGAAGCGGTAGCATAAGCAAGAGCCATCAAGCCGGCCATTACCAAACCCTGCCAAAAACCGGAGAAGTTACCGGAAACGATACCGGAAAGAATATTCAAAGAAGCACCGGCTTCACGGCTGGCATTTACAACTTCTTGAACGTGTTTGGATTTTGAAGACGTAAAGATTTTGGTAAATTCCGGAATAATGGCGGCAGCCAATGTTCCGCAGCTGATGATTACAGACAATTCCCACCACATATTGTAACCGAAACTTGCTGACGGCAACATAAAGTAAGAAACCGCAAAAGTAACGGCAATGGAAATAATCGAAGTAATCCAAATAAGGCTGGTTAACGGTGCTTCAAAATCAAATTCTTTGGCTTTTCCGTAACGGCACTTGGAAATAAAACCGTTAATAGCGTATGCAAAAATAGATGTCATAATCATCAAAATACGCATTGCGAAAATCCAAGTAATAAGTCTGGCTTGCAATTCCGGAGCCATAACATCGGCAAACAAAGCACCGTCGGCAGTCATTCCCATACCGGCAGCCAATACGATAAAGCTGATTAAAGCAACACCGGTCACGCCGTAAGTTTCAAAACCGTCAGCCGTAGGGCCGCAAGAGTCACCGGCATTATCACCGGTACAATCGGCAATAACACCCGGATTACGGGCATCATCTTCATCAATTTTGAAAATAATTTTCATCAAATCGGCACCGATATCGGCAATCTTGGTGAAAATACCGCCGCAAATACGAAGTGCGGAAGCGCCCAAAGATTCACCGATGGCAAAACCGATAAAGCAAGCACCGGCCGTGTCGCGAGGAACAAATACCAAGATGAACATCATCATAATAAGTTCAACGCAAATCAACAATACACCGATGGACATACCGGAACGAAGCGGCAAGTGCATAACCGGATAAGCGTTTCCTTTAAGTGATGCAAACGATGTTCTGGAGTTGGCGTATGTATTGATACGCATACCGAACCAAGCCACCGTATAGGAACCTAAAATACCCAAAAGCGACCACAACAAAATGTACAACACTTTGAGTAACGGTGTGTTATTCAGGCAAGCAAAGTAATAAACAATGCAGCAACCGATGAAAATTTCCAATACAAACAACAATTTAGCCTGTTGTTTCATATATGTGGTACAGGTTGCATAAATTGTTTCGGAAACTTCAAGCATGGATTTGTGAGCCGGCATTTTTTTGATGCTGAAAAATTCCCACAAACCGAAAATCATACCCAAAACGCAAATTCCCATGCCGTACATTAACAGTTGATCACCGTTAAATTCATGTCCGAAAATGCTATAAACCGCCTTTGACAAAGCCGGAATATGTAAATCCAATTCCGACGCAAAAGCGCCGCTTATAGCAGAAAAGAATACAGTCAGGGTTGCCAAGGCAACTTTACAAATATTTGTTCTGCTTAACATATTATAATCCTCTTTTTAAAATTGAAATGAGGCCGAGGTAAGTTATCCCTTACTGACCATGTAAGTGAATATTAAAACAGATTTGTTAATATTTCACTATAAATTTAATGTTTTTGCTATAAACGTGGATAACCTTTAATTTTCTTCAAAATCTTCTTTGGTTACTTCCATATATGTTTTGCCGTTTGAGTCTTTTATATCAACATCCGCACCGGCAGACAACAGCATTGATGAAATCCTACTGTTGCCGAAGGTTTCGCTGTAAAATAATGCCGTTCTTCCGTTGCGATCTTGCAAATCAATTTGTGCATCCGACTTTAATAAAAGTTCAATCAATTCAACATTCCACGGATTAGATGCCGCATTCATTAAAGGAGTTCCGAAAGGAGTTTCCTGATTGACATCGGCACCGTTTTCAATAAGCATTTTCATCATTTTACGAGCAATATTCATTTGGATGGCAATATGCTTTTTTAAATTTGCCTCCGTGCCTTTGCTTTGAGTATATCCTTTGGTATTTGCCATTATTTTTTCGGCATGTCGTTTTAACTTTTCCGCCTTTGAAGTAGCAATAATCAGCGGTGTCATACCGTTATCGGAAGAAGGCGCGTTAACATCGGCACCGGCATCTATGAGCATTTTTGCCATTTTCAAACGATTTTTCATTAAAGCGGTATATAATAAAGGATTTCCGTCATCATCACGATAATTCACATCCACGCCTTGCTCTATAAGATTTTTGGCGGCGGTGTGGTTGTTATTTTTAATTGCTGTTTTCAGCGATTCTGCGTCCACGTCAATGGCATAAGAATTGAAAGCACAGAAAAACGTACACAAAATACTTAAAAGCAAGCAAAAACGTTTCATTACATACCTCATAAAATAAATTCTATCAAAATGTAGCACTCAAATTCACGAAAGGCAAGAAAAAAGAAAAGCAACTTTCAACAAGCTGCTTTTACTTATTGTTTTGGCGTATCCGGCGAGGTTCGAACTCGCAACCTTCAGCGTCGGAGGCTGACAATCTATCCAATTGATCTACGGATACGTATTTACCGCCCTTTTCGGGGTTCTCGGCCACCCTGTAAATATTTTTACAGTTTTTTACATAATTTTAATTGACTTGTCAACTAATTCAATGTATTAACAAGCAACAATATTGTTAAATTTAACTTAAGGAATTGATAAAATGTCTAAGAAATGTGATATATTAGGCACCGGTGTTCAGAGCGGTAATAACGTTAGCCACGCTAACAATAAAACCCGTCGTCGCTTTATGCCTAACTTGCAAGTTGTTTCTTTGTTCAGTGAAGCTTTGAACAAAGTATTTAAGCTTAAAGTTTGTTCTAAAACCTTGCGTTCTATTGAACACAACGGCGGTTTGGACAGCTTTTTAACTTCTACCTCTAACACCAAGTTAACGGAAGAAGCTAAACAAATTAAAAAGGCTATTGCCGCAAAACAAGCTTAATAACAGCAGAATAATAAAAAAACACCGCAACAGCTGAGCGGTGTTTTTTTGTTTTCATTGTACCGGAGGCAGGCCGTAATGCAGCACGGTTAAACCTACCGCAACACAGATTCCCAAAATAATCAGCCATTTAATCAATTCGGGAACAAGTGACAGCCAAAATTTTCCCTCAAATTCCCTGATGGCACAGTAAGTTATCCGTATGGTCCACCAGCAGGAACTCAACAAAAAGACAGCAATAATGCCGTTAAGGATCGTGTGTTCAAAGATGGCCGACGGTTTATCCAAAAGCCACTCGGCACCCCAGCCTACACACCAGAAGAATCCGAAAATAAGCAGAAGAAAGAACATTCCGACAACCAACTCCATTATCTTTTCCCAGATGGTTGTTTTGTACACACATTCTTCAATCTTTCCGCCTTGCATAATCGGCTTGGATTCCGTAGTATCTTCCGTCAGATACTGCCAAACCTTCCAGCAGGTAAGCACGGCAATGATAAACCAGATAATGGCTCTCCAGTTACCCCAATACCATGCGAAGAAACACACCGTTAAACTGACTGCCAAGGCAATTCCGATACCTTTAAGCAGCGTAATTAAAAACTTTTTCATACGCGGTTGAATTAATTATACATACTCATAAACTTAAAATTTTGTTCAAATATACAAATTATTTTATATTTTGTCAAATAAAAAACACCCTCGTTAAAGGGTGTTAAAAAATCTGAAAATTACAGCGAAATTACTTTTCTTCGCCAACGTACATACCGATAGCACGGGCTGCTTCAATATATGAACTGCCCGCATCCAAACCGGCGGTACCGGCTTTTACGACTTTATCCAAAGCATAGGAAGTAACTTTACCGTGAGTTAAGGCAACCATTCTGTCGGTCTGTCCGTCTGCCAACAGGCGAATCGCTTCAGAGCCCAAAACAACCGCCAATCCGCGATCAAACGCTGTCGGAACACCCGAACGTTGAACGTGTCCCAACTTGGTAACGCGAGTTTGGAATCCTTTATAATTGGCATTAATCAAATTGCTCAAATATTCTCCGATTCCGCCGTTTATTTTTTCGCCTATCATATTAACGGATGCGGTAACCGCTTCGCCTTTTTCGGTTTTCACACCTTCCGAAACCACAATCAATGCACTGGTGCGACCGGATTTTTTAATGGATTCCAATTTATTGATGATGCCTTCCAAAGTGTACGGAATTTCCGGCACCAAACATATATCGGCGAATCCGGCCAAAGCCGAGTGCATGGCCAAGTGTCCGGCATCGCGTCCCATAACTTCCAAAATAAGAGCACGGTGATGTGAACGAGCCGTGGTCATCAAATCATCAAGAGCATTGGTGCAAACCTGACAAGCCGTGTTAAAACCGACAGAAAAATCCGTAAGAGGAGTATCATTATCAATCGTTTTCGGAATACCTATCATCTTAACACCTGCCAGCTTGCAATATGAGCTGACAATGTTCATACTTCCGTCACCTCCGACAACAACAACGGCATCAAGTCCGAGTTCGCGAACACCCTCACCGAAGCGTTGCGCCAAAACTTCTTGCGATTCCTTTACGCCTGTATTAAGTGAGCCTAAATACGAACCGGCCAATCTCGGCCACGGAGTATTGGAAAAATTGGATTCGGTCAAGATTTCATAAGACAGCGGACGATTGGTTAAACCGTCTGTACCGTCATGAATACCGTAAACTTCCCAACCGTAGTTGGTTGCCGCATTAACCACGGCCATCACAACCGCGTTAAGTCCGGCACAATCTCCGCCACTGGTCAGAACCCCGATTTTTTTAATATCAGTCATAAAATACTCCGTTTTTATTGTTGCATTTAAGTATAAAATAGTGTATATTCTTTACAGACTTTGAAGTAAAATTTCCACTAAAAAATAGAGTTTTTGCACTTTATTTCAAGAAAGGACGATAAAAATAAATGACTACGAACGATAAAACGGCCAAGTTGCAACTTCTTTTATGTGAATTGAAGCTGGAGCAAAGACACGTTAATACGGACTTGTCCCGCCTTTTGAAGCAGGGCAAGACCATTGATTTTTTCCAGGCAAAGCGTTTGAGTTCGGAGAAAAGCGGACTGGCTAAAAAAATAAATCGGGTGGAAACAGCCATAAATCCGAATATTATCGCGTGAGTTATGTTATTTTTTGCTTGCAAATAAAAAAATCGTGTGTTAAACAGGTCGCAAACAAAATTTTAGAGAATTAAGAAAGGGGTGATTTAAGTGGTACAAGTTACGGTTATCGGAAACGATGTTAACCAATCTTTGAAAATCTTGAAAAAGAAAATGCAAAGAGAAGGTGTTTTCCGTGAAATGAAATTACGCCGTTGCCATGAAAAAAACTGCGAGAAAAAAGCTCGTCGTAAGGCAGAAGCAGTACGTCGCGCTCGTAAGCAAATGCGTAAACGTATTGATACCGAAGGTTTCTAATCCCTTTGCTATTCGTATAAAACCGCCGTTTATCGGCGGTTTTTTTGTATCATGTGACTCTATATTCTTTAAATTAAAAAATTTGTAAAAAGAAGTAAGAAAAAACAATTCATAAAAAAATTTCAAAAAAATTTATCTCGTGCGTCAGATTTTGACGCAGCGAGGGTGTATTCTATATATAGAATCGAAAAAACAACTTAAAGAAAGGAGAAAAACCATGTGGTACGTTAAATTAAATAATACGATTCTTCCGACCCCGTATCAATATTTCCGTGATTGTATGGATGAGTGCATCAGATTAAGTCATGAAATGTGTGCCGTGTGTACGGAACCGGTTTGGATTGATAATTAGAATCACAAAATACCACCCTGTGCGATGGTGTCGCATGGGGTGGTATAAAAACAACAAAAGGAGAAATGCTATGTTTGAATCCGTTAAGAAAGGTATGGCAAATTGTGTTGAATTGGCCAAACTTTGCAAAGAATATGTCGTATATCTCAAAGAAGAGTATAAAGATTATAAGGCCGATGAAGCCCGATGGGCTCAACGTGATGCTGAAATTGAAAGAATAGTCAGGGAAGATGTTGTCTTTGATGAAAAAACAAAAAAGTATCATTTTGAAACATCTGCCGAACACAACGGTATATCCAAAACATTTTCGTGTGAAAGCGAATTCAAAGATGTATGCCAAAACCGCGCGCGTCTTTGTTTGTTAGAAGCCGACCAATATGAAATGTTCGGAGATAATTCTTCCGAAGAGACAGCTAAAACTCTCAACAAAGTCCAAAATTAATAACCCAAAAACCGGAAGAAAGGAGAAATAAAATGCCGATAACAACTTATTACGATACGTTAAATGTCTCCCGAAATGCTTCCGAACGGGAAATAAAGAAGCAGTACAGAAATTTAGCAAAAAAATTTCATCCGGATGTTAACCCCGGCGCAATTGAGATTTTTAAACAAATTTTAGAGGCTTACACCGTGCTTTCGGATTCCCAAAAGCGAAAGGAATATGACCTTATGATTAAAAAAACCGAAGCAAACGAACATACCCAACTGACTTTGTTTGAAAATAATAATACTTATAATCAATCAAGCAAAAAAAGCAGTTATGACCTATCTATTGAAAACATAGAAAAGTTAAACACGCTTGTTTGTAATGAAATCCGAAAATTGGAAACAGAAACCATCGTTGATAAATTGAACTATATAGCCGATTCTTTGGATAAAATGCGGATTGAACAATGCCTTGCCGACATTGAAAGACTTTCCGGCCACAACGGTGCCGTTCCGACAAACGGCAGACGTGACGGTTGTTCTTTTGAAACGGACATGTATTACAAAGATCCGCATAAAGAATCTATTTTTACGATTTTATATAATTGGTCGGAATACAGATTTGAAAACGCTTTCGGCGGAATTTGGCACAGAAACGCGTTGGCAATTTTGGGAGCGCTGTTTATATACCTGTTAGCTTTGCCGTTCATCTTCATCAACAAGTTTCTGTTTTTCTTAAAACCGAGTCATAAAAAACAATTCGGCTGGCATTGGTTTTCGCACCTGCATTATTTGCTGTATAAAAACAGTTTGATTGCAACGACATTTTGGGCGGTGTTTCTTGTCTTTATATTTTCAACAAAGCTTGTTTTTGACGTGCTCTATGTAATTTATTGGATTTTCAAAAACATTTTGAGATTCTTTTTATTACCTATAGCCGTTATTTTAGCCGCAATAATGCGAACACTGTTCAGAATATTGACTCTCAATCCCAAAATCGGATTGTGATGCAAACTTAGCAGCTGAAGAATAACAAAAATTTTTATTGCCTATTATTAAAATATATAGTATATATTAAAGCAACCTATAAAGAGTGTGCGAGGGACAAGCCCGATGACCACACAGCAACCGGCAAAATGCACGGTGCTAAAGCTTGGACGATAGGTAAGATGAAAGCCTGTCGTTACCGATGGGTTTATTTTTTTGCCCTCTTTAAAGGTTGTAGTGTTTTTTATAACAACTTTATAAGGGGAACTACCATGTTTATATTCCGTAAAAAACCTTTGAATTTGCTCAAATATGAGGAAATTTTTGCGCTTTTTAACAATATTGAACTGATTTTCAGTAATTCCGATAAAATATTGCAAAATAAAGAATATCGGAACATTCGGGTAAAGGGCACCGGTGTTGACGGTATTTATATCGGACACGTAGATTTGTTGTTAGGTGATCTAATAACTTTGTGGAATAACGACAGTCCGTGGCGTGACGAGCAAAAATTTTATTATCACTTGGGCGGCAGTCCTTTAAGCGGCAGGAGTTTCTGTACTTATTGGAAAAAAGGCAAAATAGGTTGTGATAAGTGGGGTCCGTCTTTTTGGACACTCTTAGAGCCGGCCGGCGCCGTGATTAAAAAAGCGGTTATAGCGGAAAACCCTGCCTTTGAACAGCCTTCAAAACGCAACTATTCGGATTTGAATATTAAAGATTTAATAGAATATATGAAACAGTAAAATTAAAAAATTTTATCTCATGCGTCAGATTTTGACGTAGCGAGGGTGTATTCTATATATAGAATCGAAAAAACAACTTAAAGAAAGGAGAAAAACCATGTGGTACGTTAAATTAAACAATACGATTCTTCCGACACCGTATCAATATTTCCGTGATTGTATGGATGAGTGCATCAGATTAAGTCATGAAATGTGTGCCGTGTGTACGGAACCGGTTTGGATTGATAATTAGAATCACAAAATACCACCCTGTGCGATGGTGTCGCATGGGGTGGTATAAAAACAATAAAAGGAGGAAAAAATGATAGAATTGGGCAAATACGAAAAAATGGCTATGGAGGGCAAATTCAATTACAACGAGAGCAGAATTTCCCCAAAGACACAAATACAACAAGATAAGCGGAAAAATTTACCGCCGTTAGAGACTTGGCTAAATTCGAACAAGTCAGTAAAAGACTTAATGGAAATGGGATATTTATACGAGGAGATTCTGTTCGGGGAAATGTATGGACAGTAAATTCTAAAGTTAAAAATATATTCGGTAAAGCAAAAATATTTAAAAAATTTAACCTCGTGCGTCAGATTTTGGCGCACGGACATGGTATACTATAAACAGTTAAAAGGATAAGGAGAATCGCTATGTCTAAAACCAGAAAAATGAGCTTGAGTTTTGTAAAATCTCAAAAATTAGGACGTTGTTCCATCAATGATATTATCAAAGATGACAGCATGGATATTCATGAAAAAATCAATTATATCAGACATCATTACACCTATTATGACGGAAGTGACGAGGTATTTTTCAATAACGGAATCCCGAATTTAAATCGTTTTTTGCTCAACGACATAATTTATCGGGTTATCACCGGCAAATTTTTACCGGAAATTCTCAATATTATCAATCGTGCTATCCGACGTTGGATGATGAGCGGAAAAGAAGGAGTTTTTGATCTTAAGTCCGTTTTAAGCGAATATTATTACATTGTATAGCTTCGGTTATAGCTTGCTTTCCAAATATGATATTAATATTTATGCAATAAAATTTTAAATATTTCTACTTAATAATTAATCAAGGGAGATTAATTATGGAAAAACAGATTGTAGAAATAAGTAATGATAACTATTATCTTTCTCTGCATAGGGGTTTTCTAAGGGTTAAAAATAAAAATAACGAAAATTATAGAGATGTTCCATTGGATAATATTATGTCTCTTATTTTATCGTCCAATGATGTAGTAATTTCCAAGAATATTGTAAATGAAGTTTGTGCTAATGGAGGAAGTGTAATTTTTTGTGATAAATCCTATATTCCTCATGTTGTAGCTCTCTCATGTTCAGGACATTGGTTAATGTCAGATAGAATAAAAAAACAAATAAGTGCATCTATTCCTTTGCAGAAAAATTTATGGAAAAGTATAGTACAAAATAAGATAAGCAATCAAGCTCGCGTACTGGAAACATTTTATCCTCAACATCCTAATATATCAAGATTAAAACGTTTATCAAAAGAAACATTAAGTAATGATATTAAAAATAATGAAGGTCAAGCTGCTAATATCTATTTTAAATCCCTTTTTGGGGAAGACTTTATACGAGACAGAAAGGTCGACAATATAAACGTTTTACTAAATTATATTTACACAGTATTACGGGCTATGGTGTTAAGGGCTATAATAGGTAATGGCCTGCTTCCTTATTTAGGAATTAAACATTGTAACAAATCAAACCAGTTTCCATTAGCTGATGATTTAATGGAGCCATTTAGAGCTGTTGCAGATAAAATAGTATTTAATGAACTTAAAAACATGAAGCCCCATAATGAAATTGAACTTTCTTCAGAAATGAAGAAAAAACTCACATCAATCATTTCTTATCCAGTAGAAATTGAAAAAGGAAAAGTATCATTAAATGAAGGTATATATAGTTTTGTAGCAAGCTTGGTATCCTGTTACGATAAAAAGAATATTCATTTAAAATATCCTAAAATATAGATATCTTATACAATAGCGATTGCGTGTTTTGTGTTATAGTTGACTGTCTAATTAATCTCTGATACATTGTTTGAAATGTTAGGTACTCAAGCGGTTATGTTATAGTTGACTGTCTAATTAATCTCTGATACATTTTGGAGGGTTTAGTATAATGGGCGAGATTGGTTATAGTTGACTGTCTAATTAATCTCTGATACATTCGCAAAGGCACTGGAAAAAGCGCGAAGAATGTTATAGTTGACTGTCTAATTAATCTCTGATACATTCTAAAGAGTTGGAAATACTACGGTAACGGTGTTATAGTTGACTGTCTAATTAATCTCTGATACATTACGTTGATCCGGCAGATATCACCAAAGACAGTTATAGTTGACTGTCTAATTAATCTCTGATACATTCAAATTTACGAAGAAGCCGGTTGGAAACCAGTTATAGTTGACTGTCTAATTAATCTCTGATACATTTTAAAACCGAGTCCCGCCACGTTGCATAATGTTATAGTTGACTGTCTAATTAATCTCTGATACATTACCGAATTGCACGATTGCACAACAGCATAGGTTATAGTTGACTGTCTAATTAATCTCTGATACATTGAAGTATGCGTA
>Ga0265298_10001392_pt1 | contig 35865 bp, 54 predicted proteins | sample AusTroGonzalo_MG_3_FD_193486 | JGI IMG/M metagenome (GOLD analysis project Ga0265298, IMG submission 193486) | Bovine rumen microbial communities from tropical cattle in Woodstock, Queensland, Australia - Gonzalo_01 | ecosystem: Host-associated > Mammals > Digestive system > Stomach > Rumen ...
TCATATCAAAAAGGCCCATGCTCTTAATGCTATCAAAAATCTCTCCTCCAACACCAGATACGTGAGGAAGGACAGGTCGAGAGGATAGTACATAATTCTCTATATACTCGTCCCTAACCATTATGCTGTTTGAGTAATCAATTATATCTTTCTTATCCCGATACAACATAATCTTTCCTTCCTTCAAAATCGCCTCAGATACTACCTCCTTATCATTTTCACTTACTGATATAATATACTTATATGGTGGTGTGGAAAACTCGAGGTCTTTTGTATCCTCTTTGTCGATTGGCATGGAAAGTCTAGCAAATGAGAAATCCTTAGTAAAACTATTATCTATAATTCTATTCCTATATTCCTCCAACAGCCTAAAGGCATCTACGTCTATTTTGTATATGCCAGACTCAGGATAAAGAGGGGCACTACAGATACCGGCCTTCTCGTAAAAATTGATATTCTTAAGGTTAATCTCCGTTATTCCCGCCATACCCTTGTGTTCTTCGTCTTCCGTGAGTTAGTTCTTTCACAAATAGGTCGACTTTAAATAGATTAATAAGAATATTGACTCTTGATTCCTCTACTAATCCACGCCAGACAACTTCACCTTGATCTATTTCTCTTGGCAAATCGATTACAGTCAACATGTTTGTACTGGAGTCTGGTCTATATGCTGCCACAAAATCAGAGCACCATTTATCAGTCGGTAGTTTTAACATACCAGTTGTTGGTATGCATAACCACTTACATTTATCATCAGGATTTAGGATCAATACTTCCTCAATCATACTCCCTCCAATAAATGCATTCTTAAAAAATATTGGTCGATGTTTAAATCTCCTTATCTCAACTACCACTCTCAATTCTGTAGTCTCCGTATAATTTCTCAACCCAACCCCAGTATTCACCAAAGCTAATCGAAACATCTCCATCCGTGGCTTTGAAACCTGGATGCCTCTTTCCGTCTCCTTCTGATTCGCTCTTTAGGTGAACTTCTTGAGATACAACTTTTGCTATGTATGCCTGGTCTCCTTCATAATAGACAATACCTGACCCGGCGTGTAGAATAGCTCCAGAATACTTATGCTTGTCCGTCATCTTTGCAACTGCCAGCTTTCGTTTATCTGGTTCATTAGGGTCATATGTCTCAAAAATCTTGACATCTGGCCTCTTTAAAGTTGCCTCGGATATCTTAATCATGTCGAGTCCCTCTCTAACCATAATATACCCGCCCTTATTCAGATCTATAGTCTTTTCTTCTATGTCTGGATCTATGAAAAGGCGAGAGCACATTACGGCGGACTCAATGTGTATGTAATTTTTCGCAGCATTCTTAACTATCACTGCCACGATTATAGAAATTACAATAATCGCTACAATTATTAAAAATACTTTCATATCATAATTAAGGAAAACGAGAGATGGGCCTTATTCTTCCCATCTCCATTTCTTTTTCTTAGGATCCCAGAATGATCCTTCCTTTGGAACATTCTTAAGATTATTTCCTTCCTTGCCGCACTTACCATAACATCTTCTAATTATCTTCTTAGATCGAGACATAAATATAATTTCTGCTTTTCTATCGTTTGTCCCAATAAAGAAGGTTATTTTAGAGTGCTGTGATGTTCCGCAAAAGTATACATGACTGTAAGTAATTCTATGTGAGTGTGTCTTTTTCAGTATATTAACCTTATTTGGGCAAAAACCAGTTAAGTGGAGGTTCACACACTGGATGCCGTCAATTATCTGTCTTTCTTTGAGGGCTTCTTTTACATACCTCTCTAACTCTCTCTGATTCATCTTAAGAAAATCAGATAGCCTCATTCTTCTGCTTTGTTAATGAAATCCTCAAAGGTCAAATTCTCAAGCACATCTCTTTTATGCTCACTGTAGCCCCAACCCGGAACTTGACCTAGTAATGCATTCTCCACATCTCTTCCCTCATAAAGAATGTTAGTAACTTGCCGGCTTTTCTTATCAACCCAAACAGATAGTGTAAAATTCTCCCTACTATAAAACTGAACTAGAATCGAATCATATACTTCCTGCCAACCTGCACAACTGATAGCTACAATTTCATGTGGATTTCTTTTCTTTTTAATCTTTCTCTCTTTCCTAGGCGGATCAGACCAAATGCCCGTTATCCAAAGTCCACCTGTCGAGAAATCAATGTAATCTGATATGCTGTCAATTTTCTGCTTAAATAACTTACCCACAGTTATCAAGTCCATATCTTAGCTGTATATATTCACGTGGTTCTGAAAATTGAGTCATTGGAAACCCCATCCCCAGTCGACCAGAACAATCTATTATATTTCCATTGCTATAGTGAAATGTTAGAGCAATAGAGTCCCAATCCATAATATTCCCAGAAGCCCAAGATGTGCACTCAAAGATAAAGTGGATATGAATTTTATCATCACCAGATTCAAAACCAGGTGCACAAGAGAAATGATCAAAACATATATCGTTTCTCAATCCTTTCACTATCGACTCGCCACGATATACCTTAAAGCCAAAGATCTTTCTCATCTCTGTCCGCATGTCTCCTTGGCTTACTCTTGTCGGGCTGTCGTATATATCTAATATTTCCTTTTCTTTCGTTTCTATTAACTTACCTAACTCTTCTTTTGGCAAACTAAGAAACTCCAATATCTTCATTTCACATATAAGGAAAACTCAAGTTCTTATAGATGAGATGAAAGGAGTAATGATTGAGTTTGACAAGGAGATATTTAAGAAGGCTATTGTGTTTGGGATATACTTAAAGGGTCAAACTATTCGGTGGCTTTATCCTGAACATCTAGACTTTACAGAACTTGGCAACATTATATATTGGGATGGAAGAGCATGGATGAGGTGTGGAAAAGACGATGTTCTATATCTAATAATCCCTGAAAACACCCTCGATCTATTTCCTAAGGCAGAAGTGATAGGGAGATTGGAGCTGGAGTGGATAAAAGATGATTACTATATTGCATCAGTCCAAGCTCTAGAAAAAGTTATAATAGACTATGTAAATGGGAAGATGTTGGATATAGTAATAAATGAAGGGCTATGATGAAGCTTGATTGTGTTGTTATTACCCCACGAAGAAGCATAGAAAAACTTGACCTTGACCTACTATATAAAGGTGAGATTGAGGTGATGGAGAGTAATAAAGTTCTAGCCAGTTTTATGGTAATCCCAAAAGAAGTATATAAGTTCCTAGGTGAGAAATTGAACATGAGACTTATATTTGACCTGGGTGAAATTGATGTTGATGACTATGGTGCAGTATTTGAAGATCTGGAGAGAAGATTTACGGATAGATTAAAACTAAGATATATGAGAAGAGTTATTGCAAGAATGACACTCACAAGGCCCGAGGGTGAGGCCTTGTGAGGGTTCCCAACATCTTTTTTTTCTTGTATAATTTCCCTTGAAAGAAGATATCATTGTACAGAGGAGAAGTCGAAGACGCAGAACGGACCTGGAGTGAATTGGCTCGGAACGTAGTGGAGAGACAAGAGAGGGAGGTATGGGGTCCGTTCAGTAGTTGGTATTTTTATCATACTAATCAACTTCTAAGAAAGATTAACGACATTGCATACAAAAAATACCAATCATTTTATATGTAATATCTGTATAAATGCTAGAATAGACTTAAAAATGATTGATTTGGTATTTTGGTATTTTTAACATTAATAATGATACGTTAAAGAAATTTCATGAAAATACCATTTTTGCTATTCTGAGGCCTTCAAATACTTATCAATGAAATAGTTAAATGAATAGTGTGTTTTTAAGAGGGGACGTTCACTTCGTTCACCTCCCAACTGTTCGATTCCGAACAGATTTTATTTTAACAAAATTTAAATTTATATATGGAAAAACAAACGATAGTAGTACCAAAAGGAATTAGGTACTTAAGCCAATGGAAAGAGTTCACATTACCTGAACATCCTTGTATTATTAACAAACAAATAACCGGCTGTGGTTTTACTGAACTGTGTATTGGTAATCAGGAAAATGTAATCCTCTGTTCACCTCGTAAGATTCTATTAGAGAATAAAGAAGAAAAACATCCGGAGGTTCTTTATGTTAGAAATGAGTTTGAAAAACCAATTGCAGTAGACAAAGACCTTGGACCAAAGGGACAGTCTGCAAAAGAGGACAGCGAAGAAGAGGAATCTAAGGACACTAAGAAAGCTGCTACTAAAGAGGACCGCGCCAGATATTATAATAACCTAAAGAAGCAAATATTTGATTACTATTTAAAGTGCTTTAATACTGGTGTTCCTTGTAAAATTCTAGTTACTTACGACTCTTTTAGGTTGGTCAAAGAAGCATTAGGAGATGCTATCAAACTTTTTTATGTAGTAATTGATGAAATGCAGGCGGTGTTCTGCGACGCCAAATTTAAAGGAGATACGGAGCTTGACTTTGTATTTCAAGTTCAAGATCTACAAAAAGTTTGCTATGTTTCAGCTACACCAATGATTGATAAGTATCTAGAAATGCTAGATGAGTTTAAAAATCTTCCTTACTACGAACTTGATTGGAAGAGTGAGGATAGGCACAGAGTCTCTCGTCCGGAACTTGAAGTATATGGTTGCTCAAGCATTGTGTCAGAAGCAATAAGGATAATTAATGAGTATAAATCTGGCAAGTTTATTAGTACAGTATATTTAAACGATAAAGGACAGCTAGTAACGGTCGAGTCAAAAGAGGCAGTATTCTATGTAAACTCAGTTAAAAACATATGTGAGATTATCAAGAAAGCCGGTCTAACTCTTGATGAAATGAATATTCTTTGTGCTAATACTCCTGAGAATAAAACAAAACTGAGAAAGGTTTTAGGAATAAAGGAAAGGGGAGTTAAAGTATTTGGAAAAGTTCCATTAGAGGGCGAGCCGCATAAGATGTTCACTTTCTGCACTAGAACTGTATATCTAGGTGCCGATTTTTGTTCTACTAATGCTAGGTCATTTATCTTCTCTGATGCAAACATTAACTGTCTTTCCGTTGATATAACCCTAGATCTCCCACAGATATTGGGTAGACAAAGACTAGACTGTAATCCATGGAAATCTAGAGCTGAGTTATATTTCAAGTCATTAAAGAGCGTTAAGGAAATTGATAAGATGGAAGCACTGATTGAAGAGAAGAAGAAAAGAACTGAAAATCTCCTCAACGGCTATCAGGATGCCAGACCGGAAGCCAAACACGACATGGCAGTCCAATATCAGATGTTAGCGAAGACGTTCAATTACAAAGACCACTATGTAGCTGTTAATACTCATGGTGGAACAGATTTAGTGCCTACTTGTAATATGTTCGTCTTAGCTGCAGAGATGAGAAATGTAGAAATTCAGAAAACAGACTACAAAGATAGATTCAGCGTATTTAGTGCCGTTGAAAGAGAGAATTCGGTTATTGGGACAGATGAGGTTGAAAGAGCACTAAAAGAGTTCGACAAGCTTTCACAATTTACCGACAAACTTAAACTAGTGTGTACAACTGGTTTTAGCTCACAATTACAGAGTGAGTTCTTAAGACAGGTTCCAACTATTTATTCAGACTACTATTATCTACTTGGACCAGAAAAATGTAAAACAGCATCATATCGTAAGTCTTTGTTAGATAAAAGCCTTGGTCAGATCGATGTGGAGAAGAAGGTGGAGTTTAGTACAGTAGATACAAAAGAGCCAATATACGAAAAATTTGAAGTAGGCAAGAGATATACAAAGGCGACTATAAAAGAGATGCTACGAGAAATTTATGCATCTCTCGGCCTATCACTAACTCCAAAGGCAAATCAGCTATCGGACTATTTTGAACTTAAGCGCTGTGTCGTACCTAATAGAGAAACAGGCAAAGCAGACGAGGGCTTCGAAATATTAAGGAAGATATAATCCTTATTTTTGATGGAAGCGACAACAAAGGAATTAGATAAAGGAACAACAATAAACGAATTTCTCCACCTGCCTTTAGAAGAGATTATACGAAGGCTAAGGGCAGGGGAGTTAAAGATGTCGCATAGAGGAGAACAACGGCGAGATAAGATGATTAAGAAGAAAGGATCGCCGGAGTATAATATTAGTCGCTGGGATTTTCTTGGAGCTCGGAAACAGGGAATTGACGGTATTAGGTTCTTTGTTTTTACGGCCTACTCATACAAAAACCCAGAGAGAACGTTATTTAGTATTATCTTCGACTCTGACTTTAATATATGTGAAATCGGATCAAAGCTATATGGTCCTTTTACATGGGGGATCTTTGAGCTGGATTTAAAGAGGTCGATGGCAGATTTATTAGAGGAGGCAAAAGGAAATGAAGGTAGCCGAGTTTATTAGATTATCGGCGACTGAGATGGATGAGTATTTAAATCGAGCTCTTCCGACGTTCTCCCTCCTAAACTCCGGCCGAAATATTTATGATTTCTTAGACTTGGAGGATTTTAAGAAGGCAAGGATGGGACAGAAGAAAAAGCTGATTAAAAAGAGAGACAAAACGGCCGAAGGATTAGGAGGAATATTACCGTCGTCCTCCCTTGATTTAACCTTCTATGATATTAATGGTAGGCCGGTGGGAAACTTATGGCGGTATGGAAATGGAGTAGCTGCCTTTTCCTCGAGCATTATAAGAGAGAAAACAACATCGACTGGCAGAGTAGAGAATGTCCTGGAGATGTTAAAAATAGCCAGAGGATATGAGACTAACTGAGTTTTGTGAGTTATCCATTGCCCAGATAGAGGTATATATAGCAGGCCGAGGTGGAATTGATCTCTTAAATTCATCTCTCTCGGTTAATGATTTCTCTAGTATAATGGTAGACGAAACACCTGATATAATGAAGTTTTTAGGATTAACGGGTGGGAGAAGAAGGTTGACTGGTACGAAGGTGTGTAAGAAGTCAAATAAATACAACCTCACCCATATCAGACTATACCGACATCTTGGATCTAGGTATTATCATCTCGAGCTCTTTTTCTCAACACCCCTCCCACTTTTCTATATTAACGTCAGCCTATTCTTTGAGAAAACCGGTGAAGTAGTAGAGGTAACGGCAGGCGGTGAAAATAAACTCTTATCATCTATTAATACTGAGATACACCCGAGCAAAGAGTTAGACAAGGGAATGACAGTAGCAGATTTTATTAAAGCTCCTGGAGTATACAATTGCACGACTTGAAAGCGAGTGAATTTTGGCGGATGACCTTCACTGAATTAGGCGAATGGATGTGGGGAGTAGGGCCTTATTGGAATATTCGTGGTTTAGGAGGAAAAGTAAAGAAAAAACTATGCCGAGAATTTACCAACCTGACCACACATCTAATTAAAGATATATACACTGACGAGACTGGTGTTAGTATAGATGTCCGCTTGAGAGAGAATGATAAAGAATATGTGGCGAGACTAGTTTATTATCGGACTGAGAGCGAATATGAACTAAGAGAGATTGAGTTATTTCCTATCGTTCAGAAACAAGGAGGAAAACCAATTAATATTAGCCTTGATTCTCCGGACAAAACAGTAATCGGAAAGTGCCTAGCGAATTTAATCAAATGACATTAACTGAATTTGCTGAGCTGAGTTTATCCGAAATAGAAGAATTGATGATAATGTCTGGTGGTTGTAGAGAGTTAGCGAGAGTACTAGATTCATTAGACGGGGATAGTAGTATAACAGCAAAGGATAGGGCAGAAGCAGTTAAACAGTATTTATCTCTTCGTGGTCCTATCTACTATCCTGGGACTATACGAAAGAAGATAAACAAACACGGTATCTGGTTTATTCACAGCTTTAACCACCAAACACAAACAAGACAGTCATTAGATATAGCCTTTGATGATCTTGATTCTGATGATAGCGTGACAATTTCAATAATATTTGATTGCAACAAGATTGACGAAGTGATATCGAACAAGATGCATATATTTCGTGGCGAGACTGGCATAAAGAGAGTTGACCGCGAGAAATCACTCTTATGGTATCGATATCATTCTGGGGTATATAATGATAACTTGGCAGACTAACGGGACTTCGGTCTCGTTCTGTTTCCTTATTTTTGAAATGATAACACTAAAAAATTTCTTTGACTTAAATTTTGATGAAATAGATAAGTTGATGAAGAAGATACCTAGGATGGATAAAGAAATACTTGTTCCGGTAGCTAATATGATGGTAATGAAGAAGTCAGAAATTTTTCATATTACTCGTGTTATGCAGCGAGAAAGTTTCGTCCATCGGTCTACAGTATCAGACACTGAGGTAGATGGGTATATCCTTGATTTCAGAACTAGATCGGGATACTCTGTTGTTGGTCTTTTGTATAATTTTAAGGAGGGATTGACAGGGGTAGCGGTTGGTCAGGATAAGTATTTTGGGATTATTTCAGATCGATCCCAGAAATTGAGAGACTATGTTAATGAAACATTAAAAGTAGGATGACATTTACTAAGTTATTTTCTATTAGCATTCAATCATTAGCAGAATTTTTTGGTCTCCATCCTTACGCTCTTAGTAATTATAGAGGACGAATGGTTAAATCAGTTCTTAATGATATAGGTTTGACAGGCTATGATTACTGGCATGGATGGTCGAAGATAATAAAGAAAAACAATAAGCCTCATGTCGTTGGTTTTAATATAACTAAGCCACAGAATAAAATAACAGAGATAATCTTAACTTTTGGCGAGAATGATGAGCAGATATGTTTAGATTTCGATGATTCCAACCGACTAATTCTATATTTTAAGTATATAGCAGCGGATACATCTGATCCTAGTGGGATTAGGAAAAGGGTATGGTTGATTCAGGTGGATAATCTAAACGAATCATTAAACCACTATATCAATGACGGTAGAAGACTTGCTAAAACTGAAGCTCCTAGAGCTGTATTGGATAGCAGTGGACGTTTATCATGATCATACTCCGACTAATCTAAGCAAGAATGTTAAGATAATTAAGAAGAAAGTAAATTATCTAGGCATCCAAGAAGTTGTATTCGATAGGGATAGTAAGGGAGATCTCTATGTTCGACTTCATAGATGGAACAGCGTGAGAAGATTGCCGTGGATTACTTCTTTTAGTGATTCAGATCTGCAAATTTCTGTTGTCCTTCCAAAACGAGGGAAACCAACAATACATTTTCGTACTAAACGATCATCAATTACCTATTCCGCTTCTTGGGATAGTTGTTTACAGGAGGCTGTAGATGGGATTGTTATCGACGGTAGATCTTTGCGAAATTATAGATTATAGTCCCTCCGAATTTCTAGAACTTATAAAACCCAGACTCCAGGAATACTTTGATTACTTGAGATCTATTAAAGGATCTAGTCTACGCTCTGATCAGCCTTATGAGATCCTTGCAAATAGACTTGGAATTAGAGCTAAATATTCTATGGACATAAGAGTTAGAAAGAAAAAGAGAATAGTATTTGGAGGAGTTAGAGTAGAGGTAGACCTTGCAAACGATTGGGCTGAGATTATTTTTGTTGATATGTATGTTGATATAATTGGCAAGATAAATGTTAGTCTAGCCGAGAACCGTTGTGTTTTCGCGAAATGGGACCGAGATATGAATGGAAGGTGGATGATGGTTGCGGCTGTAGATAAATTAAGAGAAGTTATTCATTATGATACGCCGGGGGATTTAAGATGACAGTTGATGAATTCCTGGACATAAAGATACAGGCATTGAATAGACGATATCGGGATGCCTCCGAGTTATTAGAAGAAGTTCATAATTTTTCTGGCCTAAAGAGAAGAGATAAGAGGGTTAGAAAGAAATCTACTAACAGCTTTGGAATCTACTGGGTTGGCTTCAATCTTAATCCAGATACCTCCGATTATGACACTATCACGATTACCTTTCTTAAGAATGGTAAGGATGAATTATACCCAGCTATTATTCTTATTTTCAGATACTACCACAACAGTCTAATCGCACTAGAGAAGGTGTGGTTTAGGGTGAATAAGAAGTGCTCGGGAAGTAGGCATTCATGTTTCTTTAATGGTACTCAGACTATTAGAGACGTGATTACTGACATTATCAGAGATTCAGAAAAGAAGCATCCATCTTGGTTTTTATGAGGATAGATGATTTTTTGAGGCTATCGAATAAAGAGTTAGAGGAATACATGAGATCAATCGGCGGGACTAAGCAATATGAAAACTATTATGTAGATCCTGGTGTGTACTCCTTTGTCGCAAAAAACGGAGTACTACAGAAGGCCTCAAAATCACTTGGAATAACAGGCATATATCGAGGAAACAAGATAATCAAAGGACTGAAGTACAATACACTTAGAATAATCGGGATTGTTGTAAGTAGGACGATAAGTAAATCAGCACTAGATTTAATATTTATTGGACCTAATCACAAACCATATATCAAGATAAGTTTTGATTTTTCCGATGAAGTTAAGTTATTGGGAATTGAGACACCAGTGAAAAAGTTAAACAGTTTAAGTGAAATATGGGGATGCAGTGTAGTATAATAAAGTATGATAAGAGGTTTATAGATCTTGACCTTGACGTGATTGGCGGTATACATTATGAACCCAGATCAAATGGAACGTGTATTAGAATGGATACTTTTATGTGTTCTAAAACTGTTCCAAGGTTTAAAGATTTTGAAAGGGCCAAGTGTGAATTCTTAATTATCCCGGAGTCAATTGCTGATGTTTTGCCAGATGTTATGATTATCGGTGAGATCTGGGCTGAGGAGGAAAACGTAAATGAATGGTGGACTTGGTGGATTGACAGAGGAATGGCAGAGATGACGATTATGGATTTCTATGTTCGTGTAAATTATCTGAGACACCAAGTAGATATGTTAAAACACCAAAGCGATATAAGAAAAAGGCTAAAAGGCAGCAGGAAATGGTAGATTTTGCTATTTTCCTGTTTTCTTTTTCTTATTAATGAAATAATATATAAATTTTATGTTAAGAGAAAAAGTGTTGTATTCTCTGCGGGACATTAGTATTGTTCCTGCAGTTTCAACAAGTATTAAATCTAGAAAAGAGTGCGATCCATTTAGAAAGAGCCTAGAGGGAAAAGAAGGTTGGTATCCTTTAATTGCCTCGCCTATGGATTCTGTTATGGATGACATGAATTGGACGTATTACTGGGATAATAAAATTTCCTGTGTAGTTCCTAGATCTATTCCTCAAAGTTATCAAGATGCAGACAGCGAGGATGGTGGTTATGAGGCCTGGTTTACTGAGAGGAGAAAGCTGTGTGCTAAGGTATTCTGTGCATTTAGTTTGAAAGAAGCTAGGTGGTTCCTAGAAAATCCCTATGACGGTGGAGATAAAAATTTCTCAGACGGACTTAAGATTCATGTCCTCATTGATATTGCTAATGGTAGTATGCAGGAGGAGATTGATCTTGGAGCCGCATTAAAGAGAAAATATGGTGATGGAATTGTTCTGATGGGAGGTAATATAGGTAATCCACAAACTTATCTATTATATGATGCCGCTGGATTTGACTTCTTGCGCGTCGGTATTGGATCTGGTCAGGGCTGCTTGACCTCTACTTCGACTGCAATCCACTATCCCTATGCCTCCTTGATATCTGAAATTTCTGAAATGAAGTATAGATATCATTCAAATTGTAAGATAATTGCTGACGGTGGAATGCTTTGGTACAGTGATATAATTAAATCACTAGCATTAGGGGCTGATTATGTGATGTGTGGAAATATTTTTGCGAAAGCGGCTAAGACACCAGATGAAATAGGTCAGAGTCTAATTTATCGTGGTATGTCAACTAAAGCGGCTCAGGCAGGAATGGGGAACACTGGAGCACTTAAAACAGCCGAGGGAAAAAGCATGGAAGTTAAGAAAGAGTATACATTATCTGGCTGGACTGAAAACTTTGACTCTTATCTCCGTAGCGCCATGTCTTATTGTGATGCTAGATCATTAAAGGAGTTTAGAGAGAAAGCCGTATGTCAGGTCATATCTCCTAATGCATCATCTCAAATCAATAATAAATAATATGAAAAGGTATCAAGATCAGTTTAGTCCCTGGGATGTAAAGGGAATTGCAGACTCTTATCGACATGTATTCTATAGTCTTGTTGATGATCTAGTGAATATGGGAGTTGATGAGCTTATTTCAGATTATGTTGAGGAGAAGAATAAAGAGGAGATGAATAAGCAAGGTCGACTGTATTTAGAGAAAGAGAAAAATGTTATATTATCAATGTGGAGCAGAGATGAATATATTGGTATCAGGTTCATTTCTGGCCCCGGCGACTATATAAGATTTGCTACTCCAGATGAAATGCTAAGGAAAACCGGCGACTCAGTTGATGTATATATTCCTTTGACAGTATTAGAAGAGTTTTACAAGTCTCATGGATATACAACAGGCCCCAGTATGAATTCCTTATATTAGAGATGGCAAAGAGTGCACGAGAAGTTTATTATGAATTAAAAGCAAAACATTCAAAATCTTACGAATACCTACTAGTTGGTGAAGATTGGTATGGAACGATGCATTTTGCTGATGAGTGGAAGATAATAAAGCCTGCTCTTATAGATTTTGTAAAGAAAGAGTATAAAATCTATCATACCTATCGAAACTATACTCGTTATTCTGATTGGTTCATGGGATATGTAGAAGATGAGAAGTATAATTTTGAGATTGTCGGCGTAAATCTTGGAATAGCTCGCCGTGAAAATAACAAAACTATGGTAATCATCTTTGCCCGCGACGAACTTAGATCAGATGGAAAGGTAGAGCGTAGCAAAGGAACGTTCTCTAGATCTATTCCTGATTTCTTAGATCCTGATTTTGAGCTTAACTATTCAGAGAGATTAAGAGATAAAGCGCTAGAATCAGTAACAGGAAAGATAAATAAACTGATGGATACTCTTGGTTGCCTGATCGAGGAACAAGAGAAATTACAAAAAGAAAAAAGAGAGGGATTATAGTCCCTCTTTTATTTCGAGCTCATCTTGGATTTTACACATAAAGCCCTCTTGATTTAGGAAGAGTTTGTCGAGATCTTCCACTTTCCCTGTTCTCCATAATGCTTGAGCAATCATGGCATAAGGAGCACCTATACATACCAATTCTCCCTCACCCGCATTTTCTTCATGGCGAGAGAAGAATTTTATTTTTCTCCCTGGGTTTGCGGCCGATTGAAGATATTGATGTTTCAGAACGAAGTGGGTGATCTTTACCTCAACACCAACCTCCTCTTTTATGGTTTCCTCTAGCTCCTCAATTACAAAAGGTGCTAAATCTCCTTCAGATACTTCATAAACTAGCTCATCAGGCATCATAGAGATTAGTTTATAATTCTCCGGAAGTATCTCCGCCGTTTCCAGGTATCGACGTACTTCATTTGTCAGATACTTCTCAACGGTTTGTATTCTGCCAACATTGAGGTTTCCATAGACCACACTCCGAAAATACTTGGAGTTCCGAATATGTTGGGATTCAGTATATCTGGAAATTAGATCTAGCCAGCTTGAATCAGTATAAACACCTAGGAAGCGAAGAACCTGGAAATTAGCCGCTTTAAGATCTATCGACAGAAATACTTTGCCCTTTGTATCTGTATCCTTAACGATCTCATACACTGATTTGCTTGATATCCCACTTCCTGGCATGTCAAGAAGAGTGTAGGTGTTCATATCCGCAGCAATGAATCTTTTATATGCTACACTTTCTTTAAAGTCGGATATGATTCTGTTCTTAAGTTTTTCGAAGTCGTCCATCCATTTATCGGGGTCGCCTTCTATTTCTTCGACATAGGCCTCTAGTTTTTCTCTAGTCCCTGGGAAAAGCTGAAATACTCTCTCCCAGTACTCAAGGCTGTCAATGGCAGATACCGGAAGCTTAGTATCCGATATAAACCTCTTCAATAGTTTTCTCTTAAGCATCTTTTATTAAATTTGTGTAATAGTTCCAATCAACTAGGACTTGTGTTCCCATTTCTTGCTTATAGTGAGTCAAGGAATTTAAAAAGCACTCTAGATAGTCACTTTCTTTTTTACAAAATCTGATCTCCTTTTTAAACTCTCCTCCGAATACTTCTAGAAGATCATATTCAATATCAGGAACAGCTTTGTCCATTCGTATTTTAGTAATCTGATAGAATGTTTTTCTAACCCCAGATACTCCGTCCGATGAGGTGGTCATAAAGATGTCCCCTTCTTTGACTTTGAGTTTATCTTTGAGGCTTTGTTTATATTTGTTCATATCAGACTTTACTTGATCTCTTATCTTTTCTAGTTCTGAGACGTCAAAGTAGTCTTGACCATCTAATTCGGCCAAAGCACTAATGAGCTCATCTAGTTTAAAATTAACGCTCCACGCGTTATGATAACTTTCTGAATCTAATATTTTCATTTCACTAGTAAGAGTTTAAAAAGAAAAAGGAGATTTACTCCTTAATCTTTTCGATAATAATGTTAGTCCATTTGCCAGTTTTGACATGGTCTGGGACAAGAAAGTCTATACGTGAGGTAAACCTAGAGTTCATTGTATCATGAATCTCAAATATACCAGTATAGTCGGGATTGTTTATGTTCCTGACTTCCACCTTGTCTCCATATTTCAGGCCTCGCTTAAGCAAATCTTGAGAGACGGCTATCCATTTAATTTCGCCTTTCTCTAACTTTGTCTTATCGATTCTACTTCCATCAGCCGTAACTAATGGGTTACCATAGCACTGGGATTTAATGGCATTATAAACCGTACCAGCCACTACGTAGATGTTTTTAGCTTCGAGGAGTTCTTTAGCATAATCTGCCCAGGTTTCATCTTCAATCCAAGCCAGTGGATCTTCTTCGACCATTTCTTTTTCTAAATCCTCGAACGTTGTAACGTCTGCCGGATCGATTTCCCCCTCCTGGAGGATTATAAATTCCGGCTCATCTTGTGTTCCTTGTCCTTCTGCATCTGGTAATAGTGTCCAGGTAAGAAGCATACAAAGGATTAGTGCGATGGATGTATATATTCCTCGCATTCTTTCTTCTTCCATTTTTTTCTACTTTAAATAAATAATTAGAGCAGAGTTTTGTTCTCTACTCTAATAAGGCTTTAACCGAAGCACATCCGGTCAAGAAATTTCGTTTAAAAAGTTTCCTAATTGTTGAATTAGCATACTTCTAAACTCAGATACTTCTTCAACATAATGAACGGTGTACCACGAAGTACTATCTGCCGGATCTGAAGCGTCTCGTCTAGAATACCAAACTTTATAGTACCCATCGTCTTTGATTTTTGCCTCTATTTCCGGGCTGGGATAATTCCAATAGTCTGGATCTCCATATTCTGGCTCATAGGTTTTAATAGTAGACCCTTTTGCTACTCGAGTAGAGTATCTGTCCAAGTCTTTATCGCTTGGTTTATCCATTATCTTCTCACAGTATACTCTAGACCTAAGACACTGAATAAGTTTGTCGACGTTTCTCAGGATCTCTCCCTCTTCTTTTGTCAATGTTATTCCTAGTGTTCCCATTTAGTCTTTGATTGTTAATTCTACTTCCTTTGGTTCTCCTTCCCAAGTCACCTCAGGAAAATCATCCCAGGGCAAGTGGAAAAGGATAGTCTCCGCCGACCAAGAATCAGCTTCTCTAGTTGGTTTTATTCTATGAATACAGAGACCTAGACCAAACATAATATCCTCTCTAGAATCTCTAGCTACCCAAACTTTAAATGTTTTCATAATTCTTTGTCCAGCCAAGCGTTAACTTTCTTATTTCCTTTACTCCAGAATACGAAGGCGGCTATAGTTCCCAGTCCAATAATATTACTGAAGACTGTCCCAAAACTACCCCATATCAGGAGTGCAATCGTGTTCAGAGCTAACCAATAGCTAGCCATAACCCAAACAGATAAATCTCGTCTGGTCTTAATAAATTTTTTAATGAATTCCATATTATCCACAACTTGGTGCGTCTTTATCTATTCTAATTGTTCTAATTCTAAATGGCCCGTTGCTAATCTCAAGCCTGTAGTGGTCGCTGTTTTTAAATTTAATTGTCCAGTGTCGAACAACTCTTACTCGATGCCTAGAACACTCTTTACATCTAGAAAAACAAACGGCTCCATGGAAAAGGAATATATTAAGGACTCTATCCTTTGGCCTATCCTCGCTTCCTTTCCAATTTGATATCGTTATTAGATGACCGATGTGAATTTGATGATTTTCTACACCACCAAACCAATATCGCCAAATACTTCTCCATAAATGTTCAGGTTCCCACTCTAATTGCCGTAGCTTTGATTCTGCGGCATAGGCTCTTTTTGATTCTTCATAATACTTATCTCTCCAGGTTCTCCAATCGCCTGGTTTTTGTAAATGGCTCTCCTGTCCTAAACAATTACCTTTCATCTCTTTTCTTTAATGCTAGGAATGATAGGGCCTCTAGAATTGACGCCTCCATTGCCTTTTCATATTTTGTATATTTTCCGAAGTCCTGCGTAATTACGTCGGACCTACCGGCATCTGTCATATCAATTACATTCTCCATCCATCCACCTTCTTCTTTTCTGGCCGGTACAATGGTTACAAAAAGTTTATAGTTGTCTGCAAGCCAGTCGACTAGTTCAAAGAGATTTAGATTTTTAGGTATCCCAAGCTCTTTCTTTAGGTCTCTTATTTGCTCTTTGTCTGTCGGGTGGAGGTTAATAAATTTCAAATGATGTTTCCTATACCCACCAATACATTTGTGGGGAATTGGATCACTAAATATCTTTCCGCAATATTCACACTTAAATTCGCGTTCCATCATTATTAAGGAAACAAATCCTTAATTGTGAATGAATGAAGAAATTATGAGTGAGAAGAAAGTAAGAGTTAGATTTGCACCTTCTCCAACTGGGCCACAACATATAGGCGGAATTAGAACTGCCTTGTATAATTACCTTGTGGCGAAAAAGGCAGGAGGAGATTTTGTTTTAAGAATAGAAGATACTGATTCTGAGAGATATGTGCCGGATAGTGAGGAGTATATTCTGGAGGCTCTTAAGTGGGCAGGAATAACACCAGACGAAGGAATAACATCAGATTGGAAAATAGCTGAGGTGCCGGACGAAAAGAACCCCTATGCACCTTATCGTCAGAGTCTAAGAAAAACTATCTATAAGGTCTATGCAAAACAGCTCTTAGATTCAGGGCATGCATATATAGCTTTTGATACTCAGGAAGAATTAAAAGTGCTTCATGGGGACAAAGAGGGCGATTTTTCTTATAACGCCAAAAATAGAAAGACCCTTAAGAACTCATTAACGCTGACAGAGGATGAAGTCTTAAAGCTTATGTCAGAGAGGTATGACTGGGTGATTAGATTCAAGATGCCAGAAATCGATGAAGTGATTGAGATGCATGACGAGATTAGGGGCGATATCAAGGTTCATACAAAAGAGCTCGATGATAAAGTTCTGTGGAAGAAGGCCGACGAATTACCAACCTATCACCTGGCGAATATAGTTGATGATCACTTAATGGAGATAACTGATGTGATTAGAGGTGAAGAATGGTTGCCTAGTCTTCCTCTCCATATCCTCCTATATCGTGCTTTCGGTTGGGACGCTCCTCGATTCGCACACCTCCCGCTACTTCTTAAACCTGTCGAAATGGGACCAGGCAAATTAAGTAAGCGAGATGGAGAGAAGGGTGGATTTCCTGTATTTCCTATTTCCTGGAACTCAAAGACAATCAAGATCAGGGAAGGATATAGAGAAGCTGGTTATGTCCCCGATGCATTTATTAACTTCTTGGCTTATCTTGGTTGGAATCCAGGCGATGATACTGAGATTAAGTCGAAGGAAGAGCTAATTCAGTGCTTCTCTCTCGGCCGATGTCAAAAGGCGGGAGCAAGATTTAACCCGAAAAAGACGAGGTGGTATAATAAAGAGTACCTACGACAGATGACCTCACAAGAGTTATTAGATTTCGCTCGTCCTTGGTTATGGTTAAATGGAGCGGCGAGCTTTACGAATGGCTATTTCTTGCAGGTAATTGAATTCCTTAAAGACCGCCTAGAATTCCCGGCCGATATACTGAAGAAAGGTGAAGTATTCTTTAAAGACCCTGACGGAATAAGACTGAAGGATTGGAATGAAAATGAAGAGTATATCAACAAAGCACTTCATTTCTATACACTTCTGACTACTACGCTCTTTGATTGGAATGGAAATATGAAGGCTTGGGTAGATTCATATGTAGAAGATCATGGAGGTTGGAAAGAAGGGGCCAGGATTATGAATTGCCTACGGATGATTATATCCGGCAATTCAAAAGGACCAGACATGGTTGGCACCCTGAAAATACTAGGAAGGGAAACCCTTATACATAGAGTTAATCTGTTTAAAGAGAGATATGGTTATTGAGATATCGAATGGAACATACCGAAAAGGTTGGGGACAACGACTAGACAGCGTAAGTATACCAGGACTATTAGCTAAATTAAATGCTCTTATTGAGTGGGATCATTGTTTATTTCCTCCAAAAGTTAAGGAGGGGACTGAAGACGAGTGGGAAGAAGACAAAAAGTTCTTAGGTGATGAGCCCGAATTAAGAGTTGGGCTAGCATTTAAGTATGGAAATCAGCTATTAGCACTCGAGGACGAGAATACTTTAGTCTTAGTTATGTCTGAGACTGGTATTGGTGGTCTACAGAGAGTATGGAAGGAGAAAATAGTTCCGGAACTCGATATCGTATTTAACTCAGAAACTCCGGAAGATCTAGAGCTTGAGAAGGTCGATGCATCTGAAGTACCAGAGGAGTGGGAGACACATAAGATTCCTTATGAGATTATGAAACTTCTTCGGGATAAGATGATGCCTGGCCGTGAGGATCTGTTTGAACCAAAACACATGTGCGTCAAGACAACGATGAAGAGTAGCACAATATTCTTTCCAATTCATCTCTATCTAACTGACTGGGGATTTAGATATGATCCCAATGAGTTAGAAGAGGACGAGCTGGAGTTTGTCGAGAAGGAATTGGTAGCTGGACTATATGAAAAGTATGCCAGAATCAAGACTAACACAGAGGATCCTTATGAGAAGAGAAATAAAGCCGTCAGAGAAGCAAAAGAAAATGCCGCCAAGATAATGGAGGCGCTAACTGGTGGTGAAAAAGAGGAGAATGAGGAGCAATCTGAATCTTCCGGAGCATAAAAAAAAGAGGGGGTAAATCCCTCTTTTTATTTTTTCCTAAATTCATTATACAATTGTACGTCAAACTGTTCGAGAAGTCCATACTTCTTTAATGCTTCTCTTAATTCGTTTGAACTTTTTGGAAAGTAGTCAAACCAGCTATAATCATCGCAAAGCGTTGATGCTCTTAAGATGAAATGTTCTAAGAATTCATCACTGCTCCTGAACTCGTTTTCTTTGAGCACTATTCGTAAAGTGTCCTCAATAAGTTCTTCGGGGCTATTGAATTCGGTTTTTGTTTTAGTTCTGGCAGAAGCTGGCTCATCATGATTCGTTTCCTTCGTTGTCTCCGGGTCCGCTTCACTTTTCTGAGCATTTCCTTCTTCTGTTCCTTTAACCTCGCTCACATTCTTAATACTTCTTTTCCAATATATAAGGCCCGCGAGTCCAAAAATTCCTAATCCTATTATACCACCTAATTTCAGAATCTTTGATGAACTACTTTTCATTCTTTTTGGTTTTAGTAACTATTTCTTTCTTTAATAAATCATATATTATGTTCATGTTGTTAATCTCTTAAAATGGTTTGTTATGTGGTTAAAGATGGTACACTCAGACCGAAGTCCAAATGCTTCAAACTTATACTCATCTACTTTAACCTAGTTCCTTTTCTTTATACAATAATAAGGCTTTTGGCTATTTTGAATCGCGCACTCTTAGCTCACACACATTAGGTGATTCGTCTAGTCCCACATACGACGGAGACGTGGTGCGATTTCATGTGAGAAAAATAGTTTTTGTTCTCATCTAGGAATACTATCGTGCTGTTGTTTTATAAGCTCAATAGTATCCCTAGAATCGAACTTACTACTCAAAGTCGGAAATTGTTACAAACTCTCCTTCTCCAATAACTATTCTCATCTATTATTATAAGATTTTTTTAATTAGTAAATTTAATTATCATCAGTTATTAGAATTTGCTATAGGCTCTTCAAGGATTAAGGCCAAATAATATTATAATTAATTCTAAATTAAAGATTGTAATTTGATTATAAGTTTTAATTAATATCAATGGTGGGATTCATTCTCACGTGGTGCACTTCACGCCCACCTCCTTCAAAATCAAATGATAATCTCTATACCTTTGTTAATATTATTAATAACGCCACCTACAGGTAAGGAATTTTGCACTAAGTTTTTAATTTAAAATTTAATGTAAGCTCTCCCATAATTGTTTACTAACATGAGCCGACTTCGTTTTTAAAACAAAGCGCATTGCTGCACTATACTTATTCAATTATAAGAATTTTATGTCTTCCTAGAGGCTATATTTCAAAGAATCTGATCTCTGGTTGGAAGTATGATCCGTTCATTTGGGAGCAGTTTATATAAGTCGTATGGTCATCTTGAGCTATACAGTTTCGATGGATATGTCCAAAGATATGATACTTTGGCTTTACTATCTTTACTCTATTGTAGAGCTCCTCATTGCCGGGCTCTGATGTTCCATACTTGCCAACATATTCTTTCACACAATCAAGACTATACCATCTAGGGGCCTCGTGCGTAATCAGAATATCAACACCTAGTGGAATTCGTCTAATATCAGCTCCCCCATGAAGTCTGGGAAACGCCATCCAAAGATCTGTTCTTGGTGCTCCGTAAAGCTCTAATGTCTCGCCAGTCACTATATTATTGAAAACATATCTCTCGTCGACAAGAACTTTAAAATTATGTCCCAGCACTTTTCTAAATGCTAGATCAGGTTGCCAAGATCTAGATAGTTGCTCCAGATAGTAATCATGGTTCCCCGGCACAACTATAAATTCTTGTGCATCAGGGAACATGTCCTTTAGTTTTTCCACTACTAGAGGCATTTCTTTTTCTTGCGAACCAGGATCATCTAGAAGACAAAAGTCCCCAGGAAGGATAACTAGATCGATTCCTGGGAACACTTCATTATATTGATTTATATAACCGTGTATATCCGATAAACAAGCTATCTTCATATACATAAGGTTATTGAGTTATTGTGGTCTTCTTGTTTTTAATAATTAGTTTCTTGACCACATTAGACAGATTCTTGGCCATATTAGCTACATCACCAGAGATGTCAATATAGTTCCTAAACATTCTTCTGGCATGAGCAATATATTCAATGCTGATCTGAACAACGTCAGTATTCATCTTTTCTACTTTATCAACGTTATTTCTTACGTCGATTATTGCAGATTCGCCTCCATATCTATGAGCAGCAGGATAACCGTCTGATACTACAAACATCAGAATATGGTTTGTTGTGAGTTTTCTAACTCTACTCGCTACCTCATAAATGGCAGTTCCATCTCTGTTTTCGTATCTAGCTTTTGCGCTACCAAGAGCGAACGGGTTAGAGGTCTTTCCTTCTCTATAGATGTTTATTTCAGTTGCTCCAGAATATAGTTGGTCAGCCGAGTGTCCATAAATGAATAGCTCTACGCCTGGTTGATTCTTTAAGGCTTCATTTAGCAAGATGGCAGCTCTTCTCGCGCTTACCATTCTTCTACCGCAGGCCATTGAACCAGATTCATCGATCAAGACACAGACTGCTAATTTATTAGTCTGGACGGTTCCTTTTCTTACATAAACTTGAGGAACTCCTTGATATGCCTCTGCCAGCTTAGTTGTATCCAACAAACCCGACCTACATCCAAAGATATTGAAATCAAAGTTTTTATCATATCCGTGGATTAGTTTTCGAATTAGAGGGATATAGCTGGAGATGGCCCTCTTATCGTCTTCGTACTGACCCTTGTTGTTCTTAGCTACAGAGAAGATCGTATCTTTTGAGTTTCCTAAGTAGATAGAACCATCACACATACCGTCGATAGTATCGCCGGTCTTTTTATCCTTTAAGGAGCTATGAATTCTGGCTGAGTCTGAAATAACTACAGTATCACCGGCATCGAATCCAGCACTTACTTTTTCATATCCATGACCAGCTGCTTCAGATATCATCTTATATAGAACATCTATTGCATCCTTAACACTTCCACCGCCGCCAGGATTTTTTATTCCAAACCTATCGGAAGATATTACACTATCTATCTCTTTAAATACTTTAATGGATGTAGTGCAGGCTTCCTTAGTCGAATCGGGCAGTGGAGATATGATTGTACCAATGTTTTCATATAGATCATTGAATTCATTGATAGTGTCCATATCCACATTCTTAGGGAATCTAATCAGCTTGAAAAGATTTAATAAGAATCGTCCTGCTTTGGTATCTGGAATAGATTTAGATGCTTCAATGAATTTTTCATATTCATAAGCTTTCACTTTTTCTATAAACTCCAGATAGCCAGGTCTTTCTTTTAACAGTAGGTCTTCAACGCGCTCATCCTCAATTATATTGAAGATAGCACTAATTAATCCTATCTCGCTGTCTTTAAATCCAGACACGCTAGATCTAAATGACCTAAATATTCTATACTCGGTATATTTCAGATGAGCTGCTTCATTACAGGCCAGGGAGCAGAAGATTCTTACTTTTTCTTCGTCGCTCTTATCCTTATCCTCTATATACTTGGTTGGAATAAACACTTCTCTTGTATTATCTGGCAGAGAATAAGATCCGCAGCCTGTAAAGTTCATCTTAATAGTAAACGGAAAGTCCAGAATTACTATAAGATCTCTAGCTTCTCTAGTTGCTCTGATAATTAGTTCAGATAAGTCCTTAAACTTTTCACCAGATAGAGTGCTTCCATAGCTATAAGAACTATAACCACTTCCATAACTATACCCGCCATATGTGCTCCCATAGAGAGAGCCGCCGATGCCAGAATAACCAATAGAAGAAGAGTATCTACTTCTATAGGCGGTTTCGTAATCTACTTCATCGTCATCCCAGCTAGAATATGCTGAGGAAGTCCCAGAAGAAGATCCCCCTTTTCCATATGTTCCTCTCCAAGAGTCTTTCCAACTACCTGTAGTAGAAGAGGAAGACGTTTTGTCTCCCTCTGTCTTTTTCGGCTTCCAGCTACCATAAAAGTAGCCGCCGTGCCACTTATTGTAATGAGACATTTATTAATAGGATGAAAGCGTTTTAAATATAATGCTACGCTCTCCGTCTGACTTAGTTCCTTCATAAAGCGGAAGATAGATCATCTCCATAGCTTTAGCAATTGACCAGCCATCGGATACAAGACTTGCAACCATTAGAGTTTCACGAATCGAAAGCGATACGGATACCTCCTGCTTGTTGCTTAAAGACCGGATGTTATTTGCAATCTTAACGATAATTTCAGCCTGATCTTTAGTAATGCCCGTTCTCGTAACTAATACATTCTTCTCTTCTTCTTTAGGAATACATCCAAGTTCAAGAGGGAAGAATCTATTAACCAGAGCACGGTCCATAGAGTTAGTTCCACTATATTCAGCACCAACATTGGCTGTTGCAATAAACGTTACCTCCGGATTCACGTCGATTTCTCTTTCGCCAGATCCCATAGCGATCTCAATATTCAAATTTCTTCTATCATCTAGACAGGAGAAGAGAACATTCATAGCGCTAAGAGGAGCACGAGAAAGCTCATCGAGTAGAATTACACAAGGTTCCTTAATAACCTGAGTGAACTTAGCATAGTCGAAAATACTCTCACCCTTGTCCAGTCTGTGAACACCAAGTAGAGAGGAAACGGGGTCCATCATAGTACCCATATCGAAGGTATAAAGTTTCTTACCCATTCGATTACAGATCTCTCTAACTACACTGGTCTTACCACAACCGGTTGGACCAATTATCATGGTGTTCACATGTCTCTGGACATTTCTTACTAGCAGGGACCAGTCTTCTTTTGATACATAGAATCCATCGCCTGTACTTGTTGGAGCCTTCAGCGACTTGTCTTTGGAAATAGTATCCAGTAATGAATCTGGCTTCTCTTCCTTAACAGCTGTCTCTGTTTTCTCCTTAGTGGCTGCTGCTTCTTCTGCTGCTTTCATAGCCCCCTCGTCTTCCTTCATCTTTGTCTTCCACTTCTCGTAATCCCTTTCATAGGATGTACCAGGAGCTACTTCGCACACGTCAGTGGTCTTATAAAAGGCCTTTCCTGTTCCGTGTACTCTGGTAAGATAGTAGCATGCAAATATGGAATACTTACTACCAAACCAAGCAGACTTTGGAGTTGCAGATACATTCAGCGTTGTATCATATCCCTGTCCAGCAAGAGGAACTAATTTATATGTTCCACCTTTTGATACTTTTTGTAAAAAAATCATAATATAAATCTATTTCAAATATTTTCTAACATTGAGGAGACGTTGCTCCTCATTAGTAAGAATTTAAGGGGAGCAAAAGAAAAGCTGAGCATTACACTCAGCTAATCTTGCTAGAGGGCAAAAGCCAGGTCGCGAAGTCTATTTCCATACAGAGAAGGGTTGCCTCTCTTTCTAAGGAGCATCGCTAGAGAGAAATCTTCGTCTCCCCATCTGGGCTTAAGCACCATGAATCTAGGATTGCCTAGATCATTTGGAGTCATGAATATTTCACCATAACTCGTTTCTTGACCCTTGAAGAAGGTGTCAAACTTGCTCGTGATTTTAGTCACATAAGCATCATCTACGCCATCGACTGTATGTTCGAGTCGATAAGATTGAGTTTCTCCCTCAAACTCAGGATACTTATCCTTGTCGCAGATGCTTCTGATCCAGGCAAGATCGTCCATGTCCTCTGGCTTGTCCTTGAAGAACTCCACAATATTTGCGATTGCTGACTGATCTGCACCAGACATATATAGAATGTCGAATGCATAGTTAGCTCTCGGTATATTAAGGTTAGAATCAGGAGTTAGATCTCCAAGGATGTTGACCTCTTCTACCATTGACTTGAGGATATCAATAGTAGATATTTCTAGGAGGTCTACCTGGTCTAGAATCAGATCCTTCTTTGACTTGTCAATCAGATTATCGTCGATATACATAGCAACGGCGTCTGCTGGCAGGTTTCCGAATTCTTGAATATATCTGATACGACCGGGGCGAGAGATTAGATTTTCATTTACAGTCAGGCGGTTAGTAGTCAGGATGTAAAGTTTCCTGGACTTATTATAAACGCCATCGATCATCTTAAGGAGAAGTTCTTGTTCATCTCCCGTGAAGGTCTTTTCTGCTTCGTCGATGAAAATGATACACTCAAATTCCAGCGACTGAATAAAATCTAGAATCGCTCCATTATATGTATGATTTAGGAGAATCACCGGCAGCTTCAGATCATTACAGAGAAGCTTGGCGGACACAGTCTTACCAGTTCCTTTGGTTCCGTTGTAAATTATGCCTAAGTTACGGCTATTGTTTACGAACAGATCCGAATTCCAAACTTTCTTAATCTTCTGAAACATATCCTGGCCACCGAAGTTATAGATCTTGTAGTCAAATTCAAACTTATCGGCTACTTTCGATAGACCAATTCTCATGTCGTGGGGGCTTGGACTTTGATATGTCTGCCAAACCCCAGGTCCAGGTGAGTCTTTTAGAATGATTTCTCCATGAATCGGATAATAGATTCCAGACTCATTTACCCATCTTTGTTTTCCCATTTTTAATACATGTTATTTAATAATACTCCTAAATCGACATAATCGATCTGACATCTCTCTGCAGCCAGGAGGTCTCTATTACTTTGACCAGCCAGGCCTGAATATATGCCAATATAAATCGCATCTCTTCGATTTACTCCTTGGCTAAGGATTGAATTAATCAGCTCTTCTTTTGGCTGACCTATTGCAGTCTGAGCTAAAATCTTACAGTTTGTGTATGGAACTCTCAGAAATGCACTCAGAGAACAACAGAAATATTCCAGGGTCTTTATCCAACCTTCTGCTCCATTCGTATTTGGAATCAGATTAATTGGAATCAGTGAATAGACTATCTCTGGATTAAATGCTTGAATCTTAGACCAAACCTCAAATCTCGGTTTAAGATCATAGATATCTCTTGGCAAATAACCTGGTCTTCCTTGAGAATCCAAAGTTTCTACAACACAATCCAGAAAATCGCAGAATATTACTTTCTTTTCTCGATTAATTTGTTCTTTCTGGCTGTTGTTTTGGCCTCCCCAAGTATTTCCTCCACCAGGCGTTCCCCAGATACTGGGTTTACTATTGCCTCCCCAGGGATTACTACTTCCACCAAATGGAGACGAAGTTGTTCCTCCGCTACCAAAAGATGGAGTTCCCCAAGGAGTACTCGGTTGCGGTGTACTACTTCCACCACCAAATGCTGGAGTCGTTACCACTTTCTTCTCTTCCTCAATTTTATCGATTATTGCTTCAGTCTTCCCTTCATCCTCATCGGCAGTATCGTCGCTTATTTCATCAACGTCATTGCTGCCGTCATTATCTGGATCATCATCAGGAGGACTTCCATAATCCGGGGGTATGTACTGTTTCTCTTCACCTCTTTCGAAAAATTCACTCATTTACTTACTTTTCCTCATGTACTTCCTCGCTCTTATCTCCTTCGCTAACCTCATCGGATTTAGCACCGGCGAATAGATTAGACAGCATGCAAGACTTGTTCGTTACTTTGCAGGCGGAATGCTCTTTATCGTAGCTATCACACCAGCCCGGGCAAATCTTGTCGATGGCCTTATCTACACTCACGAGATGCTTTCTGTTGATCAGTGTCTGATATACATCACCAACCACATCGCTCAGACTAGTCTCGATAGAGTTCTCACAAGGAATCACATCAACGAATTTATCGTCTTCAGCTTCGCTAAGCTCTCCACAAAAGTCCAGGAATGATCTGTCTTTGTTCTGGGGATCTCTTGGATCAGGAATCTTGTCGCAAATGTCTGCATAAGGGCAGAACTGCTCACAAGGTCTTGCTCCTTCGGTATCCTCTCCAGAAAATTGGAAGAACTTAACCACTTTCTTTCCTTTAGGGGTTTCTACAGGTACGTTTATTAATTTCTTAATCATAACTTTTTTGTCCATTCAGTTATAAGGATTTGTTCGTTGATGCGTAAAGTATGGTATTACAGTCCGGCCGATAAGTAAACGACTCACCGCTCGGAAGTATATAGTCTTCTTGCTTTGTTTCTAGCCCACTAAGGAGACTAGGATTGAATGCTTCTACAAAAATATGTGCTCCATTAATAGTAGGTATTGTATCTACTACTCTAATACCTATGCCACTTATGAAATCTTTGATAAATTGGACATCTTCTTTTTTGTCCACATCAAACATTCTGAATGGCTTACTCTTCTTATCACTCATTCTGATATCTTCAGATAGAGCAACTCGATTAGGAATATCCCAAACTCTATTATACAGAGCCTTGTTTACTCTCAGAGCATATTCAAGGAGGCACTGTTTAGCCAGTTTCTCAAGACTCCTAGGCAAAATGCTGATATAGGCTCGAGCATTATAGTCGCAACATACCTTCTTAATTCTAGGCAAGTGAGTATCTAAATCTTTCATGCTGGTGATAAAGCATTGATAACGCTTCATATCACTAACAGGAAGATCCGGATTCTCTTTCTTTCTTTGTATAACCTGAACGAAGTAGAAAACCCCATCAGGCCACTTTAGTAGACTTTTTATCTTGTCTATATTATCTAATATCATATTTCCACTTTATTTTTATCCATACTCCAGGTCACTAAGAGTTTATCCATCGTCATACCGATTGGAACAAATACTCTAACATTCTCGACCTTTGTATCTCTATCATCGCAGAACTTAAGAGATTTGCCCAGGATGAAACGATATTTGAGTTCTCTTAGTTTGTGGATATCGCTGCTCTGTTTCTGCTCCCAATATTCGATTTCTTCCTTCCAAGTTCTTCCAGATTTGGCGTGTCTATCAGACACAATATCTAGCCAAGTCTTTGTCGGACCAGCCTCAAGCTTCCCGTTAATATACTTCATAGATATCAGGGAAGGGTCAGAAATACCGGAGACATGACCAACTACTTCATATGTTTCGTAGGTCTTGGTTACCTCTGGTTTCGAATCCAGTGGAAGATATGTATCACCATAAATACCCAGGCTATGTAGGAACTTCTCGGCATCTGATATAGTTGGTTGGGGAAGTTTTGGACAAGTTTTTAGAGACATTCTTTCCATGTACTCTTTTCTTCTAGCCCAAGCATATCCCAATTTATCCAATACAATAGCCGCCTCTGTAGCTGCCATTTTTCTAGATGATACGAATCTGATATCGTCTCTTCCAATAGCGGGCAGGTTCTCAAGATTCACAAGATACTCATCGTCATACACAATCCCCGACTTAATGATGCCAGAGGATTTCATTTTTCTGACTAATGTTTTATTCTTCGTCTTAATGCCCAACCATTTACTCCAAACAACTCCATCTTTAACTATACAAAAGCTTCTGTTAGTCTTCAGCTCTCTTGTTTCTGACGGTATCCCAAATTTATTCTCTGGCACCGTTACGTTGATGAAACTCTGATAGCCAAGACTCAGGTTAGCTCTCGTTTTATTGCCAACCAGACCAATTACTTTGCACCACTTATCTGGAACTATGGTACCAGAGAAAGTCAATTTTCTAGAAATTCTCTTGTACTGTCCGATAAGGTCTGGATCAGTATAAATCTTAACATCACCTGCTTCCATAATGTCGTTCATCAGGTTTAAGATGCTATACTTTGGCGCGATATAGTGTGGTGCAAATTTTTTCTCACATCTCATCGTCGGCTTGGCAGTTCCGTCCAAGATCATGTCAATTAATCCATAGAACTCACGAATCAGATCAGTCCCGTAGGATTCATAGAACTTCTTCGTTACGTTTCCATAGTCAATTGCTCTGATCAGGATCTCGGCAGTATCAAGTCGGCTAGGGAATAGCACTTTGGCCCACTTCAGCATTACGTCCTTTTCAAATCCGTCGTACTTCTCTTTCGTAAACTTCTTATCTGCTTTCTCGATTACCCAGGCCTCACTATAACCAGCTCTTTTAATTGAGTTGGGAATGTCAAGGTCGGTAGTCGGAACAGGTAATACAGTAGACTCAGAACTTCTTGGCGACGTGAAAAGAACCTTCTGATACCGTAGGCTCTTTTTATCTATACCTAAAATTTTGGAATCACCCTTATTAAAACTTAACTGGGTTATTCTTAATTTCGATCCATTAATATTAATCATGGTCATACGTTTAATTGTTTCTCATATATAAGGAAAATAAACTAGAGGCTAAATAATGTCCTCTAGAATATATAAAGCTACGTAAAGAAACCCAAGGATGATTATGCAGATAGCAAGGAAGCCAAGTGGAAAAGCAGAAAACTCATTAAAGATTCCGTTCCACGTCAGCTTCTCTGTAAAGTCTTCTGTCGCCTCCTCTATTATGGAATACGCCAAAATAAGGCAGAATCCTAAAACTAATCCCAAGATCTCTATTAATATCTCCATGTTAGAGTAGGTATATTATCCAAAGAAAGAGGTTCCATAGAAGGCAGAGAGATTCAAGAACTGTAGTAATCCATCCGACAACTACACTTGCCATAGTACCATCTCCATCCCTATATGCTCTTATGTCTCTCTTTAGGCTGACAATTATACTATATAATAAATACGCAATTAATGGTATTATAATTTCTTCTAGTAATAGAAAAACTTCATCGCCTTTCATTTCATTTATAAGAGAATAAAACCCTTACCAATGTAAAGAAAAAGAAAGAAATGATCAAATTAGTTTTAGTGATATTAGTTGTAGCATTAGTATTTTGCTATGGTACATTTATTGCGCCGAAACTAGACAAGAAGAGAAAACCAGAAATCATAACCTTCGAGGACTATATACTTGCTAGGGCTATTGAACTACATGGAGATCAGCTGTATGGGACTAATCCGTACTCCTACCATCTCCGAAAAGTTCTAGCCAATGTTAAAAAGTATGAGAATCACTATGGAGATGATCCTGACTTAATGAGGGTTCTTGAAATGGCTGGTGTTTTTCATGATACACTAGAAGATGTTACTGGATATACCTATAATGATCTTCGACGGGATGCAGAAAAAGTATTTGACGATAAGTTCTATGTCAATATGGTTTGTGAACTAGTTTTTGCTTGCACGAACGATAAAGGCAGAACTAGAGCCGAAAGAGCTGGAGATGCTTACTATGCTGGAATTAGAAAAACAGGTTATGCTCCGTTTATCAAGGCTTGTGATCGACTAGCTAATATAGAGTTTGCTAAGTCTCAAAAATCAAGCCTATATAAGAAGTATAAAGAAGAGATGCCGGAATTTATTAATAAAATAACAGAGCCGGGGAATCTAATGCCAGAAGAACTAAAAATGGAATTATGCAGCTACCTAGTGGACTAAACGAACACTGGACTGGATCTGGAAAACACAAGAAAGTTAAGAAAACATTTGAAACAGAATCAGATGCATGGGCTTTTATTGAGAAAAACCAGATCAAGGGAAAGGTACCGTATAAGTGTAGTTTTTGTCAGAAATATCATATAGGCGGATGACAATAGTTAGCAAAGATTACGGAGTTCTTTTTAAATTACTAAGAGCTGGTAGAATTCGTGAGCTGACTAAACTAGAGGAAGAAGTTTCTCCCGGTCATTGGTGGAACTGGCCGACGGAATTTGGCTGTTGGTTTGAACCCAAACTTACCAAAGAACAGATGAGGGAGGAAACGGAGAGAATCTATAATGAAGAGGACTATCATGAATTTGGCGATTGGGGAGGTATCTATATGCAGGTACTTGAAGATAGAAAAAGATCATCATATTGGTGTGGTCCAGTCTTCGGAGCTCCGACCAGAAAAGACTTCATAAAAGAGTGTAGTAAAAAGAAAGTAAGGTTTACAATCGATGAAGATTTATACGACTTATTTTGCGAACCTAAGAAACTTGCCAGAAGACATAGTTCCAATCGCAATCTGTGGCAAGGCGCCTAATGGTTGGGATGGTCTTTGTTATCCTACTCTAGCTCCTAAGAAATGGTGGTGGTTAGAGTGGAAAGAAAATAAACACGAAGACCAGGACTATTACAGGGCTATGTATAAAGAGACTGTCCTTGATCCACTTATTCCCCTATCGGTCTTAAATGAACTGAAAGCAATGAGTGGAGGGAAGGATATTGCACTTGTCTGTTATGAAAAACCAGAAAACTTTTGTCATCGTCATTTAGTGGCAGAGTGGCTTAGGTGGGCTGGTGCATGGGTTGAAGAATATGTTCAGTAAAGAAGATAGAAGCACTTTTCCGTATTGGTTTGCTCATTGGTGTGCTTTCAATATGGTTGCTTTAGTTTGTAAGAGGTGGAAGTTTAAATATCTCTTTCATGATTTCGAGAAGCCATGGTTGAAACTATTTATGCCATATGAGAAAGTACAAAAGTTTCATCGACTCCATTCTCGTCATCATCTAGAATATCCCGGAGAAAGAGACTGGGAGGCTATGATAATTGATTGGGAGTGTAGCCGATATACAAAACAAGCCTCACCTAGAACCGCAAAGGAAGAATTGGAGAGACTACTAGACGAGAGAAAGATTGTTGGGCCGGATTACGTAAAGGCCTGGAATGCAATAAAAACACTTGGATTAGATGAATAGAAGAGACGTGATTATGCTACTCTGGATTATAATCTGTGGAGTGCTTATTTACAAACATCTAGAGAGTTTGGGTGAATCTGCCGAAGTTATAACACATATGACAGTGGGCATTATAATTATGACCGCTGGACTTTGGACTTTCGTTTTAGCTAGCGCTCTTATTCCTAAACTTGGTGAATGGGGAGATAAGAAAATATTTAAGAAGAATGATTAAAGCTTGCATTCTCTTTTCGGCGACTTGTTTAGTATTAGCTGTATATATTTGTATAACCGCATATGGACACACTGAGAACAATAAATCTGAGAACAACAGTAACGCTAATTAGTTACGCACATCTGATTGAGCTCCTTGAAAACAGTGACTTTAAGGAGGAACTAACAAATCCGGCCAAAGAAGTCATAAAGCAAATGATAGGAGAGAACACGTATGGGGTCGAAGCATCAAAGGCCGTAGAGATAATCGAAAAGTGCTTTGGTTATCGAATGGTTGGCTATCGGACTGGAGGAAGTTTCATGTTTCTAAAGAATGAGTGATAAAAGGAGATATGTAGTCCTGACACTCCCACCAAATCCGAGTCCATCAGATGTTCCGCCAATAATTGAGATTCTAGTTGACAAAGGTATAGTAAATCCAATTAATGTTCCTCAAGGTCTCTGCATCAATATAGTAGAGAATCTGTACGAAGAGTTTAGTGATATGGTGGAAGCAATATTAACCTTTCTATGGGATATTTGTCATCTAGAGCTAGTATCAGTTATTTCAGAAGATAATAGTATGTATAGTTCAAGAATTTATTACTTTAAAAATAGAATATGATTAATTTAGACGAAAAGATCAAAGAGGCAATGAAGGCAGGTGATAAAACTAGACTTGCCGTGCTGAGAAGTATTAAGACCGCTGAGATGGAATTTAGAACCGCTAAGGATGCAAAACCTCTCGATGATGCGGCCGAAATCAAAATTCTAAGAAAGCTGGTGGCACAGAGAGAAGATGCAGCCAAAGAATATAAAGCCGGTGGAAGAGAGGATCTGGCGGAAAATGAACTCTCTGAAGCAGCTATTATCAAAGAATTTCTCCCGGCCGAAATTGCTCGAGAGGTGATTGAGGCGGAAGCAAGAAAGATAATAGTAGTGAAACAGATGAGTGCTATGGGTGGATATATCAAGGCGCTCAAAGAAAAGTTTCCAACAGCCGACGGGAAAACAATCTCAGAAGTAGTTAAAGGTGTAATAAATGAATAAAAAAAAGAGGGATATTAAATTCCCTCCTTTTTCATTTTCTTCAGTCGATCTACTCTATCTATCTTTTCTCCCAAGATGGTATACTCTATATCAACATCTTCCTCGGCTCTTCTGATTTCTTCGTCCAGTTTTCTCATCAGTGCCCAAGATCCATATGTGTCTGGGTCAACTAATTCATTATAGCACCCATCCACTACATCTACAGTAAACTTTTCTTCTATACCATCGATTTGAAATCTTATTCTAATTACTCCTGTTTTAATCTTTTCTACTTCATATGCAACTGGCTCTGGTATTTCATCATCTGACTTATGTACTTTTAGTTCTCGAGATAGGATGCCTATCTTTCTATAGAACTCAAGAAGTCTGGTTATTGCTGTTTGGGCCTCTGATATATTACCCCTTTGACACGGATTTCCAAGCATCTCTTCTAAATTCTCAAACATACACTTATAAGAACTTCAAACCCTTATTAGTGAATGTGACCAATTAACAATAAACATTTACCCCGAATAGATTCTGCTGAGAAGCACGATCTATTCATTTTTCAAAAATACCGTCTCTGAGAGCTTAGTTGCCTTATTAATGTAGCAATGAAGCTATGTTTATATTCGAACGAATCGATATAAATATAGACAAGGTGTATCCTAGAGATACTGATAGGTTCGAATCCTATCCTTCAGTGTTATAAGTTATTATACCTAATTAACTTTCGACACTATTGAAAGTGTATATTAACAATTATAAGTTCAATTTAAAGTACGACAACTATGTACAACGAGAACAACAACCGCGGTAATCAGATGAACCGCAACAACAACGAGAACAACGTGAACGCTCAGGCTCAGAAGCCGGAGCAGACCTGCACCTGCTGCGAGGAGGCCACCAAGAAGACCTTCGGAGCTAAGCTGAAGGGTGCTGGCCAGACCATCACGACCACCGTCAAGAACCACCCTGTGGAGACCGCCGGTGCCCTGGTCGCAGCTGCCATGATTGGTGGCTACACTGCCAAGGGCCTCAAGCGGAAGAAAGAAGGCAAGTCCTTCTGGCACATTCCACTGGCTGAGTCCAAGCCGGTCGTGTGGCTCAAGGCCAAGTTCGGCAAGAAAGCCGAGAAGCAGCCCGAAGCTCCCGCTACCACCGAGGAGAAGTAGGTCCTAAACCCTCACGTTATCTCTAAGATAAGCCCCACTCTGGGGCTTTCTTTTTGTCCAAAATAAAATCTAGGAAACAAAATTCCTAGATAATTTTTCATCCGTTGTTTTGAATAGATACCTCAAAACGCTGCCCTTATATTTTATATCAGAGGCATTTATCCTTATTTGATATTTTCTAGAGTAGGCAATGTCTGGGCCTATTTTATATTCTTCCTCTGATTTTTTATGTTCTCTTATATCAAGAACAAAGGCCCTTGCTCTTTTCTTCTCTCTTAGGTAATATAATCTATCGCCCACCTCTGTAAATTCCATACCATTCAGGTCCTTTATCAGATCTCTCTTTTTAAAGCTTCGTGAGTAAACAAATATGGTTACTAATAGGGGAGAGACTATTTTAGTTGTCTTGGTAAATTGATAAGTTGACATTTTATATCTAATCCGAACAACCTTAACAGTACATCTTGGGTCAGGAATAACAGCCCTTATCACGTAGGTATGTCTAAGAGGACTTGTTTTATCCTTAGTTGCCTTAAAGAGCTCATAGACTGTTGCTATTATATATCCTTCTAATGGCTTCTTTTCTCTTTTCTCTTTCTTCACATGAATAAGGAATTCCTTATATATGATATGTTAATAAATAGTGTTGACGATCTTAGAAAAATTTTATTAGACCTAAGAGATCTGTCTGAGGCAAGTATAGTTGATGAGATCGCTAAACTAGTTGACCCAGATAGAATACTAGGTAATAAGAAAGAGGTGTTTGATCCTAGCCGAGTTATAACCGACTCTGACTATGACTATCTTCTTGGAGCACTGAAGAACTTGGATGCTATATACTTTGAGTTTTCCAATTTCAAGGAAGAGTATCCACTATCGGCTAGATTTCATCTCTTAAACTTCATAATTGTAAATACACTTAGCATCTATAAAACAGACATTATATTGCAACTAGACTTAATCTACTTCAATAATGTCGACCTGGCAAGAAAAAGACTAGATCCAAAGCTAGTAGAAAGAATGGAGGATCTTTATGGTTGTAGTAAGATTAATGACTATTACCGCAGAAGTGATACAGAATTTGAGGAGTTAGAAGGGTCTGAATCTAGATTTCTGCCGATGGACGAACAAGATCAGGCTGATGCATTTAAGAGATTATTTGCAAAGGTAGAACCACTGTGGGATAAGTTTGAATACCCTAAAGAAAGACAGGTAGTGATTGATGGGACGGAAATCAATATCGGCGAGAGAAATTGGGAAGGAATACATTTTGAGAAGGTCTTTATCGGCTGGTTTGATATGTTCTCAAAATATGCTCCGACCGATCCGCTTGTTATGGCCTATCGAGAGAAGATATCTAAACTACCGCTAAGAAAGATAGATCTGGTCTTTGTTCTTGATACTTATGGAATTGAATCAAGTAATGCAAGCTATCCAAAGTCTGATGAGGCTAGTAGATTTGATGAGTTATATTCTTTGTCCAGTGAAGCGCTACTAGATCTGTTTTGGAAGAAGGAGAAGAAAATAAAAGAACAGCTTCTTCGCCATAATACAGACTCAACTCCAACTCATGTAGTAAATATCATTTGGAGCCTATTAGAAGCGAAGGACGAAGAAAAAGAGGATAACTAATCCTCTTTCTTTTTTTTTTGAGTAAGGGTTATGCATAGGGAAACCATATTCTTAGATAGAGATCTTACCCCTGTCATACCTGAATAAGTCATCCCGTTTCCCTATGCGCACCCTCCCATAGACTACCTTCTAAGTA
>Ga0265298_10001393_pt1 | contig 35855 bp, 52 predicted proteins | sample AusTroGonzalo_MG_3_FD_193486 | JGI IMG/M metagenome (GOLD analysis project Ga0265298, IMG submission 193486) | Bovine rumen microbial communities from tropical cattle in Woodstock, Queensland, Australia - Gonzalo_01 | ecosystem: Host-associated > Mammals > Digestive system > Stomach > Rumen ...
CTTCCGAAAAACCGGACGAAGGTCGCATAACTTTTTTAGAGATGCCGCGGGGAAGCCGCGAGGGGGTGAGGACAATGGCGAAGAAGCTGACCACATATGACGACCTGCTGAGAATGGCGAAGAGTTACGGGGTAGAAAACAACGCTTTGTTCCTCGCCGCGGCGAAACAGTACGACCTGCAGCAGAAAGTGATCGAGATGCTGAAGGAAGGCATCGAGGACGGCGAGCTGACGACCAGCAAAACGTACATTTCCGGCCAGGCGAACGATTACGCTGCACCGCTGGTGAAAGAACTGCCGAAACATTCGGACGCGGCGAACAGGACGGCCGGGATCATCCTGGACATCATCGTGAAACTGGGCCGGGCGCCGGAGGAATCGGAAGGCGGATTCGATGTCAGCTGACGGGAACTGGATCCTGACGTACTACCAGCAGATCTGTGACGGCAGCGTGACGGTGGGCAGCTGGATCCGGAAGTGGTACGAGATTGTCGTGCACGGGCTGGAGGATCGCCGGTGGTCATTCGACCAGAAGAAGGCGAACGCGGCGATCAACTTTATCGAGCGCTACTGTCACCACCATGAGGGCCCGCTGGCTCCGGGGCTGATGAAGCTGGAGACCTGGCAGAAGGCTTTCCTGTCGGTGGTGTTCGGGGTGATGGATCCGGAGGGCCTGCGGCAGTTCCGGGAGATCGTATTGATCATCGGGAGGAAGCAGGGCAAGACAGCGATCATGAGCGGGATCGGGTGCTACCACCTATTCGTGGACGGCGGGTACGGCAGCCGGGTGTACGTCTGCGCTCCGAAGCTGGAGCAGGCCCGGCTGTGTTATGAGGGCATCTATCAGACGATCCGGAAGGAACCGATGATGGACCGGCTGACGAAGCGCCGGCGGACGGATCTGTACATCGAGAGCAACAACAGCTCAGCCCAGCCGCTGGCCTTCAGCGCGAAGAAGTCGGACGGTCTGAATATTTCCCTGGGAATCCTGGACGAGGCGGCAGCGTTCGCCGGAGAACCGGGCCTCCGCCAGGCGGAGGTCGTCAAGAGCTCCCAGGGGGCGCGGCCGGAGCCGCAGCTGTTCTATCCGACCACCGCGAACTTCATTGACGGCGGTCTGTATGACGAGCTGATGAAACGGGCTACGGCGGTCATCAACGGCACCAGCAAGGAGACGAGGCTGGCGCCGTTTCTCTATATGATCGACGATGTGGACAAGTGGAACGACATCAACGAGCTGCGGAAGAGCCTGCCCAACCTGGGCGTTTCCGTGAGCGTTGACTATATCCTGGAAGAGATCGCGGTGGCGGAGGGATCGCTCAGCAAAAAGAGCGAGTTCCTGACGAAATACTGCAACATCAAGCAGAACGCTTCCCTGGCATGGATCCCGGCGGAGGCGGTGCGGAAGTGCTTCAGCGAGCAGAAGCCGGTGGGCGATTTCGTGAACCACTACGGGCTGATCGGGATCGACCTTTCCCAGACGACGGACCTGTCCTCCGCCTGCGTGCTGGTGGAAAAGGACGGGATCATCTGGGTGCTGAGTCATTTCTGGCTGCCGGGGGAACGGCTGGCGGAGGCGACGGCCCGGGACGGGATCCCGTACCAGGCGATGATCGACCGCGGGTTCCTGAGCCTGAGCGGGGACGAGTTCATCGACTATCACGATGTTTTCAACTGGGTGGAGAAGGTGCGGAAGGAGTACAAGATCCTACCGCTGCAGATCGGGTATGACCGGTACAGCGCCCAGTATCTGATCCAGGACCTGGAGCAGCGGAGCTACCACTGCGAGAGCGTGTTCCAGGGGTACAACCTGACGGGGATCGAGGACAACTTTGAGGGAATGCTCCGGGAAGGAAAGATCAGGAGTATGAATGACAACGACCTGCTGAAGATCCACATGATGGACGCGGCGCAGCAGATCGAAAGCAATACTTCGGCACATCCGCGGAAGAAGCTGGTGAAGCTGAGCCGGAACGCGCACGTGGACGGCGTGGCGGCGATCCTGGACGCGATGTGCATGAGGCAGAACCACTGGGCCGAAATGGGCAAGCGGTTAATGAATGCGGGGTGAGATTGAATGGGACTTTTTGAGAAGATCTTCGGCAAGCGGGAGCCGATCGCGGCCGCGAAGGCCCGGGCGACCTTCCAGCTGCTGGAGGGGTACACCCCGATGTTCTACAGCTGGTCGGGGAGCATCTTCGAGAGCGACCTGATCCGGGCGGCGATCGACGCCCACGGACGGCACGCTGCGAAACTGCAGCCGAACATCCAGGGGACGGCGAAGCCGAACCTGCGGAACCGGCTGGGCATCGCGCCGAACGACTATCAGACATGGAGCCAGTTCCTATACCGGGAGGCCGTGATCCTGTACTGCAGGAACACGGCTTTTATTGTGCCGGTTGTCGGGGAGTACGGCGAGACCAACGGCGTGATCGGGATCTGCCCGGACAGCTGGGAGGTCGTGGAGTACAACGGGCAGCCGTACATCCGCTTCACGCTGGGGAACCAGAAGAAGGCGGCGGTGGAGCTGGACCGGGTCGGGATCCTGACCAGGTACCAGTACAAGAACGAGCTGTTCGGCGAGACCAACGAGGCCATGAAGGCCACGCTGGACCTGATCAAGATGCAGCGCCAGGGAATCATGGAAGGCATCAAGAACGGCGCCAGCTACCGGTTCAGCGCCCAGAGCGACAACTGGTCCACGGACGAGGATCTGGGCAAGGAGATGGAGCGGTTCAACAAATATACGTTCCAGAACATGAAGACCTCCGGCGGCGCGATCCTTTTCCCGAACACCTACAAGAACATCACCCAGCTGAAGCAGGAAGGATACAAGATCGACGCCGAGCAGATGGCGCTGATCAAGGGCAACGTGTTCGACTACTTCGCGGTGAACGAGGACGTGATCCAGAACAGGGCCTACGGCGACGCCTGGCTGGCCTTCTATGAAGGCGCGGTGGAATGGCTGGCGCTGCAGCTGAGCGACGTGCTGACGCGGATGCTGTTCACGGAGCGGGAGCGGCAGTTCGGGAACCGGATCTTCTTCTCCAGCAACCGGCTCCAGTACATGAGCAACAGCGACAAGCTGACGGCGATCCAGACCTTCGCAGACCGCGGGCTCATGACCCGCAACGAGCTGCGGGAGATCATGAACCTGGCGCCGCTGCCGGATGAGATCGGGAACCAGATCCCGGCGCGGGGCGAGTATTACGACGTTACGAACCCGCCGGACGACAAACAACCTGATGGAGGTGAGAGTGATGCCGGTGAAAACGGATAAGCGCGAGTACAGAAAATTCGAGGGAATGGAGATCCGGAGCAGCGAGGACGACCGGAAGATCGTCGAGGGCTACGCGACGACCTACAACCAGCCCTATGAGCTGTGGCGGGACAAGGACATGACCGTCATGGAGCAGATTGATCCGCAGGCGTTCGCGGAGACGGACATGGCGGACGTGATCATGCAGTACGACCACGAGGGCCGCGTGTTTGCCCGGATCGGGAACGGCACCCTCCGCCTGGAGAGCGACGAGCACGGCCTGAAGGTGACCGCCGACCTGGGCGGCACGGAGATCGGCCGGCAGCTCTACGAGGAGATCGCCGGAGGTTACACCAACAAGATGAGCTTCGGATTCACAGTAACCGGTGAGGAAAAGAAGCGGAGCAAAGACGCGGACGGTCATGTGACCATCCTGCGGACGATCACGAGGATCGGGAAACTTTACGATGTCAGTGCGGTGTCACTGCCGGCCAATGACGCCACTGAGATAAGCAGCCGTACCATCGGCGACGGATTGATCGCCGAGGCCCTGAAGGAGGTTCAGGCCGAGGAAGAGCGGCAGCGCAGGATCGGAGAGATCCGGAAGATTCTGAAACGGGAGGAACCCAACCATGACGAGTGAGGAAATCATCAGCCGTCAGGGCGAGATCGAGCAGCGCAAGGCTGAGATCGACGCCGCGCTGGAAACGCCGGAAGCCGATCTGGAAGCGCTGGGAGAGGAAGCCCGCAAGCTGGCGGAGGAATCCGATCAGCTGAACGTGCAGCTGGAAGAGCTGCGGAAGCAGGCCGAAGAGGCCGAAGAAGCCCGGAAGGCCGTCGAGAACGGCGCCGGAAGGACCAAAGAAACGATTACGGAGGTAAAGAAAATGACAGTCGAAGAACTGCGGAACAGCCCCGAGTACGTGAATGCGTACGCCGATTACCTGAAGAGCGAACTGACCGGCAAGCCGGACGACACCGAGCTCCGGAAACTGATGACCGAGAACGTGGAAACCTACGGCGAAGTGCCGGTGCCCGTGCTGGTGGATGACATCGTCCGTCACGCCTGGGAGACCGAGCGGATCATGGCCCTGGTCAAAAAGACCGGCTTCAAGGGCAACGTCAAGGTCGCCTTCGAGAAGGCCGCCGATCCCGCCTATGTGCACGATGAAGGCACCTCCGCCCACACCGAGGAAGCGCTTGAGCTGGGCATCGTGACCATCATCCCCAAGAACATCAAGAAGTGGATCACCGTCACCGACGAGATGATCGAGACCACCGGCGAAGGTTTCCTCCGCTATGTCTACGAAGAGCTGGCCTACCAGGTCGCGAAGAAGCTCTCCGCCGATATCGTGGCCGACATCCGTGACTGCCTGTACACCGCCAACCAGTCCACCGCGGTCGGCATCCCGAACGTGAAGATGAACCCGAGCCTGACCACCATCGCGACGGCCCTGGCGAACCTCTCCGACGAAGCGACCAACAACGTCGTGCTGATGAACCCCCTGACCAAGGTGGCCTTCATCGAAGCGTACGCTGCGGGCAACTTCGCGGTGGATCCCTTCGCGGGTCTGGAAGTGATCCCCACCAGTGCGCTGACGGCGATCACCAGCCTGAGCGAGAACGGCGTATACGCCATCGTCGGCGACCTGAGCGCCGTGCAGGTGAACTTCCCCGCGGGCGAAGGCCTGAAGCTGATCAACGATCCCTACTCCCTGGCTGAGCGGGATCTGCAGAAGATCGTCGGCCGCGTCTACGCCGGCCATGCCGTAACGGCTCCCGGACGGCTGGTCCGCCTGACCAAGGAAGGCACCCCGGCCAGCACCTGATGAAGGTACGGCTGACAAAGTATAACCGGATCGAGAAGGGCGCTGCCGGCGTGGTGGTTGACGTCGTGCCGGCACGCGCCGCTTTCCTGATCCGGGCGGGACTGGCCGTACCGGTGACGGTCCGGGAGCAGATTGAGGCACCGGAGAAGAAGGCCGCGCCCGCGAAGCGGGAGACCCGGGCGAAAGCCCCGGCGAAGAAGACGACGAAAACGGCTAAGAAATAAGGAGAAGCAGATGATCAGGAAGTTGCTGATCGCGGTACCGTGCTATGACGTGATGCGGGCGGAGTTCGTCCAGAGCCTGATCGGGCTGATGGCGAAGCTGAACGCGGACAAGGTATGGTTCGAGGTCAAAATCATATCCGGCACCGTGGTGCACACCGCCCGGGACAACCTGGCGAAGCACGCCATCAATAACGGCTTCAGCCATGTGCTGTGGCTGGACGACGACATGGTATTCCAGGACACGATCCTGGATGACCTGACGATCAGCGGGAAGACGGACCAGATCATCTGCGGGCGCTTTGTTTCACGCCACAACCCCTACCTGCCGACCATCTTCAAGAGGGTCGAGCCGACGGTGGACCGCTTTGACGAGGATCACATCCCGGGCGAAGCGTTCCGGATCGGCGCGTGCGGATTTGCCTGCGTGCTGACGCCGGTGAAGGCGCTGGGGGAAGTCCTGAACAGCTGCCACGGGAAATGCTTCCTGCCGACGGACAGGGCCAGCGAGGACATCGCGTTCTGCCTGCGGGCGATCGGACTGGGTTATGAAATCTGGTGCGAACCGACGGCCCGGGTGGGCCACGTCGCGGCAGTCACGATCTGGCCGGAGGACGGGAAGCGGATCCGGGGAGATATTCAGGGACTGGAAGGTAAAACACTGAACTGATCAAAGGGGCTTTCCGATCGCCCCTTTGGAACCCTTCGGTCCGTGTGTGTTAATTCACGGACATAAGGGAGTCACACAGAGCAACGGAGGGATAACGATGTTTGCGGAAGTGAAGGCCATGCTGCCGGTCAGCGGAGACGACTACGACGGGGAGATCATCATGCAGATCAAGGCGGCGGCGCTGGATCTGACCAGGACGAGCGAGATCATCCTGCCCGGGGAGATCAGTATCGAACGGACGCAGGATCAGAGAGGGAACTGGACCATCACGGACAGCAGCACCGTGACGGACGAACTGGTGACCACCGCGATCGCCACCTGGTGCAATATGCGGATCGGGAACCCGCCGAACTATGACCAGCTGAAGGAAGCCTATGAATCCATGAAGGGATCCATGCGGCTGAGCAGCAGCTACAACACGGAGGCGACAACGGCATGAGGAAGATGAGCAGCTGCGTGCTGATCGCGTTCTCGCCGGACGCCCACGAGGTCGGACAGGATCCGGTGAGCATCCGCCGGACGGTGAAATGCCAGGAGATGGGCATCAGCCTGGCGGAGCGGTACCAGGCGGCGGGCATCGGGCTCGCTCCGGAGGTCAAGCTCCTGATCCCCTACGACCGGGACTATCACGATGAGCGGGAGCTGGAATATCAGGGGGAACGCTGGGCGGTGATCACCGCCGATCCGTACAAGGACTGGAACGGCGTGATCCTGAACATCCGGCGGAAGAAGGGCAACAGCGGCACGGACGACGGGTCGGCGGCGCCGACACCCGAACCGGAGACAGTGACAGCCGAAGCCACGGAGGTGGGTTGATATGTGCGCGGAATACACAAGCCTGGTCGCAGCCATGAAGGCGCTGACACAGGGAGAAAAGCCGAACCAGATCACCCTGCCGGTGGCGGAGAACGCCTGGAACACACGGCCGGACGCGGAGAGCTGGGGCGTGATCGCCCTGGAGTTCGAGGCGGACAGCCTGCACGGCGACAACATCAAGGTCGCGACCGCCTGGGAAGGCAGCGTGGACCTGTTCAGCCGGAAGAAGGACGGCGCCGGATGGGTGCCGCTGATCTGCGGCACGCTGACGGATCACTGTGACGGCGCGTGGAGCCTGAACAGCCATCAGTATGAGACTGAAACCGGAATATTCCACTGGGAGTGGACATTCCAGGTGGAGGAGTGAGGGATGACAGATGCCGTACAGACAGACTGTCGACGGGATGGACCAGATTGTGGCGATGCTTCAGAAAGCCGGAGATTCCGCTGTGGGCATCGCCGCGAAGGCGCTCTACAAGGGCGCCGGAGTAGTGGCTGACGAGATCAGCAAAGGGGCGCGAAGCGTCCGGACGAGCCCGTTCAGGTACGCCGCAGGCGGACGGATGCGGGACCCATCCCCGGAAGAGAAAGCAGCCATCGTTTCGGCGGGCGCTGCCGGAATTGCGAAGTTCCGGAAGACCGGAAGCGAGGTAAACACTTCCGTCGGCTACAGCAGGAGCGGATACTGCACGATCGCGGGAAAGACGAAACCGATCCCGGTGATCGTGAACAGCATCAATTCCGGCACATCCTTCATGAAGAAGCAGCCTTTCATCCGGAAGGCTGTTTCTGTTTCCAGAAGCAAGGCGACCGACGCGATCACCGGCGAGGTGGAGCGGCTGGTCGGAGAGATTATCAAGTAAGGAGGGCATAAGACAATGCCGAACCCCAATGTAGGTATGATGTATCCGGTATGGGCGCCGATCACCGCGGCGGTGGACGGATCCATGCCGACCTACGGCACGGGCCGGGTCGTGCAGGAAGCGCGGACCGCGAACGTGACGAAGGAAGTCAACAACAACCCGCTGTACGGCGACGACCGGATCGTGGACGATGACAACGGCATGACCGGCATGACCGTCAGCTTCGAGAGCACGGGACTGACGATGGAGGACCGGGTGAGCATCCTGGGCGAGAGCGTGGTTTCCACCAGCGACGACGCCCAGTGGGAGAGCGACGCGGCGACCCCGTACGGCGGCTTCGGCTACATCCGCGTGATGCGCGATAGCGGCACCCGCAAGTTCGAGGCGTACCTGATCCTGAAGATCAAGTGGCAGGAAGAGAGCCAGGAGACGGCCACGAAGGAAGGCTCCATCACCTGGCGGACGCCCACGCTGAACGGCCGGGCGGTCGGATGCGACGTGGACGGCAGCGGCAAGCTGATGTTCCGTCAGCACAAGGTGTTCGCGACGGCGGCCGCCGCGAAGACCTGGCTGAACACGAAACTGAACGTGCCGGCGGCGAGCAGCACCTGATGGTTTCAGACGGGAGACGGATGAAAATCCGCCTCCCTCTTTTTGTGGTTTTGGACGAAGGAGAAAAGGAGAAGCACACATGGCACGGGAGAAGATGGAGATCAAAATCGGCGGGCGGGTGATCCCCGTGACGCTGACGACTTTCGAGATGATTGCGATCCAGGACGAGATCGGCTGCACGGTGGGGCAGCTGCGGGACGAAGTGTTCGGCATCGAGCACGATCTGGAAACGGATGAATATAAATTCACGATCATGGACAGCAAGGACAAGCTGAAAAAGTTCGGCACCCTGCTGCGGATCCTTGGGAACGCCGGGCTGGAAGAGGCCGGGCAGGATCCGGACCTGACGGACAAGTGGATCCTCCGGCACATGAAGCCGGGGATGGTGATGCCCTACGTGCTGGTCACCACGGCGGTGATCAACGAGGCGATGAAGATGGAGACGGCGGAAGACAAGGCCGACGGCCCGGTGGACGAGGTGCTGGCGGAGGAGAACCGAAAAAAAGAGCCGGGGAGCTTACCTACCGGCGAATCTGCTCCTGCGGGCTCATCGCCGGACTCAGAACAGAGGAAATCAACCGAATGAAGCCGGGGGAAGTGCTGGATCTGTTCAGCTACCGGCAGCAGTATGACTCAGGAAGGATGTGACAGGCATGGCGAGCGGAGCGACCGTCAAGATCGGCGTCGACGTCAACCAGTTCAAGCAGGGGATGCAGCAGGCGACCAGCAGCGTGAAGACGCTGGACGCACAGCTGAAACTGAATGAGAAACAGTTCAAGGCGATCGGCGACGCGGAGATCTACGCGACGAACAAGGCCCAGCTGCTGAACAAGCAGATGCAGGAGCAGAAGAAGGTCGTCGCCGGCATCCAGAAAGAGCTGAAGGACATGAAGGACCGCGGCGTGGACGAGGCCAGCGAATCCTACCAGAAGCTCGAGCGGGCCATGTACAGCGCCACCGGCAAGATGATGGATATCCAGACGGAGCTGAACAGCCTGTCCGGCAGCGAACAGAAGGCGGCCAGCGGCGCCAGCGAACTGGAGAAGAACCTGTCCAGCATCAATAAAAAGGTCAGCCTGGAGATGGTGAGCAAGGGCATCGACAGTATCACGAAAGGGCTGGAGAGCGCTGCGAAGAAAGCCGTTCAGCTGGGCGAGAATCTTTTCAACAGCATTATGGACAGCGCTGCGGAAGCGGACGATATTGCGACGCTTGCGTCCAAAATGGGCCTGACAACGACGGAAGTGCAGCAGATGCAGTACGTCGCGAACCGGTTTGAGGCGCCTGCGGAAGAACTGGCGAAGACGTGGAAAAAGGTCAGGATCAATATCGTCAGCGACAGTGACGACATCGCGGACGCGTTTGCGGAGCTGGGTGTAGCCACGCACGAGGTATACGAAGGCAAATACGGCCAGACCATCGGGGAAGCCAGGAATTACCTCGACGTGTTCTGGGAAACCGGCGAAGCGCTGATGCAGATGACGGACGAGTCCAAGCGGGAAGCGATGGCGCAAAAACTGCTTGGAAAAAGCTGGGACGATCTGATTCCGCTGTTTACGGCCGGCAGGCAGGCGTACGAGGAAGCTCTGGAGAGCGCACCGGCAGCCAGCGAGGATGCTGTCAACCAGGCGGCGGAGCTGAACGACCGGATGAAGGAACTGGAGCAGCAGTGGAAGACGCTGAAGCTGGAAGCGATCGGCGCACTGGCTCCCGCGCTGCAGGCGGCCGCAGAATCCCTGGGCGGGTTCCTTGAAAAACTGACGGCGTATCTGCAGTCGGATGCCGGGCAGGAACAGTTGCAGAAGATGGGCGACGCGATCAGCAAGATCTTCGAGAGCATGGGGACCATCGACCCGGAGGCGGTCGTGAGCACGTTCGCCGGGCTGATCGAGAAGATTACCGGATCGTTCGAGTGGATCGCAAACAACTGGAGCGATGTCGAGACCGCGCTGAAGGCGATCGGGGTCGCGTTTGCCGGGATCAAGATCGCACAATTTGCGCTGAACCTGGGAAAGGTCGTCAGCGGCTTCAAGACGCTGTGGGCCGGCGCGAACAATCCGATGCCGACGATCCCCGGAGCCGGTGGCGGTACTCCTACAGTCCCGACGACATCTGCGGAGGCTGGTGCAACGGCCGCGGCAACCGGAACGAAGGCCGGATGGATGAGTGGAATGTCGGGGATTATTGCTCCGGTTGCCGGCGCTGGGATTTCGCTGGCGATGATTTTCGGAACCCACGCGCTGCTGAAGGCGGACGATTACGAATATACCGACACATATGAGGCAGGCAGGTTTGACAGCCGGGAGACGCGGCTGTTGGAGGAACTGCTGAACCGGATGGCGCACTTCGGTGACAAAGAAGATGCGCAGGGCATTGCGGACGCGCTGACGCTGTTCATGGCGCAGTTTTCATCGGATGACCTGTTCAGGCAGTTCCGGACGTCCACAGGTGAAAACCTGCTGATGACTATGCTTGGAAGCGGAGGAGCATACGCCGGTTCGCTGTACGACCTGCTCGCGAAGCGGTTCGGGAGCACTGATTACCGGGACTGGGGACTTTCCACGGACATGATGGAAAAATACGGTCAACATAACGGAGCGCTGTGGCGCGCTGCTAATCAGTGGGCGGATATGTCCGCAAACGGAACGCTTTACAAATTCCCGACGATGCAGGCGCTGCAGCTCGCGCTCCAGGGCCACTTCGGAGCCTACACCGGCGAGATTGACGCCACGCTGAGCGACGAGTCCCTGCAGGAGATGCAGGCGGAACTGAACCGGGCGGACATGAAGCTGCCGGTCAAGATCGTGCCGAACCTGGGCGGACTGGGTTCCGTTTACGGATCCGGCGCCCTCCAGGTGCCCGGGTACGCGAACGGGCTTTTCTCCGTGCCCTGGGATGGTTTCCCGGCGATCCTGCACAAGGGCGAGCGGGTCGTGCCGGAGCGTGCGGCCAATTACAACAGCAATATTTACTTCGGCAACGTGAACCTGAACAACGGGCTGGAGATCGAGGCGCTGACGGAGAGCATCGACCGGCGGAACCGGCGGCAGCGGAGCGGCTATGGTGCTGCATAAAGGGGTGAGAAAATGGCGACCAGGTACTGGTTCAAGTGGAACGGGACAAGATCAGATGACAAGAACATCATCCTGAACGCCGCGCCGCAGGTGGTGAAGCCGGAAGAACGGGTGGATCACGTGACGATCCCCGGGCGGGCCGGCGACCTGACGGTGACGGAAGGCGAGGACATCTGGAACAGCTACATCCAGACGATCGGGATCGCGGTGCACGGGATCGCGAACGTGCCGGCGGTGGAGAACTGGCTGAAGGGCAGCGGGACGGTGATTTTTTCCAGCCAGCCTGGCCTCGAGCAGGAGGCGCGGGTGATCGGCGCGGTGACGCTGGAGAAACACAGCCGGAACCTGGACTGGTGGGAAGGGGATGTGCAGTTCTACTGCAGCCCGATTAAGCGGGACGTGAACGAGCAGACCGTCAGCATCACCACCAGCGGGACGGGCGTCAACAACCCGGGCGATATGACCGCCTACCCGCTGATCGAGATTACCGGGAGCGGACTGGTGACCGTCAGCTGCGGCGGGAACACGCTGACCATCCCCAGCTGCACCAGCGGATGGGTGATCGACAGCGAGAACGAGTGGATCCTGCAGGGCACAACGCCGCAGATGGGCGTGTGCAGCGGAGCGTTTCCGATCCTGCAGAAAGGCGCGAACACGATCACGTTCACCGGAAGCGTGACGAAGCTGATGGTGACGCCCAGGTACAGGTACCTGTGATGGAGGGCTTTCCGGTCGCCCTCCATACCTCCTTCGGACGATGCCCTTTTGCGGTAAGCCGGGGCGAAAAGACAAAGAAGGTGAAGACCATTGATTGAACTCTACGCCAAAGGGACGACCGATTTCTCGAAACACGGGATCGCGCTGGCGGCGAACCAGGCGTCAGTGACGTGGCAGGAGAACGGCCGGTACGACATGGACATGACCATGCCGTACAACGCGATGATCAATATCGACTACGGCATGATCCTGCGCTGCCCGGTGCCGGTGCAGACCATCGGGCAGATCACGCTTGGGCAGGTGAGCTACTGGGAGATCAACAGCGGACTCAGCGACGTGCCGCTGTATACCCGGATCCCGACACTGAAAAAAGTATCCTACGCCCAGTGGACGGCAAACCGCTCCGTGGCGGTCGACCTGGGCGGCCGGATCTACGCGATCGGCGACAGGGTGACCTACATCGGCAAGAATTACCGGATGATCGCGCTGGATCCAGGCACGCCCATGAACTACAACCACCCGCCGGACAACTATCCGCAATACTGGGAAGAGATCAGCGGAACGACCGGGCAGGCTGGGAAGATCGCGGCGCTGCTGGACGCCGGGGACAGGATTGTCAGAACCGGCGATTATGACAGCCAGTACATGAAGGCGGCGGACACTGCCGGGCATGAAGGCTTTATCGAGATTGCCAAGTGCACCGACCTGAGCGAGACCGGGACGCGGACCGTGCCGGCGCAGGTGATCACCGACCAGAGCTTCACGATCACGGAGATCACGAAAAGCTCCAATGGGAAGACGCTGACGGTGCACGCGGAGCACATCAGTTACCAGCTCGGTCGGACCATGCTGGGTGAGTGCAATATCAGCCGGGCGAACCCGGCGACGGCACTGCTGTTCCTCCGCGGGGCGATGAAGGAAATCTATCCCGGGGAGATCGAGACGAACCTGACGGACGAGGACGCGCTGATCACCGGCGATTTCAGCTGGAAGAACGCCCAGAGCGCGATCCTGGACCCGAAGGCCGGCTTCCTGCAGGCGACCAACGGCCGGATCATCCGGAACGACTACAACGTCTACGTGATCGCGGCAGGCGAGGCCACGCCGCAGTACCGGATCACCTACGGAACGAACCTGCGGGCCGTGAAGTGGGACGGGAACATCGGCGAACTGGTGACGCGGATCTATCCCATCGCGCAGACCGCCGGCGGGGAGACGCTGCTGCTGCCGGAGGAATACATCGACACGGTGCGGACAGTGCCGTACATCCGGCCGGAGGCGCTGAACACGGGGCTGAAGGTCGGGCAGAAGGAAAAGCAGGAGGACGGCAGCGAGATCACCCTGGACGAGGGCACGGTGTTCTCCCGGATGCGGGAGGCGGCGGCCAACCGGTTCAATATCGACGAGTGCGACAAGCCGGTGATCACGCTGGAGGTGGACTGGCAGCACCTGCCGGAGACGGCGGAGTACGCGCAGTACGCCGCGCTGGCGAACGCGGCGCCCGGGGAATGGATCGAAGTCAAAAACGCGCCGATGGGCGTGAACGACACGATCCAGATGACCGGTTATACTTTCGACCCGCTGCTGAAGCGGTATAAGAAGGGCACTTTCGGAAAGAAAAAGGTCAGCTCCGGCGTGGCCAGCTACGACATCCAGACCGGCGCGGTGACGGGCCGGGCGCTGGGCGCCGGCGCGGTCGGGAGCACGAACATCCAGGCGAACGCGATCACGGCGCGGGAGATCGAGGCGAACAGCATCACCTCCGACCGGATCGCGTCAAAGAGCATCACGACGGAGATCCTGGCGGCGAACTGCATCACATCGGACGAGATCAGCGCCCAGGCGATCACCACCGACAAGCTGGCGGCGAACAGCATCACAGCCGAAAAGATCGCGGCGGGCGCGATCACGGCGCAGGCCATCGGCGCGGAGGTCATTCAGGCGGGGCACATCGCCAGTGAGGCGATCACCACGGCGAAACTGGCAGCCGGCGCGGTGGAGGCGAGCAAGATCGCGGCGCTGGCCGTGACGACGGACAAACTGGCCGCCGGCGCTGTGACAGCTGACAAGATCGGCGCGGGGAGCATTACAGCCGGCAAGATCGACACCAACGACCTGAGCGCGATCCAGGCGACGCTGCAGATCGCAAGCATCGCGAACGCCCAGATCGCCAGCGCGGACATCAATTACGCCCACGTGAAGGATCTGTCAGCTGACGAGGCGATCTTCAGCACCACGATCACGGAACAGGGCATCGCGGACAAGCTGTACATCAACCGGCTGCTGATCACCTACGGCCAGATGGTGGAAGCGACCATCGGCGACCTGGTGATCGGCGACAGCAACGGCGACTATTACCACATCGACGTGGAATGGGACGATGACGGCGTGCCGCAGCTTGTGCCGACACTGGTGGACACCCCCAGCGCGGCGGAGATCGCCGCGGGACACACCAGCGACGGGAAGACGATCATCGGGAACGTGGGCACCTTCGCGGAGCTGAGCAGCGAGGACTTCTACGCCATCAACAGCATTATCGACCGGATCACGGCGAAGCGGATCGACGTGGACGAGCTGTGGGCGCGGCAGGCGTTTATCAACAAGCTGATGGTACAGGATATCAGCTCGAACACCTACATCCAGTCGACCATCGGCAACTGGCAGAGCCAGAGCACGATCACCCAGACGATCAACGGCATCAACAGCCGGATCTCGAGCCTGGGGTACGGCACGTTCTACTATTCCGCGACGGAACCGGACCACAACAACCTGGTGGTCGGTGATGTGTGGATCGAGCCCATCAGCGACAACGAATGGGACGACATCGCGGAGTTCGACTGGGACGAGCTGATCGGCATGACGTGGGACCAGGTGGCCGGGCAGTACCGGATGTACGTCTGGACAGGCGAAAAGTTCAAGCTCCTGTTCGACAACCTGATCATCAGCGAGCTGCAGACACAGATCAACCAGAACGCCTACGCGATCACGCTGAAGGCGGACCAGAGCGTTGTGGACACCCTCAGCGGCGAGGTGACGCAGTTTGCCGCCACGCTGGAGGTGCAGGCGGAGCAGATTTCGGCGGCCGTGAGCGCGGTGAACGCGAAGGTCGCGAACTATACCCGGATGACGGACCCGGCGGACGATCCGCAGGTCAGCCTGAGCATGGGCGACACGTGGACGAAGGCGGTTGGGGACGGCCTGTGGGGCGGCCTGACGGACTATGAATGGGACGTCCTGGACGACTTCGAGTGGGACGAGCTCGCCGGCGCGAGCGTCTACACATGGACCGGGACGGAATGGATCCAGACGGCGAACTATGGCGCGGTGGTGAACAACCGGACGCTGATCGACCAGACGAGCACCCAGGTGACGATCCTGGCGGAGGAACAGCTGGCGATCGGCGAGCAGGTGTACACGAACACGGCGCAGATCTCCATCGTCAGCGACCGGATCACGCAGGAGGTTTCCCGGGCGCAGAACGCGGAGAACGGCAAGATCGACAAGACGACGCAGTACCAGACGGCCGACAGCATCGTGAGCGAGGCGGTGAGCCAGGCGGCGAGCGCCGCGTCGGGGCTTTACCTGGCAAAGACCACGGCCTACCAGACGCCGGACGCCATCGTGACGGAGGCGGTGCGGCAGGCGGCGAGCGCTGCCAGCGGCGCGTACATCGCGAAGACCAGCACCTACCAGAGCGCCACGGACATCGTGAGCGCCGCGGAGACGTACACAAACGGCCAGCTGACCAGCTACTCCACCACGAGCCAGACGGCCACGGCCATCGAGAGCTACGTGACGAACAACGCCTACAAGATCCAGAGCGGCGTGGCGATCACGGCCTCCGGCGTGACGGTCAGCGGCGGCAAGTACGTCAAGATCGAAAGCTCCGGCACCTTTGACGTGACGGCGTCGACCTTCGGGATCCGCAGCGGGAGCAGCGAGACATACGCCATCTGGGCCGGCAACGGAACCGCCAGCCTGGCGCCGTTCCGTGTAAAGCCTGACGGCACGGTGTACCTGACGAAGCTGATCGCCCTGGACGAGGACAACACGGAGACGACCGTGAACCTGCGGACGACGGGGCTGTGGAAGCTGAACTATTCGACCATCAAGACGTACACGACAAGCGGGGGATACTGTACAAGCATCACGCTGTCGGGTGGTACGATCGTAAATTTTAAGACTGCCGCCTCCGCGAGAGCAGACGGGTGGAGCGCGGCATATTCCAAGGTTGCCTGGCCGCAGTATCAGCAGTCGGCCGGATCGAGCATTAAGTTCAGGGCGCCGACCGGATCCGAATCGGATACCCCGAACTATGCGGAACGCGAATATACGCTGTCGAAGGACGGGCAGTATATCGCACTGAAGAACGGCGGCGTCACGTATGCGCGGTTCATGGCATACTCGAAGTCACCGACATGGGCACACAGCATGGTGACGTCAACAGTTGTCAGCGTCAGCTGTACGGTGGACGGGTTTACGTACACCACACAATTCAGCGTATAAAGGAGGAAGAACATGACAACCACACTGGAAAAGGCGATCAGCGCGGCGCAGATCATGACGCGGCTGAACGCGGCGAGGATGAAGTCCAGCGCCACGGCGCGGAAGATCTTCACACTGAAAAAGCTGCTGGAACCGAACTTCGAGTTCTACGCGGACGAGGAAAAAAAGTTGGTCGAGGAACTGGGCGGCACCATCAAGGACGATGGTGCCATTCTTTTTCCTGATCAGCAGGAGGGGCTGAAGAAGCTGGCGGAGGGCCGGAAGGAGCTGCTGGCCAGCGAGTGTGAGATCCCGATCGACAAACCGGTTATTTTCCACGACAGCGAAGGCATCCAGGTCTCCGGCGAAGAGATCGGGATCCTGGAAGGCCTCGCGGACTTTAAGGAATGAGGTGAAAATTCATGGCGAACACAACGAACCTGGACCTGGTGAAGCCCGCCGGGACGGACAAAGCGCAGATCAGCGTGATCAACGGCAACATGGACAAGATCGACGCCTGGGCTGGTACCACTAATACGGCTATTGGGACTTATTCCCTTGGGTCGGTTGCATCCCTGTCTGCGTTTGAAACTGCGCTCAATACATATATATCAGGATTGATCCAGAACGATTTTCGGAACATTGTTGTTGAGTTTTCTGTCGCATCTTCGCCATTCACAAATGCAAGATACATCGGTACTGTTTCAAAAACAACAAGCGCAAGAGCGCAGGTGACATTGCATCTTCACAATGGACAGCAGATTATACATGGAATCCAAAACAGCACTTCATGGGACTGGAAACAACTGGCTTTTGCAACAGAGCAATCGTCTGCAACAATTTCGACATTGAAATATGATTTGATTGGAAATATGATGCTTGTCTGTGGGTATTTCGCCGGGGATGGAACGTCAGAAATAACAACTGGTTTGGGGAATTACAGCGGCACCGTGAACGCAAGAAACACTTCAACAGGCGTTATGTCCTTGTATTTTCACAGTTCCAATAAAATCAAGGGTTGGGACGGTTCGTCCTCAAGGCTATTTACATCAGGGCAAAATTACGAAGTCAGAGGGATTTTGTATAAAGAATAAGTCCCAAAATAGAAACATGGAGGATAATATGGGGTTTACACGTACAGAAGAACGAGAACGCCGGGAAAAACTTCCTTCTTGTACAACGGTGGAAGAAGTGGAAGCGTTGAGGTGTAATGAATGTGCCAACGATCATCACTATGGATGGTGTGATGCTCCGTGGATTGAATGTGATTTCAAAGACAAGATTAAAAGCATTTTGCGCAAAACGGAAGACGAGCACAATTCGTTTATGGACAGTGGAAGAACAATAATACAGAAATTGCATGATATTGAACTGCTAATTTATAATTATATCCCAAAAAAACTTCAAAATGGAGCAATAAATATCATACAAGAAGCACAAATGGAATTGCTAAAGTCCCAAAATGGAAATATTGCGAACTAACCGCAGGACATGAAAAAGGCCGTCCGGAGACTTCCGGGCGGCTTTGTACAGACTTCCATCAGGTGACGAACTTCCGGTGGCTGGCCCTGATATCCTCCTGCTGGTGGTGGGTGTAGATCATGGTCGTGTCCAGGGAAGAGTGGCCCATCAGCTGCTGGACGTGCTGCACCGGTGCGCCGTTGTTGATCGCCATCGTGGCGAAGGTGTGCCGGAGCACGTGCGGCGTGACGGTGACCGTCAGCTGATCCACCCGCTCCCGGACCTTCCGGATCTCCCGCTCCAGGGCGGTCTTGCTGATGAATCCGTACGGAGCGCGGGAGCGGCAGAACAGGACGGACGAAGCGTTCTTCCGGGTGTTCAGGTATTCCCGCAGGGAGACCTCCGCCTCCGCGTTGAAGTACGTCATGCGGGCTTTATCGCCCTTGCCGTGGAGGATCCGGACGGAACGGTCGCGGAAGTCGATGTCATCCAGCGTCAGCGCGGCACATTCGGAGATCCGGCAGCCGGTGGAGTACAAGAAGTCGATCAGCGCTTTCTCCCGCGGCGTCCGGCAGGCCTTCCGGAGATATTCCAGGTCGACTGCCGGCACGGCCTGACGGCCGGAGCGTGGCACCTTGATCGGCTCGATCCGGCGGGCAGGGTTGCGCTCGATGTATTCCTCGTCCACAAGCCAGTTATAGAAGGCGTTGATCACGATGCGGAGATGTTCCACGGATGACTTTGCCAGGCTTCCGTTCTGCTGACGGCTGAACAGGTACACCCGGATGTCGTTGGTCGTGACCATGTTGAAAGGTTTCCGGACGGTTTCCAGAAAGTTCACGAGGATCCGGCGGTAATCGTTCACCGTGCCGGCGGCTTTGTTCTCGACGATCAGCGAGGCGCAGTACATCTTTACGACCTCCGGGAAGCCTCCGGAGACGATCAGATCCGTACAGGCCCGGCGGATGTCATAGTCCGCGGCGACGATATCCAGCTCCTGGAGGACGTCGTGGGCGAGCTTGGGCGGCAGCCGGCGATCCACCAGGCGGGCCGCGAGGGACGAGCGAAGCTGTTCATATGACACAAAAAACACATCCTTTCTTGATTTCGGACGGAAGGATGTGATAATATCATCTCTGGAGGGTGTGCCACATCCACATCTTCCGCCAGAGCGTAAGCCGTTGCAGCGGCGAGCGCTCTTTTCTTATGCCCATTATAACAACGGATTCCGGAAAAGGAAAGGGGAACAAAAAAATAATGAGCTGGATCGGATGGGCGGCAATCATCATTATCGGCCTGAACGTGCTGTTCTTCGGCACGCTGGCTGTGATGTCATTTGTGGAAGATCGGAGGCTGAAAAAACTGCATGAACAACATTGAGTACGTCACAACATTGCTGGAGAGCATGATCCAGCAGGGCAGGAGCAAGGCGGAGATCGTCCGCAGCGTGGCGATCGCCTGCGAGGGATGGCCGTACGTGTTCGGCGCCTGGGGCGAGCAGTGCACGCCGTCAGGAAGGCGCCGACGGGTGCGGGATGACCATCCGACCATCGTGACCGCCTGCCAGGTGCTGAGCGGCAAAAAAAGCGTCTGTGACGGGTGCAAATGGGATCTGCCGGTTCGGATGTTCGACTGCCGGGGCTTCACCGACTGGTGCCTGAAGCAGGTGGGCATCGACCTGAAGGGCGAAGGCGCCACCAGCCAATGGAATACAAAGTCGAACTGGGTGCTGAAGGGCAGCATCAGCGAGATGCCGAAGGACAAGGTCTGCTGCGTGTTCGTCCAGAAGGGGAACACCATGCAGCACACCGGGCTGTACCTGGGAGACGGCGGGACGTGCGAGTGTTCTTCCGGCGTGCAGTATTTCAAGGTCATGAAGAGCAAGTGGACACACTACGCCGTGCCGGCGGGGCTGTATGACGAGACGCCGACCCCGCAGCCGCCGGATCCGGACAAAAAGCCGACCCTCCGACGCGGGGACGCGGGCCCGTACGTCACACTGGCCCAGACGCAGCTGATCCAGCGCGGGTATGACCTGGGATCCTACGGCGCGGACGGAAAGTTCGGCGCGAAGACCGAAGAGGCCGTCAAGGCGTTCCAGCGGGACTGGGATCTCACCCAGGATGGCGTGATCGGCCCGGTGACGTGGAGCTACCTGAGCTCTACACCTGTCAAGATCGAATACACGGTCACCATCCCGCACCTCTCGCTGAAGGACGCGGAGGCGCTGGCGGCACTGTATAACGGAGCGGTGATCAGTAAGGAGGGTGATCAGTAATGCCGGATGTGAAAATCCCGGACGCAGGGCTCACATGGGACGCGGTGATATTCACCATCGCCGTGATCGTAGCGGTATCCGGGATTCTGGTGGCACTTGTGAAAGGCTGGGAGGCGTACCGGAAGATTTCCGTACGCGACAGGGTCAAGGATCTGGAAGGGAGGATGAAGAAAGTGGAGGCGCGGTTGAGGCTGGGAGACAAACGCTTCGACCTGCAGAACGACGACATGGGTCACCTGCTCGAAATCCAGATGGCGCTGATGATGCACTTCGTCAGCGGAAACGACCACGACAAGCTGAAGGAACAAATCACCGCGTTGGGTAATTACATGACGCAGCGGGCCACGAAGACGGCCCAGTACGCGGCGGAACACGAAGCAATACAGAACGGAGGGGACGATCATGTATAAGGCATGGTTCAAGGCGGCTCTGATCCGGGCGGTCCGGACGTTCGCGGAGGCGGCTCTGGCCTATATCGGCACTGGCGCCCTGGTGCTGAAGGATGTGAACTGGATCGCCGTGCTGAGTGCCGGCGCGTTCGGTTTCGTGACGGCGATGCTCCTGGCGCTGACCGGCCTGCCGGAGGCACCGGTCGAAAAACAGCAACCGCCTGATGATAACGCATGATTTTTGACGAGATCTCACGCCCTGGGAGAAATCCCGGGGCGGTTTTTTTATGTCCAAAAAGTTGGTCTCCCCGGCCAGGGGAGTCGGAGCGGACAGGTTGGTCTCCCCCGGAGAAGTACCCAAGTTTTGACCCAAAAATGTCGGTAGTGATGTCGGTAGTAGCAATTTTGGGTCTCAAAATGCGATGTCGGTAGTGTGTCGGTAGTTTGCGGAAAACTGGCGAAAACTGGCGTCTGATTTTTGACAAAAGGAAAACCCGCAGACCGTTGATCTGCGGGCGTTTACGCGGAGAAGCCGGGATTTGAACCCGGGCTGCCATCACTGACACTACTCCCTTAGCAGGGGAGAAGGGACCGTTATTTTGCAACGGGTTCCGGTTCGGATGTCGGTAGTGTGTCGGTAGTTGGTTTCTTTTTGATAGCGTCCACAGCCGCCTGGGCGTCTGAGGCGTCCGGGTGCGCGTAGCGGTCGAGCATCTTCGTCGTCGACCAGCGCATGACCTTTTTGATGGTCTGCGGGGCGACGCCTTCGGTGATCGCCAGGGCGGTGGCGGTCGTGTGACGGCACGAATACGGCGAAAGCCGGCGGCATTTGGCCGCCTGCAGCGCGTCGTAGTAGTCTTTCCTCCATAAGTCTTCAGAGGCGGTAAAAATGCGCCCTGACGGCCGCGCATGGGCGATCAGATCCTCCAGGAGCGGGATGATCACCGCGGCGATCGTGACCGGCGTCTTTTTCCGGACGGTGGTCTTTTTGCCGGCGCCGACGATCTGCCGGTTCTCTAGGTCGATCATGTCCACGCGGAGGTCGAAACATTCGCCGGGCATCAGGCCGGTATAAATCATCAGCAGCGGGATGGCGGCACGGAGGTCGCCGGACTCGTACAGCTTCCACAGGTTCGCCTGCTCCACATCGTTGAATGGCTCCCGCTCCTGCTCCGTCAGCTTCGGCAGCTGGATGAAGGACGGAAGGTCCTTGTTCGCGTAGCCGTCAGCCGATGCCAGTTTGAACAGGTTGGACAGCACCGTGCGGCAGTCCTTCGCGGTGTAATAGGTCGAGCAGGTGGCGGACACCGTGTCCCGCAGGGCGGTGACGGTCAACTGGTCCACGTTGACGTCGTGGAGCTTCACGAGCCGGTTCCAGGCGATCAGGTAGGCCGTCTGCTTTGAATCGGACAGCTTCGCGTATTCGTTCTTTTCGTAGCTGTTCCAGTAATACTGCAGCGTTGGCGCGGTGAGCGGCCTGACGACCTTGCCGGAGGCCTTCAGGATCGGGATGTAGGCCAGCGCCTCCGCCTTCGTGGCGAAACCGGCCTTCGTCTTTTTGATCGGGATCCGCTGCTTCGCGTTCGCCGGGTCTTTGAAATCGTCCGGCAGCTCACGATAGTCGACCACTGCCTGGGCCGTCCATCCGGATCCGCGCCGGAACGCACAGCCGGTGCCGTTCGGGGAGCGCTTCGGCTTGCGCTTTGCCGGTTCGGAGGATAACTTCCGGCCGCACTGGTGGCAGTAAACCGCACCCGGTACGGTTTCGGTCTTGCACTTGGTACAGATCACGGCGGTCACCTCTTTATTTCCGATCGTTATAGGCATCCATGTTTTTTACGTGCTGCATCCGGAAATAACTGAGACCGAAATCAATCCACAGGTCTCCGTCTTCATCCCAGTCCAGGCTCATACTGTCGCCGGAATCATTCACGATTAACGACTGATCGCCGATGGTCACGATCCTGACCTTCTGCACCCCGCTGCTGAGGAAGACGCCGGACGTGCAGGTCGTGGTGATCAGGTACGCGGTACCCTGTTCCGATGTGATGAACAGGTCGACGGTCATCGAATCAAAGTCGAACATCCTGCCGCCATTCACGGCCGTTGAGTTTCCGGAATGGTCGTTAATATGGAGCGCGTAGTGGTCTGTAATGTAATATTCATCCTCAGCCAGGGCGAGCGCCGGCAGGGCCAGCGCGAGGATCAGGATCATGGTGATCAGTTTCTTCATGGTGCACCTCCATATTCATGATAGTCTTCGTTGTACATTTCGCCGCGGTCGATGTGGTCCTGTTCGTGTCTGTAGGTCTTCAGCTGATCCTCCCGGGACAGCCGGGAGTTAATCACGATCACAGGTTCGTAGTCGGAGCCCAGGCAGACGAAACCGTTGACGCCTGCCGGCAGGTCTTTCAGGACGATCGGGGTGTTACTCATAGTCATCGCCTCCTTTGTTCCCCTTAAGGATACCGGAGGCGATGACCATTTTTTTAGTCATCGTCCCCGCGTTCCTTCGCGATCGCCTGGGTGACGCCCAGGACGGCGTTCAGGTCTGAATCGCTCAGCTTCTTCTGGATGTCGAAGAGCAGGCGGAGCTTCGGGTTCTGGTGGAGGGCTTCGATCCGCTGCTGGTCTTCATAATCCGTCAGGCCGTTCTCCGTGGTCAGGGTGGAGAAGCGGACGCCCAGCAGATCGGCCAGGCGCTGCATCGCGTCCACGCGGGGATATTTCTTTCCGGTGCACCAGTCGGAGACGGTGGCGGACGAGACGTTCAGCTCCCGGCAGATGTCCGCCTGGGTGATTCCTTTCTCTTCCATAAGATACCGAAGGTTCCTGACGAGGATCTCACGAGCATTGTCTGGCATATTCTTCTTCCTCCTTGGAACCTTAGTATAATCTAAAAAAGCGAGAAAAACAAGCAATTAGCGAAAAAATTTTCGCTTTATGCTTGACATCTCGCTTTAGGCGAGTATACTGGTAGTGGTTCCACATTCTTGGAAAGGAGGAAAACCACAATATGGACGGTAATCAACTGCCGCCGAAGATCTCCCTGGCTGCCGCCCGGGTGAACGCCGGATACCAGCAGGACGTTGCCGCAGCGAAACTTCACGTGGACACTGCGACGCTCCGGAGCTGGGAAAAAGGACGGACTGTTCCCGGGTACGACAAGTTCATGGAGATCTGCAAGCTCTACCGGTACCCTGCCGACTTTATTTTTTGCGGCAAGCACTCGCTTAAAGCGGAGAAAGGATGGGAAAGATGACGAAGGAGCAGGTGAAGGCGATCATGAGGATCGTCAGCGACAACGTGGAGGATGTCCTCGACAAATACCTGGCCTATGAGCTGATCCGGAGAATCAAGTCAGAGATCACAGCCGGTGTCGAGTGGGATCTGGTGAACAAGGAGGACTGAGCATGGGCAAACTGACGAAGGCGATCAGTGACGCGGTCAACAACCTGGGCAACGACCTGACGGGCGCCGGATGGCCGGCAGGCAAAAAGGACGGCCGGAAGTACGACACAAGCGCGACGTTCCGGGAGCTGGCGATCACCGCCGGCGACGTGGCCGGCATGGAGAGCGACCTGCGGGACTGCGTGAACGAGCTTTGCCTGAAGTGCGGACAGTACCGGCGGGAGCATGAAGGCGCCTGTGACGGCTGCCGGTGGAAGGCGGTGCGGCACAATGGCTGACCGGATCACATTCAGCGACCTGCTGCTGATGAACACGCCGGTGATCACCGCAACCCAGGCGGCCCAGGCGATGGGCATGAACCCGACACGGCTGATCGGCTACGCGAACGAAAGACCGGAGCTGATCCAGTTTCCGTTCCAGGTGAGCGGCAACCACATGAAGATCCCGCGGGTGCCTTTTCTGAAGTTCTGGGGATGCACGGACGAAGAGATCCGCAACAGGCGGCTGAACGACTGAGGAGGGATGAAGATGACGTACTACCGCGAGATCCGCACGATCACCGGGCGGAAGATCCTGACGAAGGAATCGCCGGAGGAACGGTTCAACCGGATCCTGTTCGGGATCGAGATCGTCATGACGCCCATCGTGGTGATCCTGGCGTTCGCGCTGGCCGGGGGGATGATCTGATTGACGATCACCTGCCTGCAGTGCGGGAAGAAGCGGACGGTGCTGTATCCGGAGCTGTGGACGTACAAGCGGGACGGAAAGTATTTGTGCAGTTACGGATGCATGAGGGCATGGGACAGGGAACACGACACTGAAACGACTTTTTATGAGGGGGATGTGGCCAAAGTGACAAAGGAAGAGAAACAGAAGGCGATCGATATCGCGCTGGCCGGCGGGAATCCGCTGGCGTACCTGATCAGCCTGGGAAAGAGCGACCCGCAGCAGTCCTGGTACATGATCAAGAACGAAGCGAAAAAGAAGGATCCGGCCATCGTCGACCGGCTGCCGAAGAAACTGCCGACGCTGAAGCAGAGCATCGCGGAGGCGAATGGAAAAAAGCCGGAGCAGCTGGTGCTCGAGGGCGGGAAGGACTATCAGCTGAAGGTGGACGAAGCGCAGGAACCGAAGCGGATCCTCGACGGCGTGGACTTCAGCAAGATCACGAGTCCTGTGAACTTCGGCGGGTACGAGGTGACGGCGATCACCGACAAGGCGCTGGGCGAGTTCTACTACGACCGGAAGTTCAACGTGATCGACTGGCGGACGCCGGAGGGCGAGGAAATCAGCCTGAATCCGACCGGATGGCGGAACCTTGCCAGGCAGATCCCGGAGATCCTGGGCGTGCTGGGTGTGCAGATCGGCGTGGCGGAGCAGATCGAAGCGGAGGTGAAGGCCTGATGGTTCGGATCATCCCGAACATCCCGCGGATCCGGGCGCGGTGGACGCACCGGTGCAGCGAGATCCCGGATCTGCTCGAAGTGCCCATGAGTGACGGGCGCACGGTGCGGTATTACCCGCAGATCGAACAGCCGGCGTTCGCCAGGGCGATCGAGAACGTGCGGAACATGGTGGTCGGATATGAAAAACCGGCGGATGCTGGAACATCCAACCGGCCTGCAAAGGATTGTTTTCAAGACAGTATATCACAGAAAAGGAGAAGAAACAATGGACAGCGCTGTGAAGATCGTTGAGAAGGAGATCGACAGGCTTGAAAGGGCATACAGAGATGCCCAGGACCGGTATGCATACACCGGCAGCCGGAGCACGGACAACACGATGTACAAGTATTCGGTGCTGAAGGACGCGCTGATGAAGTCGCTGGCGGATCCGTCGGAAGAAGAGAACCGGCTCCGCAGGCTGTACGACGGCCTGCATGAGCGGATCGCGGACGCGGAGCGGGAGATCAAGCGGCTCCGGGACGAGCGGGAGCTGCTGCCCGGGTACGCGGACAAACTGATGATGATACTGGAGGGGAAAATCAAATGAGTGAATATCTGGACGAGCGGAACGAAGAACCCGCGATGACTGAAGAAGAGGTGCGCTTCATGGTCGACAACGACCAGAAGGCGGAGTGGTGCATCCGCAAGATCGCGGAGGCAAAGAAGGAAATGATGGACTGGATCGAGTTCTACGTGGCGCAGACGGACAAGGTGAAGGACCGGTGCGAACGGCGGATCATGTTCTTCGAGATGAAGCTGAAGGACTATTTCAGCCAGGTGCCGCACAAGGTGACGAAGACGCAGGAGAGCTATCAGCTGCCCAGCGGGAAGCTGGTGCTGAAAGCTCAGGCTCCGGACTTTGAGCGGGACGATGAGGTTCTGCTGAAATGGGTGAAGAAGAACGAGCCGGACATGGTCAAGGTGAATGAGTCTGTTGACTGGGCAGCATTGAAAAAGGTCCTGATGGTGGATTTCCTTCCGGAGAGCAGTGACAACGACAACGAGGTTCCGTTTGTGCTGACAGGTGACGGCGAGATTGTGCCTGGTATCCGCGTGACGCTGCGGCCGGACGTGTTTAAGGTGGAGGTCAAATAATGGATTACAGCGATGTGCACATGGATCCGGAGTTCATGGCGAAGATCCCGCCATTGACTGAAGCTGAATTTCAGCAGCTGGAAGAGAACATCGTTGATGCTGGGAAAATTCTTAATCCGATTATTGTCTGGGATGGGAACGGCGCAATCGTTGACGGAAATAACAGATACAAGATTTTCCTCAAACATCCGTATGTCGGGATCAAATTCAAATATATGAAATTTGCCGACAAATGGGAGGCATTCGACTGGATGTACAAAAATCAGCTTGGCCGCCGTAATCTGACAGACGAGCAGAAGACATACATCCTTGGGAAACTGTACGAGGCGAGGAAACACGTTGAAAAGTTCAAAGGCAATCAGCACACGATTAAATCTGGTTGTGCTCAAAGTGAGCCCAAGCAGATCGGCCGCATCTCCGATCAGGTCGCCCGTGAGCAGAACGTAGGGAAGGAAACGGTCAAAAGGGCCGGGCATTATGCAAAGGGGATTGATGAGATCCGTGAGATCGATGCTGAGCTTGCAGACGAAATCCTTTCTGGCCAGAAAGACGTTCCAAAGGCTGCTATTCAATATGTTGCGAAAACGTCAGATGATCACCAAAAGGCTACCATTATCAACGCCATCAGGGATGGGAAACCAATTACCGGCAGGAAAGACACCAGGGAAGCAAAAGCGATTGTTAGAGAGCTTTCGGATGACACCGTAATGATGGAATTTACATTTAAACATCTTGTTGAGCAAATCCAGTGTAACGCTAACGGTTTCATTAATTCTCTGTCCAATTTGCTGATGGATCATAAGGAAATCAGCAATGCGAACCGCTCCGAACTGGTCACTGCCATTGATGACATTATTACAAAACGTATTGACAAAATAAAGGAGAGATTAAGCGATGGAACACAGTTATGAATTTGTAAATCTGTATCCTGAACAGATCAAGAAAGATCCAAAGTATCAGCGCGAAATTGATGTGTCCCGTATCAAGAAGATTACCAAACACTGGGATGACGACCTGGTTAACCCTCCGAAGGTCTCCCTCCGCGAAAATGGCAACTACTACGTCTTCAATGGTCAGCACACACTGGCGGCATGGAAGAAGCGTTACGGGAACCGGCCGATCCTGTGCAAAGTGTACCGTGGGCTGACGGAAACAGAAGAAAAAGATCTGTTTGTGAAGCAGGAAGGTTTCGCGAAAGCGGTTGGCCAGGTGGAAAAACTCAGGGCTGAGTACAACGCCGGCACACAGGACGTTGTTGACATGGTGAAATGTGCGACAATTGCCGGATGCATTATTGATTTTGAAACGCTTCCGAGCAATTCAAAGAACCGGATCAATGCGATCGCAGCGGCATACAACTGCTACAAGAGCGTCGGCCATGACCATTTCATTAATATTCTTGACATCCTCCGCCGCGCATTTTACGGGGATCAGCTTGCATTCCAGGACGGATTTATCAAGGGCATGGGATACCTGTTTAAAAATTACAGCGACCAGTTTTCCATCGGGAAAATGGTCGAGGCACTGTCAAGACAACCGGTTGAATGGTATCGGCAGAAAGCCAATATGTACGTTGGGCAGTCTTCAGCGTTGAAGTATGCGAAAGCGTTTTCCGAGCAGTACAACAAACGGAAGAGCCGCGGAAGGATTGAGATTGGCGAATAAAGGAGGTCGGAAAAATGGGAATACCAGTATTAATCCTGGGCTATTCGGGCTCAGGGAAGACCCGCAGCATTAAACACATGGATCCGGCGACGACCGGGGTGTTCCTGGTGGAGAAGCCCCGGCTGCCATTCCGGGAGACCTTCAAGACCGTGAAGAACGCCGGGTATCCGCAGATCATGGCCGCGCTGAAAAGCCCGACAATGAAGTCCTACGTGATCGACGACAGCCAGTACCTGCTGGTGAACGAGTTCTTCGACAAGGTGAACGTGAAGGGGTACGAAAAGTTCACGGAGATCGCGCTGAACTTCCGGAACCTGATCCACTGGGTGAATGTCGGTACGCCGGACGACGTGATCGTCTATTTCCTGCACCACATCCAGACGGACGACATCACCGGGCGGATCAAGGCGAAGACAATCGGGAAGATGCTGGACGAGAAGCTGACGGTCGAAGGGTGCTTCGACATCGTGCTGAAAACGGAGCCGAACCAGGACGGCTGGTGGTTCCGGACACACAGCACGGGGAACGATCCGGTGAAGACGCCGGAGGATATGTTTGACGACGACCTGATCCCGAACGATCTGGCGATCGTTGATAAAACCATCAGAAATTATTACGGAACGGAGGGGAAATAACATGAAGGCATTTGACGGATTCAAGAGCGAGAAGAGCAGCCAGGGGAGCTTCGGGCAGCTGCCCGCGGGGGCGTATGTCGGGAAGATCACGAGCGTGAAGATCGAAGGCGCGGAGCCGGACCAGACGCTGGCCATCGCGGTGGATGTGACGGAAGGCGAACATCAGGGATATTTCACCCAGCGGCTGAAGCACGACCAGAGCCTGGGCGGGAAGTTCGAGGTCAAATACAAGGGCGTGTACCGGCTGCGGATCCCGAACCCGGCGAACACGAGGGCGATGTATCCCGACAGCGACAAGAAGCGGTTCAACGACGCCATCTGGCGGATTGAGGCGTCGAACCCCGGGTATCACTGGGACTGGAACGAGAAGGGCCTGGTGGGCCGGCTGGTCGGCTTCAGTATGCAGGAGGACGAATACAACGGGAACGCGTTCACGCGGATCGGCCGGTTCGAGGTGGTGGACGACGTCCGCGCCGGCATTATCCCGAAGATGAAGCCCCGGAAGCCGCGCCAGGACGCCTCCGCCTCCGCCCCCGCAGAGCCGTCCGGATTCACCCAGGTGGAGACGGAGCTGCCCTTCTGATGGTGCTGCTGGAGGACACGCGGAACCAGATCGGCAAGCACCGGAACATCGAGGCGTACTGCCGGACGACCGGAATCGAGATCATCCGGCAGGCGCTGGTTGTGGGCGACTACATGATCGCCAACCGGGGCGGGATCAGTATCGACACAAAGCAGGATGTGCGGGAGCTGGCGATGGACGTGTTCCAGGAACACGAACGGTTCCGGAGTGAGTGCGAGCGGGCGCAGAAGTGCGGCATCACGCTGATCGTGCTGACAGAGGAAACCCTGCCCGGCGGGCGCCTGGAGAACTGGCGCTCGCCGATCGGCAGGGACGGCCTGCCGATGTACCGGTTCAGCCCGGTGAGGCTGAAGAAGGCCATGATCACGATGCAGGACAAGTACGGAGTGAAGTTCCGCTTCTGCGACGGCCGCAGCACAGGCAGGATCATGATGGAGTACCTGAGAGGGGAGCGGACATGATGCTGAGCAAAGAAGAGACGCAGATCTGGCGGGAAGGCTTCGATCTGCACGCGAAATACCGGGACCAGCTGGAGACGCCGGAGAAGTGGATGGCGTTTTCAGACGCCGTGCGTGACATGGTGAACGCCCACGGGAACGGCACGGTGGCCACGCGGATGGGGATGTTCCTGATGGACATGATGAACGAGATGTATAAGGACGGTCACAAACCGGAGCCGATCCAGAGCTCGTTCTTTGACGAGGAGGCGTACACATGAACCATGCGGAGGCGGCGGAGGTGATCAAGGGCTCCGTCAGCATGAAGGACGTGGCCGGGATGTTCGGGTACACGGTCGGCGGCGGCGGGTTCATGGTGTGCCCGTTCCACGGCGACCATGACGCGAGCCTGAAGATATACGACACAAAGGGCGGCCACAGCGGATGGCACTGTTTCGGCTGCGGCAGGGGCGGCAGCGTGATCGACTTCGTGATGGAGAACGATGGCTGCAACTTCCAGCGGGCCGTGCGGGTGATCAATGACGGCATGGGGCTGGGCCTGCTGACGGTGGACAATATGTTCCGGCAGAACGCATACCGGAGCGCCCAGCGGGATTACGACCGGATCCGGGAGGCGATGGACGCGATCACCGACGCGCTGGAGAAATATATTGACGACGAGCAGTGTTTCCTGACGAAGTGGCTGATGTATATCGAGGACAAGGAAGTCCGGGAGCGCACGGCGGACGAATGGGTGCGGCGGGAGCTGATCCTGGAGGAAATGCAGTACAACGACTATCTGTCTGAAAAAGTGGAAGAGATGCGGAGGGAGGTGAGTGAATGGCGGAGCAGGGCCCGGAGCGGAAAAAGCCCATGACGGACTTCCTGATGCGGGCACGGGAGGAAGGGACGAAGATCGCGCCGACGATCAGCAAGTTCCAGACCGTGCTGGAGGAAAACTATTCCGATTCGATCCGGCTGAACGAGATGACCGGCAAGGTGGAGTTCATGAGCGGCGCGGACGACGCCTGGCACGAATGGGGCGACGCGAACGAGAGTATGCTGCGGGGGTGGTTCCAGGACTCCGTCGGGATGTACAACAAGAATATGCTGGACGACGCGATGAAGATCTTCTTCGAGGGGCAGCGGACGAACCCGCTGATTACGAAGCTGAACAGCCTGCAGTGGGACGGAAAGAAACGGATCCGGAACTTCCTGCACGCGGTGTTCAAGGTGCCGGCCACGAAGTACCACTCAGAGGTGGGCCGGCTGATCTTCGCCGGCGGCGTATGGCGGGCGTTCCAGCCCGGGTGCAAGTTTGACGACATGGTGGTGCTGACGGGCCGCCAGGGAACCGGCAAGAGTACGGTGACGCGGTACCTGAACATGGACGACTGCTACCACAGGGAGCTGAAGGTGATCACCGGCAAGGAAGGCATCGAGGCGCTGCGGGGCGCGTGGATCGTGGAGATGACGGAGCTGATGGCGATGACACGGGTGAAGGAGACGGAGGCCGTGAAGGCCTACATCACCACCCAGACGGACAGCTACCGGCCGCCCTACGGGAAGAACGTGATGACGATTCCGCGGCGGTGCATTTTCATCGGCACGACGAACAACCCGCAGTTTCTGACGGACCGGACGGGGAACCGGCGGTTTTATCCCGTAAACGTGAAGAGCGACGGCGAGGATATCCAGGCGCACGAGGCGGAGGTCCGCGCATACATCGAGCAGTGCTGGGCGGAGGCGGTGGCCATGTACCGGAAGGGCGAGATGCAGCCGTACTCGCTGCCGGAAGTGCGCGGGGAGATCCTGAAGGCCCAGGAAGCGGCAATGGAGGACGACTGGCGGATCGGCGCCATCGAGAAGTACCTGGAGCGGGAGAAGTTCGACCCGGGCAGCACGGTCAGCGTCGTGGAGTTATGGCACCGGGCGCTGAACGAGCCGGAGGACAGCAAACCCGACCGGAAGGATTCGATCGAGATCGGCCAGATCATGCTCCAGTTCGAGGACTGGGAGAAGGGAGAGAAGGCTGTTCGGACGTACTGGGGGCCGCAAAAGGTCTTCGTGAAGGTCGGGAAACGGCCGTTTTGATGTCTTGGTTACACTTGGTTACGCTTGGTTACACTTTTTGGTTACAGCCTTCAGCCGTTGATTTTACTGGGTTTTGGTTGTAACTGTAACCAGAGTAACTAAGATATCAATAGAAAAATAAATAAATAAATATATTTATATAGGACTTTTGGTTTCATAGTTACAAAGTTACGGAAAAGGAGAGGAGAAAATGTTCAATATGAAGCAGCCCGGCGCCGCGTTCGTCGAGTTCCACGGCGCGACGATGGACTTCGAGGACGGCAAACTGATCGACATTGTTGAGCGGGAGCCGATCGTGATCAACGTGAGCCGGATCGACGGGTACTACGACCACACGATCCTGGTGGCCGGCCGGAAGGTGCGGGTGATGGAGACGAAGGAGGATATCACCCGGAAGCTGAAGGGGTGGTGATAGGATGAGCCAGGAGCGGGAGAAGATTTGCAGCACGTGTAAACATCTGCCATCCATCCATCATCTGGAATATCCGTCATGTGAGCAGCCATGCTTTCCGATTACGGATCAGGAATGGAAAGATCTGGGTGTTACACGGGACGACGTTCCGACGGTTGAATCAGTCAGAAAACTGATGGAAATGTCCATCCAGCCGTATTGCCTTCGGCTGATGCTGAAAGAGCATCCAGTCGAGTGGTGGACGTTCCATTTGTCAGGAGGTGCAAACGGACACCTATGAGACCAGTATTATTTATGACCGGCCTGGGCAATGACCTGCGGCGGGCGGAGAATCTCGCTGCGCTGTACGACGCATACCCGGGGCCGAAGAATTTCATCAGTATGTATGCGCAGAACGCCGTGAACGAGGCCATGAGCGGACGCTACGGTACGACGGTGATCGACATCTTCCCGACGTTCCCGACGGGGAACACGATCATGATCTGGCACGCGATCCAGGGCGGGAAGCTGATCGGATTCGGACAGAAGGGCACGTACATGAAGCCGGAAATGACGAATTACATCCAGTGGATCGTGGCCGCCGGCCGCGGAGGCGTGGAGATGTTCCACCAGTGCACCGGCGTGCCGGAACACCGGATCCTGAACCTTGGGATGCCGCGGACAGACCGGTACATCGGCAGGAAGAAGGGCGACGGGCTGACGAGGCTGGCGAAGAAGCGGGCGTACCTGTACGTGCCGACATTCAGAAATGTTAAGACGGATCCGGGGTATCCGTGGATCGACTGGGACTATCTGGACGAGGTGCTGACGGATGACGAGATCCTTGCTGTGAAGCCTCACCCGTACGGACAGCAGTGGGTGCTGGATAAGTATAAGCACATCATGGCGGTCCCGCGGATGGAACCCAGTGTGAACTGGCTGATCGACTGTGACGTGGTGATCACCGACTATTCGTCGATCATGTTTGACGGGTACCTGCTGGGCAAGCCGTGCGTCCTGTTCGAGAAGGACCGCGGGTACACTGAGACACGGGGAATGTACATGAAGTATCCCGGGGAGTATTGCTCACGGTATGCGACCAACGAGCAGGCACTGGTGAAGCTGATCCGATCCGCAGCGGAGCATGGGATGGAGCAGGTGGATCGCGAATGCGTGAACTATGTGGCGGATGCCTGCGACGGCCACAGCTGTGAACGGATCATCAACCTGATAGAGAAGGTGAACGGATGAAGAAAATCGCGTGCTATCTAATGACCAGGAACATATATAAGGACGTGCTGCCGTCGCTGAAGAGCCTGCTGAAGAACGGCAACGTCGACCGGGTGTATCTGCTGATCGAGGATGACGATATCGGCTTCGATCTGCCGGCCAGGGTGATTACCGTGAACATCAGCAAGTGGAAAGGGCAGCTGCGGCCGGACGGGCCGAACATGGGCTGCCGGTGGTCGTACATGGTCATGCTGAAGGTGATCATCTGCAAGATGTTCCCGAAACTGCACCGGATCCTGACGATTGACGTGGACACGATCGTCCGCGGTGACCTGAGTCCGCTGTGGGATATCCCGATCGGGGATTACTACTTTGCCGGAGCCAGGGAACCGTACTGGACGAAGAAGCTCTGCCGGGACTACGTGAACGCCGGCGTGCTGATGTGGAACATGGACAAGATGCGGGATGGGACGGCGGATTATGTGCTGGCGGTGCTGAATTACCGGCACTTCGGTCTGGTGGAACAGGACGCGCTGAACGAGATCTGCGCGGGCAAGTTCAGGATCTTCGATGCGGCGTACAATGCCGGCGACTGGACGGAGCCGCCGAAGATCGAGATCAGGATCCGACACTACATGGCGTCGAAGGGGATGTGGAAGGTAGAGCCGGAGGTCGAGATGTACGGCCGGATGCCGTGGGAGGAGGTGCTTGGATGAAGTGTATAAACTGCGGCAGGACCGGCAGGGTGTACATGGACAGGCTCATGACCAACGGAAACGTGTACCGGCGCCGGCGGTGCCCGGAGTGCAAGAAAGCCTGGACGACCATCGAGATCCGGCGGGACGATCTGGCGAAGATCTTCACGGAGATCGCCGGCGCGGCTCAGGAACTGAGGGACAGTATTAAAGGAGCATAAGGAGAGTATTGGAAAGCAAGCATAAGAGGTGAGTTAGTTATGACAGATTTCCTTAAATTCGTGGACGATTTACGGCATAGGTTTCCTATTCATGTTGAGATTTATTATTCAAAAATCATGGATTGGTGCATAACCATCACAAAAAAAGGATGTGCTTCTGATTATCCGAAGTCAATGCACGATGGTGATGATGCCATTCTGGTACAGGAACAAAGTAGTGATATGGAATTGGTGTTTGCACAAGCACACGTTCACTTAAAAGAATGGTTGCTTGAGCATGACGGTGGTTATTGAAATTAGTTATGAGAAACTTCGCAATATAAGCGTATTGGAACCTTAGAAAGGAGGACGATAAGATGGTGAACCTTTACCGGATGCGTCAGCTGATGCGGCAAGTCCCGCGGAAGCTGTGGCAGATCGAGCAGGAGAAGGCGAAGGCCACGAAGATCACGACCGTGCTGACGGGAATGCCTCGCGGCGGATCCGGGAAGAACCAGGTGGAAGACGGCGCGATTAAACTGGTGGAACTGAAGGAAGCTTATGCGGAAGTATCCACCGAACTGCACTACATGCAGGTGGAGCTGATCCCGCTGATCGACACGCTGGATGATGCCAGACTCAGCGCGACGATGCGGCTCAGGTACATCAACGGCTACAGCCAGGACGAGATCGCCGACGCGATCTACGTGGCCACGCGGACGGTCCGGAGGTATCTGATGTTGGCGGAACGGGAACTTTGTAAACGATATCCGGATAAAGTTCAGGCAGACAGTGTTCCGCTGTAATCTGTCCTTTACTGTCCTAAAAGTATGTGATAATGTGATATCGTGCAATAGAGCACCCGGATGGACATGACCGGGTGCTTTTTGTGTGCCAGTCTGCGGGGGCTGCCGGTCTTTTCTCCTTCCGGTCAGCGGGTCGCACTTATGATACGGCGAGGCGGGTCCAGAGTGCATTCCGATCCAGATATCGAAAGATTCTACACAACGCAGGCGTGGCGGAAGTGCCGGGCCAGCTTCCTGAAGGAGAAACACGGCCTATGCGAGATTTGCCTGGCGAAAGGGTTGATCGTTCCGGCTGTACACGTACATCACCGGGAACACATCACGCCGACCAACCTGAGTAACCCGGCGATCACGCTGAACCATGCGAACCTGATGGCGCTCTGTGAGGAATGCCACCGGGCGCAGCATACGACGAAGCGCTGGCGGTGTGATCCGGATGGGCATGTCCGCCTGTAGGCCCCCCTGGTCGATCGAAAAATTTTTTCCGGGCGCAGG
>Ga0265298_10001394_pt1 | contig 35837 bp, 21 predicted proteins | sample AusTroGonzalo_MG_3_FD_193486 | JGI IMG/M metagenome (GOLD analysis project Ga0265298, IMG submission 193486) | Bovine rumen microbial communities from tropical cattle in Woodstock, Queensland, Australia - Gonzalo_01 | ecosystem: Host-associated > Mammals > Digestive system > Stomach > Rumen ...
ACCGGGCTGAACCCGGTGATTTCCATCGAGCAGAAGACCGTCAACAAGAATCCCCGCTCTACGGTGGGCACCATCACCGAAATCTACGATTTCCTCCGTCTGCTGTATGCGCGAGTGGCGGATGCCTATTCGTACAATACTGGCGAAAAGATGGTGCGCTATTCCGAAAAGGAGCTGATAGAGCTGATTCTGCAACGCTACAACGGAAAGGACATCACCCTGATGGCTCCTTTGGTAAAGGGGCGCAAGGGTCACTATAAAGAGTTGTTTGAAACCGTGCGCAAACAGGGCTATGTGAAGTGCCGCATCGACGGGGTGATTCAGAGTGTGGAGTTCAACATGCAGCTCAACCGGTATCAGATTCATGATATCGACTTGGTCATCGACCATCTGGTGGTGAAGGAGAGTTCGCGTCAGCGTTTGGTCAACAGTCTGCGTCAGGCACTCAAGCACGGCAAAGGGGTGATTTCAGTTTTGAACAACGACAACGGTGAGAGCTTCAACTACAGCAAATTCCTGATGTGTCCCACTACCGGAATCTCTTATCCTGAGCCCGAACCCAACACCTTCTCTTTCAACTCGCCCTATGGGGCCTGTCCCAAGTGCAACGGACTGGGCTATATTACCGAGCTGGAGATGTCGCGCATCATTCCCGACCCCTCCATGTCTATCAAAGCTGGGGGTATCGCTCCCATCGGTCCGTATAAGAACACGGCCGTCTTCAAGCAGTTGGAGGCGCTGGCCGAGAAGTACGAGTTTTCGCTGTCCGACCCTATCTCTTCCATTTCCGAGCAGGTGATGGACAAGATACTCTACGGCATGAGCGACCCGCTGTATGTCAAGAGGGATATCTCGGGCTTGTCGCCTCAGAAGGTGCATTTCGAGGGGGTGGTGAGTTTCCTGCGCAATATCGACTATGAAAGCGCTCCCGCCTCTATCCGCAAGTGGGTCAACCAGTTTATTGGCGAGAAGGAGTGTCCCGAGTGTCACGGAACCCGCTTGAAGAAAGAAGCCAGTTATTTCAAGATAGGAGACAAAAGCATCAGCGACCTGGCCCGTATGGATATTGACGAGCTGGCAGGCTGGATTGAGCAGTGCCCTTCGCTGTTGGATGAAAGAAAGAACACGATTGCCTACGAGTTGCTTCGCGAAATCCGCTTGCGACTGAAGTTCCTCTGCGATGTGGGCATCTCTTACCTGTCGCTTAACCGTTCTTCACAAAGCCTATCAGGCGGTGAGGCCCAGCGTATCCGTCTGGCTACCCAAATCAGCTCGCAGTTGGTGAATGTGCTGTATATTTTGGATGAGCCGAGCATAGGCTTGCACCAGCGCGACAACCACCGACTGATTTCCTCGCTGAAGCAGCTACGCGATATGGGCAACACGGTGATTGTGGTGGAACACGACCGCGATATGATGGAGGCGGCCGACTATATTGTGGATATAGGTCCATACGCCGGTGAGCACGGAGGCCAGCTGATGGTGGCGGGCAATTATGAGGAGGTGCTGAAAGCCGACTCGCTGACTGCCGACTATCTGAACGGCAAAAAGAGTATCCGGATGCCCGACAAGCGTCGCAAAGGAGATGGAAAGAAACTCACCATTGTGGGGGCTACGGGCAACAACTTGAAGAATGTGACGGTCGATTTCCCGCTCTCCACGCTGATTTGCGTCACGGGTGTGTCGGGTAGCGGCAAGTCTTCCCTGATTACCGATACTTTATACCCCATCCTCAATAGGCATTTCTATCGTTCCGAGAAGAAACCGCTGGCCTACAAGGAAGTGTTGGGCTTGGAGCATATCGACAAGGTGATAGAAATCAACCAGCAACCCATTGGACGTACCCCGCGTTCCAATCCTGCTACATACGTAGGGGTGTTCGACGATATACGCAATCTCTATGCCAACCTGCAGGAGTCGAAAATCCGGGGTTACAAGAGCGGCCGTTTCTCCTTCAACGTGTCGGGAGGCCGTTGTGAGGAGTGCAAGGGTGCCGGCATGAAGGTGATAGAGATGAACTTCCTGCCCGATATCTATGTAAAGTGTGATGCGTGTAACGGAAAGCGTTACAATGCGGAAACGCTGGAGGTACGCTATCGGGGCAAATCTATCAGCGATGTGCTGGAGATGGATATTGAGCAGGCCTTGGAGTTCTTTGATAAGATTCCCGCTATTGTTCAGAAAATCAAAACGCTGAATGATGTGGGCTTGGGTTATCTGCGTCTGGGACAGTCATCCACCACACTTTCCGGTGGGGAAGCCCAGCGAGTGAAACTGGCGGCCGAGCTGTCGAAGAAAGATACCGGCAGAACCCTTTATATCCTTGATGAGCCCACCACAGGCTTGCATTTTCAGGATATCTCCATCCTGATGGATGTGCTCAACAAGCTGGTGGACAAGGGCAATACGGTAGTGGTGATTGAGCATAATATGGATGTCATCAAAATGGCGGATTATATTATCGACCTTGGTCCCGAAGGCGGACGAGAAGGTGGCAAAATAGTGGCCAAAGGCACTCCCGAGCAAATCATGGAGAAAGGCGAGGGCAGTACCGCCCATTACTTGAAGGAATACATTGCAAATACAAAAAGCTAAGAACTAAGAACTAAAAACTAAGGAAACAATGATTCTTAGCTCTTAACTCTTAGTTCTTAATTATAACAATAACAATAAACATACCAACTATGAAACCCATCCAGATGGTTGACTTGAAAAGTCAGTATCATAAAATCAAAGACGAAATCGACAGCCGTGTGCTTAATGTCATCGAATCGTCAGCCTATATCAACGGTCCCGAGGTAAAGGGCTTCCAGCAGCATTTGGAAGAATACCTGCATGTGAAGCATGTGATTCCTTGTGGCAACGGCACTGACGCCCTGTTGGTGGCCATGATGGCGCTTGGACTGAAACCCGGTGATGAGGTCATCTCCACCCCCTTTACTTTTATCGCCACCGTTGAGGTGATTGGTCTTTTGGGACTGACCCCTGTCTTTGTGGATGTGGAGGAAGGAACTTTCAATATGGATGTCAGCCAGCTGGAAGCCGCCATTACCCCCAAAACCAAAGCCATTGTGCCCGTTCATCTTTTCGGACAGTGCTGCAATATGCAAGAGATTCTGCGTATTGCCAACAAGCATGGAGTGGCGGTGATTGAGGACAACTGCCAGGCTATCGGGGCTGAGGTGATGATTGACAACTATCCCCTGCAGAAGAGCGGTACGCTGGGCACCATTGGTTGCACCTCTTTCTTCCCTTCCAAAAACTTGGGATGCTATGGTGACGGTGGTGCTTTGTTTACCAACGATGATGCGCTGGATGAGAAAATCCGCGGTATCGTCAACCACGGTATGTTCACCCGCTATTATCACGATATGATAGGCGTCAACTCACGTCTCGATTCTATTCAGGCTGCCATTTTGGATGTGAAACTGAAACACCTCGATGAGTACATTGCCGCCCGTCAGCAGGCTGCCCTGTATTACAACAAGGCTTTCGAGGGTCATCCCAATATTGTGACTCCCGTGACCGCTAGCTATACTACCCATGTGTATCACCAATATACACTGAAGTTGAAGAATGTGGACCGTTACCGCCTGATTGAGCACATGAAAGAGTTGGGCGTGCCCGTGATGATTTATTATCCTGTGGCGCTGCACTTGCAGAAAGCCTTTGCCCACCTGAACTACCACAAGGGCGACTTCCCTGTAACCGAGGCGCTGTGCGACTGTGTAGTGTCACTGCCTATCCATACCGAGTTGGATGAGGAGCAGTTGCAGTATATCACCTCCAATTTCCTGAAATCTGTAGAACTCTACCGCTAATGAATGCCACAAAGCCCTATGCGTTAGTCACCGGTGCCAGCTCGGGTATCGGTTACCAGTATGCCCGTTTGTTGGCGGAGAGAGGCTACAACCTGATTATTGTCAGCAACGAGCAGGCTATTGAAGAGAAAAAACAACTGTTGGAGCAGGCTTATCCGGTGGAGGTGCTGGCCTTGGTGCGCAATCTGGGTACTCAGGAGGCGGCTAAGGAGTTGTACGACTGGTGTAAAGAGCGGCAGTTGGAGGTGGAAGTGCTCATCAACAATGCAGGCGTGTATCATGACCGAGATTTTCTGGACGATAGCGCCGCCTTCAACGAGATGATTATCAACCTGCATGCCCTCACCCCCGCCATGCTCATCTACTATTTTGCGCCCGATATGGTAGAGCGCCATAAGGGCTATATCCTGAATATGAGTTCGGTGACCTCCGAGATAGCGGTGCAGCGACTGGCCACCTATAGTTCCACCAAAGCCTTTTTGAAGAATTTCAACAGGTCGGTGCATATCGAGCTGTATCACAAAGGGGTGTATGTCACTGCCGTCCGTCCTGGAGCGGTGGATACGGGACTGTACAGTATCAGCAAAACGGCAACCAAAATCGGTATGATTGTGGGCTACATCACCACTCCCGAGAAGTTGGCCCGCAGGGGTTTGCGCGCCATGTTCAACAAGCGGGCTCAAGTCACCCCGGGTTTCTTGAATCATGTATTGATATTCTTAGTGTCTCTCTTGCCCACCTGCCTGCTGCGCCTCATTCGCCGGTGGCATATCTTCTAGAGTGGGCTGAATCTTGAGAGTCAAGAGGAAATAGAAAGTGCTGATGGAGAAACTGTTTGAATGTAAATATGATGAAGATCTTCGTGAGATTCGAATTATAGAATCCTCATTCTATGTGGTCTTATGTGCCGTCGCTTTTGTGGTGGAAATAGTGAAGCATAAGCCTTGGTGGTTTGCGCTTGCGATTGGAATTCTCTTTCTATGGAGTGCGATTGTTCTCAGGAACAGGCTTTTTGGCGGGATTGTTGTTGGTGTGGAGGATGACAATTTGGTGATTCACCGTAAATATTGGCCTCACCATAAAGACAAGAGGATTCCTTTGAATGATATTGCTGGAGTTGTTGTCCAGAACCCTCGTGAAGCGGAAAACTATATTGACTATGATGGTCCATTGTACGATGTGCAGATACTGACCAAATCTGGTGCCATCTATAGTCTCGAAGACCAACTTACCCCTAAACAGCTGAGGATACTCCAGGATTTTGTGGAGGAACTTCTATGCAAATTGAAATAAGGTAAAACAAAGACCGTGATATGAGTATGAACAAGCAACGCGTAATAGGTATAGGAGAAACTGTTTTGGACATTTTGTTCAAGGATGATCAGCCTCAGAAGGCTGTGCCAGGAGGCTCGACGTTCAATAGCATCGTCTCGCTCGGAAGGGCGGGGGTGGAGTGCGCCATGGTGACGGAAGTAGGTGGCGACCACATCGGAGACATCATTTGTCGCTACTTGCAGGATAATGGCGTTTCATCTGAATATGTCTGCCGCCACTCAAATGTCAAGTCGCACATCTCGCTGGCGTTCCTCGATGAACATAACGATGCACAATACATTTTCTATAAGGACCATGCGTCTGTCTCACTTGACGGCAAACTGCCTGAGATGACCAAGGACGATGTGGTGCTTTTCGGCTCCTTCTTCGCTATCAACCCCGTGATACGACCTGTGGTGGGAGGCCTGTTGCGCAGCGCTCGCGAGGCGGGAGCCTGGCTCTATTACGATGTCAACTTCCGCAAGAACCATATTGCCGACCTGCCGCAGGTGATGTCTAACATTGAAGAGAATATGCGTCTGGCCAATATGGTGCGCGGTTCGATGGAGGATTTCGACTATTTGTATGGCCTGCAAGAGGGTGATGCCATCTACGAAAAGGTGAGTGGCTCTTGCTCCACCTTGATACTGACTGATGGCGCCCGCTCGATACGGGTCTATACGCCTAAGGGTTGTGAGACCTACCTGGTACAGCCGATAGAGACGGTCAGCACCGTGGGTGCCGGTGACAACTTCAACGCCGGCTACATTTATGCGAAGATGCAGGGTGTTGACGACCAAGCCTTGCGTATCGGGATGGCGCAACGCTGGAGTCAGGATGTCTGCCGACAGTTGGGCAACAACATCAGTGATGAGTTGGTGGAAATATTAAAAAGGGAACGGAATTTTTAATCCTCCGTCTTGATATCGAACTCCACATGTCTTAATAAGCCTGAGCCGGCTATGAAGCCTCGTGGCTCTGCACTGCCGGAAAAGAAGATTTGGCCTGAGCCGGCAATCTCATAATCCAACATCTGGATGATATTGCCCATGCGGATAGAACCCGAGCCTGCTACTTTGGCTTTGGCCTGAAGGGCTTCGCCCGATGCTTTGATATCGCCCGAACCTGCTACCTTGAGGTCTAACTCCATATAGGCGCCCGTCAGATTTGCAGTACCGCTGCCCGAAATGGAAACACTGGTCTTAGGAGCGTTTACCTGTGACAGGCGGACTGAGCCTGATCCATTGATGTCTATGTCAAGATCGCTCACCTTTACCATTTTCCGGGAGACAAACTGTCCGGAACCGGTGATATCGACATCCAATTTCAAATCCAAAAAGTCTTCGGTTAAGCAAAATGTGCCAATCCCTACCACTTTCACATCCTCGAGTCTGGGGGCAGTTATGTTGATGACAAATTGGGTGGGTTCGAGGTCTTCATATTTATATAGCGGCAGGTTTACCTCTTTCTCGCCAAAGTTGAAAGACAACAAGGGTTTTCCATCCTTTGAGGGAAGTTGACGGATGAATAGGTCGTCGCCTACCACTTTGAAGCTGATATGGGACAACAGGTTCTCGTCGATGGTGATGCTGCAACTGAAGGTATCACTATGGGAGAAATTAACCGTAGCGGGAACAGTCAGTGTAATTTCATCAAAACCAGTAACCGACACCTTTTGGGTTACAAGGTTACCATTGCCTTTGATACCCTTTGCGTTCAGCGTTCCGCCAATCAGCAGAACCAAGACTAATAATACTGAGAACTTTTTCATCGTCGTTAGATAGTTTGGTTTATATTTTTTTGGCTTGCAAAGATACGTATTATTTCTTTGCGGGTGGATGGCATACTTTAAAAACAAAAAAGCACTTGCTTTACAAGTGCTTTCTTCTGGCGCTCCCTCTAGGACTTGAACCTAGGACCCTCTGATTAACAGTCAGATGCTCTAACCGACTGAGCTAAGGAAGCAGGTGTCTTTTACGTCTCCGTTTTTGACGCTGCAAAAATACTATTTTTTTTCTTTGATTCGACAAATTTTTTTCTTTTTTCTTTTTTTCGTAATTTTGCAGCCGATTTCCCTATGAAATCAGATACAAATTACTGGATATAAATAGAATATAAAAAGAGGATAAAATCATAAAATCAATACTATCATGGCAATCACAGGAAAGGATATTTTTGAAGAGCTACGAAATTTCGTATTTATCACTCTCGGTTTGGCAATTTTCGCTTTCGGGTGGACCGCATTTTTGATCCCTCACGAGCTGACTGGCGGTGGGGTGAGCGGTATAGGTGCTATACTGTATTTTGCGCTTAAAATACCCGTGGGTATCACCACTTTGGTGCTGAACCTGATATTGGTGGCCTGTGCCTGGAAGGTGTTGGGCAGGAAGTTCTGCATCAACACCATTATCTGTTCGGTCATTCTTTCCTTATTTATGAATATTGGTCAAGCTATTTTTACTGAGCCGTTGGTGAACGACAAGTTTATGTGTACGCTGATAGGCGCTACGGTGTCGGCCTTCGGTGTGGGTATGGCCATCAATTGGGGCGGTAATACAGGCGGCACTGACATCATTGCGCTGATGGTAGGCAAGTATCGCAACATCTCATACGGCCGTGTGTCGCTCTATTCCAATCTGGTGATTGTGGGTTCTTCTTATTTTATTACCCATTCGCTGGAGAAACTGGTTTATAGTATGGTGGTGATGTTTGTCTATATTGTGGTGTCGGATGTGGTGATTGACGGTTACAAGCAGAGCTATCAGATTATGGTATTCTCGAAAAAGAACAGAGAGATAGCCGAGAGAATCAACAATGAACTCCAACGAGGAGCTACTTTTATCAAGGCTTCCGGCTCATACAGCAAGGAAGAAAGCGAGATATTGCTGATTATTGCCCATCGTACCGATAAAGTAATTATCACGCGTATTATCAAGGAGATTGACGACACTTCGTTTATCAGTATTTCGAAGACCTACGGAGTTTTCGGTAAGAATTTTGACCAGCTGAAGATATGATGCAGCTTGGATTAGAAATCCAATCCTATTGAGAAGGTGAACATGCCTTTGGGCTTATATATTTTGTAATCCTCTACTCCCCAAGCATAGTCGAAGCGCAGGAAATAGCCGAATACGTTGACGCGCAAACCCAAACCGAAGCCTCCTACCCAGGGGTCAACCTGGCGGTTGATGCGGGCGGTGATGGGGCCGTTGATGACGTAGCGGGTGTAGAGGCAGTTGTCGTCAGAGTAGGGGGTGATGCCCGTCCAAGCGGTGCCGATGTCACCAAATAAGAGCAACTGCATCGAGTTGAAGAAGTTGAGTCGCACCTTATGTCCGGCAATAAGCTGGACGAAGGGGATGCGTAGTTCGGTGTTGAACACGATGAAGGAGGTACCGTTGCGGATATTCTGCTCGAAACCATGCATGTTGGTGGCCAGTGTCTGGTAGGCATAGTCCTTGCTGAGGTCCACCCAGATGTCGCTGTTGAACTTGGCTCCTATCCAGTTGTCCACCCCACCCATGTAGTACACCAAGCGGGCTTTGCCGAAGTTGGTGCTGGCCGCCAGACGCAGGGCCCAGGTCATGTTTTTGTATATTTTTACCGACTTGCGGATGTCGAAACCGATGACAAAGAGGTTTTTGGTCTCTTTCTCCACCCGTTGCTGATATTCTGCAAAAATCTTGATTTTGCTGCCCTTCCACAGATTGGTGAAGAGCTCTTTCGATGAGTCGAAAATATATTCTACCTTGGCTCCCGCCCATACGTGCCATTCGTTGGGAGTGCTGAGGGCGATATCGTTGGTGCCTCCCAATATGTTGGTCTCTACCCTGCCAGTGAGGGTAAAGCGCAGGCTGTTGAACTTGTCGAAAGGGATTTTAATGATGTAGAAGAGGCTGTTGTTTTTTTGGCGGTAAACATAGTACCACTGGGTGGATTGGATAGACTGGCGGTAGAAGACAATCTGGTGGTCCACCCGTCGCGAGAGGTTCTCGTAGCTGAGCATGAACTCGTTGCTCTGAAAATCCAAACCGAGTCGGAATCCTCCGGTGATGCGGTGGTTCTCGAACAGGTCGTGAATACCCACCATAAACAGTGCGTTGAGTCCAGTGTTGAGGTAGATGGGGTTGATGCCGCTGGTGAACTGTTGGTAGGTGGTGTTCAGGAAACCATAGTCGGCTTGGGTCACCACCTTGTTGAGGGTGTATTGGGTGAGATAGCTTTTGCCTACGGGCTGTACGTACTCAAAACCCTTGGTGAGGATGTCGCCTTGCACCCCTTTTTTCAGTTGGGCAGGATCTGCATTCGACAGGGTGTCTGCCGCCAAGATATGTTTCTTTGCCAAATCGCTTTTCCGGAACTGATAAAAACCGTGTTTGACCTCTTGCTTTGGTTTAGGTTCGGGTTGTTTGGCGGCCAGGCTGTCTTTGTGCTGACGCTCTTTCTGTATTTGCTGCAAAGTAGCCGAAGCCCTCAGTTCTTTCTGACGTAGCGGACTTTCCAGGGGGGTGAGGTATATTCTTTTGACTTTATCGTACAGGATAATGCTGCCGCAGAATTGTGACTCGGGATTATAGGCCTGCTCGAAGATGCTGTAATAGTTGTCGGTGAGATGTTCCAGTCGTGCAAAATAGCCGTAGTGGACGATGGTGTCGATTTTGCTGATGCTACTGTCCAGTCGAGCCAGTTGGCGGTTGTAGATGCCGTTCTCATCGCTCAGGAAGAGAATCTCGTTGGGACTGACCGCTTGGGCCTGTATTTCGTTGCTGTGGTCGGTATGGGTAATCTGCAACAGTTTCGGGTCTTTGCGGTCATAATGATAGAGAAAGATGTCATATCCGTCGCGAGGTCGGGCTTGGTAGAAGGCATCTTTGATTTTGATGGAATCCACAGGACGGTTGGAGGAGAAAACAATCTGCTTCTTGTTGAGAAAGATGGGAGCATAGTCGTCATAGAAGTCGTTGGTGAGATTCTGGAACGACTTGGCTAGAAAACTGAAAAGGAAGATGTCTGACTGGCCATTCTTAAAGCCTGAGAACAGTAGGAACTTGCCGTCGGGGTCAAATGAGAAGTCGGTGATTTTCTCCACATCCACCAGTATGCGTTTCCCTTTCTTTTTCTTATTGATATCGTAGGGATAGTAATAGCATCGGCCTTTGTCTTCCATCGTAAATGACAGGATGTCTCCGCTGGGGTGGAATCCCAAAGAAGGATAGCTCAGGTCGGGATTGTCTTCCGTCTTCTTGTATTTTCTGAAGATGACTTTGGGCTTTTTATACTGAGGGGTCTTGAGCCATATTTTTACCTGTCCCGCTTCATTGGTGGCGTAGGCAATGCTTTCTCCGTCAGGCGAGAAACAGAGCTGGTTGTAATCCCTTTGTTTCTTGGGGTGAGCCAAATAGCCCTTATCGCTGGGCATCGTACGCTGGTTGTCTTTGGCGTATAATATATAGTAGTAACGGTACCAGTCGGCCAGCAGTTGTCGGTACTCCAGTCCCGTGACGAGAAAGAAGCCCCGTTCGTAGCTTCTGGATGAGTTGGTGATATGCAGAATATTGGCAATGGCTTTCTCACCGTACTGCTCGACAATGAATTTCCAGAAAGAATGGCCAGCGTATGTGGCATCTACCGGTGACAACTCGTCGAAATCGGCGTAGCGCTGGGTGAGGATACCGTCTTTGACGTGGGCGTCGATATCGCTGTCCCAGTTGCGACCATAATATGAGGAAAGACCGCTATAGTACCAGTTGGGCATAGAGCCGACATAGCTCGATTTCATGTTGGAGGCGGTGGAGGAGCCTTCCACCAGCAAGTGGGCATAGATGTTCATGATGCCGGCACGTATCATTTTGTCGAAATGCTCGTGGTTGCCGTCAAAATACAAATATACCTTGGTGCCATAGATATTGGTGACACCACCCTGGTTGTAGAAATCCTCGTCGTCGTAAGCAAAATTAGACTCTCTGAAATCCGCCTGTGTGTTGTAAACGATAAATTGGATTTTCTTGGTGGAGGTGAAATTGAGTTGTTTTTCTATTTCCTCAATGATTTTTGGTGCCTTGTAAAGGGTATATTCGGCCAGACTTTTGCCGGTAGGATAGTAATAAACGTCAAGTTGGGTAGTGCGGAAATACTGCCAGTTGAACTTCTGATGTTGCACACGGTTCTTGCCGAAACTGAGTCGTGAACCATTGTAAAATTGGGCATGAAGAGGCATCGCTATGGCTAATAGCAACAAAAAAATGAGAAGATGCCCAAGGTGTTTCATACTGCCTAATTTTAAGTCTGCAAAGATACAATTTTTCCATGTAAATTTTTTGTATCTTTGCCATCTTTATTATGAGAAACATGGATATTCTGAAAGTTGACGATTTTTCATTGGAATTGCGGCGTGATGAGGAGTGGAAACAAATCCTACATCATGTGTCTTTTTCTTTGAAGAAAGGCGAAACCGTGGGGATTGTCGGTGAGTCGGGTTCGGGAAAATCGGTGACAGCTCTTTCGGTTATGCGACTATTGAATCCCAACATGTCGAAGTTTACTTCCGGAAACATTTTCTTTCAGGATAACGACCACGAGCTAAACCTTCTCACTGCCACTGAACAGGAAATGAGAAGCATTCGTGGAGCCAGGATAGCCATGATTTTTCAGGAACCCATGACCTCCCTCAATCCGGTAATCAAATGTGGGGAACAGGTAACGGAAGCAATATTGCTGCACCAAACTATTACTAAAAAGGAAGCATACGACAAGGTGATTGAGCTGTTTAAGGAGGTGATGCTTCCCCGTCCGGAGAAAATCTTTGACTCATATCCCCACGAATTGTCGGGGGGACAGAAGCAGAGGGTGATGATAGCGATGGCAATGAGTTGCAATCCGGATATACTGATTGCCGATGAGCCCACTACGGCATTGGATGTTACGGTCCAGAAAAACATTTTGGAACTGATACGAAGCCTGCAACAGCGTTATGGGATGAGTGTTATCTTTATCACTCATGATTTGGGAGTGGTGGCCGAAATTGCCGAAAAGGTAGTGGTGTTGTACAAGGGGAGAATTGTGGAAGCGGGTCCTATCCAGGATATTTTCAGAAATCCGCAACATCCTTATACACAAGGCTTGCTGGCTTGCAGGCCTCCGTTGGATATTCGTCCCAAAAGACTGTCTACCGTGGACGATTATATGAAGAGTTCAGCGGAACATAAGACAGTGGCTCAAGAAGTGGTTTCCACTACTGAAAGGCAGTTGAGTCACCAACGCTTGTATGCGGAAAAGCCTCTTATCAGTATCTCTCATCTGTTTAAGGATTATCCCATCCGCAAACGAAAATTGTTTGAGAGACAGGAGTATGTGCATGCAGTTCATGATGTTAGTCTGGAGGTATACGAAGGTGAGACCTTAGGTCTAGTAGGGGAGTCGGGTTGTGGCAAATCAACCTTGGGACGCTCGATGATACGACTGATAGAGCCCACTTCGGGCAGTGTGAATTACAAGGGTATGAATCTGCTGCAACTGTCGGGCAGGGAGATGATGAAGCTGAGAAAAGACCTGCAGATCATATTGCAAGACCCTTATTCTTCTTTGAATCAGAGAATCACTATCGGCTCGGCCATCATGGAGCCTATGCAGGTTCACAGGCTGTATGCTAATGACAAAGAACGGAAGAAGAGAGCCATAGAACTGTTGGAAAGAGTGAGTTTGGACGAGTCGCACTTTTACCGTTATCCGCACGAGTTCTCGGGTGGGCAGCGACAACGTATCAGCATTGCACGGGCGTTGGCGGTCAACCCTCGCTTTATCATTTGCGATGAGTCGGTTTCTGCACTGGATGTGTCGGTGCAGGCACAGGTACTCAACCTACTCAACGAGTTGAAACAAGAATATCATTTGACCTATATTTTTATTTCCCACGACCTCTCGGTTGTGAAGTACATGTCCGACCGTATGGCGGTTATGCAGAATGGGGTGATTGTGGAGATGAGCGAGGCGGACCAGCTATATGAGCATCCGCAAACAGATTACACAAAGAAATTAATCGGGGCTATCCCCAAAGGTATCAGATAAAGAGTTATGAAAGCGAATGACATTGTTTTATTGGTTTTGCGTCTGCTGATAGGTGGCATGTTTATCACCACGGCTATTATGAAGTTGCTGTCAATCGACAACTTTGAGGCTTATATCTACAGCTTCAATATTTTCAGTTTTCTGTTGTCCACGGTTGTAGCGAGGTTGATTATTATGGCTGAAATGCTGTTGGGCATCTGCCTGATGTCTAAGATGCTCTATAAATATGCATGGTGGTTGACTATGTTGATGTTGGCTGGATTTACTGTTTTTCTAATCTATGTGGCTATTTTCAGGAATGATACCAACTGCCATTGTTTTGGAGATATTATTGAGGTGGACCCAGCTCATTCCATTATCAAGAATGTGGTGACCATGGTGTTGATGCTCTTTATCAGAAAAGAGGAAGATTATCAGTTCAAAGGGAAAAAATGGGCCTTGGTGGCAGCGGTAGCTGTCTCATTTATCGTGCCTTTCTGCGTATTTCCGATGGATGCTGTATATAATAAATTTGTATCTCCTGTGGATGAAGTCAATAATACGACTTTTGAGAAAATTTTGGCTGACAGCACGATGGCGGACTTTGACATCCATGATGGCAATTATGTGGTGGCAGTGTATGCTTCAGGGTGCAAATACTGCAAGATGAGTGCCAAACGAATGTCTCTCATGATGGAACAGAAACAATTAGATTCAAGCAGGTTTCAAATCCTGATTTGGGGTGACTCGTTGCACATACAACAATTCAGAGAAGAGACTAACTGCGAGAAATACCCATGGTATGTTATTAGTCCCTATGATGCAATTGATGTGGTATATGGGAAATTCCCTACTTTTATCCTTACTCGCGATGGAGAGGTGGTACAAGGTGTTGACTATCGTGGTTTGGATGAGAAGCTGTTAATGGAACATCTCAAATAGGTTGCTCTTATCTGCACGACATGTTGGAGTTTGAGTAATCGGCGCAGTTTTCATTATAGCCAACCTCAATTTCCTGCATGTTTGAACTGGAAGAAGTGCTTGTACCCACAGAGCAGGTGCAATATTTGGTGCAAGCGCAGCAACAGAGTCCGATAATTCCGATTAGTAATAATGTTTTTTTCATAGTTATAGTTTTATATTAAGATTACTACTTTGGTCTCCAATTACAAATAGTTTTTACCGATCTCGAATAATTTGTAAGGTTCCGTGGTAGTTGACAGTTTTAAATTTTCCTTTATAGTAGAAAGTGAAGAAATAGGAACCATCGTTGACATTAGTCCCATCGAACACTTGGTCGCCAATTATCACACCATTACCTCTTTCTCCCGTCAGGTCGATGAAAGTATCGTAATTCACCGCATGGTAAACCTGTTTGCCCCAACGGTCATAGATAGTCAGCTCGTTGTTGCGGTATTTGTCGGGGTCGAATTCGTTCATGGAAGTGTTGAGGTTGCCGATGGCAAACACATCGTTGATTCCGTCATCATTGGGTGTGATTACATTGGGGAACACTAGGTCGGCCTCAAGTGTCACGGTGTGGGTGATGCTACTGTTGCAGCCGTCGGAGGTGAACATAGAGAGGGTAACTTCATAATCGCCCCAGCTGGAGTAGCTGTGTTCGAGTGCGAAACTTGACGAGTCGGTATTGCCGTCACCGAAATCCCAATAGAATCTCATATTATTGTCGAACGAGGTGGTATCTCCTTGCACTTGGAAGTAGATGCTACCATCGGTTTCAGACCACAGGGCTACATCGGGGATGGCATCAAACTCGGCTTCCGGTTGGTAGCTGATGGAGATACAGTTGTATTTGATTACCGAATCTTTGCAACCGTGGGCATTGCTGGTAGTTAGCATCACGGTGTAAGTGCCGCTATTGTCGAAGGTGAAAACAGGATTTTTTTGGTCAGCGGTAAAAGCAATCTGCCCCTTGTCATCATAACAGAACCAGTAATATTGGGTATTGCTACTGTCGCTTGTGCTAAGGTTGGTGAAGGAGACGGTGAGGGGTGCACAGCCAGTTGTGTCGCTGATGGAGAAATCAGCCACAGGTTTTGGGGATACCATGATTTGGATGGTATCGGCACCCGTGCATACCAAGCCGTTTTCGTGGGTGTTGAAGACATTGAGGGTATATTCACCAGAGGAGCTTAAGTAGATGTCGGAGGTTCGTTCGCCCGTATTCCAAATAAAGGTGGAAGTGGGGTCGGGCCAATGGGATTCAAGGAGATATAAGTCTCCATAACAGATGTAACGGTCTTCTCCTAAGTCGGGTTGAGGACTTTGAAAAACATCGATATACATAATGGTATCGTAGAGACATCCAAACTCATCAATAACATTGAAGGTATAGGGGATATTGCCACTTTGTTGAGGGATAATCTCAGTACCGGAGGCTCCGGGGCCTGTAATATAAATGGTGTCCACAGCTACTTCGTAGGACCAATTTTGGGGTAGTAGTGCCGGATCTAATGCCATTTCCCACTCGTGCAGGTAGCCATTATCGTTGGTCCATACGTCTTCAATCTCAATAAACCAGTTACCATTCAGTGGACATCCCACCATGCCTGAGAAATTCTGTAGTGGATGATATACCTGGGTCATATTGGCCACATCGGTAGAGTCTATTTTATAGGAAGTGGAACCGTCGTCCCAATAGGGATTATAGGACGAATGTACATTGCCAGGCTCATAGCAATAGCTATTGGGAGTATTGGCATATTGGTAACCCAGGGTGGTATTGTTTGACCATACATAATTCCAGGCGATACCCATGGGATTTTGGGCGGCATTGCAGCTGACCACTTCCTGAAGGCGGTTGGCCACACCCAAGTTGGTTCTGAAATAGTGGGTGACACCACCCCAACCGTCGTTTTGGTAATCGGGTACGATTTTGCATCGGCTACCATTGGGACAAACCAAAGAAATACGGATATCCTCTATGGCGGAATGCTCAATTTTAAGTCGTACATATAAGATATCGTTGGCACTGGTGATGGTTGCATTGGGGGCAAAGGTGGTAAAGTTGACGTATGAGCGATAATAGTAACCGTATGGTGGACAACTGATGCCATCGGGCAGGAAAATTGTATCGACAACGGCCAAAGAGGTAATCTGTTCGCTGCCAACAGGAGTTAGCTGCAGAGCGGATAGATTGTCGTATCCAACGGATAAATGCAGCTCATCGCCTGTACATACTGGTGGTTGGGGAACGACGTTTTTAATATGGTTTTTGGAGGTTCGTACACGAAAAGTGATGGGTATCAAAGAGGGACACAAGTTGACGTCTATAGCGCTGATAGCCACATCGTAACCACGACCAGGGGTGAAATAGTAATCTTTTACATTGGCTCCAGTCAATTCAAATTCCTCCAAATCGAAATCCCATTTGAAAGTGGTGGTGGAGTTATCTTGGTGATAGCTGAAGTCGTTGTCTGGATAAGTGCAGTTGATCACGAGATGTACGGTATCGTAGGGGCATACATCAAGATAGTAATAGTCGTCATCGGGGTTCAGATGGGGTATGTGTGTAGATTGTAAGGAATCCAAGGATAGGATAACTCTTTGGCAGGGAGCTATACAACTGGTTTTCAATTCGAAGCCCTCTCCGACACCTGTGCTGTCTGTTTTGAATCTTATGGTAAGAGCACCTGTTGTATTCTGAATGGTAGCAGCATAACGATAATAAACAGTAGGATTATAATTGCTGTTGTTGATTTTCTGTAAGAGTGGACCCGTTGTATCTGCTCCATCATAGAAATACAAGGTATCGCTTTCATCAATATCCAGTGATTGTATCTCCACCATCACACAACCATTGTTGGGGTCGTTGGAAGTGATGGTTAGAATATGGTCGATAGCAGAGGAATAATCACCAGTGTTGCCTCCATCGTCGTAAATCAATAGGTTGCAATTGGATACGGCACTGCTGGTTCCGAGGTTGAGTGAGCCTTGGGAATAGACTACCGAAAAGCCGAAAATGAATAATGTAAGAAATACGAGAAGATGTTTCATAAGGCTAAATCAAAGTAGACTTTGCAAAAATACAAAAAAAGTTGAGATATAAACGCTATATCTCAACTTTATTTCTTGGAAGTAATATTCTATGCTATGCTATTATCTGTCTCTGATAATTTGCAGGGTTCCATGGTAGTTGACGGTTTTGAATTTACCCTTATAATAGAAGGTGTAGAAATAGGAACCGTCGTTGAGTTTGGAGCCATCGAACACTTGTTCACCTCTAATGACATCGGTGCCTCTTTCTCCCGTCAAATCGATGAAAGTGTCGTAGTTTTTGGCGTGATAAACCTGCTTACCCCAACGGTCGTAGATGGTCAGTTCGTTGTTGCGGTATTTGTCGGGGTCGAATTCGTTCATGGAGGTGTTGAGGTTACCGATGGCGAACACGTCGTTGATACCGTCTTCATTAGGAGTAATCACATTCGGGAAAACAAGATCAGCCTCAAGAGTTACGGTATGAGTGATACTACTGTTACATCCTTCTGGGGTGAACATGGAGAGTGTTACATCGTAATCGCCCCAGCTGGAGTAGCTGTGTTCAAGGGCAAAGCTTGACGAGTCGATGGTGCCGTCACCGAAATCCCAGGTAAATCCCATGTTGTTGCCGAAAGCGGTGGTGTCGCCTTGCACTTGGAAGAAGATGGTTCCATCGGTTTCCGACCACAGAGCCACATCGGGCAGAGCGTCAAATTCGGCAGCAGGTTGGTAGTTGACCTTTAGGTAGTTGTATTTGGTAATGGAGTCCTGACAACCTAAATTGGTAGTAGCCAGCATAAAGATAGAGTAAGTACCATCTTGGTCGACTGTAAAGTCGGGTTCGGCTTTGTCGGACGAGAAGATAGTATTTCCGTATTCGTCATAGATAATCCATTGGTAAGACATGGTAGCGGTATCTGTAGCTACTGTGGTATTGGTCAGATGGATAGAGAGAGGTGCACAGCCGCTAGTATCGGAAGCATGGAAATCGGGAATAGGAGTAGGGATAATGTTGACCATGACGGTGTCAGATCCACTGCACACAAGTCCATCTTCATGAGTGACGGTGATGTATACAGAGTACTCGCCAGCGGAACTCAGGTAGATGTCAGGCGTACGCTCGCCAGTGTTCCAAACAAGTGAGGAATATTCATGGTCGTAATTGGAACGCAGTTGATAGAGCTCACCATGACAGATGGTGACATCATCACCCAAGTCAGGTTTGGGTTTTTCAATTACTTCCAGTACTAAGGTGGTGTCGTATTCGCAACCCAAATCGTCGATTACATGTACGATATAAGGTATATCACCAGCAGTTTCGGGAATAACAGTAGAACCGTCAGCACCAGGACCCGTAACAAAAACGGTGTCGACGAAAACGGTGTATTCCCAATCCTGGGGAACCAAGGAGGGATCCAAAGCCATTTCCCATTCGGTCAGCCAGCCGTTGTCAGCACTCCAACCATCGATAACTATAATAGACCATGAACCATTCATTGGGCAGCCGATAAGTTGTGAGAAATCTTGGTCGGGATGATAAACCTGAGTCATGTTGATGGTATTGGTGGAGTCCACCTTGCCACCGGTTACATTAACTGTTTCATATACGTATCCTTGGCCATTGGCGTATTGATAACCATTGGCGGTATTGTTTGACCAGCAATAGTTCCATGGGGTACCCATGGCGTTGCTTGAATTGTTTGGGTCGCAACCAGAAGAATAATCGTAAGCATCTCCAAAATAAGCACCAGAGGATACGCCACTCGTTACTTGCCATCCCCAAGGTGTGGGAATTTGACCAGCACATGAAGCGGCACCGGATGTTCCATATTTATTCATAATCTTGACACTTTGTCCGTTGGGACAAGTTAGTCCAATGTAAATATCGCCGATGAATGAGTGTTCCAGTTTAATACGGACATACCAAATATCGTCAGCACTTTGAATTGTGGCATTGGGAGCAAATGCTGTAAATGTAACAGAAGAGGTATATGCGCAACCACTTCCACAGTCTACACCATCAGGTAAAAAGATGGTGTCGTTAACGGCCAAAGTAGTGATTTGTTCACTGTGGACAGAGTCAATCTGCAATACAGAAAGATTGGAGTAACTGGCGGTCACTGTGATTTCATCGCCTGAACACATGGGTGGAAGTTTGGCCACATGTCTAATGGGATTATCAGAGGTTCTGATTCTAAAAACAGTAGGCATAGTATTTTTACATCCGGCACTGTCCTCATTGCTGATGGCAATATCATAGCCTCTACCATGTTCGAAATAATAGTCCAAAGTTGTCATACCTATGCCTTCAAGAACTTCAATTCCTAAATCCCATGTAAAATTGGTATGGGCATCATCCTGGTGATAACTAAAATCGTTGTCGGGATATACGCCGTTGACCACCATGTGGAGGGTGTCATGACCACAGAGGTCTACGTAATAGTAACCATCAGCTTCAAGATGTGGATAATGAGTGGATAATACTGAATCTATCTCCAAACTCACACGTTGACAAGGTGCTACACAACTGGTATTGATAGCGAATCCGGCACCTTCAACAAGTGAGTCAGAAACGAATTTTAGGGTGATAGCTCCTGTTGGATTAGTAACGGTAGCTGAAATAATAACTTCAGTAGCTGTTACACCAAACAACACATCATTATTTAAGGCTTCAATCAAAAGTGAATCAGCATCTGAATCACCATTGTATATATACAAAGTGTCGCTGGAATCTATATCAAATAAAGCCATAACGATGCTGAGTTGGACACAGGCTGCACTTGCATTGTTGGAATGAATTGTCAGTATGTCGTTGCGGTAGGGTCCATAGTCTCCGCTATCTCCACCGTGGTCATAGATGACGAAATTGCATCCTGTAACATCTGTTTGACTGCCTCCCATGGTGACAACCGTTTGAGCTGAAATAGTGCCCATGATTCCACAGATGATGAGAATTAGAAGAATAAATATTTTTTTCATTGTACTATTTTTTATGATAATTTTCTCTTGTTTTTAGAAGCCGTATTCTGCCAGGTATGCACGTTTCTGTTCTTCAAACCATTGTTTAGAACTAACAATAATATATACTCCTGTATTTCCCATCGGATAAACGGTGGTACGGGTGGCATCTTGCTCTAGATTGAAATCATATCTATTGATGGCACCGCTATTAATAATATCTTGATAATTACAGTTTTTTCCTGACTTGACATGATTTTTTAAATCGTCTTTCATAATGTAGGAACCTTCAGGTTCAGTCATTTTCAAAGCGACAAAACAATAATAGTTCAGATTGATGTGTTCAATCAGTAATTGTTTCGGATTATTGGCTTTTAGGTCGTTGAATTTGCTCGCGCCGAGAATTTCGGAAAGGCGAGGGTCAACTTTGATTTCCTTTTTTGGATGTTGGGCGTATGCTCCAAACAGCAGAAACAAAGCCAATGTAATCAATGTAATTTTCTTCATATTATATTCATTTTTATGTTGTTATCCTTCTTTTTATGGTTATAGGTAATATCTCTTTTCAGACTGTTTATACACAATACCCCTCCTACATTACACTATAAACCAAAATAATGCTGCAAATATACAAAAAAAGTTGAGATATAATGCGCTACATCTCAACTTTTTTCTTTGGGCGACTTTTTTACCCGATGCTATTATCTGTCTCTGATAATTTGCAGGGTTCCGTGGTAGTTGACGGTTTTGAATTTACCCTTATAATAGAAGGTGTAGAAATAGGAACCGTCGTTGAGTTTTGAGCCGTCGAATACTTGGTCACCTCTAATGACATCGGTGCCTCTTTCTCCCGTCAAATCGATGAAAGTGTCATAGTTTTTGGCATGATAAACCTGTTTACCCCAACGGTCGTAGATGGTCAGTTCGTTGTTACGGTATTTGTCGGGGTCGAATTCGTTCATGGAGGTGTTGAGGTTGCCGATGGCGAACACGTCGTTGATACCGTCTTCATTAGGAGTAATCACATTCGGGAAAACAAGATCAGCCTCAAGAGTTACGGTATGAGTGATACTACTGTTACATCCTTCTGGGGTGAACATGGAGAGGGTTACATCGTAATCGCCCCAGCTGGAATAGTTATGTTCGGGTGCGAAGGTGGATGAGTCGGTGCTTCCATCTCCAAAGTCCCAGCTAAAGCTCATGTTATTGTTGAAAGCAGTAGTGTCGCCTTGTACTAGGAAGAAGATGGTTCCGTTGGTTTCCGACCAAAGGGCTACATCGGGTAGTGCATTAAACTCGGCAGCTGGCTGGTAGTTGACCTTGATATAATTATATTTGGTGATGGAGTCTCTACAACCTTGATTGGTGGAGGCTAACAGGAAAATATTGTAGGTACCGTCTTGGTCGATAGAGAAGTCAGGCTCAACTTTGTCAGAAGAGAAGAGGGTGTTGCCATTTTCATCATAGATAATCCATTGATAAGTCATAGTAGTGGTATCCGTAGCTACGGTTGTATTGGTGAGATGGATAGAAAGAGGAGCACAACCGCTGGTGTCGGAGGACAGGAAGTTGGGGATGGGGGTTGGTACGATATTAACGTTGACCGTATCGGAACCAGTACACTCGAGGCCGTCCTCATGAGTTACGGTGATACGAACGGAATATTCGCCAGAGGAGCTTAGATAGATGTCAGGCGTGCGCTCACCGGTATTCCAGACAAGAGAGGAGTACTCGTGGTCGTAATTGGAATGGAGCTGATAGAGTTCGCCGTGACAGATGGTGATATCGTCACCCAAATCAGGTTGGGGTTTCTCAATCACTTCCAATACCAGTGTGGTGTCGTATTCGCAACCCAAATCGTCGATAACATGTATAACATAATCGATGTTGCCGGCTTCCATAGGGATTACGGTAGAACCGTCGGCACCGGGGCCAGTTACGAAAACGGTATCAACGAAAACGGTGTATTCCCAATCCTGAGGAACCAAGGAGGGATCCAAAGCCATTTCCCATTCGGTGACCCAGCCATTGTCAATACTGAAACCATCAATGATAGTTAATGACCATGTGCCGTTTAATGGGCAGCCAATTAAATTGGAGAATGGAACATCGGGGTGGTAAACATTGGTCATGTTGAGGGTGTTGGTAGAATCTATTCTATTGTTGTGTATATTTACTGTCTCATAAACATAACCTAGTCCGTTGGCATATTGGTAATTATAATAGGGGTCGGTATTGTTTGACCAACAGTAATTCCAAGGGGTACCCATTCTGTTGCCATACTCATTGGGGTCGCATTTGTTGCTGCCTTCTTCATCCACAGGGACCCCAAAATAGGCGCTTGAAGATGTATTGGAAGCATTCCACCCCCATTCACTTGATGGGATTTGTCCTGAGCAACCGGATGAACCTCCACTATATTTTTTCATCAGTGCAGACCTAGTGCCGTTAGGGCAGGTAAGTGCGATATAGATATCACCCACGTAAGAATGCTCCAGTTTGGCTCTTACATATAAGATATCGTCTGCACTTTGGATGGTGGCATTGGGCGCAAAAGCGGTAAAGGTAACGGAGGAATTGTAGGCGCAACCGCTTCCACAGTCTTGACCATCAGGTAAGAAGATGGTGTCGGTAACAGCCAAAGATGTCATTTGTTCGCTATGTACTGAATCGATTTGCAGTATGGAAAGATTGGAATAGCCAGCAGTAACTTTAATCTCATCGCCAGAACACATGGGTGGAAGTTTGGCCACATGCTTAATTGGATTTGCGGAAGTCCTGATTCGGAAAGTTAGAGGCATGTGATTTTCACAATTGGCGCTGTCGATATTGGAGATGGAAATGTCGTAACCCCTGCCGTTGTTAAAAAAGTAATCCATAGTAGTAAGCCCATTGCCTTCGAAATACTCAACATCCATATCCCATTTGAAAAGTGTAGTGGCGTCGTTTTGATGGTAGTTGTAATCGTTGTCAGGATAAACACCGTGGACCACTAGATGCAGGGAATCTTTTTCACAGAGGTCAATATAATAGTAACCGTCGTCTTCCAAGTGAGGATAGTGGGAAGACAAAGCAGGGTCGATTTCCACACCTACACGTTGGCATGATTTTACACAACTGGTTTCAAGATGGAATCCACCTGATTGATAGGCACTGTCACTTACAAATTTCAAAGTTAATGCTCCAGTAGGATTGGCAACAGTTGCTGTGTATATTATATCAGTGGAGGATATCCCATTAAGTATGGCATTGTTTACCATACCCAATAATAGGGAGTCGGCATCTGAGTCGCCATTATAAATGAACAGTGTATCGGTAAAGTGGATAGCCAAGTTAGTCAAATCTACTTTAACTTGTACGCATGGGGTGGAAGGGTTTCCTGAATGAATGGTTAGTATATCATTGCGATAGGGACCATAGTCTCCATTTTGTCCGCCATTGTCAAAAATCCATAGATTGCAACCAGTTACATCCGTGGTGCTGCCTCCCATCGAAATCAGGGTTTGTGCCTTCATAAAATGAATAGTACAGCATATAGTAATAAATAAAAACAAAACCTTTTTCATGATGTATATATTGTTGAGTGTTATTTTTATTTGATAAAATTATAATCCATAGTCGGCGATAACTGCCCTTTTATGTTCTTCCATCCATTCTTCTGATTGTACAAACAGGTAATATCCTGTATTGCCCAGAGTGTAAATGGTAGTTAGTGTGGGATGTGATTGAATTTTGAAATCATAGCGGTCAACATAACCGTTGCTAATAATGTCTTGATAGTTGCAGGTTTTACCTTCTTTGACAAAGTTTTTTAGTTCGCCCATCATTTTGTATGTCTCATCAGGCTCACCTAATTTGGCAGTAAGACTGCAGAAATGTGTAAGTTCAATGTTTTCAATAATAAGTTGTCGAGGATTGGTTGCCCGTAGTTCGTTGACTTTATTGGCTCCCAATTTCTCAATCAGGAGAGGGTTAACAATAATTTCTCTTTTTGGTTGTTGGGCATAGGCTCCTAATAGAAGAAACAGAGCCAATGTGATGAATGTGATTTTTTTCATATTATTCTCGTTTTTAGTTTTTTATCTTTTTTACTTTTGCTCAATGCATTGTTTCTTTACGACCACAAGACGCATGAAAGAGAAAAAACGTTACATTTGGGATAAAAAATTTTGAGGGGAAAAAATAAAAAAAAAACGTGTCAAATTTTCACTTGACACGTTAAAAAAGTGGTGCTGACGGGAATTGAACCAGTGACACACGGATTTTCAGTCCGTTGCTCTACCAACTGAGCTACAGCACCAGTTGTTTTTTTAGAGTTGCAAAAATACAAAAAATTTTAATCCAAACAAATTTATTTCAATAAAAAATAGAAATTTTACTAGATATCTTATTGTCAATAATTTATATTATCTATATATTGCTGTAGTATGCGTAAGACCTGGCGTTTACTGGTTTTTTGGATTGAGATTTTAGGAAAAATGGGATTAATCGTTCAATTTATTGCCGTAAGCGAGGTCGCCAGCATCACCCAAACCAGGTACGATAAATGCGTTGGCTGTCAACTCATCGTCAACAGCTCCCACCCAGATGGTACAATTGCGGGGTGACAGGTTTTTCTGTAAATATTCAATACCTTGAGCAGAGGCGATGCCACATACAATATGAGTGTGTTTGGGTTTTCCATTGTTGAGCAGCTCCTTGTAGGACAGCATCATTGATTCACCTGTGGCTAGCATAGAGTCGGCAATAATCAAAGTGCGTCCTTCAATGTTGGGTGCTGACATGTAGTCTACTTGTATCTCAAAGGATCCGTCACGATAATATTTTCTAAAAGCAGAAATAAAAGCATTCTCAGAATCGTCGAAATAGTTTAACATGCCTTGATGCATAGGAAGTCCGGCACGCAATATGGTAGCCAAGACGGGTTTCTCCTTGAGCAGTTTTGTGTTGGCGATGCCTAGAGGTGTAATAACCTCACGATTTTCATACTCCATGTCTTTGCTAATCTCGTAGGCAAAAATCTCACCAATTCGTTCCAGATTTTTACGGAAGCGCATACTGTCTCTTTGTGCATTCTCGCTTCTCAGTTCAGCAATGAAATTGTTGAAGATGGAATTGGTTTGTCCTAAATTTTTGATTGGTTTCATGATGGAAATATTTAGTTTTTAATGGCTTTGTATAATCGTATTAATCCGCCTAAGTAAAAATCGCGAGTAAAAAGAAGCATTGGAAAGCGATATGCTTGGCCCCCGAAACTTTTGTATAGTCGTGCCACGTTTTCATTCATGGATCCATTGAAATCAAGCATCATATTTTGTTCGGCGTGACGTTTTATATATTCGTCCAATAGGAAAAACATGGCTTTTTTATCGGCTTGTGAATTATCTCTTCCGGAGAACCAAAACCAAATACGGTCTTTGTCTTTCAAGAAAAAAGCCCCTGCAATAAGTTTGTTGTCGGAAACGACACCAATATTGTCGATACACCCTCTATTATGGGCATAGTGCGCTAGGCGCATCAACTGATAATAGTCTCTTTTTTTATAATGTACTGCCTTTTGTTTGCCTCTGTTTTGGCGAAATAATTGAATGATTTCCTTGTAGGAAGCGTCTTCTATATATTCAAGATTATTTTTTTTGGCAGATTTGATATTTCTTTGGGTGTTCTGTGAGTATTGATGGAAGAGATTGTCGTAAGTATAATTCAAATCCAGTTGATGAGAAACCAGATGTATTGTTTTTTGTTCAATGAGTTCTGAAGGATTGTTTTCATTCAGAACAAGATCCACTTGTTTGAATTTCTTGGGGATTGCATCAACAAATTCTTTTACTTTTTCGGTTGAGATGACCTCTTTGGAGAAGATACCCAGTCGATTATAGAAGAAGGGCGTAAAGATATATTTGATGGAAAGTTTTGATCGAACGGGTAGCGGCATAATGCTATGATAATCATCTTCCACTAGAGCACACCAGGCTGGTGAACTGATAGAAAGAAAATCAAAATCGACAAAGATAGTGGTATTGAGCGCCTCTTTGGCAGTTTTATTCCATCTGTCTTTGTCGATTTCAGAATGCTTGAGAAAGCGTATCATCAGCTTAGTTCATCAAGATTTCCAATATTTTGATGGCACAATCGCTAATGACTGATCCGGGTCCGAAAATAGCGGCTGCACCGGCTTTATACAAGAAGTCATAATCTTGTGGAGGAATAACACCGCCTACGATAACAACGATATCCTCACGGCCCAGTTTCTTCAGTTCTTCAATAACTTGGGGGACTAGAGTTTTGTGACCAGCAGCCAAGGAAGAAACGCCTAATACGTGTACGTCGTTTTCAACAGCTTGTTTAGCGGCTTCTTCCGGTGTTTGGAAGAGAGGTCCCATATCCACGTCAAAACCTATATCGGCATAACCGGTGGATACCACTTTAGCGCCACGGTCGTGACCATCTTGTCCCATTTTGGCAATCATGATACGCGGACGACGGCCTTCTTTCTTGGCAAATTCGTCTGCCATCTCGCAGGCTTTCTTGAAGCTTGCATTTTCTTTTTGTTCTGAACTGTACACGCCTGTAATCAAATTGATTTTTGCTTTATATCTTCCGAAAACTTTTTCCATAGCGTAGGAAATCTCGCCTAATGAAGCACGTTTTTGGGCGGCATCGATAGACAGGGCTAACAAGTTGCCCTCGCCAGTCTCTGCGCAACGGGTAATGGCCTCTAAACAAGCTTGAACCTCTTCATTGTTACGTTCAGCTCTCAACTTGTTCAGACGTTTGATTTGTGCTTCACGAACTGCCGTGTTGTCCACCTCCAGGGTTTCGATGGGGTCTTCCTTATCTAGACGGTATTTATTGACACCCACGATGGATTCGATACCGGAATCGATTTTAGCCTGTTTTCTGGCAGCAGCTTCTTCGATTCTCATTTTGGGAATACCAGTTTCAATGGCCTTGGCCATACCGCCTAAGGTTTCCACCTCTTGGATGTGACCCCAAGCACGGTGAGCCAGCGCATGAGTGAGGCTTTCTACATAATAGGAACCTGCCCATGGGTCAACCACGCGACATACGTTGGTTTCCTCTTGGATGTATATCTGTGTGTTACGAGCGATACGAGCGGAAAAGTCGGTAGGTAGGGCAATGGCCTCATCCAAGGCATTGGTGTGCAGCGATTGGGTGTGACCCAAGGCAGCACCCATAGCTTCGATGCAGGTACGAGCTACATTGTTGAACGGGTCTTGCTCAGTGAGACTCCAACCCGAGGTCTGAGTGTGTGTACGCAGTGCTAACGACTTGGTGTTTTTCGGGTTAAATGTGCTCACGATTTTAGCCCACAGCATACGTGCAGCGCGCATTTTGGCAATTTCCATGAAGTGGTTCATGCCAGAGCACCAGAAGAACGATAGACGAGGTGCAAAAGCATCTACGTCCAAGCCAGCTTTGACACCTGTGCGGAGGTAGTCCCAGCCATCGGCCAAGGTGTATGCCATCTCAATGTCAGACGTAGCACCTGCTTCTTGCATGTGATAGCCCGAAATAGAAATTGAGTTGAACTTTGGCATATTTTGTGAGGTGAACTCAAAAATGTCGGCGATGATGCGCATTGAGTGTTCTGGTGGATAGATATAGGTGTTACGCACCATGAATTCTTTCAGAATGTCGTTTTGGATAGTTCCTTGCAACTCTTCGTACTTGGCCCCCTGCTCCAAAGCAGCGACGATATAGAAAGCCAAAACGGGTAATACGGCACCGTTCATGGTCATGGAAACTGACATTTTGTTCAAGGGAATCTGGTCGAACAGTACCTTCATATCTTCAACAGAGCAGATACTTACCCCCGCTTTCCCAACGTCTCCCATAACTCGTTCGTGATCAGCGTCGTAGCCACGGTGGGTAGCCAAGTCGAAGGCTACGGACAAACCCTTCTGGCCAGCCGCGATGTTACGGCGGTAGAAGGCGTTAGACTCTTCGGCAGTGGAGAAACCGGCGTACTGACGGATGGTCCAGGGACGCATCACATACATTGTAGAATAGGGACCACGGAGGAAGGGGGCGATACCGGCGGCATAATTAAGATGTTCCATGCCTGCCAAATCCTCTTTCCCATATACTGGTTTTACGGGAATCTGTTCCACAGTTAACCAGTTGGCATCTATGTTGTTTTCTTTAGCCCATTCTGCAAAACTCTGCTCGTTTTGCTTCTTTTGTTTAAAGTTTACTTTACTGAAATCAGGACGCATAATCAGTGTTTTTGACTGTGTAATTTTGAATTTGCAAAGTTAGTAAAAAATCCTGATAAACAAACAACATTGCAAAAAAAAATGTAGAGACGGGGGCATACCCTGTCTCTACATTATCCTGTTTATTCTTTGTAGTCTGTTTCCTATCTAAACATCTCGTCGATGCGGTTGGCGTAACGCTCTTGCACAAAACGTCTTTTCACTTTTAGTGTCGGGGTGAGGATTTCGTTTTTGATAGTCCACTCGTCTGGCACCAAAATAAATTTCTTGATTTGTTCGTAATCACCGAAATTGTGGTTGTAATTATTCACTTCACGGGCATATCGTTTGATAATATCAGGATTATGAACCATATCATCGGGAGTGGTGTATTTCATTTCGTGGCGTTCGCACCATCCTTTCAGGAACTCAAAGTCGGGAGCGATAACTGCTGCGGCAAATTTCTGGTTTTCGCCCACTACCATCATATTAGCGATGAAAGGAGATTCGCAGAACTTCTCTTCCAGAGCTTCGGGGTTGATGTATTTACCGAAGGAGGTCTTAAATAAACTCTTGATACGTCCGGTAATGAAAATCTGACCTTTTTCGTTGCGGCGACCCATATCACCAGTATGGTACCAACCATCGGCATCAATAACTTCTGCTGTAAGTTCAGGATTCTTGTAATAACCCATCATTACGTTGTGGCCACGGCAAAGCAGCTCATTATTCTCATCGAACTTGATTTCCACACCAGGCAGAGGGAAGCCTACGGTGCCCACCTCACGACCATCGCGGTCTCTACAACTTACGGCAATAACAGGTGAGGTTTCGGTACTACCGTAGCCTTCGAATACAGGCATGCCAATAGCGGAGAAGAAAGATGCCAAATGAGGCTGGATACTGGCCGCTCCGGATACCACAATATCAAAATTACCTCCGATTTTTTCACGTATCTTTTTGTATACCAATTTGTCTGCAATGCTGTGTTTGAAATTGTACCATGCAGTACGCTCATGATCTTGAATCTTGTATTGTTTGGCCAATTCAACTGCCCATACAAAAATCTTCTGTGCGGCAGGTTTCATGTTGAACTTAGAGTTCCAAATTTTGTCGTAGAATTTCTCCAGCACACGAGGTACAGCTGACATCATAGTGGGATTCACTTCCTTGATATTTTCAGCAATGGTACCCAGATTCTGTGCATAGTAAACTGACATGCCCAAGTATTGATACAAGAATACCAACATGCGTTCGTAGGCATGACAGATAGGCAGGAAACTGAAAGCCTTTTTGGACCATTTGGCAGGAGTCTGTCTAAGATTGAGTAGTTGATGCACAATATTTCGATGTGACAGCATAACTCCTTTCGGATGTCCTGTGGTTCCGGAGGTGTACATGATGGTGGAGCAGTCTTCTTCTTTCACAGCATCGCTACGGCGTTTCAATTCCTCGGGATTGGCATTTTCGCGACCTAATTCGATGAGCTGATCAAGGTAGGGGAAACGATCTCTGTTGATAAAAGTATATACTTTCTCCAGCTTTGGAGTATCGCCCATGATATTACCGATTTTGTTCATCACTTCTGCACCTTCCACAAAGACCACTTTCATATCGGAGTGTCCCACAATGTATTTGTAATCGGCTTCGCTGATGGTGGGGTATACGGGAACTGTAATAGCTCCAATTTGCATAATACCCATATCAAGCATGTTCCATTCAGGACGGTTATTGGCAATGATACCCACTTTGTCGCCAGGCATGACTCCCAATTTCATCAAGCCGTAACTGATATTGTCGGTCATTTCTTTATATTGGGCAGGAGAGAAAGTTACCCATTGCTTGTCTCTTTTGCATGCTAAAGCCACGTTTTGATCAGGATATTTTTCACCATAACGGTTCAAAATATCAAAAAGTCTGCTGATTTCTTTCATGTTTTATTTGATTTGATGATTTTTCGAAAATTTGAAAATGCAAAATAAGGGAAAAAAACAACAGTCATAAAAAATTTGGTATGGTTACGGGTAAAATGTGGTGAAAATTGAAATGGAGGGGTGAAAATAGAAATGTAGGGGTGAAATTTAGCTTTTGAGGGGTAAAATTAAAAATAAGGGGGTAATAATTTTTTTCGTATCTTTGCAGCCATTTAAAATATAAATATAATGAATCAGAAAATACCAGAATATTTGGCAAAATTCAGCATCAACATACAAATGCTGATTTTCGTGTTGGTATTTTCCATTGTATTTGTTTCCATTTATACCCCATTTGATTTAAGTGCTATATATCAATCGTTAAACGATGTCATGAAAGCCGTATATGCTGGGGTTACAGTGTTGGGTTGTGTGTCTATCCTAGTGATTAGTAGATTGATTTTGTGGGCTGTATGTAAGCGTGACAGGTTATCCATGTTACAATATATTATATGGATAGCATCTGAGGTAATTTTGATAGTCTTTGTATATACTGTATTTGCAAAATTTGTACTGCAAGATGAACGTGAATTTGCGGATGTCTTTGAAAGAACACTCATATTTGTTCCCTCTATTTTATTCATCCCCTATCTTGTATCATATTTGTATTATTCTCTGAAAGAGAAAAATAATAAGTTGAATAGTCTGCTTGATCAGCATGAAATATGGGAAAACAAACCCTATACCCATGTGGACGAGGTCTTTAATTTCTGTGATGAAAAAGGTAAGTTGAAGATTTCAATGTTGTTGGCCAATGTTTATTACATCATGTCAGCAGATAATTATGTTAATATATACTATATTGATAATGGACACCTTGTTCACCATATACTACGCAATAATTTAAAGGAGCTGGAAGAAAAGCTACAAAATAAAGGTTTTTGTCGCAGCCATCGTTCGTATTTGGTAAATATACAGAAAATCAAGATGATAAGTAGAGAAAAGGACAGTTTGCATATCATCTTTGATAATGGCGAAGTACCACCTGTTCCTGTTTCCAAAACTTATTCGGAGCAGATTATTGGGAAGTTTGCATCAGTGTAAGTAGCCATAATCTTTTTTCTTTTTTTGATTGTATGTGAGTGTCATTTTGCCGACTTTTTTTGCTATTTTTCTTAATTCTCTAATTATCAAAGGAAAAAAATATCAACCTCATTTTGTTCATAATAAATATGATTTTTAACATTCTAATCCCCGCAAAATTTATATTTTAGCAAATGAGATGCAGTTGGTATTTGTAAAAGCTAATCATCATTCTATCAATAAGTTGCCGAAATTGCTATTGATATTTATGGTTTGCTTTTATGAAAAAGAGGAGATGGATATATTTAAAATGGCATATTTATTGAAATTCTATGGATACGGATTTATCATTATTTGGCGAGCTCAATTTTTCGGAAACTTTAGAGCAAGAAAAAACTAAGGCAAAAGAGAACCAGCAGGTCCTGATTGATAACAGGGAAAATGTATTGGATAAGGTGCAGTTTGATGACCTTGCCGATTTGGTTATGGAGCATGAAGCATCTGAAGATAATCAGGAATCTGGTGTAAGGATTTACACAAAAGAGGAAATTTTCCCAGAGGTGGTGGAATATTTCAATGGGGACGAGTTGGCTGCAGGAGTGTGGATTGACAAATATGCCTTGAAAAATGATGAAGGTCAGTTGATGGAGCGCAATCCCGATGAAATGCATCATCGTTTGGCTCGAGAATTTGCTCGTATTGAGAAAAAATATGCCAATCCAATGAGCGAAGAGATGATATACTCTTTGTTCGAGCATTTCAAATATATTATTCCTCAGGGTAGTCCTATGGCCGGTATCGGTAATAATTACCAGATTTCATCTTTGTCTAACTGCTTTGTGATAGGAAATGATGCTCGCTCGGATTCGTATGGTGGAATCATGAAGATGGATGAGGAACAAGTACAGTTGATGAAACGCCGTGGCGGGGTGGGACATGATTTGTCTCATATACGTCCCACAGGCAGCAAAGTTCAGAATTGTGCCATTTCATCTACCGGTGTGGTGCCCTTCATGGAAAGATATTCCAATTCTACTCGAGAAGTGGCTCAGGATGGCCGTCGTGGGGCCTTGATGTTGTCTATTTCTATCAAACACCCGGATGCCGATCGTTTTATCGATGCTAAGATGACAGAGGGAAAGATTACAGGAGCCAATGTGTCGGTGAAAATTGACGATGAATTTATGGAATGTGTGAAAACAGGAAAGCCATACGTCCAACAGTATCCTATTGATTCTCCTAATCCGAAATTCAGACAAGAAATAGATGCCCGCAAATTGTGGCAGAAAATCACCCACAATGCGTGGAAATCTGCAGAGCCAGGTGTGTTGTTCTGGGATACTATCCATAGGGAAGCCATCCCTGATTGCTATGCTGATGAGGGCTTTTTGACGGTGTCTACCAATCCTTGCGGCGAAATTCCGTTGTGTCCCTATGATAGCTGCCGTCTCATTGCGATGAATCTGTATAGTTATGTCGACAATCCGTTTACGGAACAGGCTAGTTTTAACATGCCACTTTTCAAGCAGCATGTGCAGTATGCCCAGCGTCTGATGGATGATATCATCGATTTGGAATTGGAGAAAATTGAAAAGATTATTGCCAAGATAAAAGCTGATCCAGAGACTGATGACATCAAGCGTGTGGAACTGGAGTTGTGGAACAAAATTAAGAAACAGTCGTTGAAGGGTCGCCGTACGGGTTTGGGTATTACAGCAGAAGGTGACATGTTAGCAGCACTTAATATCCAGTATGGCTCTGATCATGGAAATTCTTTCTCTACAGAAGTACATAAGCAGTTGGCTTTGTCGGCTTATCGTTCTTCCGTAACAATGGCTCGCGAAAGAGGCGCTTTCCCTGTTTACAGTTGCATTAAGGAAAGTCGTAATCCTTTTGTGCTTCGGTTGAAAGAGGCTGATGAGAAGTTGTATGACGATATGATTCGTTATGGACGTAGAAATATTGCCTTGTTGACAATCGCTCCTACGGGAAGCGTCAGTATTTGTACCCAGACTACTTCCGGTATTGAGCCCGTGTTCAACGTGGTATATATGAGAAGACGTAAGGTGAATCCCAATGATATGAATCGTCGTAAGACTGTACGTGATACTGTTGGCGACCTGTTTGAGGAGTATATGGTCTTCCATCCAAAATTCATTGATTGGGCGGCTGTACAGGGCATTAGCAAAGATCAGTTGGAAGCTATGGATAAGGATGAGATCTTTGCATTGGTGGAGAAATCGCCCTACTATAAGTCTACTGCTGCCGACACTGATTATATCAAAAAAGTAGAATTACAGGGTATGGTGCAGAAATGGGTTGATCACTCGATTTCTGTTACTGTGAACCTGCCTGCTGATACCACAGAAGAAACCGTGGCTGGTTTGTATGTCAAGGCATGGGAGGTTGGTTGCAAAGGTATGACTGTGTATCGCGAAGGCTCTCGTGATGGTGTGCTCAACACGATTACCAAGGAAGATAAGAAAAAACCGGAGGAAAAACCAAAGAATTACAAACGTCCGGCTTCTCTCCCCGCTGAAGTAGTGAGATTCAAAAACAATAGCGAAGATTGGATTGCTTTTGTGGGTTTGCGTGATGGTCGTCCATACGAAATCTTTACCGGTAAGACCGAAAGTGACCGTTTTGTGATACCCAAATGGGTTGAGTCAGGCAATATCATCAAAAACCGCCATGAGGATGGCACCAAAACCTATGATTTCCAATATTACGACAAAGACGGTTATGAAGTATTGATGAGTGGCTTGTCGCGTACTTTCAATCCGGAATTTTGGAACTATGCCAAGATGATTTCTGCTTTGCTGAGACATGAGATTCCGATGGAAAGCATCATCAATATCATTTCTGGTTTGAATTTCAGGGAAGAATCCATCAACTCATGGAAAAATGGTGTAATCAGAGCTTTGAAAAAGTTCCTTCGTGACGGAACCAAAGCCAAAGGTTCTATTTGTCCGCAGTGCGGTCAGGAAAATACTATGGAGTATAAAGAGGGTTGCTTGTGTTGTACTAATTGTGGATACTCCAAGTGTGGTTCTTAAGAATGTTTTTTTATTAGGGTTAATAATAGGAGAGAGGACACTGTTCCTCTCTTTTTTTTTGCCCGTATCTATGGAATATTTTGTAATTTTGTAGCCTGAAATATGGAAGAGTTATTCAAGAGACATATAGCCCGATTGGTACCGCAAGCCCAAGCAAAAAAATTTCTGCTGGCGGTGAGTGGTGGTGCTGACTCTTCGGTACTTGCCTATCTTTTTGACTACTGTGGTTTGTCGTTTGCTATTGCCCATTGCAACTTTCATTTGAGAGGCGAAGATTCCAACAAAGATATGGAATTGGTGCGAAAAAAGGCAAAACAATATAGTGTGTCCTATTTTGAGAAAGAGTTTGACACGCTCAGTTATCAGCAAAAAGAGGGACTTTCTCTTGAAATGGCTGCCCGTGAACTTCGTTATGATTGGTTTGCTGAGATTGACCAGGATTTTGATTTTGTGGTGACCGCTCATAACGCCAACGACAATGCCGAGACTTTTCTGCTGAATATGACCCGGGGTACTGGCTTGAAGGGTTTGACAGGTATTCCTGAACAGAATGGAAAGTTGTTGCGTCCTCTCTTGCCTTTTTCTTCTGAGGAAATTCGTCGTTTTGCAGTGGAAAAGGGAATTGAATATAGAAATGACGCCTCAAACTTTACTGAAGACTTTCAGCGCAATAAGATCAGGCTTTCGGTGATTCCCAAACTGAAGGAGTTGAATCCAGAATTGATATCCATTTTTACCCGTAATATTGATTTGTTGAGGCGACAGTTTCAGTATTACCAGCAACAGATGGGTGGTACAATTTCTTCGGTGATGTCAAAAGACAATGACACGATATATATTTCAATTTCTAATCTAAAAAAATGTGAAGACCCTGCTTTGGTTCTATACGAGATCTTGAAGGATTATGGTTTCAATCCTTCTATGGTAGGACAAATACTGGACACTACGGGTAAAACTTCTGGCAAATACTTCTTCTCGTCAGCATATCAATTGGTAAAAGACAGAAATTACCTGCTAGTTAGCCATAGAGATAAGCGGCAAGAAAGAGAAATAGAGATTAGGGAAGTGAAGGATTTGGAGACATTGGGTTTTTCGGTGGAGGAGTTGAAGATGGGAAATATACAAAAATTTGACCCCAATCCTGCCATTTTGTATGTGGATGTAGACAAATTGAAGTTCCCACTAACACTGCGGCATTGGCAAGAAGGTGATAGTTTTCATCCTTTTGGTATGAGAGGGAAAAAGAAGTTGAGCGATTATTTTATTGACCATAAAATAAGTTTGTTGGAAAAGAAAAAAATCCTTCTGTTGTGTTCAGAGGAAAAAATCGTTTGGCTGGTTGGCCTTCGCAGTGACGATAGATTCAAAATAGATAATCAGACGAAAAAATATTATAAAATCACATATTATGGATCCATTTAACGAAAACAA
>Ga0265298_10001395_pt1 | contig 35819 bp, 27 predicted proteins | sample AusTroGonzalo_MG_3_FD_193486 | JGI IMG/M metagenome (GOLD analysis project Ga0265298, IMG submission 193486) | Bovine rumen microbial communities from tropical cattle in Woodstock, Queensland, Australia - Gonzalo_01 | ecosystem: Host-associated > Mammals > Digestive system > Stomach > Rumen ...
TATTAGCAATGCTTAGAGTTAAACTTGGATTTAGTTTAATGTATATAATTGTTCCAGGATATGCTTTAGCATTCTTTATATCTTTCTTGGTTCCGGACATTTATTCCGCTATTTCGTTTGACGCTGGTGGTGTTGTTTCTGGTCCAATGAACTCCACATTCATTTTGCCATTTGCAATAGGGGCTTGTTATGCAATTAACGGTCCTGAAGTAGCATCTACAGCAATTATGACAGATGCGTTTGGCACAATAGGCATTGTTGCGTTAATGCCATTATTAATGATTCAAATACTTGGTCTATCTGGGACAATTCGTCTTGCAAGCGAAAGAAAGATTGCAAGAAACAGAACCAGATATGTTTACGATAATCAAATTATTCATTTTTAGGAGGTAATTATGGCGAGAAAAACTAAAAAAACTGCAGAAAATCCCGTAAATAATAAAGAATTTACGCCATTTGATAAAGAGAACGTTATAAGACCTCTTAAACTCTTTATTACGATTGTTACTCACGGACAAGGTGATGGAATTGTAAAGCTTATGGAGAAAGCTGGAGCCACATTCAGTTTTATTACAAACGGTGAAGGAACAGGAAGAAACTATCTTCCAAATCTTTTATCAGGTGCTGACACCAAAAAGCAGATTGTGTTTACATTTGTAAGAGAAGATAACACAGAAGCCGTTTGCGAAGCTTTAAAAAACAGATTCTCATTATCTAGAGCCGCTAACGGAATATCATTATCAGTCAAATTAACATCAGTTGCTGGTGTTTCAGTTTATAGATTCCTAACTAATGTTAGAAAGGTTAAAAAGGTACAAAGCGATGACGAGTATTAAAAGAGAATTGATTTGTTGTGTAATCAATAATGGTTACTCTGATCTTGTAATGGAAGCAGCAAAGAAAAAAGGCGCACAAGGAGGCACTATTTTCCATGGTCGTGGAACTGGTGCTGCAGATGCTGAAAAATTCTTTGGTATAAAAGTTTCCCCTGAAAAAGAAGTTGTCTTAATTGTCGTTGAAAGCGAAATCAAAGATGAAGTTATTTCTTCAATCTATGATGAAGCTGGTTTAGACACAAAAGGACAAGGCATTATTTTCAGTTTACCACTCGAAGACTTTGTAACCGGTAAAAAAGCTTGGAAAAACTAAAAAAACACAGGATTTCCTGAATATTTTGGGATAAACCTGTGTTTTTCTTTTTGCTTAGTTAATGTGATAGATTCTATAAATTGTATTTTTATTTATTTTTGTTAAGTCGGAGACTTTTTTAATTGCGTCTTTAGTGCTCATTCCAGATTCAACAAGAGCCTTAACCATATTAACGATATCAGCATCACCAATAATTGGTTTTTCTTCACCTGATGATCCTTCAACAACTATAACCATTTCACCCTTAAGAGTATCAGGATCAATTTCTGATAGTGTTTTTAGACCGCCGCGGATAAACTCTTCGTGCTTTTTAGTTAATTCTCTTGCTATGCAAGCTTTTCTATCACCTAAAACCTCATACATGGCTTCTAGAGTCTTTTGAATTCTGTGAGGTGCTTCATAGAAAATTAATGTTTCTTTCTTAAAAGATAATTCTCTAAGTTCTTCTAAACGGACTGAATCTTTTGCGTTTAAAAATCCATGAAAATAGAAATGGTCACCGCAAAGACCAGAACCAACAAGAGCATTTAATGCTGCATTTGGTCCGGAAATTGGTGCAACATTGATATCATTTTCTAAACAAATTTTTACTAGCTTTGAACCAGGATCTGATATACATGGGTATCCTGCATCTGACATATAGGCTACTTTTATACCTGATTTAATTTTGTTAACTAAGTCTCTTGAGACAGAAACTTCATTATGCTCACGAAGAGAGACTAAATCTTTCTTTAAACCTAGTAGTGAAAGCAATTTTCCTGATACACGTGTATCTTCACAAGCAATTAAATCGACTGATGAAAGAACCTCAATTGTACGAGGGGAAACTTCTTGAATATTGCCAATAGGGGTTGCAATCAAATAAAGTAATGGTTTATCTGATTCAAAATTTAGTGATCTCATCTATTTTTATCGACTCTCTTCATTTTTAATGCTACATCGAGTGGAACAAATTCATAATCGGCTTCGCAGGACATTTTTACGTGTCTTGAGAAAACGTTATATGAAGTAACTTTCCAAATCTTTCCATCGTCTCTTTCGTAAAGAGCACCTATAGGTGGGAAGTCTTTCTTTAAATCGGTATATGCATCATCTTCGTAAAGAAGACAGCAGATTAATTTGCCGCAATGCCCACTTAATTTTGGAATGTTAAGTGAGAGCATTTGATTCTTTGCGCGGTTAATCGAAACGGATTCAACATCGGTGGAGAAACGTTTGCAACATAATGGCAAACCACAAAGACCGATTCCTCCAATCATTTTGGCTTTATCTCTTGGACCAACTTGTCTAAGTTCAATACGGCATCTAAATTTGGATGCTAAAACTTTTAATAGTTCTCTAAAATCAACTCTTTCTTCTGCAACATATGTAATTGTTACTTTTGAACCATCTAATGCAAATTCCGCATCAATTGGGTTCATTTGAAGTCCAAGTTTCTCAATTTCTACAATTGTATCTTTTAATGCACGTTGTGCACGTTTTTGGTTTGCTTCATGTAAAAGAAGGTCGTCTTCTGTTGCAATTCTTGATAGTGGTTTAAGTTCAAGCGAACTGTTATATGCTGAAATTGGAAAAACCGGTGTAGCAACTTCTCCTAATTGAAGACCTCTAACAGATTCGGCAACGACTTTTTGACCCATTTTAAGGTCAGCAATATCGGTTCCAAAGAAATATGCTTTACCGGAGTTGGAAAACTTAATACCTACGTAATGTGTAATTTCCATTATTTTCCCTCCTTAGTAATTGAATAAATGATGTGGTCTAATAATAGACCGATATTAACGTTATAGTCTAACTTCTTTAGTGAAGACATAAGAACGATTAATGATTTGTCAATATGACTCACTTTATTTAAGAGACTGTGTAATATATTATCATAACTTTTTAATGTTATGCTTTCATTTACTGATAAATTAAGCAAATCTTTAAAGACTTCAGTTAACATTTTGATGTAAAGTCTTGCAACATTTTGTTGCTTTAAGGCTGCGACGATGTATCTTTGCGAAGTGTAAATTGCATCATCAGCAGATATTTGTAAACTTTCAAGTTGATCAGTTAGGCATTGTTTTGCAATTTCAAATTCTTTACTTTCCGATACTTCTTTTATTGTTGAGGCATCATTGTAAAAACCACTTAAAATCTCAGCATTTTCCGCAATAACCCCCATATTTTCCGCATCTTTTATAATTTTTTCTCTGTCGATTTCTCTAAATCTTAAGACTTGAGTACGCGAAATAATTGTTGGCAAAATCTTTGCTTCATTCTCAGTAGTCAGGAAAGCAAAAATGTTCTTTCCAGGTTCTTCTAAAAATTTAAGTAGGGAGTTAACTGCAACAGGTGTCATGGTTTCTACTAAGTGAAGAATGTAAATCATGATACCCTTTTCTTCTAATGCAGTTTTATCAAAGTTGGAAGTGATCTTTTCAATGTCGCCTTTTTTGATCTTTGCATTCTCTCCATCAAAAACCATCAAATCAGGATAGTTTTGTTCATCAATTCTCATACACGTAATACACGAATTGCATGCTAATGGGTTTGGAGAATCGCATAAAAGTGATTTTGCTAAATAGAGCGCAACATCTCTAAGAGGCATACCTACTGAGCCGCTTAAAAGATAAGCATGAGAAAGCTTATTTGTTTCTAACGCATTTACAAAAGTTTTATATATAACTGGCTGATATTCTTGTAGGTATTTATCTATTTGCATTTTGCTAATCTATCTTTGATAGCATGATAAGCATCTCGCACAACCTCATCAAATGGTTTTGAGGCATCTAAGACAACAAAACGATCTTTGAAACGAGCTGCTAGCTCTAAGAATGTTTTGCGAACATTATCATGGAAATCAATTTTTTCTAAGTCTAAACGGTTAACTTCTCTATTGTTATTTGCAGCAATTCTTTGAAGACCAATTCGTGGATCTAAATCAAATAACAAAGTTAAGTCAGGATAAAATCCATCGGTAGCATATTGATTAAGTGAAAGAATTTTATCAATTCCTAATCCTCTAGCGCCACCTTGGTATGCTAAAGAAGAATCAAGGAATCTATCAGAAATTACAATCTTGCCTTCTTTTGATAAAGGCCAAACTTTTTCAACTAAATGTTGTCTACGACTTGCAGCATAAAGCAAAGCTTCGGTCATTGGATCCATTGCCGTATTCTTTTTGTCTAAGATAACATTTCTAATTTCTTCAGCGATTGGAGTTCCGCCAGGTTCACGTGTTAAAACGATTACATGTCCCTCTTGTTCTAGAAGTTTTACTACTTCCTTTGTAACGGATGATTTACCGCTTCCTTCTGGTCCTTCTATAGTAACAAACATAAATGTTTCTCCTTAAATTTTATTTCTTCCTTCAAGTGCCTTAGTAAGTGTAAGTGCGTCTGCGTACTCTAAGTGCCCGCCAAGAGGGAGCCCATACGCAATACGAGTAACGTTTACACCGGTGTTTTCTAACACACGTGCTAAATATAATGCAGTTGTTTCACCTTCAGTATTAGGAGGTGTGGCAACGATAATTTCTTCGACTTTTTGTTCTTTAATTCTTTCAAATAGGCTAGTGATGTTTAAATCATGAATGGTTATGCCATTAACAGAACTTAACGCACCGCCTAAAACGTGATAAACACCATCAAATGCCCCAATCTTTTCAAATGCGATGACATCTTTAGGATATGAGACAACCATAATCTTGGTTTTGTCTCTAAGTTCATTTGCACAAACTTCACAAACATCATCTTCTGTATAAGCACCACAAATAGGGCAGTGGTGAATCTTTTCTTTTACTTCTCTTAAAGCATCAGCAAAATATTCAACATTCTCATCTTTCATTTCAAGGACTTGATAAGCCATCTTTTCAGCGGTCTTGTGTCCGATTCCTGGTAAACGTTGAAATGAATCTATTAATTTTGCAATGCTTCTAAGTTCTTTCATTAGAAAGGCAATCCGCCTCCTGTAACTTGGGAACTAATTTCTTCTTCAGCAGCTTTAATTTGCGCAATTGCTTCATTAATTGCTAAAGCAACAAGTTCATCGATCATCTCTTTATTTTCTGGATCAAGAGCATCTTTATCGATGTCGACTGATTTAATGGTTTTATCACCTTTTACAACGACTGTGACCGCACCATTTTTTGAAATAGTAAATTCTTTCTCTTCAAGTTCTTTTTGCTTCTTTTGCATCTCGCGTTGAATCTTTTGAGCTTGAATAATCATTTGTTGCATGTTCATTTTCTTAAATCCTCCAAAGTCATATTAATATCTTTTGGTAGTGGTAATTTTCTAATTTGATTAAGGTTTGCATATGCCTTTTTAAGTCTAATAGACTCATTACGTGTAATAGCGTATACAAACATATCTCTTCCGAGCATCATCTTCAAAATTTCCGACATGCTGTTTGAGTTTGTTTTTACATTTACCTTATCAACTAATGTTTCTAAGTCGTAAATGAGAATGAGAACGTTTTTGGTTGCAATGAAAGGACTGCCGTCTGCAAGCAATGCGACTAAATCACCGAAAGTCGGGTGACCAAGGTATGCGCCTAATTCGTTCCAACGAGAACCAATTTGAATTCTCCAGTCTTTATCTCCAAGAACCATACAATTAATAATGAAAGAATCATCAAAATCGTATTTTTCACCGGAAATTTCCACAGATTTTTTCTCTTCTTCGTCGTCTACAAGCCAATCAGGTGCTTTAGTTAAATCTTGTGCTGGTTCAACTTTTTCTACCTTTTGTTGAGGCGCAAAAATCTCAGGTTTTTGTTCTTGAGCTGGTTGTGGTTTAGGTTCTGGAACTGGTTCCGGTTGAGGCGCAGCTTCTTCAACTACAGGTTCAGACTTTTCTTGAGGAACAACAGGGGCCTCAATTTTAGGTTCAATCTTTTGTTCAATTTTCGGGGTTGGTTTTTGTTCAACAGGAGTCGCCTTTTTAACTGGAGCAGTTTCGAACACATCTTCATAAGTTAAAAGTTTCAGTAATGCAACTTCGAATAATGTCTTCACGTTGCTCGCGGTTTTGAAATCTAACTGTAATTTTAGGAAGGTTCCAATCATTTCGTGGAGCTTTCTAATTTCAATTGTTTCGGAAAGTTGTTTTGCTTCTTCGGCATTTAAAACAGAAAGTTCATTAGTTTCTTTTGTTATCTTATAAATAAGAACATCTTTTAAAATTTCAAGAATATCTTGAGTGAGTCTTGTTATATCGATTCCGCCTTCAGAGAAAGACTTAATTCTTTCTAAAGTGGCAGAGATGTCCCCAGAATTAATGTTTTCAATGAGTGCAATCTTTTCTTTGGTTGAAATAAGTCCGAATATTGAATACACGTCTTGCACGCTTAATGTATTATTTGAGTATGCTAAGATTTGATCAAGAATAGATAAAGCATCTCTCATTCCGCCGTCGGCAAGAGAGATAATTGCTTTAACTGCTTCATGGTCATATTTAACGCCTTCCTTTTCAAGGATGGTCATCATTCTTTGTTCAATATCTTCATCGGCAACCTTCGTAAAATCATATCTTTGACATCTTGAAAGGATGGTTGGAATGATGTTGTGAGGTTCGGTTGTAGCTAAAATAAAGATGACGTGTGCTGGTGGTTCTTCTAAAGTTTTAAGCAAAGCGTTAAAAGCATTTGCAGTCATCATATGCACTTCGTCAATAATATATACTTTGTATCTTCCTTTAATTGGAAGGTAATTTACTTTATCAATAAGGTCTCTAACTTGTTCGACACCATTATTTGAGGCAGCGTCGATCTCAATTACGTCTGGATGAGATCCTTCGATAACTTCTAAACAGTTAGAGCATTCATTACATTGGCATCCGACACCTTTTTCGCAGTTTAAAGCTTTCGCGAAAAGTTTAGCCATTGTTGTCTTGCCGGTACCTCTTGGGCCACAGAAAAGATATGCGTGTGCTATCTTATTGTTTGCTAATGCGTTTCTTAAAGTGCGAATAATGTGTTTTTGTCCTGCGACTTCTTCAAAGGTTTGAGGACGATAAGTTCTGTATAATGCTTTATATGCCATAAAAATTTACCGATATTGATTTTATATCAATTATAAGGAGAAGAAAAGACAAATTAATATAAATATTAAGAAAAAATGATTTAACTTTATCAAAAATCTTCTTTGTGGTATAATCTTCACCGCCTATGGAACAAAGCATGTTAAAAAGACTTGAGGCATCTGAAATAAGATTTGCTGAAGTCGACAAAGAATTAATGGATGAAAACGTCATGAAAGACATGAAGCGTTTTCGTGAACTTTCTAAAGAAAGAGCATTCCTCGAACCAATTGTCGAAGGATATCATAAATATTTAAGAATTATTTCAGATATCAAAGATTCTGAAATGATGATTAATGATTCAGATCCTGAAATTGCTGAACTTGGTCATACAGAGCACAAACGTTTAATCGAAGAAGAAACTGCTTTATGTGAACAATTAAAAATCGAACTTCTTCCAAAAGATCCAAACGATGATAAAAACATTATTGTTGAAATTCGTGGTGCAGCTGGTGGTGATGAAGGCAATATTTTCGCAGGCGATTTATTTAGAATGTATGTTCGTTTTGCAGAAGCACAAGGTTGGCATATTCAAATGATCGATGAAAACCCATGTGAAGCAGGCGGATTCTCACTTGTATCATTTATGATTAAAGGTGATAACGTTTATTCACGTTTAAAGTTTGAATCCGGTGCTCACCGTGTTCAAAGAGTTCCAAAGACCGAAGCATCAGGAAGAATTCATACATCAACTGCAACCGTTTTGGTTATGCCTGAAATGGAAGAAATAGATGTTGAACTCAAAATGGAAGATATCCAAGTTGATACCTATCGTTCTCAAGGTGCCGGTGGTCAAAACGTTAACAAAACCGAATCAGCTGTTCGTATGACACATAAACCAACTGGCGTAGTCGTCTCATGTCAGACTGAAAAATCCCAAATTCAAAACAGAGCAATCTGTATGCAAATGTTGAGAGCAAAGATCTACGCAAAACTTCAAGAAGAACAAGAAGAGAAGTTTGGTTCTGAAAGAAAACTTAAAGTTGGTACAGGTGAAAGAAGCGAAAAGATTCGTACATATAACTACCCACAAAACCGTGTTACCGATCATAGAATCGGATTTACAATCCAAAAACTTGATAGAGTTATGGAAGGCGATTTATATGAAATTCTTGATGCACTTCAACACTTCGACCAAGAACAAAAAATGCTCGGTGAACAAAATAACTAATGACACTTTACGAAGTATATAAAGATTCACTTAAAAAATTAACAAATCCAGACTCTGATGAGATTTCTGTGCGTATACTTTTATGCCACAATAACGGAATCAAATCCATGTCTGGTTTTTATATTCACAAAGACGAAAATATTAGGGATTTACCGTTATTTTCTGCGCAATTTGAGCGTTTTTTGAAAGGCGAACCAATTCAATACATCTTGGGTGAAACAGAATTTCTTGGTCTAGATTTCAAAGTTGATAATCGAGTCTTAATTCCAAGACAAGAAACAGAAGAAGTTGTTACCCAAGCATATTTAAGAGCACTTCAAATGTTTGGCGACCACGTTATCAATGTCGCCGATGTTTGTTGTGGTTCTGGAGTTATGGGCATTGCTTTAGTAAAGAAACTAACTGTCCGTTATTTATTCATGTCAGATATTTCAGCTGATGCGATAGAAGTAGCTAAAGAAAACGCAAAAAGACACGATGTTATTGCAAACTTTTTTGTTGGTAATGCGTGTGATGAATTGGTTAAAGCTGGCGCAAAAGTAGACCTATTTGTAGCCAACCCACCATATATTTTAAATAAAGAAGAAGTTGATGAATCGGTTTTAAAATATGAACCGCATTTAGCACTGTTTACTGATGAAAAATTGCAGGTTTTTACTGATATTTTTGAAAAATTGCCTAAGTTAAAAAATAAACAAATGCTTTGTGTCTTTGAAATTGGTTATGACTTAAAAGACAAACTTAGTGAGTTGATAAAGAATACTCTTAAAAATGTAACTTTCGGATTCGTTAAAGATATAAATGGAAAAGAAAGAATTCTTATTATTGAGATGAGGTAGTAGAATAGAATTATGAAAATTCTAAAATCAACAGAATTAGATAAGGCTGCTGAACTATTAAAAGAAGGTAGTGTAATTGCCTTTCCAACAGAGACAGTTTACGGTCTTGGTGTTATCTTTGATAACAAAGAAGCCTATGATAAACTAGTTTCAGTTAAAAGACGACCACCTGAAAAACCATTCACATTAATGCTTGCTGATCCAGAAGACATTGAAAAGTTCGCAAAGCTAAATAATGCATCACGTGCATTGATTAAAGAGTTTATGCCTGGTCAATTTACGATGATTACTTATGCTCAACCAGGACTTCCTGAATGGTGTGTTTCAAAGATTGGTCATATTGGAATCAGAATTGCCGATTACGACATCATTCGTGACTTAATTAGAAAAACGGGCAAACCATTACTTGTGCCAAGCGCAAATAGAAGTGGTGAAGCACCAGCAACAACAGCCGAAGAGGTTGTAAAAGTATTTGGAGATGAACTAGCAGCAGTTATTGAAGGAAAAAGCATAAGCAACGTTCCTTCCACAGTTGTCTTAGTTGAAGATAAGTATACACACGTCTTTCGTGAAGGCGCTGTGAAGATGGATGATATTAAGAGAGTTATCTCGGAGGTAGAGTAAATGAAAATTTCATTAGGTAGTGATCACGCAGGTTATGCATATAAAGAGGAAATTAAAAAATATTTAGAAAGTAAAGGACATGAAGTAATTGACGTTGGAACACATTCAACAGATTCATGCGATTATCCAATTTTCGCTCATGAAGCCGCAAAGAAAGTTGCTGATGGAACTGCAGAATATGGAGTTTTAGTTTGTTCAAGTGGCGAAGGTATTATGATTGCCGCAAACAAAAACAAAGGAATTCGCGCCGGCCTAGCATATAACGATGACGTGGCTAGATTAATGAGACAACACAACAACGCAAACATGATTGCTTTTGGTGCATCATTCATGGACTTAAAAGACGTCTTAAAGCGCATTGATATCTTTCTTTCAACACCGTTTGAAGGTGGACGCCACGAAAGAAGAGTTGGCGAAATTGAGAAATAATTAAAAAATTTCTTTCAAATAGTATTTGAAAAATTGTGGAAATTCACAATTTTTCTTTTTTTACCCTGATATAAATATATATGGGGAACAATTTTAATTGCCCAAGATGCGGCAACACAGATCCTAGATATGTTGGATACATGAACGGAAAACCGTACTGTCGTTTTTGCATTTCGATGAAAGGAAAAGGTGCAGAAGAAAAAATAAGTAGCAAAGGCGCAGTCGCATTCAAACTTAAATACTCTTTATCGTACGATCAATCTTATATTTCGCAAAAACTCATAGCTAATTACCGTAATAAGATTGATACGCTCGTGAACGCAGTGTGTGGAGCCGGGAAAACAGAACTGGTATATGGACTTATGGCGTATTGTTTATCTCAAGGTAAAACAGTAGCTTTTGCTGTGCCCAGAAGAGATGTTGTTATTGAGTTATTTGATAGAATTTCCAAGGTTTTTCCTGAAAATTCTGCAGTTTCTGTATACGGAGGACACACAGATAAGTTAGAGGCAGATATAGTTGTTTTGACAACGCATCAATTTTATAGGTACAACAAATATTTTGACTTAATAATACTTGATGAAATTGATGCGTTCCCATTTAAAGATAATGAATTATTGAGGTCTATGTTTGAGAGGGCGACTAATGGCCCCATTACTATGATGTCTGCGACCCCATCTATAGATGTGGTTGAATATTTTTCTAAAAAAGGAAGAGATATTGTCAGTTTAAGTTCTCGTTTTCATAGACATCCACTTCCTGTTCCAATAATAGTGAAGAAAATCTGGTTGTCTAAGATTCCTTATGTTGTATCAAAAATGCGCGATTACTTTTCGAAGGGCAAGAAAGTTTTTGTGTTTGCTCCAACAATTGATAAATGCGAAAAAGTAGCAAAAATCCTGAAAATTTTCGAAAAAAATGGCACTTTTGTTCATTCACAATGTAAAGACAGAGGCAAACGAATTATTGATTTTAAAAACGGTAAATATGACTACCTTGTCACAACGGCCGTATTAGAAAGAGGCGTCACATTCAAAGGACTTCAAGTAATTATTTACGATGCAGATAGCGAAATATATGGTGCAGAGACACTAGTACAAATCGCAGGAAGGGTAGGAAGAAAAATCGATGATCCAATGGGTGAAGTCATTTATTTGGTCAATAAGGAAACGGATGAAATTAGAAAATCAATCGAATCCATCAATACCAAAAACAAACATTTGCAAAATATGCTTTCAAAGAATCGCAGAGAACACAATCCACGCTTCAATTGCAAGAGAGGTAACAATATGTCACGATTGCCTTATAAAACTTAAACCCGTTTTAGAGACTTTCTATCTTGATGATGTCGAGTGTCTCCATTTGTATTTTTATACCCACAAAATTCAAGAACTTTTATATCAATTTAAAGGGTGTAGTGATTATGAACTTAGAACAGTGTTTCTTGAGTATTATATCTCATATTTAAATTTTAAATTTAATGGATACTATATGATTCCTGCACCTTCAAGTAAAGAAAGTGATGAAGAACGAGGATTTAACCATGTGGTAGAGATATTCAAATGTCTGCGTCTAAAAATGTTAAGAATAATACATAAAACAAAGCAAATTAAACAGGCTGATTTAACTACGAAAGAAAGAGAAAAAATAGGAGACATTTTAGTAATTGATGACGTTGATTTAAGAGGCAGAAAGATACTATTGGTGGACGACGTGTATACAACTGGTTCAACAATAAAGGCTATGATCAAATTGGTAAGACAACAAGGAGCTAAAAACATTAAAGTTTTGCTCATGTCAAAAACAATTGATTTAGAAAAGAGAGAATAGAGTATTAAGTTAATGCATATAATTAGTTTGCGATACCATTATAATATGGTAGAATACTAAATTGTCCGGTTAAGGAGTTATACTATGGCAAATTTCATTGAAAAATTATTTAGAGTCGACGAAAGAGTACTTAAAAAGTACAGTAAAATGGCCGACAACGTTCTTGCTTATGAAGAACAAATGAAGAATTTAACAGACGAGGAATTACAAGCTAAGACCCCGTATTTTAAAGATTTATTAGCAAAAGGAGCAACACTCGAAGACATTAAGTACGAAGCCATGGCGGTTGCTCGTGAAGCTGCAAGAAGAACATTAGGACAATTCCCATATAAGGTTCAAGTCATCGGTGCTTTAGTTATGCACGATGGTGACGTTGCTGAAATGAGAACAGGTGAAGGTAAAACCTTAACTGCTACTATGGCGATTTACCTTAACGCACTTGAAGGCAAAGGCGCATATGTCGTTACTGTTAACGAATACCTTGCCCAACGTGACGCTGAATGGATGGGACAAATCTATAGATTCTTAGGATTAACAGTTGGTTGTAATATTCACGATTTAACAACTCAAGAAAAACAACAACAACACTTATGTGATATCTGTTATTCCACAAACTCTGAGTTAGGTTTTGACTACTTAAGAGATAACATGGCTAACACAAAAGCACGTCGTGTTCTTCGTGGTTTACACTACGCGGTTATCGACGAAGCTGACTCAATTTTGATTGATGAATCACGTACCCCACTTATTATTTCAGGTCAAGCAAGAACAAGCGCTTCTTCTTATAAGACATATGACTTATTTGCAAAAGCACTTAAAAGAAATGTTGACTTTGAAATCGATATTAAAGATAAGACCTGTTCATTAACTGAAGCAGGTAATAAACGTGCAGAACAACTCTTTGGAGTTGATAACCTTTATGGTCCAGATCACCAAGAAGATTTACACAGAATTCAACAAGCTTTAAAAGCTAACTACATCATGACACGTGATGTTGAATACATGGTTGATCAAAATGGCGAAATTCAATTAATTGACCAATCAACAGGTCGTATTCTTAAAGGACGTGAATACTCTGATGGTTTACAACAAGCTATTCAGGCTAAAGAAAACGTCAAAATTAAAGAAGAAACAGTCACAATGGCTACTATTACATACCAAAACTTCTTCCGTCTTTTCAAGAAGATGTCAGGTATGACTGGTACTGCAAAGACCGAGGAAGAAGAATTCCAAAAGATTTATAACATGAGAGTTGTAGTCATTCCAACCAATAAACCAATTCAAAGAATTGATGCTATTGATTACATCTACGCTCACAAATCAGAAAAACTTGCTCAACTTGTTGAAGAAGTTAAAGAAAGACACGAAAAAGGACAACCAATTCTTATTGGTACAGTCTCTGTCGAATCTTCAGAAGAAGTTTCAGCATTGCTCGACAAAGCAGGCCTTAAACACGAAACATTGAACGCAAAAAACCATGCACGTGAAGCTGAAATCATTGCTCACGCTGGTGAAAAAGGCGCCATCACAGTCGCAACAAACATGGCTGGTCGTGGTACCGATATTAAGATTAATGACGAAGTTAAAGCATTAGGCGGTTTATGTGTCTTCGGTACTGAAAGACACGAATCACGTCGTATTGATAACCAATTACGTGGTCGTTCAGGCCGTCAAGGTGACCCAGGTTTTTCAAGATTCTACGTCTCATTTGATGATGATCTCTTAAAGAGATTCGCAGCAGAATCAATTCAAGCACGTATTGAATCATTTGGTCCAGGACCACTTGAATCAAAACTTTTCTCATCAGTCATTACTAATGCTCAAAAACAAATTGAAGGACAAAACTTCGATATTCGTAAAAACTTACTCGATTACGATGATGTTATTTCAAGACAAAGAAAGGCAATATACGAGAAACGTGACGCTATTATCTATGCTGAAGACATCACAGATATGATCGAAGAGTTCTTCAGAGTTGCAGGTTTCTGCTTAGCAAGAAAAGCAATTCCTGAAGGCAGCAACGATGATTTAATTAGTGGAGAAATGTTAAAGAAGGTTTTAGAACCAAAATACGTTCCAGAAGGTTCATTCCAAGAATCATTATATGATGAAGCTCCACTTGAGGATGCTGGCCAAGATTTAGGCGACTTCCTTTTAGATAACTACATGGTTAGACGTAAACAATGGGGTGACGAAATTGCAAAACAAGTAGAACGTGACATATGTTTACAAACCATTGACCAAAACTGGACAAAACAAATTGATACAATGGCAAGACTTCGTGAAGGTATCCACTTACGTAGTTATGCTAATACAAACCCACTCCAAGATTACGTTAACGAAGGTCAATCTCTCTTTAGAGAATGCTTAGAAAACATTTCTCAAGAAGTTGTTTTCAAGTTCCTTAACGTTATCGTTCAAATTAAGAAACCAGCTGAAGCAGAAAAAGCCGAAGCTGAAAAACCAGCAGAAGAAGACGTCGTAGACGTTGAATCAAAAGATAAGGAATAAAGATGAAAGAGCTCCAAGAATTACGCTTAGAACTTAAAGAAGTTACTGAGATGGTAAATAGGCTCGGTGACTCTCTTTGACCTCGCTTTCCTAGATAACAAAGTTAAAGAATTAGAACAAGAACAAAACAAAGAAGGCTTTTGGGATAACCAGAAAGCCGCTTTGAAGGTTATTGACGAATATAACGACGCGAAAGAAGAACGCGATACATATTTATCTATTGAGAAAACTCATCAAGAGATTAAAGACCTTCTTTTTGCAACAACCGAAGACGATGAAGACATGAGAGCTTTACTCGAGGAAATGTTGGATGAATTAGCAAAAAACACGAAGATTTTCCGACAAAAATTGCTTTTCAAGGGTGAATTCGATAGACATGATGTTACATTAGAAATTCACTCTGGCGCTGGTGGTACAGAAGCTCAAGACTGGGCTGATATGTTATCCAGAATGTATGTTCGTTGGTGCGAAAAACACCACATGAAATTTTCAGTAGTTGATCAACAACCTGGTGAAGAAGCCGGAATTAAATCGATTGTCTTTAATATTAGTGGCAAAAACGCTTATGGCTTACTTAAATCAGAAAAGGGCGTTCATAGATTAGTTCGAATTTCACCATTTGATGCTAATAAAAGAAGACACACGTCCTTCGCATCCGTTAATGTAGTTCCACTTTTTGAAGATGATGTTGATGTAGCAATCGAGGAAAAAGATTTAAGAGTAGATACATATCGTTCTGGTGGTGCAGGCGGACAAAACGTCAACAAAGTTGAAACTGCTGTTCGTATTACACACATTCCAACTGGTATTGTAGTTTCATGTCAAATTGAAAGATCACAACTTCTTAATAGAGAAACTGCTATGAAAATGTTAAAGAGCAGACTCTATCAAATGGAAGTTGAAAAGAAAGAAGCCGCACTTAAGAACATTATTGGTGAGCAAAAAGACATTGAATGGGGCTCTCAAATCCGTTCATATGTTTTCTGTCCTTATACCCTCGTTAAAGATAATAGAACAAACTATTCCGAGGGGGACGTGGATATGGTTATGGATGGCGAACTTGACGGTTTTATCTATGCTTACCTTGAAGATATTGCAAGAAAATCGGAACTAAAATAATGATAGAAAAACAATTTGAATTAGTTTCTAACTATAAACCTACCGGAGACCAACCAACCGCTATTAAAGAGCTTGTTGAAGGCATTAAAAGTGGAAAGAAGCTTCAAGTTTTACTTGGTGCTACAGGTACTGGTAAGACTTTTACTGTTGGAAACGTAATTCAAGAGGTTCAAAAACCAACATTAGTTTTAGTTCATAACAAAACATTAGCAGCGCAACTATATGCTGAGTTCAAAGAACTCTTTCCACATAATAGAGTTGAATATTTCGTTTCTAACTTCGACTTTTATCAACCTGAAGCTTATTTACCAAAGTCAGATACCTATATTGATAAAAGTGCAGTCATGAATGAAGAAATTGAAATGCTTAGAACAAGCGCAATTAACTCAATTCTTGAACGACGTGACACCATTGTTGTCGGTTCTGTTGCCTCAATTTATGGTTTAACTGACCCTGATGAATATAGAAGATTGTTGTTCGATGTTCGTGTTGGCGAAACCATAAACAGAAAAGAATTTATTAACAAACTCGTTGATGCACAATATCAACGTAATAATTTAGATATTAAACCAGGCTATTTTAGAGTGCGTGGAGATGTTATTGAAATTGCTCCACCTATTGCAGATAACTGGGTTATTAGAATTGACACCTTTGGTGATGAAGTTGAAAGCATCTCAGCAGTTGATACATTAACAGGAGAAGTTAAAGAAAGATATAAAACATATCCTATTTTCCCTGCATATGACCACGCTTCAACACGTCAAAGAATTGCGGACGCAGTAAAAACCATCTCAGTTGAATTAGAAGAAAGACTTAAATTCTTTAAAGATAACGGTCAACTACTTGAAGCTGAACGTTTAGAGATGAGAACAAAACAAGACATGGAAAGCATGTTGGAGTTTGGTATGTGCCCTGGAATTGAGAACTATTCAAGACATATTGATAAGCGTGCTCCAGGTCAACGCCCATTCTCATTAATTGACTATTTTCCTCGGGATTTCCTGATGATAATTGATGAATCACATGTTTCCTTACCTCAAGTTAGAGGCATGTATAACGGTGATCGTTCAAGAAAAGAAACACTTGTTGAATATGGTTTTAGATTACCTTCTGCACTAGATAATAGACCTCTCAATTTTGAAGAGTTTGAAAGTTTGATGCCACAAGTTATTTGTACATCAGCAACTCCTGGTGATTACGAAATGGATAAGTGTGGTGGTAAGGTTACAGAGCAAATCATTCGTCCGACAGGTTTATTGGATCCAAAAATTGAAGTTAGAAGAACATTAGGTCAAATTGATGACTTGATGTATGAAATTAAAGAAAGAATTAAACGTAACGAACGTACAATGGTCGTTACTTTAACTATTAGAATGGCGGAAGATTTAACTGAATTCCTTAAGGAAAGAGGAATAAAAGTCGCTTATTTACACAATGAGACAAAAACTTTAGAGAGAACAGAAATTATTTATCAACTCAGAAAAGGTAAATATGATGTTTTGGTTGGTATTAACTTACTTAGAGAAGGTCTAGACATTCCTGAAGTTTCATTAATTACAATCTTAGACGCCGATAAAGAAGGCTTCTTACGTTCAACTCGTTCACTCATTCAAGTTATCGGCCGTGCAGCAAGAAACGCAAACGGAAAAGTAATTATGTACGCAGATCGAATTACAGATTCAATGAAAGAAGCAATTGATGAAACTAACCGTCGTCGTGCTATTCAAGAAGCATATAATGACGAGAACGGAATTGTACCAACAACCATTATAAAAGAGATCCGTTCACCACTCGGAAATACTGAAAATTCCCAGGAAATCGCAACAAAAATCAACAAACACTCATCTAGAAGCGAGATCGAGCGAGAGATTAAAAAACTCGAGTCAGATATGCGTGCTGCAGCCAAAGCATATGACTTTGAAAGAGCCGCAGAAATACGTGATATCGTATTTGAACTTAAGGCATCAATTCAATAAAGCATTTGCTTTAGTAAATTAGTTGTGATACTCTATTCAAGCACAAAGGAGAAAACTCAATGAAAGCATTAGACATTATATTCTTAGTTGTTGGTCTCATCATCATTGTTTTATCCTTGCTCCAAGGCGGTAAATCAGAGGGTGCTTCCGGTGCTATTACAGGTGGCGGAATGAACGTCTTTGTTAAAACAAAAGAGAGAGGCTCTGAAAAGATTATTACAATCTTAACATTCATCTTCGTTATCATCTTTATGTTCTTAGCCGTATTGGCAAACGTGTTAGCTTAAAAATTAAAAATGTAGAAATATGCTCCAATGCGGGGCATATTTTTATTTCTTTAGGAGGTTAAAATGAACAAATCAGTATTAAAAAGATACGCGCACCTCATTGCGAAGGTAGGTGCGAACGTACAAAAGGGTCAATATGTAACCGTGGTTGCAAATCTTGATCAAGAATTACTCGTCTCTTACATTGTTGAAGACTGCTATAGATTAGGAGCAAAACTCGTAAGTGTTGAGTGGCAATCTGATAAGCTCGCTAAAATTGCATACAAAAAAGCAAGCACAAAAGCATTATCTGAATTTCCTGTTTGGAAAGAAGAAAAACAAAAATACATTAATGAGACTCTTCCAGTCATGATTTATATCGAATCAAGTGATCCAGATGCACTTAAAGGAATTAATCAAAAGAAAGTTTCTGAAGTACACAGAGCACTTATTTCTCACACCAAAAAATACCGTGATCAAAGAGAAAACAAATATCAATGGACAATTGCTGGAGCGGCCTCAAAAGAATGGGCAAAGAAAGTGTTCCCTGGCATGCCAACTTCAAAGGCTGTTGCAAAACTTTGGGACGCAATTTTACTTACTTCTAGATGTGATGAAGACCCAATAAAAGCATGGGAAAAACACGAAGCAGAAATGGCTAAACATAGAGAAAAACTAAATTCATTGAATTTAGATTATCTTCATTATGAATCTAGTAATGGCACAAATTTCAAGGTTTGGTTAAATGAAAAATGTGTTTGGTTATCAGGTGGCGAAACCATTAGAGATACAGGCGTATTCTTCAATCCAAACATTCCAACAGAAGAATGCTTTACTTCCCCAATTTCAGGTAAAGCAGAAGGCATCGTTTATTCTTCAAAACCACTTTCTTACAATGGTGAATTAATTGAAAACTTCTCAATTAGATTCGAAAACGGTAAAGCAGTTGAAGTAAAGGCTGAAAAAGGCCAACACTTATTAGAAGAAATGATTAAGATGGACGAAGGAGCATGTAAACTTGGTGAAGTTGCTCTTGTTCCATATGATTCTCCAATCAATAACACAGGCATCTTATTCTTCAATACTCTTTATGATGAAAATGCCGCATGTCACTTAGCACTCGGTATTGGATTTAATAACACCGTGAAAGATTTTGAGAAATATACAAATGAAGAAATTAAGAAGATGGGTATCAACGATTCTGGTATACACGTCGACTTTATGATTGGCTCAAAAGACCTAAATATTACCGGTTATACGAGAGACGGAAAGAAAGTTCCGGTCTTCAAAAATGGTAATTGGGCTTTATAAGAAAAATCCAACAAACAATGATGGGCTATTTGCCCATTTTTGTTTTATTAAATTTCAAGAGTTGGTAGTCACATCTAACTTTTTCATAAGAAAAAAATAAATTAATGCGATGAAATCTGAATATTAAAAATTCAACTTACGAAAAATAAATTTTTCCGGTAAGATAATAACTTACGGTAATTGTACCGTCTAGAAATATAGTTCTAGAGTCAACACCGTATGTCTCATAGTAGGTAGGAAGACACATGTTTGGACTCAAAAAAAGAACATTACAAAAAATCGCCCTGGGCACAGGCTTATTAGGTCTTGCTTTGGGCGTTTTTATTTCCTCTGGTAAAAGTCTCGGATCTTTTATTGGTGGCTTAGCCTCAAGAGTTACAAATAATTACAAAATCACACTTGATAGCAGCAACAAGGTTACTAGTGCAGGAGATAAGGTTCAACATACCGCACTTGGCAACAATGTCACCTTTACTTATAGTGGCGTTGCGAGCTCAACAAGCGGCCACGTTACATTAAATGCCAACGGAACAATGGTTAACAAAGACCATATCCGCAGCATTACCAGTTTTACTGCAGTTTTTAATGCTGCAGACGCTCTTTCATTTAAATTATCGTATGATAATGCAACTTGGGGCGGAGAGACCACAATGGAATCTGGTCGCACTTACAATGTTGACTCTAATCCATACCACTTATTTATTAAAGCAACAAGCTCTGTCACCATTACCTCTTTAGTTATCAACTATAGTTGTGTTGAAAATCCAAATGCTTATGAAGGTCAAGATACCGGTGATGGGTTATTAGGTGTTATTGATTTCTGGGATTCTTCAAATTCTAGTGATACCCAAACATCAACATTAGTTAACGCTGCTTACGTTCAAGAAAGAACTTATGACAACGATACAAGCGAGAAAGAAAACATTGAATTTGTTACTTCAGTATCAGCCTCTTATTCTTACCAAAAACGTTATGGTGGTATTGGATTAAGCTCCGGAAACAACGCAGCTTCTTTAGCTATTTCTTTGGCAACAGGCTTTGAACCATCAAGTGTAAAAGTTATTGCAGCAACTAGACAAAGTAACAGCAGAACCCTTACATTAAACAGTTCTGGTAAAACTGTATCAGCTAATAGTGCTGGTATTACGGCATTAACTGATACTTACACTGATGAGTTAATTTGGGACTTTACAAACAATGAACCTACAACGCTCACATTTACTGCAACAAAGGATTCTAAGTTAGCTATTTATAGAATTTATTTATATGGTGAAAGTGGACCAACAATTGAACCTCCTGAGGAGTCAATTATTGGCTTTACCGCATCAGATTCAAAAGCATCAAGTTACTATTCAGACGATGTTTACGATACAAATAATGGTCTTGTGGTCAAGGCTCAAAAGACCGGAGGAACTGAAGTCACGCTTTCAAAAGGCGGAGATGACGGCTACTCTTATGTCGTATACAACAGCGCTGATCAGATCGTCAATACAGCTTCTCAGTTCGGCAACGAAGGAATCTATACTGTTGTTGTTAGTTATAAAAACTTCATTCCAGTAGAAATTCAACTTACTGTTGGCTTTAGAGTAACACTTATTGGAATCGAAGTCATTTCAACAAATACAATCTTTAATACTGCTCAAAAATTATCAGATTACACAAGTGGTATTACAGTTAACTTAACATATAATAAAGAAAGCGAAAACGAACAAAATGTTCCATATTCAAGCTTTGCTTCAAAAGGATTGTCGTTAACGTTACTTGATCCAAGCCAAGTTAATTACAACATCACATCACTATTTGGAACTGCTGGTACATGGAAGATTAAAGTCGCATCTACATCTGATGCTACAGTATTTGGTACATTAGATATCACCATTAACGCAATTCCAGTAACTGGCATCTCAGTTACGGGTGAATCTGCAACCGTTGAAGAAGAATCTCAACTTCAATTAACTGCATCAGTTACTCCAAATAACGCAACAGTTCAAACAGTTACGTGGGCAAGTAACCATGAAAGCATTGCGACTGTTAATACAAACGGCTTAGTCACAGGCGTAAGTGCTGGCGAGGCAAGAATTACTGCCACTGCAACTGATGGATCTGCAGTTTATGGTTATATTGATATTACTGTCACTGCAAAACCTCAACAAACCGAATTTGATGCAGACATGACAGCGGGATCTAACTCGATGTCTTGTACAGTTGATGGAGAGGCTGGCGTAAAAGTTGGTACCTCTAAAGCTGCTGGTAGCATGACAATAACTGTTGGCGAAGGCGCGACAAGACTTTCATTCTATGCAGCCGGTTGGAACGGAACAAGTACTGTCATCAATTTAACCGGTGCAACTTGTGGCACATCATCATTTAGTTTAACTGCCGATTCAGGAATTTCTGGAAGCGGTAGTGCATATACACTTTCTGGAACTGAATCAGATTATTATTTCGAAACAACATTAAGCGGAATTACAAGTGAAACAGACATTACCGTTTCTGCTTCTACACGTTTCGCTTTATGGAAAGCAAAATACTACACAACAGCCGTTGAACCAGTTTACCCAACAAGCATTTCATTAGAGGTTGGTTCAAGTAGTGTTGCTATTGGCGGAACAACTTCTGTAGAAGTATCTTACTCACCAGTAGACACCAACGTGAAGAATGTTACATTCTCATCAAATGCAACAAGCGTCGCTACAGTAAGTAGTGAAGGCATTATTACTGGTGTTGCTGCTGGTAATGCAAGAATTACAGCATCAGCTGAAGCCGCAAATAGTGGATCGGTTTCTGCTTATGTAGATATTACAGTTACAGCTATTGCAGTTACCGGAGTAACTGTAAGCCCAACAGAAAAATCATTGTCTGTTGGCGGAACACAACAATTAACTGCAACTATTTCTCCATCTAATGCAACAAATAAAAACGTTACATGGACTTCAGATGCAACTTCAGTAGCTACTGTTTCAAGCGGTGGTTTAGTTACTGCTGTTGCTGCAGGTACTGCAACAATTACGGTTAAATCTGCTGCTGATAATACGAAGAAAGCAACATGTACGATTACAGTTACTGCTTCTGGTGGCGGTTCAAGTGGTGAAGAAACAACAACTTATGAGTTCACTTCTAAATCATGGGCTGCAACTCCTGCCAACTGGACAAGCGGAAAAGATGGCTACGGCTACTCAAATAGTGGTGTTCAAGTTACTGCAGGATATAGCGGGGCAAACGGAACATCTCCAAAATCATTTGATGCAGTTCAATCTGTTGTCGTTACTTATTGTACAAACGGATCTAGTGGCGCCGGCAATATTATTGTAAGTGTTGGCGGAACACAAATTTCATCACAATCTGTTACAAAGTCCGGAGGAACATCTGGAAGAGATTTGACATTTACAAGTAATGGTTCACTTAGTGGTAAAGTAAAAATCGAAGTTGAATGTACGACAAACAGTATCTACGTTATTGCCTGTTCTATTACATCAGGTGCTGCAGAACCTACTGATCCAACATCAATTTCTATCAGTCCATCTTCAGTTGAACTTGCACCAGGTGGAACAAAGGACTTAGCAGTCAATTACACTCCAAGTAACGCAAATCAAAACAAAGAGATTACCTGGTCTAGATATAGCGGAAGCTCAAATATTACTGTTAGCAGTTCTGGTGTGGTTTCCGTTTCAAGCAACGCAACTGCCGGAAATACTGCAGTTATTCGTGCAAAATTGACAAATATTACTTCTATTTACGCAGATTGTACTGTTACAGTCGTTGAACAATCTCAAGACGATCAAACAATACTTATTTATCTTTGTGGTTCTGATCTTGAAAGTAACGGACAAACAAGTTCATCAAGTGCAGCAGGTTATGCTTCTGGTGATATTACCGAGATCCTAAAGGTTTCAGGACAACCAGATGATGTCAATGTTGTAATTGAAACTGGTGGTGCAAAATGTTGGAAGACAACACACGGCATTAACAAGAGCTATCTTGAAAGATACCATGTTGCCAATAAATCATTAGTTAGAGACTCACAAGAAACTAAAGCCAACATGGGCTTAACATCAACACTTCAAAGCTTCTTAACTTGGGGTGTACAAACATACCCAGCAGATCGCATTAGTTTGATTCTTTGGAATCACGGTGGCGCTATGCGTGGTGTTTGTTATGATGAAAACTATTCCTCAGACAGCTTAACTAACTCAGAAGTTAAGACAGCTGTTGCTAATACGTTCACTTCTCTTGGCAGATCTACATCTGACAAATTTGAATGGATTGGTTACGATGCTTGCTTAATGCAAGTTCAAGATATTGCAGAATTCAATTCCCAATACTTTAACTATATGATTGCATCAGAAGAATCGGAAGCAGGCGCTGGTTGGGATTACGACAACTGGATAGATGATGCCTACGCAAAGAAGACAACCCCAAATATCTTAAAGGCTATTTGTGATTCATTCCTTGCAGAACAAGGTTCTAGCTCCGATCAAACATTATCATACCTTGATCTCTCATATATGAGCGCATATAAGAGCGCATGGGAGACAATGTCCTCTACAATCAACTCAATGATTAGCAGTTATGGTAAATCTAAGTTCCAGACACTTATGAAGACTTGTCAGTATTACGGTACTGATAGTGATTCTGAAGGTTATTCATACTTCGGTATATTTGACGCTAAAGACGTTGTAAATAAGATACGTGCAACATCAGCATTTAGTGGAGCATCCACACAGACAAACGCTGTGTTGACTGCTTTCACTAATTTGGTCGCTTACTCTAGAGCTGGAACAAAAGCAGGTAATTCGTATGGATTATGCTGTTTCTTCCCAATGAAAGATGGTAGTGGTTATACATGTAATACATCCAGTGTTTACACCGCATCACAAACTAACTTTACTAACTGGAGGTCAATTGTTACTTCATACGGTGATTAAAATATTTAAGGTTACGTTTTAAGACGTGACCTTTTTATCTTTGTTTTAAGGTTTATTTAAGTTTAATAATGTAAACTTATCCGTGTTCAAGGAGAAAAAATGAAACTTAAGTTCTCAATTATATTGCCATCACTAGTGCTTGCCATGTCGGTTGGGGCAGGCCTTTCTATATCTAGCCGAAATAAGAGTGCTGAGCCTGTTGAAGCTGCTGTTGGCACTTATTATTCAAATGTTAATGGTACTGGAGAAGATCTCCTAAATTCTATTAGGACTACTATATCAGATCCATTTAGCACTATCGGATACTCAAGTTTGGGTAGTCATTATCCCAATACAGATGACAGGGGTGATGGTTATTTATACGATATTTACAGCGATGATACCAAGTACACTTCAAGTAGTGGCGCTTCATCGTCTTCACAAGTTGGTGGTGGGTGGAATAAAGAGCACACAATTCCTCAATCTTGGTGGGGCAAAGGCACCACCGAGCAAGGATGTGATATTTATATTGTTAGACTAAGTGATACACATTGTAACTCAATTCGTTCAAGTTATCTTTTTGCAGAAGTTGCAACTAGTACAAATTTAACTATTGGTGATAATAAATTAGGTGCTTGCTCTAATTACAACGAAATTGGAGTCAATTCAGGTACAGTTGTCTTTGAACCACGAGATTCTATTAAAGGTGATATGGCTAGAACATATTTTTATGCTGTTTGTCGCTACTATGAAAGTGGAACTGGAAACGGCGGAGCCAAAACGTGGACTTCTGGCAACGGATCATATGTGTTTTCAGCGAATGGCAATAATGGTTTTAAGCAAAAGTATTTAGATATGCTACTACGTTGGCATAGAGAAGACCCTGTTGATTCGAGAGAAATTGCTCGTAATGACGCAGTTCAGTCTAATGGTTGCCAACGAAACAGGAATCCTTTTGTTGATCATCCGTCGTGGGTTGATTTGATTTGGGGAGGAACTTATCCTTCTTCAGCTACTAATTATGAAAATACTAATGGAGGAACTGCTGAAGTTGTGAACGGCCAAATAAGTGGTGCTTCTCAGTCTCCAACTATTTCGATAAATCCATCTTCTGGATCTGTTTCAGTTGGGGGTACACTAACTTTAACTGCAACTACATCTTATGGGTCGGGGGAAGTAAGTTGGTCTTCCGACAACACTAGTGTTGCTACAGTAAATAGTTTAGGCGTTGTAACAGGTGTAGCTGCTGGTTCTGCAACAATTACTGCTACCTATAGTGGTGCAACCGATACTTGTGTTGTTACTGTTACTAAGGCAGTTAGTTCTTTATCTAAGGGAGCCACATCTCCAACAAAAACAACATATACAGCAGGAGAATCGTTTGATCCAACCGGTTTAACAATTACTGCAAATTATAGTGACTCAACATCAGAGGATGTGACAAATTCTGTTGTTTGGACTCCAGATCCACTAACTGCTGGAACAACAGATGTTACCGGTACTTTTGGTGGTAAAACAATTACAATCACCGGAATAACAGTCAATCAAGTCACAGAACCCGAAATTATTGATAGCAACTCTGATCTGTCAGTAGGTGACTATGTAGTTTTAAGAACTGCGGCTGGTGTTGGTGTTACTGGTTGGAACAACAACAAAGACGCTACAGTATCTGAGACACAGTCTGAGTGGAAGAAATATTATGTTGCTTCTGCTTCTAACTCTGGATTCACATTAAAAGACGAAAGCGCAAATAATTTTATTGCAAGCCCAGGAAGTTCAAATCAATTTATATATGGATCTGCTGGGACATGTAGTACTGATAGCGATGGTCATTTAATTTGTAATAGCAGATATTTATGTAAAAACGGAACAAATTATCGTTTCTACACAAGCATTGGCAGTTATTTACCATTCTTCATTTATAAAGTTCCTGCCTCATCAACAAAAACTTTATCTTCAATATCTGTAGAAACGGCTCCAACTAAAACGACATACACAGCTGGAGAATACTTTGATCCTACTGGCCTTGTAATTACAAGAACTTATTCTGATTCAACTTCAGATACATATGCATATGCTAATCATATAAACGAATTTAGTTTTTCACCATCAACTTCTACCCAATTAACTACATCTGATACATCGGTTACTATTACATACAATTCAAAGACATGTAGTCAACCAATTACAGTAAATCAGGCGTCTCAAGTTACTTTATCTTCTATCAGCGTAAACACTTCTCCAACGAAGACATCATATACGTTAGGAGAATACTTTGATCCTTCCGGTTTAGTTATCACAAGGACTTATTCAGATAACTCTTCAAATACCTACACTTATGCAGGACATGAATCAGAATTCTCATTTGATCCAACCTTATTAACACCTTTAACAACTAGCAACACTAGTGTCACAATTAGCTATGATGGCAAAAATACATCTCAATCAATTACAGTCACTTCGAGCGGAGGGCAAGCAACCGAAAACGAAGAAGTAATCGATTTAACCGCTCAAGGTTTTGCTAACCAAGCAGTTGTTGCTTCTGTTACAGGCGAAAATTCAACTGTTACATTCTCAAAAGGAGAAGGCAACAACGATCCAAAATACTATACTAACGGCTCTGCTGTTAGAGCATATTCTGGAAACACAATAACAATTACTTCAGAATTAAAAATCGCCAGTATTTCCTTCACATTTGGCTCAAATGATGATTTAAATGCAATCACATCAAACCCATCAGGATTTGTTAGCCCAACATGGTCAGGAAGCGCAAATAGTGTAGTCTTTACAATTGGCGGCACAAGCGGAAATAGAAGGATTGCTAAGATTACAATTACTTATGAACAATCTGCAGCAACAATTACTTCAATTGAGGCATCTACAACAAAAACTTTCTATGTTGGAGAAAAGATATATTCCACAGATATAACTGTTATAAATAATCTTGATGAAGAAGTAGATTCATTTGAGTTTGCAAACGAAGGTTATCAATTTAGATATGAAGATGCAAGTAGTGGAGGTTCATTAACCAACAAAACATTCACAGATGCTATTTCTGCTGCCGGATGTACTTGTTCACTAACAGTTCAAGTACAAAGAAAAGAAAAAGTTGAAACAATTGATTATTCAATTATTCCTACCGATTTATCATCAACATCACCAACAGCTCCTGAATTAAGAACAGCAGCGAGTGGTTTAAATTTCAATGTATATAAAGCGTATAATAATTCCTCAAGTTTAAGATTCACAAATAATGGTTATATTGAAAACGATGAGAGCATGTATTTAAAATCTATTAAGTTGAATGCCTCAACACTTACTTATATTAGTGTTAAAGTTACAAACACCAAAGACTCTTGGCCAACAACATCTATCAGCGGCACAAATTACGAATATAACCTTAATGGTTATTCATATGTAAGGGTCACTAGTAATTATACCTATTCAAATTATATGGATAGCATCCTTATAACTGCCTATGTTTATGATGCTAGAAATCTTGCAAATTACATAATGTATGAAGACACACAAAATCAATGCACGTCCAAACTAGAATTGGCTATGGTTGATTTAAATAAAATGTCATCTGATGAAAGATCGTTATTTGAAAATTCTGACGATTATGTCATTTCAACAGCGAGAGAAAGACTTGAAGCATGGGCTAAGAATCAAGGAAAAACAATTGATTACACTAATGGAAAATTAAATGATTCTAGATTTGGCTTAACGTTCAATCTTTATTCAAATAACAGCGCAGCAACCATTATCGCAGTAATATTAACAATGTGTCTTGGAACAGCTGTTGTATGTATATTAATTCGCAAAAAACACACATACATAAATAAAAATAATTAAAAACTAAAGAAGTGGCTTTGCCACTTTTTTAATCTTTATTTTAAATTATTAATTGTATTTTTAATGTTCGTTTCGGTAAAATAATTCTAGTTTATGAAAAAACTCGGTTTAATTTCATTAGTATCAGTTGCACTAGGTGCATCCTTAATACCTTTAAATAACAAAAAACCTCAAGAAATTAAGGGTGATTTTGCGCCTCCTGGAATGGTCGCGTACGCTGCCAGCTATAGTAGCGACGCAACAAGTGAACCAAATTGGTCTACACAGAATTCAAAAACTTTTCAATACTTAAATTTAGGAAGTGCCTTAAATACTTATCGTGGTGATTCAGTAAAAGTCGGGATCATTGATTCTGGTATTAACTATGACCACGAAGATTTTATGGTAAGTGGTTCTACTAAAGTAAAACCTCAGTCAAAATATTGGAAATATCAAAATAGTCAGTGGGAATATTATTCTCCTGAAACACATAGTTATTCATATATTGACGACACCTTAGGTCACGGCACAAATGTTGCTGCTACAGTTGCCGCAGCCATTAATGGTGTTGGTGGTCTTGGACTTGCTCCTAACGTTGAACTTTATGTTTACAAAGTGACAAACTCAAACAACGGTTATGAATTTGGCGCAATCCAAAGTGCTTTAACAGACGCTGTAAGTTTGGGAATCAAAATCATCAATATGTCATTCCAAAGCTATGAAAACGCTGTTTCTTATGGTGGTAGTTCTATGGCTGCTTCCAGTGGATGTTCGTCAATTTTAACAAGTTGGCTTAATACAGCTCACAATAACGGTATTACATTAATTGGAGCGGCAGGCAACTACAACACAAGCGAACCTTCCTATCCTGGTTCAAATAATTATGTTATTAATGTTGGTTCTTTAGATCAAACCGGCACAGGAAAAGCTGGATTTTCTAACTATGGTAGCACTATCGATTTAGTTGCTCCTGGATATGTTTACGTCGCTGATGAAGCAAGCAATACAGCGTACACAAATACTTCAGGAACATCGTTCTCTGCTCCTTTAGTTACTGCTGCTTGTGCTTTGTATAAGCAAAAATATCCTTCTGCAACACCAGCGCAAATAGAAGCCGCACTTTATGCTTCTTGTGATGAGATCGACGATAGCGGTTCAGAGTATTACAACTGGGCTGGTCACGGCAAGTTGAATATCAAGAAATTACTACAAATTGATTGTCCAACAAGCATCACAATTACAAATTCTGAAATTGTTAATAATCAAACTTCTTTAGAAGTTGGTAAAACTCTTCAATTAACTCAAACAGTATCCGGAAACGGAACATTTGATGACTCTGTTACTTATTCTTTACAGAACAACACTGGAGCCATAAGCGTTAATAACACTGGTAAAATAACTGCCTTAAGTGAAGGCACAGACACAGTCGTTGTGACTTCAACTGTTGATAGCAACGTTTTTACCTCTGTTCAGGTGACAGTTACTCCAAGTACTATTGAACCCGAAACTTTGACAATTACTAGGTCATCATTTTCGACAAGCGGTGGCTACAACTGGTATACATGGACGGAAAGTTCTACTGATAATACCTCTATAAGTGGAAAAGCAGAATTATATACAACAACCACAACATCAATGCAGTTTAATAAAAGCAAAGGAAATAGTCAGGCTGCATTATTTAATACAACCGCAATTCCGGGATCGATTACAAAGATTGAGGCAACATCTGCCACATCAACTGCTAGATCATGGACTGCTTATGTAACTTCTACAGCATGTTCTCTTAGTAGTAATACTTTAGTCTTTGGAAATAATAAAACAACAGTCGGAACCACAACACCTGCTGTCGGAACATCAACTTCCTTTGGCACATCAAATGCAGGATATAGTTATTTCTGCCTTCAAGAAGGGGTAAGTAGTGCTTCTTATCTTTCCGAAATTAAAGTCACGTATGTCCCAAAATCAGTCTCATCAATATCTATTAAAACCGCTCCTACAAAAACAACATATGAAGCAGGAGAAAATTTTGATCCAACGGGTTTAGTCATAACAAAAACATTTTCAGATAATACAACTCAGGATGTTTCATATGCTTCAGATTCTTCCAATTTTACTTTTAATCCATCAACCGCAGAAGCTTTAACTACAGATATTACCGCAGTAACAATCGGTTATGGTGGAAAAACCACGACACAATCAATTACAGTAACTGCCCCTAAAATACTTTCTAGCATATCAATTAGCGGTCAAACAACATCATTTGTAGAAGGAGACGCCTTCTCTTTCGGTGGCACTGTAACTGCTCATTATAATGATTCAACAGAAAATGTTACTAGTTCTGCAACATTTACTGATTATAATATGACAACTTTAGGAAACCAATCAGTAACAGTTTCTTATACATATAAAGGTGTAACTAAAACCACAGCATATTCAATCAATATAGGTAAAGGTACACCTACATCACTTTCGTTGAGTGGTCAAACAACAACATATTTTAAGAATAATATTTTTAGTTTTGATGGTACATGTACTGTTCATTTTGCAAATGGATATGAGAAAATTGTTACCCCAACATCTGTTTCATCTCCAGATATGTCGTCAAGCGGCAATAAAACCATTACAGTAACATTTACATATAATGGAATTACCGTTTCAACAGACTATCAAATAACCGTTAATTCTAATAGAGTAGTTATTGAAGAAACAACTTCACAACAAGAGGCCGTTTTAGGAACAATTACCTACCCAAATAATACAGAAACTATTTCAATCAGCACCTTGTCAACAAGTACCGGCGGATATACCACATATGAAAGCAATTCAATTAGATTAGGATCTGGAAGCAATACAGGCTCAATCACTGTTACTTCAACCACAAGCAACATAACAAAAGTTGTTGTAAGTGCTAAATCATATGGATCAGATTCTAGCGTTCATTTAACGGTAGGTGGCACCGATAACACAATTACTTCATCATATGCTAATTATACAAAGCAATATTCAACGCCAACCAATTCATGCGCAATCGCTACTACAGCAAGTAAAAAACGTGCACATATTCAAACCATTAGCGTTTATTATATGAAGGACGTGACAGTTGAAACCGATATTTCAACAACCGAAGATTGTGTTGGGCTTGAAACATTTATCGATACCTATCTTCATATGTCATATGTCGAAAACCTTGGGTATTGCAAAGACACAGAACACCATTATTATTCAACTGCAAAAGCTGAATTTAATAAATTAAATAACCATCAAAGAAGTCTTTTTACTTCAAATTCGGCGTATTCAAATGAATGGGCACGTTTATCAGCATGGGCAGAAGCAAACGGCGAATCATTAAATGGAAGTAACCAATTAGGAAGCAATTCAAAAGTTATTTTGTTTAACTCAAATAATAATAGTGGCACATCAATTATTGTAGTTGTGTCTCTACTTTCAATAATTACTATCAGCAGTTATTATTTCATAAAGAAACGTAAAGAAAATTAAAAAATACCAAGCGCATTATAAGAAAATACTTTTTACGTTTTTTAATATAGTCCTGAAACTATAAAAATTAGATAACCGAAATCAAGTAAAAAATGTAAATATGCTGAAAAATACTATCTGTTTATTTATAAATTAAAAATTTGCTTTATAATTTAGATAGTTTCGAAACAAGTCCCGTTGCTAAGCATACCGAAAATACAACATGCGAGCTTACGACAGGACGCGACTGCAGCTACCTTGTGAGAAAGGCCGCTGCTTTTCTTTTTAAAGTAGAATCTTGTAATTTGATTATCGATATTTCTTTGCAGCATTTGATTAACCGCAAGATAAAAAGAAGATCGCAAAAATTTATTACCTTTTCTTGTAATAGAATAGTGCTCACCATTATCCTGACCCGACTGAAGAATTGACGGATCCAAGCCACAATACGCTACAAATTGTTTTGAGGTTTTAAATCTCGTGTAATCTCCAATTTCAGCGCTAACTTGAAGCAGTATGCTTTCTCCAAAACCAGGTACAGTTTTCAATAAATTGTACGGAATGGTATTTCGCAATAAACGTTCAAGTTTTAGATTAGTATTTCCGATTTCTTGTTTAATTAATTCAATTCTCTCAAAGGTTCTAATTAGACAATCAACATATTCAGATTTTTTGTCCACACCAGAGACGCAATTTGATGAATATTCTTTAAATTTATCGGCAATTTCTAGTGCTCGATTTTTGCCAAAATGACCGTGATTTAATAGAAAAGTTGCTATATATTTGGCACTCCAGTCTTTTAAATAATACGGATGTTTGAATCGCGAAATAATAAGAGAAGCTGATTGCGTATCAGTATCAAAATAGGCATCGATACACGGCCAAATTAAGTCAATATATCTTCGATATACACATTTCACACGAGTGCACTCGTGTTTTAATTCTGCTTTCCTTCTAGATAAAGCTTTAATATCGTCGTTATTTGAATGAAAGCATGATGTTTTTCTTGTGTAATAAACTGTTGCTATATTCGTGCAATCTTTGGAGTCCGTTTTAGTAACACGAATTGAGCTTTTTCTTACTTTCGCAGATTCTAAAGGCGAAATAGCGTGAGTCGCCAATCCGATGCTTTTTGCATAATTAACAATGCATTCATGATAAACACCTGTATATTCAAAGATGAATATTGGTTTTTTCTTAGTTTGTTTTTCTAAATCTTTAGCCAAATCTTTTATGAGCTTTAGATCACATTTTAGATGTCGAACTACAAATGGACTTCCAATAGGATTTGATAGTCCGATAAATCCTTGTATATGCGATGAACCTTTACTTACATCACATGAAATAATAGGATTTTCCATTTTTTACCCTCCTTTCTGGCATTTCCTTTTCTTGGCTACTCGTTAACTAGCAGATAGAACGGTTTTTTAAGAGATACTCGAGTTCAAGACCCATTTAGATTAAACGAACTCACTCTTACTAGGACGAAAACAACATTTTTTATTACGAGATCAAGTCTCTAAAAACGGCGCGTTGTTTTTCGCTGGAAACAAGCATGCCTGCTCGCAACCACTTAGGCTTAGCCATCAATCCAAGAAACATAACAACATTTTACCTGGATAAAAGAAAAACCCTATATTTAGGGTAAAAAAAACTCAGTTATTTCTAGAAACTGAGTAAAAATTTGTTAGGGGCACGTTTGGAACCAGTAACAAGATAGATTAATAAGGAATTCACCGACTGTTTTCTTATAAATCCTCATCGATAATACCGAACGCTTAAGATGGGAAAGGAGTCTTATTACTGGTTCCTTACGCGAACATTATAAAAAACCAACCTTAAACCAACCTTAAATACAAGATTTTTTATTAAAGAATAATTTCGAAGCCTAATTCGTTATTTTCGAGTTTGGCTTTTATTTCGCCTTTATGAGCTCTGACAATTTCTTTAGCTATGCTAAGACCAATGCCAGATCCGTTTTTGGATGTATCTGATCCTCTATAGAAACGGTCAAATAATTGTTTTGTATCAATGTTACTGTTTTCTTTTACATCATTCTTGATAAATAGTGTCACGTGGTTCTTGTTTTTTGTTAATGAGGCAAAAACATTACCATTATCTTTTGTATATTTAAGTGAATTCTCTAAAAAGATGTGAAGTAGTTCATTAATAGATTCTTTGTTACCAAAATAAGTTACATTTTCTTCAATATCGTATTTAAGAGTTAAACTTTGTTTCACAAATAACGGTGAAAAAGTATCAAGACATTGGTTTGCAACTTCAGATAGAGAGAAGTCTTCTTTAACAAAGTTCTTGTAATCGACTTCGTCCATTTTTGAAAGTGTAACAAGTTGATTTGTCATTTTTGTAAGACGATTAACCTGGTCTTTAATCGATTCAGTCCATTCAGATTTTCCGTTGTCCATTTCGACCAATTCCACATCGGTAGAGATAATTGTTAGAGGTGTTTTTAATTCATGTGAAGCGTTTGTAATGAATTGTTTTTGTTTTTTATAAGATTCTTCACTTGGTTTAAAAACTATAAACGATGCTAGGAAAATAAGCCCCGCTAAAACCACATAACTAATTGACGAGATTATAATAGATGACACGAAGAATGATTTTGCCTCATTGAGTTTTAGCTCAAGATCAAGGAAAGCAACGTATGTCAAATCATCTTTTTCCATTGTTTGGTAACGTAAAGTGGAGATTTTCCCTTCTTTTGAGCCGTTTTTAAAAACATCAAAAGCGTATTGAAGACCTTGGTCATCACTTACTGTAAAAATATGTTTAAAATCACTTTGGTCTACGGTTCCATCCTTTTTAAAAGAAACTAAAAAGTAGTCTTGACCCATTAATTCATTTTTAGGCATTTCTTGTGGTTCATGTGGATCTTGGGCTCGTGATTCTGGTGGTGGAGGTGGGTCGTCAGGAAAATCTTGGAAACCTTTCTCTAAAATCAAAGTTAACGATTTAGATGAATCTCTTTCAACCTTTCTAAAGTTATGAAGATTAATAACCCCAATAGTTGTTCCGATAACAAACAAAACCGATAATAAAGAGGCCAATATAAATTTGAAACGAAGCTTCTTAATCATTTGTATACTCCAGACAATAACCTTGATATCTAATTGACTTAATTTTCACAAAAGACCCCAGATTTTCCAGCTTTTTTCGTAAATATGAAATATAAACCCAAATATTTTCGTTAGTAAAATCTTTATCAAAATCGTATATATTTTGTGAGATGGTATCAACCGAAACAATCTTTCCGTTTTGTTTCATAAGCAATGTCATAATTTGAAGTTCTTTGTTTATGAGAACAACCTTATTGTTGCCTTTAGTTAAAGTTGTGTTATTTAAATCTAAACTGACATCACCAAACTTTAAAACTTCGGAGCTTTCATATGAAGGAGTTCTTCTTGATAGAGCTCTAACTCTTGCTAAAAGTTCTTCAACAACAAAAGGTTTTGTTAAATAGTCATCTGCTCCAGCGTCTAACCCAACAATCTTATCTTCGGTCGTTGATTTTGCTGTCAACATGATGATTGGTGTTTTAATTCCATTTGCACGAGCGCGCTTCAAAACCTCAATTCCATTAATCTCTGGAATCATAACATCAAGGATAATTACGTCGTACGTGTATTCATCTATGAAGAAAAGCGCCTCTTCCCCATCAAAAGCGGAATCTACAACAAAAGAGTTCCTTTTTAAAACAGTAGAAAGCGCATTATTTAATTGTTTTGAATCTTCAACCAACAATATTTTCATACCTGTAATTTATCTTCCTTACCTTAAAAGAACCTTAAATTATTAAAAGAATTGATTATTTTCAATATCTAATAAGTTAGCAAACTTTAATTTGCCTTTATCTAAAACAAGACATCTATTTTCCAAATCAATGCGTAAAATTTGAGCATCTACAAAGTAGATATAGCCATCATTAAAGAACTTAATCTTAACTATTTGTCCTTTTTGATATGACTGTAGAGCATATTCAATTTTGTCTTTTTGGTCTTGGGTTAAAATTGGTTTCTCAATCTTGTTTCTTTGATATTTCATTTCCTCCAAACAGGTGGCTTGTTCAATCAAAGATGAATAAGGTGCCCACTTTTTCATACCACGATCACTCATTTATGATGTCCTCCTATTTGATTATGTCTTTCCTTGGCGGTGCTTTCTTCAAGCAAAGCAGACGCTCTTAAAATTGTATCTTTACCGTATTTGCGTTTCAAACCATCAATTGTACGGGTCATTTCTCTTTTGGTTGCATCGGTCTTTCCGACCTCAAATAAATTAAGTTGTTCGTACTTA
>Ga0265298_10001397_pt1 | contig 35765 bp, 42 predicted proteins | sample AusTroGonzalo_MG_3_FD_193486 | JGI IMG/M metagenome (GOLD analysis project Ga0265298, IMG submission 193486) | Bovine rumen microbial communities from tropical cattle in Woodstock, Queensland, Australia - Gonzalo_01 | ecosystem: Host-associated > Mammals > Digestive system > Stomach > Rumen ...
ATGAGGGCGGCAGGCCCGCCGCCGACATTGTCCGTGAACTTGGAATTGCGGAACAAACTTTCTACAACTGGAAGCGCAAATACGGCGACATGAATGTTTCAGAAGTCAAAAGACTGAAACAGCTCGAAGCCGAAAACGCAAAACTCAAGGAACTGGTCGCGGATCTCTCGCTGGATAACATGATCCTGAAGGATGTTATCTCAAAAAACTCGTAACGCCTGCAGCAAAACGTGCAGCGTGTGAAAGAATCCAAAAGAACTTTCACATCAGCGAACGCAGAGCTTGCAGGCTGATAGGGATATCTCGCAGCACTAAGCGTTACGAGCCCAGGGACAATTCCGAAGAGGAAAAAATCACGGAGTCCATGCAAGCGATTGCATCCCGCTGGAAACGGTTTGGATACCGCCGTATTAATATGATGCTGCAAAGAGAAGGCATCCACATGAATCACAAAAAGGTCTACCGCCTCTATAAACAGGCGGGCCTTGCACTCAAACGCAAGCTTAAACGGAAAATCTATGCAAAACGCGGAACGCCGGACAGAAGTCATCTTCTGGATCCTAATGACCGTTGGTCCATGGACTTTGTCAGTGATATTACCGTTACCGGCAGAAGGTTCCGCATATTCGCCCTGATCGATGAAGTTACGAGAGAATGTATTGCCCTGGAAGTAGATACATCCATTACCGGGCAACATGTAACAAGATATCTGAATAAAGCTATGTTGTTCCGCGGCCGGCCGAAAGAAATACTTTCTGACAACGGTCCTGAATTTACCAGTAATGCCCTCAATGCATGGGCCTATGAGAAGCATATAGAGCATGTGTTTATCGATCCCGGGAAACCCATGCAGAGGGTCCCAGTTTGACGAACGAGCAACGCAGAGCGCATGCATCGCGGGCGCAGTGAGGAAGTGGGAGGCGGGATAACCCCGGCGCAATGGGAAAAAGGGAGGAAAATAGTATGAAGTCTGATACCGATTTGGATTTAGTGTTTAAGAATGCAATTGGCAAGAAAGTGACCCTGAACATTGAAGAACCGAAACCCGGTGTTACCAAGGCGGAAATCGATGCCGCCATGCAGACGGTAGTGGAAAACAACGTGTTCAATTCTACCGGCGGCGATCTGGTGGAAGCCGTGGAAGGCTGCCTTCGTACCGTCACCCGGGACGTGGTGGCTGAGTAACCCTCAGCCTGCCACAGAATAGGAGGCTGAAGATGGAAGTCTCGGAAGTATTCGGCTTTATTAAGGATTTCGGTTTCCCCATGGTGCTGAGCTGGTTTTTGCTGGTGCGTATGGAGAACAAGCTGGCAGGCCTGACGGAAGTGATAGGGGAGCTGAGTTGCAACATCGCTGCCCTGCGGGGCGAAACGCCGAAAAAAACAGAATAAGACTGTGTGTGCACTGATACACAGTTGCCGCAACAAAAAGACGCCGGTTTTTGCCGGCGTCTTATCTATATAGTAGAAGCCTGAAAGTTTAATCCTTTTTCTTTTCAAAAATCTTTGTTTTGTAAAAAATGTCGCTTGCTGTATAATAAATATAGCAAGCGATTATTTTATTTTATAATGAAAGGCGTCTGACTGTATGAACATTAAAATTCTTGTGGCAGTACATAAGAAATACTGGATGCCGGAAGATTCCGTTTACCTGCCGTTGCATGTAGGAGCGGAAGGAAAACCGGATCTGGGTTATACGAAAGACAACAAGGGTGACAACATTTCTGCTAAAAATCCGAATTTCTGTGAACTCACCGGTCTGTACTGGGCCTGGAAGAATCTGGAGGCGGATTATGTTGGTCTGGTGCATTACCGCCGGTACTTTACCCGTAAGGAAGTACGGAATATAAAAGCTAAAAAAGACCAAATACTGCGTGGAGAAGAATGGGAGAAAATTTTGTCTGCCTGTTCGGTAGTGGTGGCGGATAAACGGAATTATTACATTGAAACGAACCGCAGTCACTATAACCATGCCCATCCTTCCATTGGGCTGGACGAAACAGAACAGATCATTCAGGAAACGTGTCCGGAATACAGTGCTGCTTTTACCGCGGTGATGAATCGGACCTGGGCGCACATGTTCAATATGTTCGTCATGCGGCGGGATTTGTTTGACGCCTATTGTCAGTGGATGTTTGCTATCCTGTTTGAACTGGAAAAACAGCTGGATATTTCTTCCTTCGATGCATACAACTCCCGTGTCTTTGGTTTTGTGAGCGAGCGTTTACTGGATGTGTGGCTGGAGAAGAACGGGATTGAGTATAAGGAGCAGAATGTTTCGTTTATGGAGCCCCAGAATTGGATTAAAAAGGGCGGGCTGTTTCTGAAGCGGAAGTTTTTTGGATGAGATAAAAAATACAGAGGAGTACACTGTCTACGAATCAAACATTAGTTGTTTAAGTTGCGGGCATTGGTTCCCGCTTTGGTATCTTAATGAAAAAGTTAAAAAACTTGTACATGTGTAAAATAAAAAAACTGTTGGATTTTTTTCGCGATATAGATATAAAAGTAAAGATGAATGCTTTGCAGACAATATTACTATTGTTCTGTTTTGTAATGCAGCTCTTGTCAGGATTTTGTTGTCAGTGGAATGAATTTCCCTCTTTTCTTAAAATTAATTGCACTACAGCTGGTATTTATCTTCAGATACATGCGACGCTGCTTTCGCTCACAATAGCTTTGATAGCTGTAATGAGCGGTTTAATTTCTGATTCATATATGGGCATTAGTTATACTGATTTTCGTCTTAATATCCGACCAATTGGATATAACCAACATACCATCATCAAGCGTTCCCTTGCTTATGTTGCGATTGCTGCTTTAAGTTTCTGGTTTCGGTTGTATTATTTTGTTGCAGGTCTTCTGTTCTGTGAATTAATATTAATTTATATTTCTTTCTGCTCAATTTACAGTATTTTCAAGGGAAGGCAGTATTTGCAGAAAGAAATGAAAGATTATATGCAATCTATGCAGGTGTTCCAACCTCAATGTTGCAATGATAAATTTTACTGTGGCGGACAAAAAGAAAAAACAGAGGAGACTCATTATAATAATGCGAAGGATGTTCAAGATAAGTTTATAGAAGCTTTTTCTAAAACTTTAGATCAAGGATTAGATTTTGAGTATAAAGAATATGTTTCAGTGTTACGTCAAATTACACGGACGGTTTGGGAAAATAGAAATAATCCTGCAACGGTTTATCCATTGGAGCGATATCAAGGTAATATCAGTAAGCTTATTCATGTTTGTATTAATTCCAGTAACCCGACTTCAGCAGTGCTTGCCTTACGTTTAATTGACAGTATTTATGAAGATCTTACAACTTACATAAAGAAAACCTGTATAAAAAAACTTAAGAGGAATGAGGAAAATCCTGTAAAAGATAGTTCTGTTTTAACTATTCCAAAAAATGTAACGGGTGTTTCCAAAAAACAATTTAAATTATATAGAAGCCTTCAACTGGCTTCCTCATATGAATACAGAGAATTGCTCAGAAAAACGAACATTAAAGATGTTGAAAAGAAAGTAGGTATATCACGCACCCTTTTTAATATGAACCTTGTAAACATGGTTTTGTTTTATGAGCAGTGTGAAGCAGACGAGGACTGGACAGCTGATGCTACGGTTTTAGGTGTTCAGTCATATCTTGGTCAGTATATCGCTGAGCAAAAGCAAAAGGGTGAGTTTCCGACCATTGGCTATTGGAGCAGACCGTTTTGGTTTTATTTTCTCAAATTAGATAATGTGGTTTTTCTAGAACAAGCTTTATATCAGGTTTTTATACAGTCTGTTGCCAATGCTGGTATCATGTACACTTGTGGACTGTTAACTGCTGGTTGTTTTGATATTGTACAGGAAGGCTTGTATCGTTCAATACTGGCAACACCGGCATTCTGTAATGATTCCATACTGCGGATTGTTGCTGCAGTACATACGTTTATTTATTATATGACAACAAGGGAAGAGAAAGACCGTGTTGGTGCTGAATTACAGGAACAAGCAAAATTGTTCTGGAAAGAAAATGCGGCAACATATAATAGCTTTATCAGATTTCATACGGAAATTAATACGTTGTGGGTTGAAAACCTTGATTCAGAGTATCGGACAGTCTGTATTGAGGGGGAGATGCGAAAAAAACGTAGTGAAAAGAGTGGTTGGATTGAAGATCTTCTGAAAAGTTTTGATTTTAAAATGCGTAGCACTGAAAGTGGTTTGTTAATACTAACGGAAGCAGTAACAGATTTTTGTCTTTTTTCAATACTGTATAATAATATAACCGCTGAGAACCCACTTCAGTGGATGCAGGATGAGTATCATAATGTGAAAAATTTTATCGGTTATATACAAACTGGCAATAAGGAAAATCTTAAACACGAAATTCATAAATATGTCAATTTTATGATGGAGGGTGCTTCCGGGAAGAACAATAATAATAACGATAGAATTATTGCTCAAAGCAAACGTATTTTTGAGCAACTTGTGGTCAATTTAAGTTCTCTATATAAGGAGAAAAAAATAAAGGAAGTAAGAGAACAGCAAGCAGAGTACTTAAAAAATCTGGATTCGATTAATAATAAAAAGGATAGGTGGAAAGCAGAAATATTAAAAGTAATTGCAGATAAATTTGGTAAAGATATTGATTTTTATGGTGAAGGGGAAAAGCATTACCATAGCGTTAATTTGTTTAACTTCCTAACTTATACTGATTCGGTTGAGGAAGCTTTGAATGAAAGCCACAAAGAAACCGTTGTAACTCATCTTATAGATAGTTATATTCAACTTTTGATAGAAAAAGGATGCTTGGTTAAAAAAGTGCATGGGGATTTTAAAGATGATCAAGACTATATCCAGTACCTACATGAAAAACAGTTTTCTTGGTTGGTCGGTTCAGAATTCTTACTTATGAATCAGGATTATCGGATGTCTGATAAATATAGGGAAGCTACCAGAGACTACAGGCGGATAGAAAATACCGGTTGCAATTATGCAATGGCTGTCCGAAAAGAAAGCCTAAGGTTTTATTTAAAAGACATTACGATTAGCATATGTTCATCTGTGGCACAGGATGAAAGCGTTAAAAAAAGGGACGATATTTTTGTGTATGAACCAATTCAAGATGTGCCACTTCATTTTAAGGAAGAGGAATTGAAAGAATATATTTGGCAAGAAAAAAAGGTGATTGAAATTACAGCTAAGGTTGATGTTGACATATATGGAGACAGACCAATAGGTATATATTTTGCAAATGAATTCATGTCACGTTAAGATAGTACATTTGGGTGTGGTTTTTGAGAACAGTGTTTTAACAGAATTATTTATGTAACGAGGGGAGATTTAAACGGGCATTAACTCCAGAGTTTTTATAGTATGGAGTACCATGATTTAACCTTAATGCCTCTGTTAATTAAATTGCTATAATGAAACGGAACGTCTTGAGGCGGAGAATCATCAGGGGGTAGCGGTGATGAATTATACGGAACGGAATGTTCCGTATACCCGAAGCATTGAACATAAGCATTTTGAATTTGGGAAATAGCCGGTGACGTATGTGACCAGGTAATATCCGGCAGATTGGAAGCCGGGAGAAGAGGTCTATTATCTAGTGAACGATGCACGAAACAGAAAATTATATGAGCAATATGCGGAACTGGCCAAGAAAGAGAAAAATGTAATTTGCGGCGGGTGTCTGGCTGAGTATAAGTATTATGACATGGATGAAGTGGTTAAGAGTGCGCTGGGATGTTTGAAAAGGGTGTTTTAGCTTATATTTACCTACTACGACATATACTTCCGGTGTTAGCTTTTTTAGAACAAGAAGAGTACTATCTCGTATGAACAACAATGCAGCCGGCGCACCGGTTGTAACGGATCCAATGAGCCAGGCATTTGGCAATAAGTTAATCGTCTTACCACCCATACCCAAGCAATCTGTCATTTACTGATTTATTAAAATGTGGTTGACTATTAACAGCGCTGGCTGGGTTATGTGGTAAGCCAGAGCTGAACAAATTGTCATGTGGAGTATGTATTTTGATTACTGATTTAGTTTTGACACCAGGTTTTTCCGCGTTTCGAGCGGTAGTTGGCTTGATAGCTGATATAGCAGTGTTGGTTTTGGCGGGTTACACGCTTTACATAACAGCTTTTTCAAAGAAGTTGGAACTAGTCTCACCGTCATTTAGTGGTTCAATGTTTTATGGTGAAAAAATAGCATTGACATTGATGAATAAATCGTTACATTCGATTCCGGTTCAGAGGATTTTCATTCTAAAACTTTACGAAGGTGATTTTTATTATATTGATTTTGCGGATTTTTCTGATCCGATTACTATTGATAGTTGGGCTTTAAAACGGATAGAAACAAAACCTTTTACATGTATAGATAGTTGGACCGGTATAGGTTGGATACAGGACTATCATGAGATTTTAAAGGACTCGGTTATTGGAATAGAGGCAGGGAAAGATTTGATATGGGTGAAGCCTTGCGATGCTGTTCTTCTCAGAAAGGCAAAGTCTGCTTATAAAACACATAACTTTGCTATACTTAGCGTGTTTAGAAAATTTCGAGATGACACTGTGCTTTCAAAATCTGTTGATTGCGTAATTTATGTTAGGTTAAGAGATATAAATGGTCAGTTTTACCAAAGAATAATATTTGGTATTACAGGTTGCAATCAAGGTAAAGAGGTTTTTCTTAGTGAATCGCTTTGTGGTTATAATGTTATTTCGGTAACCGGCGATTCGTCAGATAATATTTCACTAGCAATTCAAGAGCGGCTTGGGATTGGTGAAGAGAATATTGTAGTATGTATGATTGACAAGCAGTAATAATTTCCAGACTATTTACAATAGTGGTGAAATGCATAAAGGGGATGGGCAGTCTATTACGGAAATTTTTAATGAGCAAAAGATTGAGTTGACGCGATGAGAGACGATTTTACGCAAAAAACAAAAGACATGTTTATATATCAAAGGAGAGCTAAATTTTGAATAAAAATTACGTAAAAGTTACAAGGGCAGTTATCCCGGCGGCGGGGTTAGGTACCCGCTTTTTGCCGGCCACCAAGGCAACGCCGAAGGAAATGCTTCCCATCGTGGACAAACCTACGATCCAATATATTGTAGAGGAATCGCTGGCCAGCGGTATCGAAGATATCCTGATTATTACCGGCCGCAGCAAGCGGGCCATTGAAGACCACTTTGACCGGAGTATTGAACTGGAACTGAATCTGGCCGAAAAAGGTAAAGAAGAATGGCTGGAAATGGTACGGAGTATTTCGGATATCCGCATCCATTATATCCGCCAGAAGGAACCGAGAGGGCTGGGACATGCCATTTTATGTGCCAAACAGTTTATCGGCAACGAACCCTTTGCGGTCCTGTTGGGCGATGATGTGGTATACAATGACGAGAAACCTGCATTGAAGCAGCTCATTGATGTGTATGAAAAAACCGGGGCTACCGTATTAGGCGTACAGGAAGTGCCCCGTGAAAAGGTTTCGTCCTATGGAATTGTAGCCACAAAAGGCACCAGCGATCCCCGCACCTTTGCGGTGGCGGATATGGTGGAAAAACCGGCCTTGGAGGAGGCGCCTTCCAACATGGCGGTGCTGGGGCGTTACGTGATTACGCCGGAAATCTTTGAACTGCTGGAGCATACGGATCCTGGAGCCGGCGGGGAGATCCAGCTGACAGACGGACTGCGCTCCCTGTTAAAGATCCAGCCCATGTATTCGTATAATTTCGAAGGCCGCCGTTATGACGTTGGCGACAAAGAAGGCTTTCTGGAAGCCACGGTAGAGTATGCCCTGCGGCGCCCGGAACTGCGGGAGGGGTTTATGAAGTATTTGGTGGGGGTTGTGAATAGGGAAAAATAAAAAACGTTATAACGTACGGCGCTTTATCTGTTCCAATTTTATATTTCATATACTGGATACGCATCCTGTGTAACGTGGTGAACTTTGCGGTTGAAAGCAACGTAGATAGGTCAATTTTGGATCCGTCCTTTTTTGCAGACAAACCTTATCGGTACTGGCTTGATGGCTTACGAATTTGAAATTCCTATTTTTCATAGCGCATTGGAAATAATACGGTAAATTTGTTTTTATGAAATAATAATCGCCGGGAACTCCCGGCGATAGTATAATTGAATATTTAATTAATCCCCGAAAACATTTTCTCGGATAAATTTCCACTGCTTTTCATTTAACCAACCTTGGTAATTTTTGACAGCTTCGATAATAAGAAGGGTATCATTCTTGTCAAGATGTGGAGTAATCAATTTGCTTATCTCATCAGCAGTTTGATAATCCGAGCGAATCAGGTAGGAAGATTTCCAATAAGAACACCAAACGCCGTCACTGGCCTTTTTGATTGCTGAAATTACTTTTTCGTAGTTTTGGCCGGGGTTGTTAAGATCGTAAGTTATCATGTAGCGTTTTTTCATAGATCCTTCTCCAATCGTTTTTTGTGTGTTTACATAACTTGAAATGCTGATCGTTTCGGTTTAAATTGACTATTTCTTTTTTCCAGTAGTTTTGGTCTGGGACAAAGCACTGCCAGCAACCGATTTGGAAGTTTTGCTGTAATTGCCATTGCGCAAAATTTTGCTTGCTTTGCTGGCAACAGTTTTAGATGTTTGCTTTGTATTTGCCATGTTTATTCCTCCTTTCTGACGTATTTTATAATTGCAAAACCGTCAGATGGTTAGGATTAGAAAATACTTCTTTACACAACGGGCCAAGTGTGCTAAGATTCAAAGTGCGAGGATGAAACTTAAGGTAACTTGGGTTCTCATCTGACAAGGACGGTTGCCGCCGTCCTTTTTTATTTTGCAATTATATTATAACGGAGGTACAAATGTATGTCAATAATATAAATGTGAAAAAATCTCAAATAAATGCAAAATAGAATTTAGTAAACGTGATTTAACATTGACTAATGCGAATAAAACGTATATAATAAATGCGGAGGTGCTAGGTATGTTATTAGATGTACAGTTTAAAAACTTTTTGTCTTTCAATCATATGACTGATGGGAAACCAGTATCTTTTTCCTTAGTACCTGGCAGAGTGCACGGGAAAAAGGAACACGTGTTCGAAGAAGGAAAATTTAGAACATTAAAATATATGTCTGTTTTTGGAGCGAATGCCACAGGTAAGTCCAACTTTGTGAAAGCCTTACGATTTATTCAACTGGCAGTACGGGGACATTTATCACAAAGAAACATAAGTTGTTATTTTAAATTGGAACCTGAAAATAACGAAAAGGATAGTTCTTTTGAGATAAGCATTCTGTTACATGGCATTGTGTATCGTTACGGTTTTAGTATTTTGTTGAAAGACAGTTGTTTTTTGCAGGAATGGTTGGTGGAGCAACCGAATCCGAAGGTAAGCAGAAAAATTTTCACTAGAAATATAGTTGAAGATTACTGTTATTTTTACGGGCGATTTAAAAATGGTGAGCTATATAAAAAATTGAAAATATATGCTGATGACGTTAGTAGAGATTCTTCTGTTTTGTTATTGACTATTTTGAACAAAAATAAAGATCGTTTATACAGTGAATATCCGGAAGTACAGGTTATCAGGGACGTGTATCGTTGGATAACGCAAAATCTGACTATAGGATTAGGCAATATGCCCATTTCCGATTACGAGTATTTTGTAAAAGAGGACAATATTGAAAATATTAACAAGGTTCTGAATCATTTTGCAACAGGTATTCAGAAATTTAAAATAGTGGAAGTGCCAGAAGAAAGACTATTGGATGATATGCCAAGAAAATTAAGAAAGATGTTAATTGACAGGCTTGAAAGTAATCGGAGAATAATTGATAAAAACGAGGTTGCGGAGTCAGGCGTTGTAATACGGGCGGGCAAAGATTTATTTATTATTACATTGGTAGGGGACACAGATAAAATTGTTTGCAAAACCATAAAATTTATTCATGAAAAACAAGGTATCCTTTTCGATTTTTGGGAAGAATCGGATGGAACGATTCGCCTGTTGGATTTGCTGGATATTTTACTTGCGGATAGTAGCCGAACATTTGTGATTGATGAGTTTGAAGCACGCCTGCATCCCAATTTAACGTGTGAATTTATACGCATGTTCCTGGAAAGGACTAAGGATCGTAATACCCAGTTGATTATTACAACCCACGAAACTGGATTGATGAACCTGAACTTGGTGAGGCGTGATGAAATCCAGTTTATACAGAAGGATGAAAACGGCGGTTCCATTGTAGTACCGTTAGAAACTAAGAGAGTAAGATTTGACAAGAGCGTTAGCAGGTCGTACTTAATTGGTGAATATGGCGGTGTGCCAGAGTTTAAATAAAGTATGGTATTCAGACCGCGTTATGATTTGTGAAACTGTATTAATAAATTTAAGGAAACAATTATAAAGCTGTGTTTTATCATTTTTCCAGAGTTGCGGAAAGAGGATTAACACAAATTTTTTTAGAAAAATTGACTGGAAAAACTATTTTGATTACACATCCACAGGGACTATTATAAACATTATATGATGGGAAGGAAATCAGTCTTTTCAGAGAGATCCAATGAATATCCGTAGTTTAGTGAACTTCCGGTTCATACTTGTACATCCTGTTCGGTGTGCGATTTATCAATGCTTGCTGAGGAAGGCACAGAGCTATTGACAATTAAAGCGTGTCTTGCACAGACGTATTTTTGAGTTTTGGCTTAAACAAGAAAGAATATCAGAATACAGAAAAATGGTTTGTTTTTAATACAATGCAATTGGGGACGTTATAAAAAATTGCAAAACGTGGCGTTATTTTAGCTACGCCTTTAAGTGAAGGAATACGCAATACTTATCAACGTAACTGTGATAAAATGATTGAGGTAAGAGGTAAAAGAAAAAGCTGTTCTTTATTTGCATAAAGCCCTTTTATATTTATAATGAAATGCTTTTTGACTGAAATTATGGAAACAAACTATATTTTAACAAATTCGGCCATTTCAGATGTTATTAAGCGCATTATAGTTAATTAGGAAATTTAAGATGATTATGAAGATGCTAATGATGTAGTGTCGGTTACGAATTTGTTGAAGAGAAGATGAAGTGATATGTAAGTACAAATAAGGTAGGTGTGCTTTGAACAGATTAGTATCAATGGGGATAAAGTAATTAAAGCAATTGTTAAAAACATTACTGCAGGAACTGAATATAGCATTGACAAATTTGGCACAGTAAAGAAAAGAGACGGATTGGATAACAATTGACTTTATATAAATTATATAATATAATGACGATATGATATGAGGAAGGGGTTTGTTGCCTATGAAGGGCAAAGAACTAGTTAACATGCTTGAAAAAGCTGGATGGAAACTTGACCGAATTCAGGGGAGTCACCATATTATGGTAAAGGGAGATAAGACAGAGGTCATTCCGTGTCATAATAGAGATATCCCGATTGGTCTGCTAAATACGATTAAAAAAAGAACAGGGCTAAAATGAATCTGAAAGAAAGGAAAACGATTATGCTAAAGGTATATCCGGCGATTTTGCACAAAGAAGATGGTTATTGGATTGAGTTTCCGGATTTGGAAGGTTGCCAGACTTATGGCAGCACGTTAGAAGAAACTTTGGAGTTAGCTCAGGAAGCTTTGGGGCTTTACTTGGCAAGCCTTATAGAACGTGATCTGCCGGTTCCCAATCCTTCTGATATTGCTTCTCTTGCTAAAACGGAGGGTCAATTAACTTATGTCACTACTAATGTTGATGCTTACCGTCGAGACACAAGGGCTGTAAAGAAAATGCTTTCCATTCCCGCCTGGCTGGCAAAAGAAGCAGATGCGAAAAACATCAGCCTCTCTAAAGTTTTACAAGAAGCACTAAAAGAAAAATTGTTGGTTGTGAAATAAATATTCAAAAGTTTTTTTCTTCTTAAATAATAAATAACTTGAAAGTTCAAATTGTTTTTGCGGGAGGGACTATGGAATACAAAATTCAGTTGCTGTGGGATAATGAGGCATCTGTTTGGGTGGCTACCAGTACTGATGTTCCTGGCTTGGTTTTGGAGTCAGGATCGTTTGATGCGTTGATTGAGCGTGTGAGGTATGCAATTCCTGAGTTGTTAGAACTGAACAGACAAAAAGCACCTTTTTATAACTTAACTTTTTTGTCGGAAAGGCACGAACGGGTAGTAGTAGCATTATGACAAATATGCTTCCGCAAGATAAGAAAAAGGAAGCACTAGGCGCCAGTGATACGCAAAAAATGGCAGCTTATTATGAGATGCAAAAGTTAGAAAAATTACTGCAGGATACAAGATTACAGATTATGATGCGGCAAGGCAGCATGCCGTGTCGGAGAAATATGGGGAATTTACTTTACTTTTTGAGGAGAGTGTGATATCATAATCATGAACAAATGTTCTAATCTATTCTTCGCGCTTTTATATTTTTTGCGTTAAAGTGTTTCGTTCTTTTATGGTTTTAGGTGGAGGTATCTTTTATGACTTTGGCAATGGAAATCGCCAGAACTAATATTTCAGAATTTGATAAAACAGTATCGGTATTGGAAAATATGACGGATGAAGAACTTCATACTTTGCGTAACGTAGCCATGGTTATTGCCAATAAAAATGCCGGTGACAGGCCCATTCGCAGGTTAACAGAGGAAGAATTTTTCCTTAAGGTAGATGAAGGTCTTGCTGATGTTGAAGCCGGGAAATACATTATTTCCGAATCAGCGGAAGCAGAAATTGCTGCTGAGTTTGGACTGGCGTAACAAATGAAGAGATATAAAGTTTATATAACTGGAAAGGCCGTTTCTGACCTGAGGAGCAGGATTGGCTATTTACGGAATGAAAAAAAGAGTATGCAGGCGGCTCAGGCGTTGTATAATGATTATCGAGAAACAAAAACTGTGCTCGCAAATATCGCCTATGCGCTTGCTGATCCCGATAATGAAAAGTTGAGACAGCGCCGTCTAAAGCGTATTAACTTTTTGCATCATAACTATTTTATGCTGTTTAGAGTAGAAAAGGAAAAAGTAATTATCGTAAGGGTGTTTCATGGGCTGGAAGATTATCAGAATAAGCTTTGAAGAAGTTGATGAGCCTGGCTTGAGCCAGGTTTTTCTTACAATGACACTAAATACTTTAGGCAAAGGCAAATGGTTTTCATGAAGTTAGCACAGCATTAGCATTTAGGTGATTTTATGAAAAACAAGTATAAAAAACTCTTTATTATCGGGAATGGTTTTGATCGTTGGCAAGGATTGCCAACATCGTATGATCACTTTAAAGACTACTATAGGAAAAATATTTGGGAGATTGTAAAGAGTTTGTCCATTAAGGCTACGGCCGATCATGACGGTAATTTAATTACACCGGTCGAGTTGATATTTGGCAATATATCAAAGCCCAGTTCTTTGCCCGAAGAATTCTTTTGGAACTTTGAAAACAATCTTGCCCTGTTAGACGATCAAAAACTTATCAATCATTTTGATAAGTCTTATAAAGGCATGTATAGTCTGCAAGAGACAGTTGATGAAGCACAGAAAATCCTTCAGAAGGCGTTTGGGGATTGGATTGCTTCCATTGAGATACCGACAGCCAAAGCGAGCTATAGTTTTGGGAACGATAGCTACTTCATCAACTTTAACTATACAGATACTTTGAGAAAACGATTTGGTGTGGATGAGATAAACGACTACCACATTCATGGAGAAGCAACAGAACCAGAAGATATTATCTTTGGACATTCTTCTCACCCCGAAATGGCTTTTCCGGAATTGATGGAGCAAAAGTTTATCACCACTTTATCAGGAGGAAAAAGCAAAAGACTACAAGGGTTATATCTCATAGAAGCTGCTCTATATGAAACCGATAAACACGTGCAAGAGAATATTGACGATCTTTGTGAGTTCATGATGTTTAATAGGGTACATATAGAAGATTTTACAGATATCTATGTTTTGGGTCATTCTCTTGCTGAAGTCGATTATGAGTATTTTGAATTTTTGGTTAAGGCAACACAGGCAGGGTGTGACTTTAATGAACTTTCTGCTTTGTGGAAGATAAAACAACTTGGACTGGAGAATCTTGATGAGGATAACTTATTGGAATTTATACATTTAAATGTTGTATATGCTTCAAACCATCGAAATAGAGCATTGGGGAAAAATGATATCCGTTTTCCCGAAGCTGAAGCATTTGAGCGTGCAGTTTTTGGGCAGGTTGGTGTTATCACCGACAAAGAAGGAAATGTTTATCATAAGAACGACTTAGACGGGAAAGCGACAGAAGCTGTACGCAAAAGATTCATTATGGAACAAGCCATAAGAACAAAGGAAGTCATTGAAGAGATTTGCACACTGAAAAATGTTGCTGAGTTGCCTGATGACTGCATATCTGTGTTGAAGGTGGCTGATTATATTGATGGGGGGCACAAACCAAGGAAACAGGATGCAACATGGCATATCTCCTATTTTAGCGATCAGGATAAGGTGCAGGCTGAGAAGGTAATGAAACGGGCAGGGTGTAAGAATTATGTTCTCTATCACGGTATTGACGAATGCATAGAGAGTTTTAAAATGTAAGATTTTTCTAGTGCTTAGGCAACAACCCTTTATTAATTGTTTTATCCCAGTGGAACAAACTATTAAAAGTCAAGGGGTAAAGAAGTATGGAAGTTTATTAATAAAATTCAAAAGTTTTTTTCTTCTTAAATAATAAATAACTTGAAAGTTCAAATTGTTTTTGCGGGAGGTATTATGGAATATAAAATTCAGTTGCTGTAGTACGGATGTTCTTGGCTTGGTTTTGGAGTCGGGATTGTTTGATGCGTTGATTGAGCGTGTAAGGTATGCGATTCCGGAGTTGTTAGAACTGAACAGACAAAAAGCACGGTTGCTATTTTGTCAGACATGGTAAAGGTGATCACGATATCTGGTATAGTCCGATTACGGATACCAATGTTGCTGTGGATGGAAAGATTAACTCCCGTTTTACGGCTAATGCAATCATGAAGCAGTGCGGGATAGATTTGGGTACATAAATAATCCTGTGGTCGACCCTATACCAAAATTGTGGTTTCCCTATAAATAATCCTGTGGTCAGCCTGTTACAAAATTGTGGTTTGGCTATAACAGACTTGTGTTCAAGAGAGAAAAGCGAGCGCTCGCTTTTCTCTCTTTCCTTGTTTTGGCAGGTATCAAATTTTATACGTGTCATTTCTGTTAAGGCAGTACAGGATCCGGTTGCGGGTTCGTTGAAAATTCTTAAACCCATTACCATTATAAAGCAGTTTTTCCAGAATCCGATTCTTCGATTCAATGAAACTGTTGTTAATGCGCTTTCCATCAATCAGGGTAAACGAATTTATAATTTCTCTCTGCCAGTTAGTCAGCATCTCATAGAACGGTTCGTATTCTTCAATGCCGGAGTCAGCAAAACGGAGTATTGCATTCTCAAGCGCTTCAGGTATGTCTTCTAACGTGCAAGTATTGTTTATACGGATGTAGAATTCCTTCAGTTCATAGACAATCTGGATTTCAGGGAATGAGGCGAACATCATGTCCCTCAGGTTCCGGTAATTCAGATAACGCCCGAGGCGCTTGTTGTACTTCGGCTCATTGTCTAATATTGCATTGTGGTTTAAGACAAACCGGAACTTGGAAAGCAGGTATTTCAGGTTCTCGTCTTCTGTCCGGCGACGGCAATTCAGCACGACCTGACGGAAACAGTCTGTCAGGTGTTTCATAACATGGAAGCTGTCGGCACAGACCAGTGCTTTGGGAAAATACACAGAAGCGATATCCCGGAAAGGTTCATACATGTCCATGGAGATGTATCTCACGTTATCCAGTTCGCTTTTGCGTAACGCATAATCCAGTGTTTCCTTCTTTATACCGCTGAAATAGTGCATCAGGTAATTTTTTCGCCGGTCTGGCAGCACATCTACCATCTCTCCTGTCCGGAAGTTCATAAGCAGGCAACAGTACAGGGAATCGTAGTCCGATTCCGGGAAGTAATGCTCATCCATAGACATAACTTCCGGCAAAGGCTTCCGGGGAATCGAAACATGGGCATCGAAAATCCGCATTACCTTGCTTCCGCAGAGCGGACAGGTTGTTGGCCTGGGCTTTAGCCGTAATTTGATTTCCAGACTTTCGTCGGACTTTTCAAGGGTGATCAACTCTTGCAGGTCAGTTTCTTTAATGTTTAATAGTTTTGTTACAAACTGTTCTAAACCCATAAAATATACCTCCTGTTTGCTGGATACATCCATTGTAAAACAGGAGGTAAGTATGTTTTTAGAAAAACAGGATGATGCTATAACCACAACGGTGTTATAGCCAAACCACAATTTTGTTATAGGCCCGACCACAGAAAATGAAAGAGCAAACCACAGAATGTGTTATAGGGAAATCTGACCACAATACAGTTATTGGGATGTTCCTTTTCATTTCGCCTTTTATATAGATAGCTTATTTTGCAGGCTGACAAACTATCTGTTTTATGTTATAATATATTCCCTAAATATGCTTTAATGCAATGGTGAGATATGTGTTATGAAAGTTGAACTAACTACTATGTGCGCAATCTTCCATGGAGATAGCGTGCTGATGATAAATAGAATAAAGAACTGGAAAGGTTGGGCTTTCCCTGGTGGTCACCTCGAAAGAAATGAAAGCTTAACAGAATGTGTAAAACGAGAAATCTTTGAAGAAACCGGCATTGTTTTGGATAAAGTTATATTTAAAGGCTTCGCTAATTTCTTCAATACAGTTACTGGTGCAAGGCATATCATCTTTAATTATTGTGCACAAAGCAATGGAAAAACATTTAAAAAAACCACTAATGAAGGCAACATTGCCTGGGTTAAAATTGATCAAATAAAAGAAATGCATTTGGCAGAGGGAATGGAATATCGGCTTCCGCTTTTTTTACAAGATGGTGTACGGGAATTATACATTGAGTGGGATTCTGACAATGGGTATACCAGGGTTGTGTATCATGAGGTTTAGTCTATATGGGTAAAAATTTTGAAAAAGAACTTGCTAGTTTAGATAAGGTTTATGAAAGTGCGTTTTACACGGATGTTAACGACATTTCTAAATTTCTTGCAGAATTTAAAGAGTCTTATTTTTATGGTGTGGGTTCAGGAGGATCTTATTCTGTTGCGGCTGCTATGGACTTCATGTGTAAAAAGGCTGGTATTTTTTCCCGTTGTGTAACTCCTTTGGAACTCTGTGATTTAACCAAAGTTATAAAACGTTCTGCTTTCATGCTGTTTACTGCAAGTGGCGGTAACAATGACACGAAAAATTCTTATCGTTTTATCTCTGATTTAGAACCTAAAGGTATATTAACTTGCTGCATGCGTAAAAATGCACCTATAAAAAAAATACAGAGAAATAGTATTCATGAGTGGTATTTTGAATACAAGATGCCGGTTCCCAAAGACGGATATTTGGCCGTAGAATCATATGTATCTATAATTACTATTCTGGCAAAAGCATTTCAAAATGTAAGTAAAGATAGTTTTTTTGCATTACCTGAAAACAAAATATGGGGTCAATCAATTATTGATAAAGAATTACTGGCAAAGGTACTCTCAAAAAAGAGTATCATTCTCTTACATAGTGGAATAACTACGCCTGCAGCGATTGATTTGGAATCTAAATTTTCGGAAGGCGCATTGGGTTATATAAGTACAGTGGATTATAGAAATTTTGCACATGGCCGTCATTTTTGGCTGGCGAGAAAAAAAGACGAAACGGCTGTCATCGCTTTGGTTGGTAAGAGGGAAAGCAAACTGGCTGATAAGACTATTTCGTTGCTTCCACCTGAAATACCTGTATTAAGAAAGGATGTAGATGATAAAACAATTGAAGGTTTGTTTGATATTATTGATTATGAATTAAAGATTGTATCAGAAGCAGGCAAGATTCAGAATATGGATCCGGGCAAACCGCATGTTGAAGAGTTTGGAAGAAAAATGTACCATATTAATTATAATCTCAATATGCTTCCGGAAAACAGAAAATTAAAGAATGATAGGCTGGCTATGGGTGTTTACCGTAAGGACATTGGTGCACCGGATGTTGCCAGGAAAGCCTACACCAAATTGTGTTCGAAGGAATACAGAGCTATTGTATTTGATTATGATGGCACATTGCACGATAAACGTTTTCCTTATGATACTAATGAGAGTGAAAAGAGTATTTTTATCAAAATTAATGATTTGCTAAAGAATGGTATAACAATCGGTATTGCGACCGGGAGAGGTAAGTCGGTACGCCGTGAATTACAAAAAGTAATTAAACCTGAGTATTGGAGTAAAGTTTTCATTTCCTATTATAATGGTGGTGTTACAGGTCTGTTAGCAGATGACAAGCAACCTGAAAAGTACGCAGTGCCGATTCCCTTTGCTTTTTTTAAAGTAGGAGAGTATTTAAATAAAACGTTTTCGGCTAAAGATTATGAACTGGACGGGATAAAGGATCAGAATCCTTATCAGTTAACAATGATTAGTCCAAATGTTGATATTGTTGAAAGTCTTAAAAAGTTTTTATATGAAATTCCTGAGTTAAAGATAGTTCAGTCTAGTCATTCGGTTGATATCATCCCCCGAAGTAGTTCAAAAATCAATATATTTATGGAATTAAGAAAACTATGTATTAATGAGGATGAGGTTTTATGCATAGGTGATGCAGGGCATGCGGGCGGCAATGATTATGAACTCTTAAACAGATGGAATGCATTGAGTGTAGACAGTGTTTCGCTTCAGCCAGAGCTTTGCTGGAATTTTGCAAGAATGGGAAATCGTAATCTTGATGCGACGAATGAATATCTTGATTGGATTAGTATAGTAGATTTTGGTAGATTTATATTGAGGGACCAAGTATGAAGTACGAATTGGCGGAAGCTATTTTAACTGAAGCGATGCGGCACTGGGACATTAATAAAAAGGTTGATGAAACTCGTGATATTCAGATTATTTCTGAATTAAAATATGACGATTACCAGCAGTTTACGCATGGAATGCGGTATATTGAAAGCCTTGCTTTATGGTTACGCCAGTTTAAGTCTGCTGCAGATAAAGACCTTGCTTATGATTTGATAAAGAATAATCTTATTTTTATTTCTGTAGAAGAAATGAGACAGCTGGTTACAAATTCGTATCCGCTTATAATGCATCAGTTTATAATGGATAAAACTCGCAAGTTTTGTAAAACTGAAGGTGTTACAGATATAACAGACAGGAAAGCGATATACAGATACTTTAAACGTTGCAGTTTATTTTTAGGCTTGAGTGACGGCGCACATATTGATTTTTTTAGACGGCAGAATGCTGATTTGAGTAATGAGCAAATTTTTGTCCACTACGATTTATCAGAATCCAAATCAAATGATATGCAAGAAGATTTAAAGAAAGATTTAGACAAATTGTCGATATGTTTAAAGTATACTAAATTAAAAAACTGTAATTTTTCTTCATACTTTTTACTTGATGATTTCTCAGGGAGTGGTAAGAGCTATATCCGTAAAGACGAAAAAGGTTGGCATGGAAAAATATATCGGTTTTATGATAGCCTTGAAAAAATAGGTGTTAATATAGAAAATATTGAAGTACACCTTATACTATATGTTTCCACGAAAAAATCAATAGATTATATTAAAAATATTATTGAAGGATTACGTGCTGATAAAAAACTACAAGGCATATTTACAGTAGATGCTGTACAGATGGTACAAGCAATAGATTGGGATAACTTTATTGAATTGAAACAACTATTACAAGAAAATTATGATGGTTATATTGCTTTAGGTTATAAATCATTTGAGGATAAACATTTTCATGTTGGAAATGGTAAAGAACCGTATTTGGGTTTTGCAGACTGTTCATTGCCGTTAGTTTTATATCACAATACACCCAACAATTCGCTACCAGTCTTATGGTATACATGGTGTAATCGAGTTGATGCGTTGTTTATGCGCATAACGCGGCACAAGGAGAATCTGGTATGATTTGGCGAAATCCGTTTTTAGCTAAAAACAGTGAGTATCAATCTAGGGCTAATGAATTTTTGGCCCTGTTTGATAGTACTGTGCTGGAAATGGTAAACGAGCAGAATTTTTCCGGTGTCAGCTATTTTTCCAGCACACCGGGCGCAGGAAAGACTTCTTTATTTCGTGCCTTTGCTCCCCAGGTTTTGAATGAATTGGTAAATGACGCCGGACAGGAAAACTATAAAGCATTAAAAAAACAGTTGGCTAGGTTACAAGTTATAAAGGACAAGCGGATTCTGTTAACTAGTGCATATTTATCATTTGCAAGAAATTACAGCATAATAGATGAAATGTTTCAAAATGGCAGAAGACAGCAGATTTTTTTTGCGTTATTAAATTACCGTATTGCTATAACATTTATAAGATCAATCGCTTTGCTGGTTGATATAGATCGAAAAGAGTATAATAGAATTTCTTTTCGCGATATACCAACGGAAATGGAAGTTGAACTAAAAGATGCAAGAGATGGAATGACAATATATGAATGGGCTTGTGAAGGAGAAAAGCAATTATGTCACTGGCTCGACAGAGATGAGTTGGGTGGAATTAATCTCACCTTTATGCATACTTCATTGTTAGTTTTGAAATTGTTTGAACCTGATAATATCTTGATAGATAATGCTGTTAAATTTGAAAGAACACTTATGATTTTTGACGATTTTCATAAACTGACAGATTATCAGAAAAAAGTCGTGTCAGATACATTGTATACTTTGAAAACAAATGTAAGCATTTGGATTGGGCAGAGATTGGAAGGTCTGAACAGTGTGCAACTTATTTCTAAAGATGGTAGTTGGGGCAGAGACTATAATACAGGAATAATTATTGATGCTTATTGGAACAAACAACAAAGTAAATTCTACACAATGTTGGAGAATATTGCTGATAGGCGAGTTAAAGAAGCAGATATAGAGAATATTACTAAATTTAAGGATTGTATTGATTTTCAAGTGGATTGGAAAAAATACAATTCTAAACTTAAAGAATTTATTGAAAAAGAGAAAAGAATTATAACTGCTAGTGTGGAATTACATGAAAAATATCGTCAAATATTGGAGAATATTGAGACTGAACATGATTTGTTGCGAAAGGCTATTTTTTATGAATTTATTATTATTAAAGAAAACAGAAATAAGAATGCTTTGCAGCCGGTTCTGTTTAACGTTGAAACAGAAAATTATAAAGATTTTATAGATAACTTAGTTATTCCATATGAAGCTGCAGCCAGGTTTTACCTCTGTAATAAGCTTAATCTGCCCTTTTATTATGGTATTAATAATTTATTTGTACTATCTTCTTATAATGTTGAGCAGTTTTTAAGTTTTGCTGGTTCATATTTCGAGAGTTATAGGGTTAATCTTTTGGAGAGACGTCCGAGGCAACGTAAAAAATTGAGTGCTGAAGAACAAGAGGCGTCTATAAAAGTTATGGTAAAACGATTATGGGATGACATGGATTTCCGTTATACAAATATAAAACGTATTAAGACATTTTTAATGAATGTTGCTTTGTTTTGCGCTAAATCCAGGGATGAGGAACGTGCTTCCTATGCCGGTGGTTCGTATACAGGTTTTGCCATTAAGAGTATGGAGTTAAGGCGTATCGCAAACGATGACAAGTTTCGAGATTTGATAGAGGTTTTAGCGGCCTGCCTTTCTTCTAAATATCTGGAAAGAAAAGAGCTTTCTGATGGAGAAAAGACAGTTTTCTATTTAAATCGATGGTTGTGTGTCTTTTATAAGTTACCGTTGGCGTATGGCGGTTGGAAAAACATTACTGTTGAAAATGCATTAAGTATGTGTAAAGCAGAACGCGAATAGATTAGTTATGTATTATATTATCACTTATGGGGAATTATATGTATAATTGGGACGATGTGCTTTTTTTAGAAGGAAAACAAAAAATTCAAAATCATTTTAACGCCGTAGATAAAGTGATTTTTGTTTTAGGAAAGGGTTTTGATCAGCGAACTTGCCGCATGCTTGAAACACTTAAGGATATTATTTCCGATATGGAAGTATGTCTTGTAGATTATAACGATGATACTATGCAGACGAATCAAGAAAATGAAGTCCTGAGTCGTGATAATTATAGTCGCATTAGGGAAATATGTCATGATAAGAGACTGCTTGAATATCAGGTGCCCCAATATAATGGGAATAACATATTAAAAATATCGGAAAGTGTTAAAGGTGTTTTTAACAGAGTTTTACTACACAAATATACGCATTTGCTTATTGATGTTAGTGCAATGCCACAAAGTGTTGGTTTTAGTATTATAAAAAGAATTCTTGATATCAAGAGTGGTTTCCAGAAACTTTTTATTTTGGTTTGTGAAAACAGTGAATATGATGAGAATATAAAGCCTATTGTAGCTGATGATTCTGCAGAATATCTGCCAGGTTTTAATACTTTTTCCATGGATCTAGTTGCAGAAGAAGATGATGTTGTGTGGTTTCCTGTTTTGGGAAAGTATGAAGAAAAGGGATTTAAGATTATGGCAGATTTCTTAAAAGCTACAGAAATTTGTCCTATTGTTCCGTTCCCTGCTAAAGATATCAGAAAAAGTGAAGATATTTTAAGGACTTATGGAAGCATATTGTTTGACCAATATGCTATTGACAAACGAAATGTCATTTACGTACCAGAGTATTACCCGAAATTGATATATAAAAAGCTATATGATACTGTATGTTATTATGAGAAAGCTTTGATTCTTGGAAATAACAGAACTATAAAGTTTGTTTTTTCTTCACAAACAAGCAAATTAATTGATATTGGAATCTTGCTTACCATTATTAAACTGATTAAGGAAGAGAAAAAAGCTGGAATTGTTGTTGTTGAAAATAGGGGTTACGATTCTACTGACGCGTATTGTGAAGCGGATGAGAAGTTGTATTGCCTTTGCTTAGATGAAAGTGAATTTGATTGGTGATGGCATGAAGAATGGACTAAGAATACTTGGAATGGGTTTTTCCTGTATAGATATTGTTAAGAACGAAAGCGAGGATAAGTTTTATCCCGGTGGGACGGCAGCCAATGTTTTAACGGTATTAGGCTTATTGGACCTGGACGTTAATTTTTTACTGCCAAGATATAGTGGAAAATCAGCACAGTGGCTGAATGATGCTTTATCGAACAGGAATATAAAGCTGGAGTATTTTACTTCGACAAAAAAGTATGTACCTCAAATTATTGAATACATAGATTATTCTACTCAAAAGCATAAATTCATAACTTCATGTCCTGAATGTAAGAACGGTATCAATAATTTGGTGTTGCCTACTGAAAAACAAGCAATACAGGTACTACGTGACCAGAAATGTGAATTTTCAGTGATTTTTTATGACCGCATATCTATGGGAATAAGAAGTGTCGTACAAAAAAGCTCTAATGCATGGAAGTATTACGAACCCAATTCGTTCAGGTTTTACTCAACTTTTTTAAGCTGTGCTTGGAATTCCAACATACTTAAGATTTCTAAAGAAAGATTTCCGGATACCTTTGAAAAGGACCTTTTGCAGGATTTACAGGACTCGGAAGTTCTGTTAATTATTATTACATTAGGTGATAAAGGGCTGAAATATACATTGCGTGATCAAAAAGGGCAATTTAAAAACTGGTCTTACGTTAAGGCTACAATACCTGAGAAATTTGTTGACAGCTCAGGAGCGGGCGATTGGTTCTCTGCTATTTTTATTTATGAATTGCTTAGTGATTACCCATACTTAACCAGAGAGCTTGACGAGAAGAAGATTGTAAAAAAACTAAAGCTTGCCGGTAGGGTTTCTGCAGAGATTTGTGGCTATGAGGGAGCTCAGGGAATTCTGGCTGACAACTATGGCGTGTCTAGAGTTGGTAAAATTATGAAACGCAAATTTCATGCAGTCGTGGATAGCCCCTATGTGTTAAGTGATGGGGAAGAGAACTGTGAGGTTTGTTTAAGTAAATGTTATCGTCGGCGTAAGGATTAAGGGCTTTGTAATGGAATGGGAAAACGATTTCAAGATAAAGAGATAGTTATATTTAATTCGCCTCTTTACCATGACAGTTGGGATGATAATGAAGAACATCTCCCGCCACTTGGGTTGGGTTACATAATTACGGGGTTACATAATGCAGGTATTTCAGCAACACTTATAGATACAATATATGAGAAACTAGGTGTCAATGAGATTGCAGCAATAATAAATAATAATAGTTTTCCCAAGGTAGGCTTTAATATATTTTCTGTTAACTATTTGTTGATAAAAGAAGTGCTTGTTAAGGTTAACAGATCCGTTCATGTCTATTTAGGCGGGAAGGCTGTAGCATATTTATGGAAGGAAATATTTTCATGGCATCTTCATCATCCGATTACTGTTATTATTGGTGAAGGGGAACTTATATTACCGGATTTGATTAACAACAAATGCAAGCAAAAACCTGATTTTACAGATGGTAATAATCAAGTAATAGAAATTAATAAGTATTCGGCCTATTATCCTTATAATTTAGATTATATACCATTAAATCGGGCATTATTTCGACATCGTGGTATTTGTAATCATTATGGTAGGATAGAGCATTGTATTATTGCTTCACGAGGCTGTATCTATAATTGTGCTTTTTGCGGAGGCTCAATATATGCGAATCCTGGCAGTACACCTAGAAAACGCAGTGTCAGAAGTATTGCCACCGAAATCAAAGAAATACTTGCCTGTACACCCAAAGTTGAGTCTATACGAGTGTTAGACGATTTATTCCTGCGTGATAAAGAAAGCATAGTTAATGCAGTTACACTTTTTAAAAGCTTTCCTTACTTGCACTGGCGATGCATGGCACATGTAAATTCTTTTATAGGTAATTTGAATTTGATACAGGATTTAAAAGCTAGTGGATGTGATGAAGTTTTTATTGGCATTGAATCTGGTAATCCAGAAGTCAGAAAGATTATTAACAAACAGGGAACTGTTGATCATATAGTAGAAGTAGTTTCTTCTCTGCTATGTTCTGGTATTGATGTTAAAGGATATTTCATTTGTGGCTTTCCTGGCGAGACAATAAAACAGATGCAAGACAGTGTAAATCTTGCCAATACTTTGAAGAGTATTGCTGAAGGTGTTGAAGGTAACTTTCGCGCAGTAGCTTTTCAGTTCAGACCTTATCACGGGACAGAATTGTATGATCAATTAATTCAAGAGAAAGGACATGGCTTTACTTATAGTTTGCAGAATAGAAATATTTACAGAAGAAAACAGTACAATTTTTCAGCAGGTAATTTTAGCAAAGTAACAGATGAGGTTCTTGAGGCCTGTATAAAGCAAATCATACAGTGAGTAGAGTCAAAAGAATAATGAAACTATGATTAATGATATTAAGACATGTCATAAGTGCAATCTTTGCGCGAATCAAAGTCCGTTACTAGATAACGTGAAAAATGCCAATATAATGGTGGTAGGTCTTTCTGCAAAAATCAAGCATAATTCTACAGAGATCCCTTTAGATAGACGAACACGTAGCGGAAGTTTAGTTTCTGAATTGGAAGAGATAGCCCAAAATTATGGATATAATTTTTACAGAACAAATTTAATAAAATGTGTACCGCTAGATGTTAACGGCAAACTACGTTATCCGACAGAAGAAGAAATAGATTTGTGCTTTAAGAATTTAGTTATAGAAATGGATTATATTAAACCACAGATAGTTATTCTTTTTGGCGGTATAGTAGTAGATGCATTCGCAAATCAACTGAGGCTGTGTTTTTCTAAATCGTCCATTCAGACATACAGATTTCAGAAAATGGATGGCCGTTATTATATTCCAATGTATCATCCGTCTTATGTATTACGTTCAAAAGCAAGAAAAGATATTTATATTAATAATTTTGTTAGATTGATTCAAGACTTACTTTGAGGAGTGTGATAACATTGTTCTTTCAACAATTTGAAAGTATAATAATTTGGTCTACACTCGGATTAGTTGCTTTATTTTGGCATGAAAGCAGAAAACCGCTCTGGAAAACTATACTTTTTACTGTCTGGGTGATTTTAGTTTTTTATATTAATATACCACTTTTTTAAAAGTTGTTGATGGGACACAAATTAAGTATCCGTATATATGTGCAGTATTTGAGTGGTATGAAAAGTATGGAATTTGGTATATTTTGTTTGGCGAAGTATCTTTGGCCGTACTTGGTGTTCTTTTGGGAAACACGGGTAGTGAGCAAAACAATTACGATAGCAAGCAAATTAAAGAGAAATTTGATAAATTCATCTTAAACGCAATAGAAATTAAGATTATAGGTCGAGATTTAGATTTTTTATTAGATAAAGAATACAACAGTCAAAGAGAAGTTATCGAGAAATTAAAAGATAAAGCTCAACTCCTTTGTGAACATACAACAGACATTAGATTAATAGAGTTATATCATAAGTTGTTGGAAAAAGGTGTTAGAATTCGTAGTTATTCCACAAGAGATGGTATTGCGAATTTAAAGGGTCAGATTAAAATTAATGACCGAAATGAGAGTTCTGGTATTTTTGTGATTAAGAGTACAGATGTGCCGATTGGTTTTCTTAATAACCTCTTAAAAAAATTCATCAAAGAAAAAGTGTTTCAGTTAACAGAGATGCGCAGTAGCTTTCTTTTGGATAGTGTTAGCCGTCATTTTGATGAAACCTTCAGCAATTCGCTAAATCCTGTTATAAAATATATTGCACTAGATTTGGGAGGGGTATATTTTGATGGCAATATCGACAGATTCTATAAATTTCTGAAAGATTCTTATGATGTGTCTATAAAACCTGATAAAAAGGATCGGCTAAACATTGATGATGATTTTGTGCTTGGTAAGATAGATATAAAAGAACTAATTGATAAAAAGTCAACGACACGTAATAAATTCCGAAAATTAAAAGACCAGGATTGGGATAGTATTTTTAATGAATGGCAAAATACATGGAAACCAAATAGACAAATGAAAGAATTGATGGAATATTTAGATAGCTTAGGCTATGAAATTATTCCTTTTTCCAATTTGGATCGACAGAATGGCGATAAGTATTTGCGAGATTCCTATCTGCCAAAATGTTGTAAACGTTTTTATTTATCATATGAACGTGGTAAGTGCAAACCTAATGAAGATTGTTTTAAAGACTTTGAAAGTTTTGTAAAAGGTGATAATACTGATATTAGGGGTTATCAAATTTTATTAATAGATGATGAACCTGACAATTTAAGGATTGCTAAAAGCTTGGAATGGGAGAATATAAGTTATAATAGTAATACAGATAAAATTGAAAAGCTGATTGCAGAGTTAAAGAAGATTGGCATTTTGCCACAAGGCTATGAACTGTTGTAAAACTTAAAAAAACGAAGTAAACTATCTATTCATAAGGTGCTTTTGCGTTTCAAATAATGTTATGCTATAATTTATTTATAGAATTGGTTGGTGTTTTAATAGTTTTGCAATATAGAGAAGTATTTAATAGTGATGTTTCGAATATGAAAATTTATAATAAAGCACATGCGACGGCATATCTTAGTCATAAGGGAAGATATACTACGTTTGCGTTTCAAGACAAAAGAATAACATTTCTTACGAGTAAAATACTCGAGAGGTATACGAAAATTTTAAATTGGGACAACGGCTATATAGAGGTATTGTGCAAGAAGCAAGGGAAGCCGCAAGCTGAAGAAGATTATATTGATTTGATTCCTATTCTTAAAAACCTATATATAGACCCGTTAAAATTTTTAAAACCCATAAAGGAGGTTAAGATAAAATATGACCGAAATGCAGAAATTTAAAGTTGCGCAAGAAGCTAAAATAATTGTTTCCGGGTATGCTTTTGTTACAAAGGATGACATCATAACTATTGTAAATCTGAATAAAAGCGATGCGCATACTTGTGTGATTAACGGCCGGGGCGAAGTGTTGGAAACCTGTATGGATCCCATTGAGCAGGTTATTGCGTTGAAAATCTGGAAAGAGAACAAAGAATTTTTGGAGGAAGAAATTGCCTAAGTATTATCCTTTCAAAGTTGCAGGTTATTTTATATATTATACTTCGCATTGTACTATTTCGTGAAAATGAATTATAACCTGTTTTCAAAGAACCATTATATAGATGGGTAGAAAAATACCAAAAACTAGATAAAATAACAACATTTTAAATATTTTGTGCAAAAATATTGCACAAAATATTTTTTTATGCTATTATTGTTATACAGGAGGTGTTAGTTATGATTGTTGAAGTGAGAATGAATAATTACCGGGTTTTTAATAATCGGGTAAAACTATCGGCTAAAGCAGATTTAAGGAATAAAAGATTCGCTTTCAATGTTTTTAGAACTGAGAAATTTAATATTTTAAAGTCACTGGCAATATACGGTCCTAACAATGTTGGTAAAACGTGTGTGGTGCAATGCATTCAGGACATCAAACACGTTATGGATAATACCAGGCCGCTGGCAATTGTTCCTAATATTTTTACCAAGCAGCCGGATTGCCGGTTAGGTATTACATTCATGGTAGAAAGAAGAGTATTCTCTTATGATTTTACATATGATATCCACACCAGAGAATTTATTTACGAACGTTTTGCGGAGTTTGTAAATAATGACAAAAAGGATACTGTATATTTTGAAAAAGATTCTGTTAAAAATGTATATTATTTTAAAGCTAATAAAGAAATCGAGAATTTATTATCTGTGATTGGCCGCAGTAACATATTAATATACTTGATTGACACTGCCAAGTTTAAAGAGCTAGCCTGGATTAAGGATGTAATGGTAAGATTCGCGGAAAAGATAGATGTTGTTAATATGAACAATATTCCTTTGAAAAAGACGATTGATATCTTGAAGACGCAAGGCACCTTGCAGACAAAAATAGTGGCTTTCATAAAAAATGCAGATTTGGATTTGGACGATTATTCATACGATAAGAGTGCGATGAAAAACTTTTCGGTAGAGTTTGATACGACAGGAGATGGTACGTTTTCTCCCGAGGCTGCGTTAAAGGCACAGAATAACCTGCTGGAACAGTTTTGTCTTGTATCACGGCATAGAGGAATTGATATGCCTAGTATTCTGATTGATTCAACCGGCACGAAGAAAATTGTGGCGCTTGCCAGTTATGTTCTGGAAGCGATAGAAAAGGGCCGGGTTTTGGTGGTTGACGAACTTGACAGCAGTTTGCATTTCAAATTGACGAGGGCGATTGTCGCTTTATTCAATAATGAAATTAATGTCGCAGGCCAGCTGATTTTTACTATTCACGATATCAGTCTGCTGGATTGCAAACGGTTATTCAGGAAAGAGCAAATTTGGTTCATCCATAAGGATCGTAATAGCACCTGGTTGTATTCGCTGGCTGAGTTCAAATCCAGGAATCACGGCACAAGGGATACTACAGATATCATAGAACACTATAAAAAAGGCGTGTATGGCGCACTCCCGGAACCCAATCTTATTGATACGCTTCTGGGGGTGTAAGTATGGCTGTTCCTATTCTTGGACACACAAGGAAAAAGAGAGTTTGTATTATTTGTGAAGGCTTTGAAGAAAAAGAGTACCTGGAACGTTTGCAGTCGTTTGGTGCCTGGCAGGAGCGTTATTATGATGTTGTATTGGTAAATGCCAAATCCATCAGCAATATTGGGCCTCGTTATCAAGATATCTATATGAACGACAATTATGATGTTGTTTTAGTTTTCTGCGATACTGACACTGTTCCTTACGACGGATATAATTCTATGAAAAAGAAAATCGATATGGTTCATGGCAGGAGTAGTGTTGCGGCTGAAATTGTGTTTTTTGCAAATCCCTGTGTATTGCAGATTGTACTGTTACATTTTGCTGACGTCAGGCTACAGTCCAACCAAAAGAATAAAAATAATAAATATATTGAGGAATTAGTTGGGATAAAGCATTACCAGGCCCATGAGGAACAAAGGGCTGCGTTGATGGAGAAGATAACCAAACAGAATTATAAAGAAATGCTGGAACGTGTTAAAGAACTTTCTGATCAGGATACGGTTATAAACAGTACTAATTTTTTGAAGTTAATTGGCTATCTGAATTCCAGGTCACCAAAGTGGATTGATCAAATAAATAAGGTGCTTGAGGGTTGAAGTGACATGCCGCGTTATATCCCCCTCACACACTTCTGCCGCATCGTCTTCGTTCGGGCAAAGTCCAGCGCCACTTTGATCAGGGCGCTCTTGCCCAGTTCGTTCATCACCCGGTAGGCGATGAGCAGGTCCAGTTCATCCGGGTGCAGGTTTGTTGTATTCGGTTTTTCATCAAGGTAATTGTTAAAATCATTGGCGTCCATCTGTTCTACGGTTTTTATTTTCATTTTCTAAAATCTCCTTTTCTGTGTGCCTATAAAAATTATGTTATTGTTATAATCACTGCTGTGTATTCCTGATACCCAGCAGTGATTCCATTTTCTCTTTGCGCTGGCTGGTTTGCTGGCGGTACCGTTTGGTGTTGCTTAGGGTGAGACAGTAGCAGCGCTCTTTCATGCGGTCCACCGCTTCCTGGCGGGTAGCGTTGAGACCCTGCTCCAGGGTATCCTGGGCCATGGGCGTAATGACGATCATGGGAATGTATTTCCGGTAACAGGTCTTCACGATTTCGCCCATGTTGATGTCGAAGAAGTTGCTGGCTGTTTCTCCGCCGAAATCGTCGAATACCAGCAGGTCATGGCTGCAGATGTCGTCCAGATACTGTTGCCGGTTCTCCCGGTTCAGGGATAGCAGGTTCTTTACGATTTCTAGGAAACTGGTCACCAGGCAGCGGTATTCCTTGTCACAGAGGGCGTTAACGATCTGGGCGGCGGCATAAGTTTTGCCGGAGCCTTTGGGCCCGAACAGGAACATGCCGCTGCCGTCTTTACGCAGTTCCTCAAAATGCGCTATGTAGGATTTAAAATAGCTTGTGGCCTGCGGGCTGCCTCCGTCATCGTTGGCGAAGGTCCACTGGTGCATGTAGGGGTAGCGCAGGGCGTGCTTCCGGCAGGCGTCTGCCATTAGCAGATGTTCCCGTAACTTCCGCTCTTTTTCGATCCGTGCCAGACATTCCTGTTTACACCGGCAGTGGATGGGGAAGGCCCGCAGTTCGCCCCGCCACATGTGCAGCACCTGCTTGGGGGTGTGGCAGTAGCCGCAATGGATGACGCCGTCTTTTTCGTAGTCGCCGTCGTGGTAGCCGCCTTCAAAGGTGTCTTCGGTGATAAGGCTGTAGCCGTATTTTTCCCAGTCGTAGTGGGACATGTCGGCCAGTATTTCGCTTACGGATTTCAGTTCCTCGCTCATGCTTAGTTCACCACCGTTCCGTAGAACCCGTTGCTGTAGGGTTCCTGTTCATCCCCGGGCTGGAACAGCAGGCTCCCGCCCCGGGGCTTTTTGTTTTGGTATTTGCCCTGCAGGATGTTTTCCAGGTGCTCCGGGTTCAGCAGCCAGCCGAAGCTGATGGTCCAGCCCCGGTTGTTGCGGGTGTTTCCCAGCAGGAAGTTACTGTGGGCCACATTGTCTATGGCTTTCAGCAGGGCTTCTTCACCGTACCGTTCCAGCAGGCCCTGCACCTGTTTCAGCATGGCGGGGTACAGACCGTCGAACTTGTTGTCCAGAGGCAGGCTGTTCCATGCGTTCAGGATCGTTGGCACCGGTTCCGGCAATTCTGGTGTTGGGATCAGGCGGTTATTTTTTCTTTTGGACTGTTGGGTTGCCGTTTCTGCCGCCGCTGCCCCAGGCTGCGTTTCGGCTTTGGCGTCTGCTTCGGCGGGCTCGCGCGCGCTAAACATCGCGGCAGCGATATCCGCCTTTTTCTTTTTCTCTTTACTCTTTTCTTTTGCTTCTTTTCGTTTCTCTTTCTCTGTTTCTTTTTCCGTTGCGTCGCAAACGGTACGGTCATTTGTGCCGGAAGTTATGCCGGAATTGGCAGCGGTCGTTTCAGCTACCGGTTTTTTGGATTTGCTGCGCCGGCATAAGCCGGCGCAGGCAGTCAGTTTCAGGGTTCCGTCCGGGTTCCGGGTAAGCTGTTGCAGTTGTTCCAGAATCTGGATGGTAACTTCCAGGGCTTCTGCGGTGCAGTGAAAATAGTTTGCCAGTTCCGCCGGTTCCATATGCAGGCCCGGGGCCAGCCGCACGCACCCTTCCGGGTCGTTGGCGGCCAGAGTCAGCATACGCAGCCAGATGGCAAGGACGGCGTCCGTATCTTCTGCCGCCAGAAATTCTACGGCGGCCAGTTGGTTGGCATCAAAGAGTTTCGCGATTTGTTGGTTGCTCAAGGGTGTTACTCCTTTTCCATGTATTTTGCTTTCAGCAGGTTGCGCATACGTGCCAGGCCCTGCTTTTTAACCTGGGACACATACTGCGGGGTAACCTGCATTTCCGCTGCCAGGGCTCTGCTGCTTTTGCCTTCGTAATAAAGGCTCCGGAGCACTTCCTGTTCCGCGGGTTTCAGGCGGTTCAGGGCTTCTTCCACATCCCGGGCCATCTCTTCCCGGAGAATGCGTGTTTCCGGTTCGCAGCTGCTGTCTGCAGGCAGCAGTTCGGTCAGCGTGACAGCGTCCATGTCTTCCTGCGGGTCTTCTTCCCGGCGTGTCTGCCGGTATTTGCTGCGGCGTTCCTGCCGGTGTATCTGGTTCACCAGTTCGTTGTACAGGATGCGCCACAGCTGTTTGGGCGCAGGGCTTTTATCCGGCAGTGGTTGTTTTTCCCGGAAATACTGCATCAGCTTGGCGTGTGATATGCTGCAGATTTCATTTTCGCCCAGGGTGTTCCGGAAATAGGGGATGCGGCAGAACTCCCGGACGATGGGTTCGGCAGTGGCGAAAAAGTTCACGGCGGCTGTTTCTTTTGTCATCAGGCACTGTTCCTCCTTTGTTCATGGCCGGAAAACAGTTACGATTTTAGCACAGGGCGTTGGATCCTGTAAACAGGCGCGGCCCTGCTGCGAAATGTCAAAAACACCGGCAATTTGACGTGAAAATATCATAAAAAGAGCAGAATTTGATTTGTTTTCCCGTACTCCGTCATTTTATCGGGGGAAAATTGATGTTTTTCAATCAACTATTTTTTATTTTTCATTAAGTATTTCTTTAAAAACATCAACTATTTATTTTTGGAAGATGTCTGATGTATATTGCTTATATTAAATCGTTATGGTAGAATTAAAAAGCGTTCCTGCAAAGGCGCAAATAAGGAGATTCCGTTTCCGCATGATGGGAGGTGAGTCAGATGCCAAAGAGGTTATTAGTGTTGACACCGAAGATGTGTCATGACAGACGCAAGGGTATTCCGATGACCGAGGGCAGGGTGGCCAAACATCTTAGCGTGCGGACCGAAACCTATTGCCGTTGGGAGAGAGGCAGGCAGAAACCGTCCAGAAAGAATCTGCTTTCCCTTGCTAAGGAGCTGAAGTTTTATGATCCCGGGTCCGGTGTGGAAGTGGTGATTGAGTGGCGGCAGGATGCAGACGTAACGGACGGGCAGCTGACGGTACAGGAGACAGGTCCGGCAGACAAAGACGGCCTGGCCGGTGCTGCTCGGACAGGGATGCCTCTGCCCGCTGAAGCCGGCAGTCAGGCGCAGCATCCGGCTGCAATCGCGAAGCCTGTGGTTTATCTGCTGAATAATGAAGCGTTAAACCAGACGGTGAACGCCATTGTACAGGAAAAGCTGGATTCGTTTCTGGCAGAACGTGAGACCAGGGAAAGCAAAACAACTACAGAATCAGCAGATTCGGAGAAAACTGAATAAGCGGTGCGCTGTAAAAAAGCGGCGGAGAAGGATAAGCAAACGGAACGGTTTTGCGAAGCCTTCTCCGTTTTTTGTTTTCTTTCATTTAATAAATGCTAATAGGTTTGGCTTTCAAAAGAAATAATTGATTTTTCTAAAAATTTCACTTTATTTTTTGGACCCTCACTTGTTTATTATAGTGTGGGGGTAAGGAAGCGCTGCTGCGATGAGTTTGTGGAAAGAATGCCGGAAAACGCACAGACGAATGAAGCAGCGGTTCCGAAAATTTATAAGGAAAGGAGTGTGATAAGCATGTTTTTTAATGAAGAAACCCGCCTCGTTGAAGACCATGTTGAGATCGACGAAGAACAACTGCGTCATATGGCACGGGATGTTTGCAGCGGGATCCGTCGCATTTACCTGCACTGGACTGCCGGGCACTACGGTCAGGTCTATGATCACTATCATCTGAACATAGACCGGAACGGCCAGATCTATGTGGCCTGCAAAACTCTGATGGACATTAAGGATCATACCTGGCAGCGCAACCACGGCGCCATTGGCATCACCCTGTGCTGCGGTGTGGACGCGGGCTGCTGGAATCCCACCCGGCTGGCTGCCTGGGACGTGGACACGGCGTATGAGGCGCCCCACAAGCCTCAGCCTGACGCGGCCCTGGTAGACTTTGGCCCGGAACCGCCTACGCCCATTCAGGTAGAGAAGATGGCCGAAGTTGTGGCGATCCTCTGTGACGAGCTGTATCTGCCCATTGATGAGGAGACGGTGATGACCCATTGCGAAGCAGCGTTTGAGGACGGCTACGGACCCGGTGACGACGATCCCGACATGCACTGGGATTTGTGGTTCCTGCCGGATGCTGCCCTACATGGCGAGCTCTATCCCGGTGGGGATCTGATCCGCGGCAAAGCCATCTTCTACCAGCGTGCGATGGCGGCAGAGAACGCTGCGAAGTAATTCCCGGGCGGCGGGACAGCCCGCGCAAAGAAAAACGGGGAAAGGAGGTGATCGCATGGCAGTAGCAATGAATGTTGTGAAACGCACCCTGAACGTTTCCATTTCCCGCGGCGAAGACGCCGACGGCAACCCGGTAAGCAAGAGCTATACCTACTCTAACGTGAAACCGGACGCCGAACCGGCCAAGATTATGGCCGTGGGCAAAGCCCTGGGCGGTCTGTTCGATAACGACATGACCGGCCTGGTTGTGGTAGAACGCTCTACCCTGACTGAAGACTAATTGAATTTGATAGTCGCCCGTAAGGGCCAAGGATAAGAAGAAAAGGAGGAGTTTAATTATGAGTTCTGATACCGATTTGGATTTAGTATTTCGTAACGCCGCAGGCAAAAAGGTTACTCTGAACATTGAGGAACCGAAAGCCGGTGTGACGAAAGCGGAAATCGACGCCGCCATGGAGGTGGTGGTCGCCAACAACGTGTTCAACACATCCGGCGGCGACATCACGGAAGCCGTGGAAGGCCGTCTGCGCACCGTCACTACGGACGTAGTGGAATAACCCTTCACCGGCGACGGTAAAGGAGGTTGCGGATGGACGTTTCCGAAGTATTCGGTTTTATCAAAGACTTCGGCTTCCCTATGGTGCTGAGCTGGTTCCTGCTGGTGCGCATGGAAAACAAGCTGGCAGGCCTTACGGAGGTAATTGGGGAGCTGAGTTGTAACATCGCCGCCCTGCGGCGCGAAACGCCTAAGAAACAGGCGTAACAAAAGAAGCGCCGGCATATGCCGGCGCTTTTACTATAATACAGGAATAAAATGCTGGTTTTCTATAATATATTATGGTATAATCTTAACGGCGGCACACCGCCAGATAAGAAATAAAAAAACTATGAATTGAGGGGGATTAGTATGTCAACATTATTTGGAGCTTCACAGCTTGAAAACTTTAAGGCATCGCTGGACGAACGGTCTCTTGCCAGTGTTTCTTCCGCTATCCAGAAGATAACG
>Ga0265298_10001399_pt1 | contig 35756 bp, 41 predicted proteins | sample AusTroGonzalo_MG_3_FD_193486 | JGI IMG/M metagenome (GOLD analysis project Ga0265298, IMG submission 193486) | Bovine rumen microbial communities from tropical cattle in Woodstock, Queensland, Australia - Gonzalo_01 | ecosystem: Host-associated > Mammals > Digestive system > Stomach > Rumen ...
GAATACACGAGGTTCCATGTAAGGGGCACAGAACGAAATGTGTAAAAGTATCTATCTCTTGAATGGTAGGTAGGGAGTTGTTGTAGAGCGAGTTACGTGATTTTGAGTGGGGAGCGCGGTATTTTTCGAATTGTGCAAAGGGGTTACATTTTGTTTACATTTGAGGGGCGTGTTTGAACGGTGCGTTTGAAGTTTTGTACAGAGGGCGTGTGATGTCTTGTCAAAGAGCGCGCGCATTGCTGCTTATATTGGCGTCATATTGGCTATTTGAGGGCCTTATGGCGCCTTTTTCGTGCCCTTACGCAAATGGTATTCGGGGAGTGTTCAAAGGGCCCAAAAACGGCTGCAAAAAACCGGCTGCCGCCGGTGGGTTCTGGACGGATCCAGGCGCCGGCCCTCCAGGGCATTCCGGGTGTTAGGGGGACATTTAGGGGGACATTTAGGGGGACAACTTGTCGGAGTTAAAAAAACGAAATGTTATTATTAGGGGGACATTTAGGGGGACAATTTTCGGAAAAATTTGAGCGATAGCGGCAGGGGTACGGCTTTGAAACGGCCAAAATAAGGGCGTTTTTGCGAGATAGGCACCCCCTTACGACCATAGGAAACGGACGAAAAAACGGGCAGACGCGGCGATTGGTGGCCGTTTCTGCCCGTTTTCGGTTTGTAAAAATGTGTGTGCGGGTCTATTCAAGGACGATGGCGCCCAGGACGAGGGCTACGGAGACGATCTCGTCTTCGTGGAGCTCGAAGGGGCGGTAGCGCGGGTTTTCGGAGACGCAGGTGATGAATGCGGGGTTGTTTGGGTATTCTTCAACTCGCTTTATTAGGATGCCCTGGTTGCGTGTGCAGATGGCGTAGATCCGGTGCCACTGCCAGAAGGTGACCATCTCTATCTTCTTACAGGCTACGATGTCTCCTCCGCTGTATTTGGGCGTCATGGAGTCTCCTTTGACCCGGATAAGGAAGTCGGCACCCTTGAGCTCGGACACCGTGTAGAAGTCTTCGACCGGCAGATCCTGGAAGTCGAAGGATCCGTAGCCGGCTATGGCGTCATAAGGTATCAGCGGGATTGCGTGCTTATCAAGAAGTGAGCTTTGGCGTGCAGTATCGCGTCCGAACATGTCCCCAGATCCGGTCAATAGCCAGGATGAAGACACATTATATTTCTCGCACAGGAATGATATCACATCAATCCCGGCATACATTCTCCCGTTCAGAATTTCTGAAAACTTAGATGGCTTCACATCCATCTCTTTTGCGAGAGAGCTCTTTGTTAGGCCAGAATCATTGTTTAGAAGCGTTTGAATGGCATCTAAAACCCTGGCGTTTACCATATCTTTACCCATAAAATTCAATCTTTCTGAAAAAATAATTCAGAAAATCTGTTGTATATTCCAGAAATTCTGTATATTTGCGGTGTATTTACATCGTAAACCCGACTGCAAAGATAGGAAATTATCGCAAAACCAAAGTAATATGAGACAGTTTATCAAGGTTTCGAACGAGCTCAACAAGGAGCTGCAGCTGCATTTCAAGCGCAGCAGGATGTCTATCTGGAAGGCCCTGGCCTTCGTCACCCGTCACCCGGAGGCTACGGCCATCAGGGAATATGCGCTGGCCCACGGCGGGCAGTACACGGAGGAGGACTTCATCCCCAACTGCCAGACCCGCCACGAGAACGGCATCATCTATCAGGAGTTCCCGGGCAAGGTGAAGCTGATCATCAACACGAAGGACAGCTCCGTCTGCATGACGGTGAATGCCGTGCTGGAGCAGGAGTTCAAGAATGTGGATATGAAGGGCTGGGGTAATATCGTGGCCTTCGCGCAGGAGCGCGCGGCGCAGGCGGTCAATCTTTAATGTCCGTGGCCATGGCGAATGAGACTATCCTTGCGCGCATTCTCGAACACGAGAAGTGCAGCGACCAGATCCGGATCGGCTACACCTTCCCCACGCGGGATCTGGAGGCCACGGCCGACCAGGTGCTCCGTCAGTATGACGAGAACCTGGCCTGGTGCGGCGGCATGGAGGAGGCCGGCCAGAAGTATTACGTGCGTATCTGCATCGTGGATGCGGTGAGCCTTAAAGTCCTGAAAGTCGTATGGGAAAATACCAATCTATGACCCCTATGCAGATTGTGGCTGCATGGGAGGAGGCCGCACGTGAGCAGCGCCGCCGCGAGGCTGAGCGGCAGACGGGCGGCAACGCCTGGCTGATGAAGTACCGGACGGTGGGCGATGTGCCGCCGGAGGAGCTGAGTATGCACCTGGCCGCCAGGAGATAGGCGGCGGAGCTCTGCGCAGCCCGGATGGTCGGGCGCCGGTGACGGAGGCGCGGGTTCGAGTCCCGCCGCAGGGCCTAAGAGAGACAATGTATGGAATACCTTGGAAACATAATCGCAGTGACCGTGGCGGACCTCACGAGGGCCGATGACGGCGATGCCATTATGACATACGACAACTATAAGGCACTATGTAAGCGCGGGAACCTCCACGTCCTCCGTCCCGGCAAGGGGCTTGGGCATCCGGCGCTGATTGAGTTCGCCTCGCTGCCGGAGCGTTTCCGCGTGGCGTTCACGCAGAAGTACGGGGATCCGGAGCGTCTGCTTAACAAGGACAGGGATATGCTCAGATATGACGAGAAGGCGCGGTCCTTCTTTGCGGAGTACCGTCTGGAGGACGGCTCCGCCCTCAAGGGCGAGCATCAGGAGGAGTACCTGGTGAACGCTTCGGTGCTGAATCACCTCATCGGCCTGGAGAACACGCAGCGCTCCCGGCGCAACATGTCAGGCAATTCGACGCCGGTGAACTGGGAGGCTATCTACAGCTGCTGCGAGCGCCTGCGTGATGAGTACGGGCATACCCTTCCGCGGAACATGGCTCGCCTGCGGGAGAAAATACGTCAGTACAAAAAGGAAGGCTACGCCTGCCTGGTGAGCGGCAAGCTGTCCAATAGCAACTCTACGAAGATCACCGCTGCCGCCGGCCGCTGGATCGTGGCGCTGAAGCGCTCCCGGGTGCCGGTCTATACCGTCCAGCAGCTCTATGACAAGTACAACGCCGAGTGTGCGGGCCACGGCTGGAAGCCACTGCGTAGCATCAACACCCTGCTGCAGTACCTGGAGCGCCCGGAGGTGATGGTGCAGTGGAAGGACAGCGAGCAGGGAGAGCTGGCCGCGAAGGCCCTGTTCACCCGCAAGTTCAATACCATCATGCCCAGCTGCAGGGATGCGGTCTGGTACGGGGATGGTACCAAGATCAACCTCTACTTCAAGCAGTATGTGCCGGGCGTGGGCTATAAGGCCGCCTGCTTGCAGGCCTACGAGATTGTGGATGCGTTCAGCGAGTGCCTGATCGGCTGCAACGTGAGTGAGGTTGAGAATTTCGAGAGCATGTATGAGGCCTGCCGTGCGGCCATCGAAGGCACGGGCTATCTCCCGGTGGAGCTGGTGTTCGATAACCAGGGCGGCACGCGCCGCGCCGACGCCCGGGAGTTCCTGCAGAAGATTGCGCGCGTATCGCGCCCGACAACCCCCAATAACCCTACATCAAAGAGCATCGAGTCCATCTTCGGACGGTTCCAGAGCCAGGTGCTGCACAAGTATTGGTATTTCACCGGCCAGAACATCACGGCCCGCAGCGACCGCTCCCGGTTCAATGCGGAGTTTGTGATTGCGAACGTGGAGCAGCTGCCCACGCGCGAGGAGGTGGTGGCCACCTACATGCAGGCCCGCGAGGAGTGGAACACCATGCAGCACCCGAACTGGCTGCAGCCGCGCCGCGAGCTGTACGCCCAGAGCGTGAACGCCCAGGCGGTGGCGCTGACGGATGCGCTGCGCCGGGAGCTGTTCTGGCTGCGCACGAAGGAGGCGGTGGCTTACACGGCCGCGGGAATCACCATCACCATCAACAAGCAGCGCTTCACCTATGAGGTGCTGGATGCGGAGGGGATGCCGGACGTGCGCTTCCTGTCCAGCAATGCAGGGCGCAAGTTCGTGGTGCAGTATGACCCGCACGACATGGAGCGGGTGCGCCTGTGCCTGGAGGATAAGAACTACGGACTGCAGTTTGTGACGGAGGCCCGGCCGTATATCAAGAACCACCGCGCGATGATGGACCAGGAGGAGGGAGAGCGCAGCTTCATCGTGCGCCAGGACATGGCAAACAAGAAGGAACGGGTGCGCCGGGATCTGCAGAACCACGCGCTGGAGTTCGAGTTCGGCGTGGCTCCGGAGCAGCACGGCCTCACGACGCCCCGCCTGAAGGGCATCTCCAACGCGGAGTACGAGCGCTTTGCCGACGAGATCCGCGCAGAGGAGGCCGCCGCAGCTGCCGTGCCGGTGCTACCTGAAAGCATCGGCAAGCTGGAGAAGGAGGTCTCGAACTTCGACCCGCTGGAGGCCTACAACCGGATGTAACAAGTCAAACCCAAAATAGAAGCAGTTATGATTACAGACAACCAGAAAGAGCTCATCGCGCAGGACCTGCGGGCCTACGTGGAGCGCTACCCCAGCCAGAACAAGGCTGCGAACTCCCTGAAGGGTGTGTCCGCCGGGACGCTCTCTTCCATCCTTAACCGCAACTGGGCGAACATCTCGGAGGAGATGTGGCTGAAGATCCAGCGGCAGGTAGCCTCTGGCGCCGGCTGGCATCTATGCGAGACGGCCGCCTACCGGGCGCTGATGCTCTACTTCGCCGACGCCCAGGAGGACAGTAACGTGATGTGGGTGACTGGCCCTGCGGGCATCGGTAAGAGTACGGCCGCGAAGGAGTATGCAAAGAGTCACCGTGAGGTGTTCATGCTCACCTGCAGTGAGGACATGACCCGCGCTGACTTCGTGCGCGAGCTGGCCCGCGTGGTAGGCGTTAACGCCCAGGGAATGAAGGTGCGGGAAACCCTGCAGGAGATTATCCGGGAGCTGGGCAGTAAGGATAGCCCGCTGCTGATCTTCGACGAGGGAGACAAGCTGACGGACTCGGTGCTGTACTATTACGTGTCCCTGTATAACGCCCTGGAGGATCTGTGCGGCATGGTGTTCCTCTCCACGGACTACATCCACAAGCGCATCGGCCGCGGGGTGCAGGCCTGCCGCAAGGGATATGACGAGCTGGACAGCCGGATCTGCCGGCGGTTCATTCCGCTGACGCTTGTGAACAGCAACGAGGTGGCGGCCATCTGCCGGGCAAACGGCCTGGTGGATGAGGTTGCTATCCGGAGCGTTCTGCAGGAGGCCGCGGAGTGCCGCAATGACCTTCGCCGCGTGAAGAAGTCTATCCACAAGGAGCTGAAGAAGCTGTCCTTGAGAGCATAAATAAACCCGTTCAAACACCGTTCAAATGGCTAAATCCCTTTCTGCCCGCCAGGTCCTCAGCATCAAGCGCCGCTCCATCACCCTTGGGGATGGATGGGACGAGTGCTTCGGTGCGATGGACCGGCACGGCGTGGTCTTCATCTGGGGCAATTCCGGCAACGGCAAGAGCTCCGCGGTGGCATCCCTGGCGAAGGCGCTCACGGCCTTCGGCTCGGTCCTTTTCGTGCCGCTGGAGGAGGGTTACTCCCTCTCCCTGCAGAACACCTTCAAGCGCTTCGGCCTGCAGGACTGCGGGTCTCGCATCCAGGTACTGGAGAGCGCTTCGGTGGACGAGCTGGACGAGCGCCTGCGGAGGCCCAAGAGCGCGGAGTTCGTGATCGTGGATTCGTTCCAGTACCTGCAGATCTCCTACAAGCGCTATATCGCCTTCAAGGAGGCGCACCGCAACAAGCTCATCATCTTCGTCTCCCATGCGGAGGGAAAGCAGCCCGAGGGACGGGCGGCGCGCAGTGTCAAGTACGACGCCTCCCTGAAGGTGTGGGTGGAAGGCTACAAGGCCTTCTCCAAGGGGCGCTTCATCGGCAGCACCGGTGAGAAGGTGATCTGGGAGCAGGGAGCCGCCGAATACTGGGGAGAGCCGGGCGTCGGTGATGAATCTGAAAGCAACTACAGAGATGATGACGAACAGTAAAGACAAGAAGGGCTACTCGCTCTTCTACGCCCTGCTGAGGGCGCATCCGATGGCAGATAAGAATGACCTGGTGCTCACGTACACCGGCGGCCGCACGACGCACCTGCACGAGATGAAGCCCTGGGAGTACCGGGAGATGTGCGACGCGCTGAAGGAGGCGGACGCATCGGCCCAGGTGGTGCAGCTGAAGAAGGCCCGGAGCCAGGCGCTGCTGTGGATCGGCCGCCTGGGCGTGAACACGGTGGATAACTGGGATGGCATCAATGCCTTCTGCCTGTCTCCGAAGATTGCCGGGAAGGAGTTCAAGGAGCTCTCCATCGCGGAGCTGCAGGCCCTTGTGCGCAAGCTCCGTGCTATCCGCGACAAGGGCGGCATCAAGAGCCTGCCGGAGCCCGTGCAGCCGGTAACCACCTTCCATTTTCCCATCAACCCGAACGGTATCAAATCCTGAAGCTATGGCAAGAATGAAACAAGACCTGGATCTGGCGGAGGTTATGTGCCGCGCCCTGCATCACCGCGACGAGCGGGTGGTCCTGCAGGCCTTCCTGCTGCTCTTCCCCGGTGAGGAGTTCGTGCTGGAGAAGTTCCGCCTGGAGAAGAAGGATGGCCGCTGCCCGTACATCTCGGACGTGGCCGCCTACTATGACGGGAAGCTGCTGATGAAGCGCACGTCAACGACGAAGACCGGCTTCCACCAGCACTATGAGTCCCAGTTTTTTGACAACAATCCCAAATCCAAATAGCATTATGTCTGAAAAAAAGAACACCGTGGCCGTGGAGATGACGGCCGAGGAGAAGGCCCAGTTCGAGGCCTTCCGCAAGGAGAAGGCCCGCAAGGATGCCGAGGAGAAAGCCCGGCAGATGCGGGTTGACTATGCAAAGATGGTGGATGACGAGATCTCCGCCATCATGCCTGAGCTGGTGCGTGTGTCCGGCGATATCGCCGCCACTAAGCGCCGCGCCTATGAAAACTTCAAGGCCATCATCGAGATGAAGGCCGAGATGTTCCGCCTGAAGAAGGGCGAGGAGCTGGACGTGAAGAGTCACACCTTCACCAACTCCAAGGGGACCATGCGCATCACCCTGGGCGCCTACCAGATTGACAACTACCTGGACACCGCCGAAGAGGGCGTTGCCATCGTGAAGGAGTACATCTCCTCGCTGGCGAAGGATCCCGAGAGCGAGTCTCTGGTGAAGATGGTGCTGTCGCTACTGTCGAAGGACGCGAAGGGTACGCTGAAGGCCTCACGTATCGTGCGCCTGCGCAAGCTGGCGGACGAGTCCGGCAACGAGCGCTTCCTTGAGGGCGTGAAGATCATCGAGGAGGCCTATGAGCCCATTGCCTCGAAGATGTACGTCAAGGCCGAGGTGCGCGGCGAAAATGGCGAGTGGAAGTCTATTCCCCTTGGCATGACTGAGTCCTAACCTCTGAACATGGCTGCCTATGGGTGACAACAGGCGCGGAGTAATGTATCAGAAGCGGGTCCGCGACGTCAACAGGATTTTTGATGAGGAGTCTGCAAAAGGTCTCTCCAACCGGGAGATCTGGCGGCGGTTCATCTATCCGAAGTACGGCATGACGGAGCGGACCTTCTACAACCTCCTCGGCGCCTGTTACAACCCCAAGGCGGCCATCCCTGAAGAAACCCTGTCTCTTTTCCCTGAGCTTGATAGCGATGACTGAATTTGACACCATACTGCGGAGGATCCTGAGTGATATCCGTGTTGGCATCGGCGCGGAGTTCGACGAGAACTTCGAGCGCCAGGCCTTCTTCTCCCATGCCTGGCAGCGCAGGCGCAGCCCCGTCCGCGGAGAGGGCCATATCCTGCTGGACACCGGCGAGCTGCGCCGCTCCATCAAGGCGGTCTCCGACGAGAACTCCATCACCTTCTCCTCGGACCTCCCCTATGCGGAGATCCACAACGAGGGCGGTAAGATTGCCGTGACCGCGAGGATGAAGCGCTTCTTCTGGGCGAAGTTCTACGAGACGCAGAACGCCTTCGGCCGGAAGAAGTCCGGAGAGCTGCGCAAAGACAAGCGGAACGCCCAGCTGGACAGCATCTCGGAGTTCTACCGGACGATGGCCTGTCTCCCGGTAGGGTATCAGATCACCATTCCCCGGCGCCGGTTCCTCGGCACGGATCCGGCGCTGGAGGCACAGGTGACAGCCATCATCAGCAACAATCTTGAGGAGTATTTCAATAAAGAGTTTTTAAAGAAATGACACGTGAACTTTTCTCTGCGCTCACGGACGCCATCAAGTCCGTGCAGGTGGATGGGCAGCAGCTCGTCCAACATATCGACCTATGGAACCAAAATGTGGAGTTCATTGACCAGGAGCAGGCATGGCCTCGCCCGGCCGTATTCATCGAGTTCGGCCAGGCGAACTACCGGCTGCTCTCCGGCCCGTCCATCACGGCCACGGCCGAGGTGGTGGTGACGCTGCACATCGTCACCGACTGGAAGGGCTCCACGGCCGACGGCAGCGACCAGCAGGACGCCGCACTGGAGGTCCTGGACTTCCCCTGGCTCATCGCCCAGGCGGTGGCAGACATCCCGGACGGGCAGACCTTCCGCCGGGTGATGTTGCTGAGCGACCGCCCGAACCACAACCACGAGCAACTCGTGGAGACCCTGCAGCAGTATTCTGTTGCCATTCAAAGAACATTCTAATCCCATTTTATCAACCCTTAAAAACACAGAAAGAGTATGAATCAGACAGTCAAACTCACCAAGGAGACCTTCTCTCCTGACAAATTCAACTTCGTGGACCTCGGCCTTCCTTCCGGCCGTCAGTGGGCAAGCGAGAACGCGCCCGGCCACTATGATTTCGACGAGGCCTGCGAGGTCTTCGGTGACTTCCTCCCCAAGGGCGCCGCTATGGTGGAGCTCTTCGAGGAGTGCCAGGTGGAATGGAACGAGGAGAAGAAGGGCCTGGATATCACCGGCCCGAACGGAAACAGTCTCTTCTTCCCTGCAGCTGGTTACCGGTGGCGAGGTGGAGATCTGGAGAATGAGGGCATCGAGGGTGACTATTGGACCCGGATGCCATTTGTGCCCAAGTCCAAATCCTACGCTTCGAGCAGCAGGGCGAACGCGCGCGGCCTGTACTTCTACTCGGGCGGCCTGGGCCCGCTGGGCAGCAGCTACCGCTCGTACGGCTTCTCCGTGCGCCCCTCCCGAGAATTACATTGAGTCCTTTAACCCGGCAGCGCCCGTCTGAGGGGCGCTGCCTTATCTTGAAAATGTCATGATTACCGAAGTCAAAGCATATCTTATATCGGCCTCTCTCATACTTTTCCTTATATTTTCGTGGATTGGATGCCTCGTCTTAGGCGAGATCCACGGTCAGCGCCGCGCCCTGGATCTTGCGAAGACCGTGTCCGACACGCTGGAGTTCCGGGACACTGTCTATCTTCCGGCGCCAGAGCCGGTGAAGACGGAGCCTGCCGGCTTCGAGCTGGTGAGGGTGGGGACGGTGGCCCAACTCAGGCGCCGCATCGCCGCCCTGGAAGCGGAGGCCGCCGCACAGCTGCCGGACACTGCCCAGGTGGATGCTCCTGCAGCAGCTGACACGGCCGCAGTCGTCGTCCCGATGGAGCGGGAGCGCAAGACCTACGAGACGGAGGACTACAGGGCCGTTGTCTCCGGCATCATGCCGTCCCTGGATGAGATGACCGTCTTCCCGCTGACCAAGCAGATCACAACGACGAACACGGTGAAGAAGCGCTGGATCTTTGCCGCTACGGCCGGTCCGGGTGTGATGTATGATGGCAAGATCCATTTCGGCGTAGGTGTCGTTGTGGGCCTTTCGTATAACTTCTAATTCAAGCAAGAAATGGAAAAGATTGAGACAAATATGGACACGGTCAAGTGTCCGTGCTGCGGCGCCGAGCTGGCCTACCGCTGGGACGAGCTCTCCGAGGAAGAGCAGGCGATGGAGGGCTTCTTCTGCCCTGAGTGTGGAACCTTCGTAAAGCTGCCGGAGTAATGAAGCCAGGAAGCGTCCAAATTGGCGACCATTACCTCTTAGAGGGCCGAGTGGTCACCGTGGTCGGAATCCTTGAAAATCTGGCCGTTTTGAGGCCTTCCCGGGGCTTTATGCAGGTTGTCCGGCAGAAGGACCTGCAGCCGATACCGGTGACGCCCCTGCAGCTGGAGAAAAACGGCTTCGTCCCGATGAGCTACGAGGACTGCTATGAGCTCAAGCGCGCCTCCTTCCGGGTGCGTGTGTTCATGGACGAGGAGGGCATGATGGTGGTGGCCGACAATGGGGAGGACTCCGTCCAGAAAGACGGCCGCCGGGAGCTGCAGCTGCTGCAGCAGGCCATGCGCTTTGTGGATATCGACCAGCAGCTGGAGGCCTACCATGGATAAGTGCTACTGGCAGTATTGCAAGAAGTGCCCGGAGTGTGGCTACTTCGCCCCTGAAGGGCCGCGTCCGGAGTCCGCAGTGGGCCGGGAGGATATCTGGCCGGACGCCTGCCACAAGTACGGCTATATCCTGCACGATGACCTGCCGCCTACGGATGACTGCGAAGGGTTCAAGACCAAAGCCCAGCTGCAGCTGGAGCAGTCAGCAGCCGCCACGAAACGGCGGAAGAAGAGATGAAAAAAAGAAGCCCGGCCGGTTGGTCGGGCTTCTTCGTTACTTGTATATCGGGACGTTGTCCAGGACACTGTCAAGGAAAGCAGCTCCGCCCTGGATCTGGCGGAACTCCTCCTGCGCCGCCTGTAGTATGTCGGCGCTGAGATTCTCCGGCTCGTGGCCGTGGCTCCTGACGTATGCGATAAACTCCTTACTCATTTCTGCAAAGTTAAGAATTTTTTTTGGAATAATCCCATCCATACAATTTTGCAACTCTTTTTGCGACCTCGTGATAGTGCGAGGCGTTGCATCTGGCTATTCTCTGCTGCCTGGATGCCTGGTCCGGTGCGTCATCAATGTAGTCCGAAAACTCCTTGTGTACCTGATTATTCACCTGGTTGTAAGCCCGGATGAAATCCGCCTTAGTAACTCCCCAGCCGCCCTTTGGCCGTTTCATTGAGAAGGTGTATTTGTGCGTCACAGCTCGGATCTCAGCCATATCATACTCAATGGCCATACCAATATCTGCCCCGCTGAAGGAGTTCCCGATGGCCTCCCATCCAGTCTTACCCTGTCCGCTCGGATGGTTGTGCGTGACCACAGCGTCTTTACAATTAGCTTTGCCGGATGCGATATTTACGGAGCTCTTTGTCCCTCCAGCGATTGACTGAACCTTCTTGCCTGTTTTCGGGTCGAAGATGTGTGCGGACTCAACCTTGTGCGTGCGGATCCTGTGCTCGGATTCGAGTACGCTCTTTGACAGCTCCCAGCTGAAGTCCTTCTCTGTCTTTCCAACCTGCAGGGCTTTGCGCAGATCTGCGCAGGCGTAGCAGTCCTTGGCTCCGCTGCGGCCGCTGGTGTTGAACGGGCAGCTCTTGCACTGATCAGGGAAATAGGGGTGGCTGTCCGGGAAGGACTCACCGTCCTTGCCGGCATTGAACTTGAAGACGTCACCGTTCTTGCCGACGGCTTCCTCTCCAAGGCGCATGGCCTCCGCCGGATCCGTGGTCGGCGTGCTCTTGAGAACTTGAACCACCGTACAGCGGCAGTTCCATCCGTTCGGCGGGAAGTAAGAGTCCCAGAACTGGTCCGTGATGGGGAGCGTGATGCGGTCCAGCGCTGCGTGCTCCTTGCGGACCTTATCATCGCCGGCTGTCCTGTACTGCAGGAGATATCGGTCTCCGTCCTTGGTGAAGTCGTCCCATTTCGCAGCCATCTGCGCGGATGCCTGAACGAAGTTATACTCCGCCCGCAGGTAGTTCTTGTTGTATGATTCATCCACCGATTGAACGGCCTTCAAAAACTCGTCAAAGGTCCTGCGGTTTCCGTTCTCGTCGATAAGCGACGGCCATGCGGACCCCATCTCTATGACGGCCTTGATGCCCGAGAAGATCTCGTTGGATCTGGAGAGTCTTGCCCGCATCGTGTCCGACATCTTCACCGGAGCGATGGCCTTATCCAGGATATCCCTGTTTGTCTGGACGAACTTGTCAACGTCCGGATGCTTGACCAGCTCGATATTAAATGAGCTGCCGCCCTCGTGATAGAGTGCTCCCATCATCCCCTTGAAGCGGGCCTCCAATTTCTGGCGGTCGCTCTCGCCGATGTAGTCCTCTTCTTCGGACTCATCCGCGAGCTGGAGCCCCTGGGATGCCAGGAGTGCGTCATATCTCTTCCGAAGCCCCGTGAACGCGGCGGGGCCTATTCGAAAAAAGGGTAGGCGCTGTTTTGCACCGGAACCTTGACTCCGGTCTCCTTGGCCTTGCCGGCAGGTACACCGTACTTCTTCTTGAAGTAATCACCCGGGACCTCGTAATGGTTCACGATCATCTCCTCGAAGGCCTTTTGCTGCTCGGGGGTATAGTCCACAGGCTCGTCCCATTCGAAGCTGAGGCCCTGCACCGGGAAGCCGTGGTGGATCATACGGGGCAGCAGCTTATTGTTGACCATGTCGCGAATGCCGTCGCAGATGGATTCCACGAGGTTTTCGAGGACGTCCAGGTGCGTTTGGGACTGACTGAGCGAGGAGCCGTCATCAATGGTCATCGTCTGATTGAGCACCAGCTTCGAGAGCTCGGAATTGGCCCTCTCTACGCGCTTGTCATAGACGTTGTAGGCGTCGGACTTGGTGGACTCCACCAGCTCGATATCGGTGCTGTCATCGAAGACGCCCCAGGCCTTGGCTCCCATATTTTCCATCATGGCGGCCATCTTGGAGCGCTCAGCCTCGTCGCGGGTGGATGTCTTGGCAATCCTGATGGGGATGCCGAACATCTCGGCGAAGGTGTCCCAGAAGGCCAGGGCGTACTTCTTGGCGATGGTCTCCTTGGCCGCCTTCTCGAAGAGGCCGAGGTCGTTCTTACGGCCGCTTTCGATGAGCCAGTCCGTGACGGGCGCCTCGCGGTATGGCAGGCCGGTCTTCCAGTCCTCACCCTTGATGCGGACTATGCGGCCCTTCTCGGGAACCACGTGCTCACGGGGGATGAGGGTGACACCGTCGTAGGCCATCACGTTGTTTGCTCCGACGATGATGTTGCCCAGCTCGATGAGGGAATGGCCGTAGTAGCGGGCCTCCAGGTGATAGTCCAGCAGATCCTTGAACCATTCCTGGTCAAAGATCTTGACAGCCTCCTCGTCCTCCTCGCCCTTCTCGTTGACGAACTTGAAGGAGCGGGCCTTGACGTAGCCGTTCAGCTGCTCAATGGTGCCCGAGAGGTGGAGATCCAGGGCGACATCGTCGTAGATCTCGTAGAGCCGGATGCGGTTTGGGTTGTCGAAGCTCTTAGCCATCTGGCAGGCGGTGCGCCAGTCGGCGATATCATGCTCCACCAGGCGCTTGCTCTCCTGCTGCAGGTCGATGACTACCTTCTTGAGGCGCTTGCGGTCGGCAGGATCTGCAAGGTCGAAGTCTCCGTATTTGCCGGAATGTAGCACGGGGGCCTGGGCCTCCGGCTGCTTGGGTGCGTATTTGTTGGCAATCGCCAGGGCGACGTTGCCGAGTCGTTCTGTGAGTTTCATTACCAGATGCTGTTTACAGGTTTAGCCGACCCCCAGCGCAGCGGGTTAGCGGGGCTCCCGTCTTCGTTGGTGGCAAGCGGTAAATCAGGGACGATGTCTCCCTTTGAGACGCCTTCGAGCCACTTGATGGCGCGCTCGTAGCGTTCCTTACGGATCTCCATGCCCATGCGCTGGGAGACGGAGCTGTAGAGATGGTAGAGGGCGATGTCGCAGGTGATCATCACGATATGCCGGTTGCGGTCCGCGCCGGTGGCCGCGAAGATGCTTTCTACGTCATACTTGGGCCGAAGGTAGCCGGATATCTCCTCGATGGCTTCCTTCTCAGCGTTCTCCCGGTTCTCCGGGGCGCTCTGGTCTGCGATGTTCAGCGCGGTAGCGCCGATGACCACTTTGTAGTCTTCTTCTGTTAGGAATGCCATGGCTTATGCGCTTTGAACAGGTGTGACATACAGGGCGATATTTTCGACATCCTGGATCTTGGTACCGGACTTGAACCGGCCCTGCTGGATGAGGCGCTTGATGGTCTGCTTAGGCACGACCTTGAGCCTTCCGCCGGCGTAGAGGACGTAGTAGCGCAGGCGAAACTTCTGGGAGAGCTTGTCGGCCTTCTTGACCGCCCGCGTGTAGCGGATGCCCCAGATGAGGCGCTGACAAGACTTGATAATCGACATGACGGCTTCCGCCACGGCCTTGTAGGCGGTTGTGAGGGTTTCGATGAATTTTTCCATATTACCATTTGTTTTTGGGACGAGGGCGGGCGCCCATCATCGGGGTGAAACTGCTGTGTCTTGACTCGCGCTGGAGCTTCCAGATGGCGCCTTCGTCGGCGTCCGGTGCATCGTCGTGCGCGGAGCTGCCCTTGCTCAGGGCGAGGGTCTGGTCGATGCCGACCTTCATGTCCGGAGAGTCTTTCTCGTCCTCGTTGTAGAAGACGAAGCCGCGCTCCCAGAGCGGGGTGATGTTGGTGATACGCTCCAGCTTGTCCGGCTTCTTGCGCTTGTCGCCGGCAATGGGCAGCTGCCATCCGCGAAGCTCTCCCTCCGTGGTGAACTCGTCCAGGAGGGTGTCCTGAATGAAGTTTGCTTCCATCAGCCACTGGACACGGGCGGCATCGTCGCCGAGCCGCTCGTAGAGGTCATAGCACCAGCGCACCATGGCGCTGACGGTGTCCTGACGCACCCAGCAGGTGATCAGGTGGAACTCGGTGCCCTTCTTGCCCCAGAGGCGGCAGGCCTTGTAGTCGTTGGTGGTCTTTGGTTTGAGGGAAGGGTCGATATAGAGGACCAGGGCATCATAGTCGCGGATGCGGAGCGCCTTCTTCCAGCGGATCCAGTCGTGCCGGAAGATCTTGCCGGCGATGATGGGGTTGTGCATGTACTCCTTGTTCCAGGCGAAATACCCCATGAAGGCGGCAGCTGCAGCTGCTTCCTCCTTGGTCCATTTCTCCTTCCAGATGGGTTCCCCGTTACTATCGACGGCGTTGACCTGGCTGACCTTCACGCCTTCAGATTCGCACATCTTGGCGAGCACGGAGGTCTTGCTGATGAGGTTGCCGGCCATGATGAAGCGGCCGCGGCCGAGGTCGAGGGCTCCGAAGAGAGCTTCCTTCACCCAGTTGTAGAGATCCTCCACGCGGGAGGGGTTGCGGCAGAGCTCGTCATCGTCCAGGTCATCTATGACGATGTAGTCCGGGCGGCGCTCCATGTAGCGGAGGCCACGCGGGGACTGGCCGCGGCCGAGGGCCTTGAAGCAGCAGCTGTCCTTGGTGACGAAGCTGCCGTCCGTCCAGTCGCCGATGCTGCGCTGCTCGCCGAAATCGGAGATGTAACGCTGGTTGTTTTCGAGCTCAGCCTGCAGGGCGCCGAGCAGCTCGTTTGCACTGTCCTCGCTCTTACCTACGACCACCATGAAGCGGATCTGCTTCTGGGCCTTCAGCCACATCGGGATAAAGACGTCAAGGTGCGTGGACTTGGCGTGGGCGCGGGGCCACTTGAAGACGCCTTTGAAGTTGGAGTTGTTCCGGATATCCCGGGCCGCGTCGTTGTGGAACTTGGCGTTGTGGACCACGCGCATCTCTCCGGTCTCCGGGTTGGTCTGGTTGAGATAGTGCGGAAAGTAATACTCGCAGAACTCGTTGTAGTGAGCCAGAAGGTGGCTGATGCGCCGCTCCTTCTCATCGGCGGTCTCTCCTGCGGCGATATCTATGCCGGTGGCCGCCTGTACTTTTTTGCAGTGCTCCTTCCATCGGAGCATTGCGTCTTTGATCTGACTGATCCCGGCCATGGCTGTATCAGTTTTTGTTCAGCTGCTCCAGGATGTAGGCGTCCTGGTACTTGTTGAAGATCTTCAGCAGGTTCGGGGTGATCTCGCGGTCCGTGCGAGCGCGGTACTCCATCCATTTGCTGAAGGCCATGAAGACGTCGATGGTGTCCACGACGGAGGCGCGCTTGTCCAGCTTCTCTATGACGCTGGAGAGCTTCGACAGCTTGTCTCCGAGCCCGGCAAGGGCCGTGGGGTCATCTTTCTCGTTGACCTGGTCTATGAGGTTGTTGATAGCCTGCAGGAGCTTGTTTACCAGCTCGGGCCTGGTGATGGTCTTTGCGGCCCGCAGCTCCTTCCATCCCTCCTGGTTTACCCATTTACTGACAGTAGGCCGGGCGGCCGAGATCTTCTCGGCGATTTCTTCCATCGACATGCCTGACAGATACAGGGACTTGGCGATGGATTTCTTTCTCTCTTGTTCGATTTTTGTGTTACCCATGATATTGCGCAATAAATTTTGGCCGCAAGTTCTCTTTTTTTCGCGTTGATTTCAAAAAACGATGAATGGCCTTCACAGAAGCCGGAATTGCTTTCATACTTTTTTGGAATGTCTCTAAATTACGGCTAAAATCGCGGCAAAATCAAAACGAATTTGCCATGACAAAACCACGTGTTAGGATCTCAAACGAAGCGCTGAACAGCTACGGCACCCGTGTCATCACGGCCGGCATTGATATCAGCCATTTCCAGCAGAACCCCATCCTCCTGTATATGCACGAGCGCGGGGATGTGATAGGAACCGTCGAGAACATCTCGGTCGAAGGTGACGCCCTCGTCGGTGAGCTCTCCTTTGACCAGGTGACCGACCTTTCGAAGCGTGTGGCGGCCCAGTTCGAGAAGGGAAGCCTGCGCTGCGTCTCTGCCGGCCTCCGCATCGTTGAGCTGTCCGATGCTCCCGAGGTGGTTGTCCAGGGGCAGACGCGCTCCACCGTGACGCGCTCCATCCTGCGTGAGGTCTCCGTGGTGGATATCCCCGCCAATCCGGAGGCCGTCCGCCTCTATGACCAGACGGGCAAGCTCCTCGAACTTTCCGATGGCGGAGAGTCTCCGCTTCCGAAACTTACATCATTAACCCCTAATTCAAACAGTATTATGGATCTCAAAGCCCTCGCCCTTTCCATGGGCCTGCCTGAGACGGCCACCGAGGCTGAAGTTCAGGCAAAGGCTGCAGAGCTGTCCGCCGGTGCTGCAGAGCTCAAGACTCTGAAGGAGCAGACCCAGCAGATGACTCTCGCCGCCATCACTACTGCGGTTGAAACCGCCATCAAGGAACACCGTCTTGCGGCCGACAAGAAGGATCAGTTCATCGCCCTCGGCCAGAAGATCGGCCTGGAAGAGCTCCAGTCCACCCTGTCTGCCATGCAGCCTGCCATGAAGCCCTCCGACTTCATCAACCAGGGCGCCGGCAAGGAGGGAGGCTATACCAAGCTCTCCGACGTCCCCTCCGACAAGCTCGCAGAGCTGAAGGAAAAGGATCTCGCCCAGTACATCCGGCTGTACGAGGCTGAGTATGGTTTCAAACCGGAACTCTAAAACCCCTATGTGATATGTTTAAGTTCATTGCACTCCTCTGCGCCCTGGTGTTCAACTGCTTCACCGGCGCGACTCTCGGTGCCGCGGTCGGGATTGATCCCGTGGTCGGCGCCCTTGGTATGAATGCCGTCTCCGCTGTGGTCGGCGTCATCGGTCTCCCTTCCGGTCTCCGCGCTGGTGTCTTCACCGAGCTGTGGACCGGTGAACTCGTCAAGAAGCTCCGCGCCGGCCTGAACGGGTCCTGGCTTGAGGGTATTCCTGATGCCTCCTCCGTCGTTGAGAACGACGTTATCCACCTGGTCAATGTCGGCGTGGATCCTGACGTCCTGGTCAACAACACCTCCTATCCTATCGCAATCCAGGAACTCGCGGACGGCGATATCGCCATCAGCCTGGACAAGTTCCAGACCAAGGTCACCCCTGTGACCGATGACGAGCTCTACGCCCTGTCTTATGACAAGATGGCCCGCGTGAAGGAGTCTCACGGAAACGCCATCAACGATGCAAAGTTCGCCAAGGCGGCCCACTCCATCTGCGCTACCGGTTCTCCGATTATCAAGACCACCGGTGCCGCCGACGCTGCTTCCGGCCGCAAGAAGCTCACGATCGCTGACCTCATCAACGTCAAGCGCGCCATGGACAACCTGGGCGTTCCGGCCGCCGGCCGCCGCCTGGTGATCTGCCCCGACCACGTGAATGACCTTCTGGGTGTCTCCGAGAGCTTCGCCCGCCAGTACAACCTGGATCCGGTGAACGGCCGCATCGCCCGCCTCTTCGGCTTCGACATCTACGAGTATGCCGATACGCCTATCTACTCCGCTGCGGGTGTGAAGCAGGCCCTCGGATCCGTGGAGAGCGGCAGCAACTTCCACTGCTCCTTCGCCTTCTGGAAGGACCGTGTCTTCAAGGCAACCGGTAGCACCAAGATGTACTATCACGAGGCTAAGACCGACCCTCAGAACCAGCGCAACCTCATCAACTTCCGTCACATGTTCATCGCCATGCCTAAGAAGGCAGACGCTATGGCCGTGCTCGTGAGCGACTACAGCTCCTCCGATGCTCCGACCATCACCGGCGACGAGTTGATTGACAACGTGGCTGCCGCCGGCGGCAACAAGCAGCGCACCTACGCAACCTCCACCGGTGCCGCCATCGCTGCACAGAGCAACGCCGACTGGATCACTCCTACCGTTGCATCCAATGGTAAGACCGTGACCTTCGCCATCGCTGCCTATGCCTACGCCGCTGAGGGTGACAATCCTCGTATCGGCACTGTGACCCTGACCATCCCCGGCACCTCCGCCAGCAAGACCGTGACGATCAAGCAGGCGATGGCCGAGAATGCCTAAACCTTCCAAGGAATGAAGCTCAAAGTAGTTCAGCAGTTCCGCGACAAGTTCGATGAACGCACCCTCTATCCGGAGGGTGCCATCATCGACATCGAAGATGCGGCCCGCGTGGAAGACCTCATCTCAAGAGGCCTCTGCGAGAAGGCACCAGCCAAGACCACATCCAAGAAGTCCGGATCCGCTCCTAAAGGTAAGTAGGTATGGAACTGAAGTATCTGGTAATCCACTGCACAGCCACGCCAGAAGGCCGCGAAGTGACCGCTGGTGAGATTCGCTCGTGGCACACTGGCCCGGTAAGTAAGGGCGGGCGTGGCTGGAAGCAGGTTGGCTATACCGATATGATCCACCTCGACGGCACCGTCGAGCGACTCGTAGAGAACAATGAGGATGCCTATGTGGATGGCTGGGAGATAACCAACGGAGCCAAAGGCTACAACAGCTGCTCGCGTCACGTGGTGTACGTAGGGGGGCTTGCTTCGAACGCAAAAACGCCCAAAGACACCCGTACCCCGCAGCAGGCCGAGGCCCTAAAGGAGTATGTCCTGGACTTCCACAGAAGGTTTCCCAAGGTGAAGATAATCGGCCACAATGAGATCGCGGCGAAGGCCTGCCCGAGCTTCGATGTGCAGAAGTGGCTCAAAGAGATAGGTATCTGATATGGAAGATGGTCTGAACTCCCTGAGGTGGCTGTTCGAGCTTGGGCTTGGCCTCCTCACCAGTGTAGCCGGCTGGATAGTCGGCAGGCGCAAAAGGAACAACCTGTTCCTCGAAGATCTTCAGCGCTCGATTGATGCCCTGGCGGCTAAGAACGCCGAGCAGATGAACGAGATCCTGAAGCTCCGCGAGGAGGTTGTCAACCTCCGCACCGAGAACCTCTCCCAAAGCAAGGAAATCCTGGCGCTAAGGGATGACAACAAGCAGCTCTCCGAGCAGGTGGCATTCCTCCGTGAAGAGAACAGCACTCTGAACGAGAAGGTGTCCCTGCTGACGGAGCAGCTCTCCGGGGTCAAGACCATTACCAGGAGCAAACCATGACACCCCCTTCTGTCTTCATATTACTTTCTATTTTGGCCCCCGGAGCGGCAGGGTGCGTCGCATGACGCCCCTGTCCGGGACGGGTGGAAGGAAAGCCCTAAGAGTCACACGTATTCATTCGAAAACCAATTAAACGCAATTTGATATGTATGTAAATGGTAGTGATCTCCTCCTCATGATAGGAGCAAAGGCGGCCGGACACTGCACCTCGCACTCCGCCACCTACTCGACCGAGACCAACGACGTTGCAGTCAAGCCTGCCGCATCGGCAGCTCAGTCTGCGGCCCTGTTCAAGAACAAGCGCGTCACCGGCCTTGCCATGCAGGTTAAGGTGGACGGCCTGATCTTCTCCGGCGAAGAAGAGTCCGGCGTGGATGCCGTCCTCGCTGCCTGGAAGAACGGCACGCCCGTCGCGCTGAAACTCTTCCACCGCAGCCGCGACAACGAGCCCTATGCCTCCGGCAACTTCATCATCTCCTCGCTCGAAGAGAACAACCCCGCCGGTCAGGATGCGTCTTACAGCGCAACCTTCGACAACGACGGCGCAGTCTCCATCGACGAGTCCAAACTTGGTCCCGCTGTTGTCCCTGCAGGTTAGTGTCTTATGCAGCGTATTGTCATTAACGGAAAGGAGTACCCCTGTAGGGCCACTATGGGGGCATTCCGTCGCTTCAAGGCCATTACCGGCTACGACCTCTCCAAGGCCGACCCGACCGACATTGCAGACAACGTGACCTTCTGCTACTGCTGCATCGCCTCGGCGTGCGCAGCTGACAAGATCCCGTTCGAGATAGACGTGGATGAGTTTGCCGACATGATGGATCAAGAGGCGCTGGAGGCGTTCATCGTTTCACAGAAAGAGCCTGATGATTCAAAAAAAAACGAGGGGAGCCGGTAACGGTTGACGAGCTTGTAGGATTTGCGATGGGGTGCGTGGGGATGAGTCTCGAAGACTTCGATCATTGCACCCCATCCGAATTTAACGCTATCGCCGAGCAGTGGCGCAGTAACCAGCGCCGGCTGTCTATCGAGGCTTGGGACCAGGCCCGCACAATCGCGGTCTCCGTCCTGCAGCCGTATTCCAAAAAGCCTCTCAAGCTGACCGACATCTGCGTCCTCAGTTTTGACCAGGGAAGATTAGAAGGCGGCCACGCGGTCCCCAAGGGACACGGTGACCTGAAGAGAATGAAAGAGCTTGAAAGGCTCGTAAATGCACAGAATAAATAGCTATGGCTAATACGGTATCGTTCAAAATACAGGTGTCTGATGATGGCCAGTTCAAGGTCATCACCGGCGATGCAGCCGGGACGCTCGATATCATCCGCACCATCCAGAAGCAGGCCGGGCAGATGTCCCAGGGCATCACGGGCTGGGCGAAGGACAGCGCGTCTGCTTTCACGCAGACTGCGTCCGAGGCCTCATCCTCCGCCAAGTCTATACAGAGCGTCTATGAGCGGACGATGAACGATATCAAGGGCGCCATCGCAGAAGGTACAACTTCCTTCAAGGAGAACATCTCTCTCCAGAAGAAGGAGATCCGAGACCTGGAGAAGGAGTATAATACCCTCAAGGAGGCGCGGGCGGCTGCCATGACCGCATCCGAGCGCGAGAGCATCTCCGGAGAGATGCAGCGCGTGAAGCAGGAGCTGGAGGACGCCCGCATGTCCCTCCATGCTTTCGAGGATGCGCAGGACTCCATGTCCACCTCTTCCTCGTCCGTCCGTACGCAGCTGATGAACCTCCGCAACGAGATGTCACAGCTGCGTCTGGAGGGCAAGGAGGACACCGAGGAGTACCGGCAGCGCCGCGCTGAGCTGGAGCGCCTCGGTACCGTTTACCGCGAGCTACAGACCGAGCAGCAGGCACTATCCACCGGCGCCACCCAGATAGGCGGTGTCATAAATGGTGTGCAGGGTCTCATGGGCGTCTATTCCATGGGTACCGGTATTGTGTCGATGTTCACACAGAAGAATGAGGACCTGATGCGGGTGCAGTCCAAGATGCAGACGGTGATGACTATTATGATGGGTCTGCAGCAAGCGCAGAACGCTCTGCACTCCACGTCCGCCTTCCGTATCACCACCGTCCGGAAGGTCACGGAGTTGTGGCAGTCCGGCGTCAACAAGCTCTCTACTGCGATGAAGGTGAACACTGCCACCGCTACGGTGTGGCAGGGTGTCCTTACCGGCGGCGTGACGATAGCCATCACGGCTATCATCGCCCTGGTGGGCAAGCTCATCAAGAAGCATCAAGAGGAGAAGCAGGCAATCAGGGATGCTGCGGAGGAGGAGCAGCGGCAGCTGGAGTCCGTCCGGACTTCCGCGGCTAACTCCGTGGCCGGGCAACTGCTGGAGTTCCGCAAGCTGCAGAAGGGGTGGGCAACCCTGGGCAACGACATGGCTGCCAAGACGAAGTTCATTTCCGACAACGAGACGGCCTTCCGGAACCTTGGCGTCGAGGTTACGTCGGTCTATGATGCCGAGAACCTGCTTGTCAATAATGAGCAGGCATTCGTTCAGAGCCTCAAGAACCGAGCCCTTGCAGCTGCTGCAATGGAGCTCGCCACGAATAAGTACAAGGAGGCCCTGGCGAAGATGGTTGAAGCCGATCAGGTAAAACCTACAGACGCCCAGAAAAAGCAGGCAACTAAGGACGCCTCGGATGCTTACATCGGTCAGCTTGCGGGCAAGGATGTGCTTGGCCGCGGCCAGGTGATGGGCAACAAGCAGAAGATCATGAACGACGCCTATAAGGCCTCGATCAAGAAGCAGACTGGCGAAGTAGCCGGCGCCCTCCGTGAGGAAGGAAAGAAGCTGATGGAGGAGGGTGACCGGTTTTTCGCTGCCGGCCAGGCCGCCGGAATGAAGGCGAACCAGGCCCTGCAAGCTGTCAATATTACCCCCGTAACGCCAGGCGGTTCGGTCACCGCTACTCCGGGCGCTGGAGATGTAGATGAGAACAAAGCCGTGGCCGGTTCTATTGCTGAGATTGAAGGCCGTTTGAGCGACCTTCGAGCTGCCCTCAAAAGCGCTTCTGCAGATGAGCGTGCAGCCATCCAGCAGGATATACTTGTCTGGGAGGCAAAGCTGGATGCGGTTAATAATGAGCTCGCCGCCCTGTCGGTACCGGCGGATCCGCAGACACTGCAGGAACTGTCCGCTGCCATCTCCTACTACGAGAAGCAGCTGAATACTGCGGGAGAGTCCGAGCGCAAAGAGATCGCCGACACCATCAACTCCTACAAGGCAAAGCGCCAGGCCATCCTGGATTCCATTGCCGAGGTGAAGCAGGAGACAGAGGATGCCATCAACGACCTCGGACTGGAGCAGGATATCTTTATCACCCTGCGCGCCCGGGTGGTCGGAGCCGAGGAGGCGGCGCGGAAGATCCGCGAGCTGCAGGCGATGTCTGCCGTGGCACAGACGCAGGAGGAAGTGGACGCCATCAATGCGGCCATCGAGTCCTGGAAGAAGTACACTGCCGTAGAGACCACGGCATCCAAGGCTGACAACAAGAGCGCCCAGGGCCTGTCCGCCCTAAGCTCTGCCGTCGGCTCTCTTGCGGGCCTGGTGGATTCCTCTGCAGCCGGTTGGGTCACCTGGATCTCAAACGTACTTTCCGCCATTGCTCAGGCTATCCCGGCTCTCGCGTCACTGACAATCGCCCACGAGGCGGAGGCAACAGCAAACACTGCCGCGGCCGCGACCGGAGCAGCGTCGGCTGTGGCGTCGATTCCGTATGTCGGCCCTATCATGGCGGTGGCGGCCATCGCCTCCATCATTGCGGCCATCGCCGCCATCCCGAAGTTCGCCTCCGGCGGTATCGCCTACGGCCCCACGCTGGGCCTGTTCGGTGAGTACGCTAATGCTGCGAACGACCCTGAGGTGGTGGCCCCGCTCAGCAAGCTGCGCGACATCATCGGCGGATCCGGCTGGGGGACCAGGAAAGTAGAGTTCAAACTGCGTGGCCGTGACCTGTATGCCACTATGGGTATGGAGGCCGCCATGTTAGCCAGAGGATGATATGCTATACAGGAGATACGAGGGTTCATTTCTTAGCCGCGCCGGCGTTACCTGGACGGTCCGCATCCTTCAGGAGGCGGAGCAGGCCTTCGATACAATCGGCGAGCTGGATTTCCCTGCGGATGATGCCGTAATTATCGAATGGAACCAGGAGGACAAAGAGAAGCCGATGTGTGGCTCTGTTGCCACCATCACGCTTATCTCACCGGGTGACCGCACCTATGAGGACCTCTACACGATTGAACCAGGCAGGATCCGCGCTGATATCCTCAAGAACGGCGTTATCTACTGGAGCGGGTGCCTGGATCCGGAGTTCTATACGGAGCCGTACTCCTCCGGCATGAACTACCTGGTGTCGCTTTCGTTCAGCGACTTCGGCATCCTGCATCGTCTAAACTACAACCTCTCGGGCATGAAGACCCTGGAGGAGGTCTTACTGGACGCACTGACGCGCTCCAAGATCAACTACCTCTCCGTCAACCAGGGCTACATCTCGACGCGCGTGAGCGACGTGCTGGCCCTCCGTATGGACCGTCTCTCCGTGAGGAGCGATAACTTCTTCGACGAGGACGGCGTCCCCATGGATCTTTACTCAGTCCTGGAGGGAATCTTCCAGCCTCTTGCGCTAAAGTGTGTGCAGCGCAACGGCGTCATCTATATCTACGATATAAACGGCCTCTATTCCGGAGCTTCGGGCTCTCCTATCGTCTGGGTGTCCGATGATCAGGCGCTGGGCGTGGATAAGGTGGCGAACAACGCCAAGATCACGCTGTCCACCTACGGGCAGCCGGACCTACAGCCGGAGTTTGAGTACACGGACGAGACCGACGAGACCGTCACGAACCTGACAAGCGATGTGCCCGAGACGGGGCCGGAATGTTACTCGTACTATCAGAACTACGAGGAAGGGCGTGTCGGTTCTGACTGGGATTACTCCTGGTTATCTTTCACCATCTTCCTGAGTCAGAACGCAGCGGGGCTCGCCTATAAGCACCCTAATGCGAAATACTTCAAGATCGTCCCGCTGTTGGGCGGAAACGAGGCGGAGGGCGTGGCCTATTTCTTCTATACCGGCGGGCATGGCGCCCTCACGACGGGGTGGCCAAGGAAAAAGGGAATTACCTACAACCTGGCCGATGGCACGCCCATCATGAGGACGCATAAGGCGTATCTCCCGGCCGTCGGAGAGGAGGCCTCTAAGCTCAACCTTCGGCTGGTGCTTCCAATGCTGCTGGACCCTCGTTACAACCCGTTCTCTGATGCCGAGACCGGAAACGAAAAAGACAACTACGGCTCATTTGGATTGGCTCAGGACGCCCTTGTCCCGGTAATGGTGCAGCTCTATAACGAGGCCGGTGATGTGATTATGCACTACACCAACCGCACGGCAAGCGAGTACCAGATCGGCTATGATATGATATTTGGCAAGGCTACGAAGTATTCGACGAAGGGTCGCTGGGAGTCTGGGCCCGCCGCCCATGGTGATTGTATGCTCCAATACTACGACCCTAAGGATAAGAGGGCCGGCCGCGCTGTATGTGGGTGGCAGGAGAACCGGCAGGCTTGCGGGTTCTACAACAAGGTCCTCTATCCTTCGTTCGCCGAACAGGATCCCGGCCAGGTGATTCCTTATCCTCCGCAGGGGGGCTATATTGAGGTGACGGTCTGCGCGGGCATCATGCTGGTCAAAGAGGTGCTCTTCGGCGGTGATATGGACATGACCTCCCTTCTTATGCCAGTCACACGGTGGCTTCTCTTCCAAGCCCCTAAGCTGGAGCTACTCCGGGCAGGTACGACCAATCCGGTAGTCAATTCCGACGATGTTGAATACACCGGGGAGCTGAATGCGTCAGCGAAAGAGGGCATCGAAATAGATACCATCTGTGGGACCATGGAGACACCGTCTCCTATTGCCCGGGGACTCTTCTTCGACAGCACGACAAAAGCGCCCATTACGGCGCTTATTAGGCAGGGAAGGATGGCAACCGCAGAGCAGCTACTGATAGGCACGCTGTACTCTCAGTTCGCCTCCAGAAAGACCACGCTGTCCGGCAAGGCAGCCATCAGGTCCGGAGGCCTCGCGCGTCTCTCGGATGCCGCCCAGGGAGACAAGCGGTTCATGCTCCTGTCGGACTATCAGAACCTGATCATGGACGAGAGCGAGTTGATGGTGGCGGAGATTGCCCCAGATGAATACATTAGCGACAATGAGTAAGAGATATCAATCTGCAACCAACCTTAGGGACCCGCGCCCGCGCAGTGAGCGCCTCCGTAAAAACGGAGGAGCCCAGGGCGGCGGCAGTTCAAGCACTGTGGTCGAGATCCACTCCTCCAGCTCACCTGCCGGAGGGGATGGCCATACCCATCAGAACAAGGAGGACCTCGACAAGCTGTCGGTCTCCGGCGGCTATGTCAACGTGCTTGTGGACCAGCCGACGGAGGAGGGCTCCACAGAGAAGGTGCGCCAGAAGGCCTCTGCCGGCTGGGCCGACGAGGCCGGGCACGCCGAGGATGCAGATCACGCCGATGATTCGGACGCCTGGGAGGGCCACGACTTCGATGACTTCATGGATCAGCCGGTCCGCAGCACGGACCAGGTGCAGTTCGTGAAGGTGACCACCCCGCACGTGGCGAGCCCTGGTTTCTCCGAAGGAGCCCTTGGTGCCGGCTTCCGGATGTTTATTGACCATCGCGGCCACGCGGTGATAGAGGCGGATGATATCACCATCCGCAAGACGGCCAAGTTCTTTGAACTCATCATCCAGCAGTTAAAGCACCAGGGCGGCATGGTAATCTATTCGGCCGGCGCTATGGAGTGTACGGGCGTAGAAGAGCTGGAGAATGGCTACAAATGCTATTTTGACACCAAGGATGGGCAGATTCCCAACGAGTTTGTCGTGGGCGATCAAGCGCGCTGCAACCGCTTTAACCTGGCCACGACCACGGCCAAATACTATTGGCGGCTCGTCACGGCCGTCGGTGCGGACTATATCATCCTCTCAAAGACGGATTGCGACACCGGCTCCGCGGCTCCGGAGGCTGGAGACAATATCATTCAGCTGGGCCACCGGACTGACCGCAACCGGCAGAGCGCGAAGATAACGACAACGATTGACAGCAACTCGCCCAGGGATGACTATTATGAGGGCATCAACAGCTACGACCTCACCGGAAAGAATGTCACCACGGTAGGCGTGAAGGATGGGAAGGTTGGCGTCTGGACTCAGAACGGCGAGTTCGTAGGCCGTGTAACCATCACTGGAGGAGGCGGGCTCAACAACCTGGACGAGTGGAACAACCTTTCGTCCAGCGTGAGCTCCGCGTGGGCGGAGGCGCTCGCTGCGTCTGAAGCTGCAGGGGCCGCCCAGGCTACGGCGAATCAAGCCGTGCGCGATGCTGCCACTGCTCAGGCGGCTGCTGATGCGGCACAAGCTGCAGCGGCGCAGCTATCCTCATTGCTCAGCGACTGGGCGTCCGATAGCAAGATCTCCCCCGTGGAGAAGGAGGCCCTGCGACAGCAGAAGACGGACATCATGACCGAATATACCGAGATGGTGTCCAGGGCTACCCGCTACGGGGTCGGTTACTCCGCGTTTACTGCAGCCTATACTCTTGCGGCTGCTGCCTTAACGAAGTACACGGCCGCAACTCCGGAGACGATAACTGTAGAGGCTGACTATTCCAACATAGCGGCGTATTACACCGCCCGGGCAGATCTGCTCACTGCAATAGCTGCTGCAGAGAAGGCGGCGACGGACGCCGCTCAGGGCGCTGCGGATGCGGCGCAGCGGGACGCTACGGCCGCCCAGGGCACGGCCGACAGGGCTCTTGCAAAAGCAGCTGCAGTGGAAGCCCTGCTGGAGCAGATCAACGACGATACTGTCCTGGATCTATCAGAGAAGAATATCATCCGCACCCAGTGGATTACCATCAACGGGACGGAGGATCTCGGCAGGACCGGAACTAAGGGCAGCTATGTAGCCACCAGGGCCCTTGCTGCCATCTATGGCAATGTGGGCGTTCCGGAGGTTGTGACATACAACGGCCAGGAGGTGACCTATAACGGTCAGCACATCTACTACAACGTCAACGGCCTCTCCGAGCTGAATGCTGCCTACCTTGCCCTGAGGGAGTTCCTCCGGGGCGTGGGGTTGAACGACCGGCAAAACGTCTTCAACGGCTTCGACAGGGCACGCTTTGCGGAGCTCCTGACGAACTACAACGACGCGGAGATCCGGGCGATTGACAACGTGAACCGCGCGCTGTCGTACCAGATGAGCGCCTTCCAGGATGCCGTCCAGCAGAACATCGACGAGATGAGGGACCAGCTGGACAACACTATCGAGTATCACTTCGGTTACCATGGTGCGCCGACCGCGTCCAACGCGCCCGCCGTGTCCTGGAATACCGACGCTCTGAAGAAGGACCACCTCGGAGACGTTTACTATGACGAGGACACCGGCTATGGCTACCGCTGGCAGAAGGATGCCTCCGGTACTTACTACTGGAAGCAGCTGCAGGATGATGCGGCCATCCGCGCCCTTCAGCTGGCCTCCCTCGCAAAGGACACGGCCGACGGAAAGCGCCGGGTGTTCCTGGCGCAGCCTACCGCCGCAGACGCCTATGACCCCGGTGATGTCTGGATGCACGCCACCATCGGCTCCTATGTCGATGAGATGCTTGTCTGCCGCACGGCTAAGGCTGCCGGAACGGCCTTCAGCGCGTCGCACTGGACAACGGCTACCAAGTACACGGATGACACCGTGGCGAATCAGGCAAGAGATCTGGCCAATAACGCATCGCAAGTTGCCAATAACGCCTCCAATATTGCGCAGCAGGCCCAGAACCTGGCGACTGCCGCCAAGACCGCTGCAGATGCGGCGAGCGAGCAGCTCTCCAACTGGGCATCCGATAGCAAGATCTCCCCGGTGGAGAAGGAGGCCTTGAGGCAGCAGAAGGCGGACGTAATATCTGAGCACGCAGCACTCTCCCTTGAAGCGCAGTCGTACAGTATTTCCGTGACGGCATTCAATGCTGCGTATAACGCCGCCCTGGCGGCCTTCAACAAATATACCGCATCGACCCCGGAGACTATAACGGTTGAGTCCGACTATGCCAATATAGCGGCCTATTACAGCGCCCGTGCCACCATCGCCCAAGCTATTGCAGAGAAGGCCAAGGAGGCCGCTGATGCGGCGGCCGATGCGGCCGAGACCGCGGCAGCTGCTGCAGAGGAAGCCGGTGAAGCCGCGGCGGAAGCAAAGGAAGCTGCTGATGCTGTTGCAGAGGCCGTTGCAAAGATCAATGTGGACGCTATTCTGGATGAAGCCGAGAAGGCCGAGATCCGCAATACCTGGACTGCCATCAACGGCATCGTATCGACCGGATCTATGGGCCAGTCGGGTACGTACTACGCTGCAAAGGTGATGCTCGCTGAGGATGGCCGTGAAGGCTTCAGTGTGGAGATTACCTATAACGGTCGGGAGGTTACCTATAACGGCGAACACATCTTCTACAACCATACTGGAGAAAGCCGTTTGGATGCTGCTTATCTGGCGCTCAGAGAGTATTTGCACGCCTGTCAAATAAACGCACCGGGCGTCTTCGCGGGCTTCGACCGTAACCAGTATGCGGAGTTTGTCCGGGATTACCATGTTGCGTTGAACCAGGTGCTGCAGATCCTTTCCGATGTGGCAAAGGAGGCGGCAGACCATGCGGCGCTCCTTGCCGGTAATGCGCAGACTGCAGCTGATGCAGCTGCCGCTTCGGCCACGGCCGCAAACGAGAGGCTGGCTGCCTGGGCGGCGGATAATAAGATCTCGCCGACAGAGAAGGCGTCGCTCAAGCGCCAAAAGGACGACGTGATCTCTGAGCATACGGCGTTTGTACAGGCTGCCGGGAAGTATAGTATATCAGTAACGGCATTCAATACGGCCTACAACGCGGCGGTCGCGGCTTTCAACAAGTACACGGCCGCTACGCCCGAGAACATCCCTATAGAATCCGATTACGGCGATATCGCTGCGTATTACACTGCCCGGGCAACCATTGCCCAGCAGATAGCTACGGAAGAGAAGAATGCCATCGACAACGCATTCAGCGCCGCCCAAACGGCAAATACGAACATCGGCCTGATTAACCAGGTACTGACACGTTTTGCCTCCGATGGCTATATCTCCGCAACCGAGAAGAGGACTCTGCAGGTGGCTCTGCAAGATGAGGCTGTCAACTATGTCTCTATTCTTGCGCAGGCCCAGCGCTACTCCACGACGGCTATCAATAGTGCCAAGACGACATATATTCAGAAGTTCACAACCTTCCAGACGGTTGTGAACCACTACACGGCGCAGAATACCTGGGCGGACGATATCCAGGTGACGAACCAGTACCCGCTCTCGGCCATCACTGAATACTACCAGGCCCGGGAGGATCTGATCGACCTTATCAACGCCAGACAGAAGTCCTACTCGGAGGGGTACGCAGACCAGCAGGTGCAAGCTGCTGTAAATACCCTTTCCACGGCCATCTCCGAGGGTGACACTGGCACGCTGAATGCGGCCATCCAGAGGATATCCGAGTTTGGACAGACCATCATTGAGGGCGGCTATATCAAGACGAACCTCATCAATACCGACGCGCTGGTGGTGAAGTGGATGCGGACCGCAAATGACAAGGTGGTCATCAATGACGATGGGTCTATCACGGCCGTAGATGTGAACCTGACCGGCACCATCAATGCGACATCCGGATCCTTCTCGGGACGTATAGAAGCCGCATCCGGCCATATCGGAGGATTCGTGATCGGCAATGGCTATATCGGTCTGAATACCAGCGCTGGTGGTTCCCCGTCTTCCAATGGTATGTCGCTGTACGATAGCTTTATTTCTTTCTATGAGCGAGATGAGGACTCGTACTATGGAGGAACCTTCCATGCGTTGATAGGCTCGAATGTGAACAACGCCTGGGCGGCACGCGGGCTTGTCCGGGTGGAAGCCACCGGGACCGGATCTCAAACGCAATACGATGACTGCTATGGCATCCAGATAAATGTGAGCGGATTCCGCAACCCGTATGCAATCTATTGCACGGAGGGCATCTTTGCTGGCTTCCGCCCGCAGGTCGATATCAGCAATACGAGCCGGTACCTGACGAATATGGACACCGTTGTCATGTGTGGCAATTCGAATGCTGTGACATTCTACCTTCCGTCCACCCCGAAGCATGGGCAGCTCTATGCACTTGTTCATACGACCACCACAACTATGAATATCAGCTGCAATGGCTCCAAGACACACCCTATCATGCGCGTCACCTCCGGCGGTACAACAACGGTGATAACGACATTCTCTGGCTCCATGGAGACGGTCCTTCTTGTGTATAATGCGCACGCGACGATCACCTATGACGGTGAACAGAGAACGGGTGTCTGGGTGCTAACATACCTTAAAGTTTAATAGATATGAAGACAATCAATTTCAAGAATTTCGAGATGTTCGACGATATCTCGAAGGAGACAAAGACAATCGTGGATGTCCGCCGGGAGCTGGCGGATAACATCTACAGGTCAACGAACGGCATCGTGGCGCTTGACCTGGCGCTGAAGATTCACAAGTCAAACGGCCCGGTGGAGCTGACGGACGAGGAGTATGGAGTTCTGGAGGCCTTTGCGATGACAGGGACGCCACGCTTCATCGAGTCCTTCCGCGCGAATGTTAAAGACAAGTAATCGCTAAATCAGCTTTATTATGGACACAAGAGACATGACCCCCTATGAGGATCCCGCCCTCCTTGAGAACGCCGGCGTGGTCCTGTTCGACCTCACAACGAAGGATCCATTCGCCTTTAAGGCAAAGAAGTTCGCTGTGACGGCCAAAGACCTTTCGATGTACTCTATCGACGGTACATCTGCCCTTCTTCGCTCCACAGCAAACTGCTACGTGGTGCGCACCGCTGGTACATACAAGTTCCCCCTGGTTTACGGTAACGCTATCAAGAACGGCGTGGCCAATGTGGCCGCCTATACCAACCTCGGCGGAGCATACCAGGCAGACTTCGTGAACCATCTCGGAAATCCCATCACGGATCCGTTCATCGAGAAGAATGCGAACTGTAAGCCTGCGGCCGCGAGCCTGCTCTGTCAAGACACCCTCGGGATGATATCCACCGTGTCCTTAGTGGAGGGTGGAGACTGCAAGTACATCCAGTTCACCGTCGCCTCGGTTCCCGCCTGCAATGGTAACGCAATCCTCGTTGTGAAGGATGCCTCCGGTAACATCATGTGGAGCTGGCACATCTGGTGTACTTCCGACCACCTCGGCCCCGAGAGCTTCAACAACTACACCAACGTAGAGTATCTGCTGATGACAGAGAACCTCGGCGCTGTGTGGAACGAGGCCCGCACCCGCCAGTGGAACCCGCACTACCAGTTCGGGCGCAAGGATCCTATGGCGTTTGTCAACGGCGCTGGATCTCAGGCAACGCTCTACGACATCAACGGGAACGTCTATAACGGCTTCGGTGCTCGCGGTACTGACTGCGACCAGCTGGCTACGAAGACCGTCGCCGAGGCCATTAAGAACCCGAACCTCTTCTTCACGCGCTTCGACGATGTGAGCCACAACTGGAACAACCTGACCAGGTTCAATAACTTCTGGAATGCGGCTCTGAATGCCGACAGCCTCGCCGATGACCAAGCAACGGCTATCAAGACCATCTACGACCCCTGCCCGCCCGGGTACATGCTGCCGTCCGGCCGCGCATTCACGGGCTTCACGACTACCGGAAGTAATACGACGGACGCCACGCAGTTCAATGTCATAGGCGCCTGGGATGCCGGCTGGCGCTTCAAGCGCAAGGCGGATGATGCGCAGGGCAACTACTTCCCCGCTTCCGGTTACCGTGCCAACGGGTCTGGCGGTCTGACGCGCATGGGCGGCTACGGGGGCCATTGGTCCTACGCTTCGTACAGCCAGGCGCGCGCGCGCTACCTGAACTTCGGCTCGGGCGGCCTGTACCCGCTGGACAGCAGCTACCGCTCGGGCGGCTTCTCCGTGCGCCCCTCCCGAGAATTAAATTGAATCCTTTGAAGACCGGCGGCGCCCGTCTGAGGGGCGCCGCCTAAATCATTTTGCCAAAAATGAAAAGATTTAAGATCAAAATCAAGAACTCCATCGTCTGCGTCGGGGCTTGTGCGGGTGCAGAGGCCCTCCGTGCGGAGCTGAATGGCTTCGACGTTGCTAATAAGACCCCGCTGCAGTGCATGGACTTTATAAGAGAGTTAAAGAAGAAATATGAAGATAGAATTGGAGCCGGTCCCTCCGGTTTATAATGTGGCCAGGCTGCTATGGACGCAGCTGCACCGGTCCACGCAGAAGACATCCGTGAACGACAAGCGCGGTATCATCTTCGAGACTGAGCTTTCCATCTCTCATTTGATGAAAGCTGCCGTCAAAGCGAATAGATGCGTAACCAACGCAGGGCAGAGGATGTCGTTTATCCAAGAGGCGACAGAGCTGATAATTGATATTGAGCTGAACGTCCGGGTGATGTTCGATCTGAATATCATCAAGGAAAAAGGCTTCGCTCAGATCGTGCGAATAGAGGATGACATCCGCGGGCAGCTGTATAGCTGGGCGCGCTCCACGGCTCCAGCTTGTTAGATTTATGAACATTTTACAAGCATACTTCCGGTTTACCGGGCAGAAGGCCCTTGGTCGTGCGGTAATTCGCAACCACTGGGCACAGTCCCTTCAAATTCAGTGCTCTACCCTCACGCCTGTCGGGAGGATATTCCAGAAGGGGTTGATGGTGCTGTTGGTATTCGTGTTGTTGGTCTCAACCCCGGAAGTCTATGCGGCCGTCGGCTCAGTGCCCCCGACCGCATCGCCCTCATGTGGGCGGTGCTGCGCCACCGGCGCGGCTCATTCAATAAACGGAGCACTCATTGCGGGCGCTTCCGGTTACCGTGCCAACGGGTCTGGCGGTCTGACGAACATGGGCGGCAACGGGAACTATTGGTCCTACGCTTCGAACAGCCAGGCGAACGCGCGCAACCTGAACTTCAACTCGGGCGGCCTGTACCCGCTGAACAACAACAACCGCTCGAACGGCTTCTCCGTGCGCCCCTCCCGAGCATTTGAAAGGTGGCCGGATGTATGCTTTTCTTCTATGAAGTATTCTTTCAAGCAAATCCACGAGATGGTGGTCTTCGCCTACTTGAAGGCGAGGGAAGAAGAGAGAGGGACCCTGGCGCAGCTTGAATTTGAGCTGGACCTTGAGAGGAACATAAAGATACTTGCTCTTGAGCTCTACCATAGGCAATGGCATCCGCAGCCGCTTGACTGGTTCGTTCACCTGGATCCAACGGTCCGCGAGGTGTTTGCTCCGAAGTTCCGAGATCGCATTGTGAGTCACGTCCTGTTCATGATGCTCTCCCCGATATTTGAGCGTTACTTTATCTTTGATAGTCATTCGTGCCGAGTCGGAAAGGGAACGCTGGAGGGCATCGAGAGGCTGGAGCATAATATCCGAAGCGTCACGGACAACTACAGATATGAGGCCTTCAGCTTGAATTTTGATATACAGGGCTACTTCATGGCAATCGTCCGAATGCGTCTCTATGACATCATCTGGAAGACCCTTGGCGATCACAAGATGCGCTATCCGGATGCGATTGACTATGACTTTGCGGACTATTTGATCACAACCTTCCTATCGCGTGACCCGCTTGAGGGTTGCGTTTATCACGGTGATCCAGCCCTCATCAAGCTGGTGCAGCCGGGGAAGAGTTTGCGAGACCAGGAGCCGGGCGTCGGTGTGCCCATCGGAGATGTAATAAATCAACTCAATAGTAATATCTATTTGAACCCCTTCGATCAGTTTGTGAAGAGAGGGCTTCACATACATCACTACAACCGATATGTAGATGATGGGAAGCAGCTGCACAGGAGCTATGACTATCTTGTTGAGTGCATGGAGCGCAGCGGAGAGTTCCTCGATAGGGAGCTTTGCCTGAAACTCCATCCCAAGAAGACAACCATCACCAGCCTATATGACACGACCTACTTTCTGGGCGCAGCTCTTCTCCCCTACAGAAGGTACGCGAAGAATGATAGTATCGGCCGATTCCGGGCCTATATTGAGAGCGTAGAGCTGATGCTTGAGCAGGGCAAGGCAATCAACCGCCAGGACGTCCTGTCGAGCCTCAATTCACGCCTGGGCTACCTGTCGCACTTCGATGAGATCAAGATGATACAAAAGACGCTGAGTAAGGCGCCCCTCATCATGGATGAGTTCGCCTTCACGCGCAACTACAGAAAGGCAATCATTAAACCTGCAGTAATATGATTAAATACCAATTCACAGAACCGCGCCGCATGGACACGCTGCCCAACGGCTGCACCCGTTGCTACTACAACGAGACCGTCTCTGAGGAGACCATTACTACTACCGACCAGGAAACCGGCGAGGAGACGTCCGAAACCCATCCTGTCTATGGTTACGAAGCCCTGGACCTCGAAGGCCCGGTGACTAAGGCCGCGCTCGTTAATGCGCTCATCCGGCTGCGATACAGCCAGTCCGATGTGGAGGCCATTATGCGCCACGCCATCGCGGGCGCAGCTGGTGCCGCTGAGGAGTTTGCTGCTTTCGATGCCTACGCTGAGGCCTGCAAGGCGGAGGCGAACAGGATCCTGCAGCTGGGATAACCGGCACAACGCAAAAGGGCCCTTCAATCGGTGTTCGAGCACTGGTTGAAGGGCCTTGTGTGTGCGCCCCAGGCGCGTTTCGTTTTGGGGCGAAAAAGTCACATTTCGATTTGAAAACCGTCACATTTCGTTTTGCCGATTATAGCCAGCGCCGAGAAGTATGGAACCTATCGCGCCA